>Ga0247810_10000072_pt1 | contig 169413 bp, 144 predicted proteins | sample UWRJL119311C1_FD_179918 | JGI IMG/M metagenome (GOLD analysis project Ga0247810, IMG submission 179918) | Plant litter microbial communities from Arlington Agricultural Research Station in Wisconsin, United States - UWRJ-L119-311C-1 | ecosystem: Environmental > Terrestrial > Plant litter >...
GCCCGAGACGTTGACGTCGAATCCCGTGAGCCTCACCACAAGGGAAAGAAGGCCAAGACCGCCGCCCGAGACGTTGACGTCGAATCCCGTGAGCCTCACCACAAGGGAAAGAAGGCCAAGACCAACGCCAGAAGTGTTGATGCAACGGTTGTCTAGATTCGACCTTAGAGGTATGTTATGCAGCCAACTCTCCCGAAAACATAAACCAAAGATCCATTGCTAATAGATATTTTTAGTGGAAGAAGTACTCGATATAGATCTACTGAGCTCCTGAACCATGACGTGGTCAATGGGACATCAAGATATGAACAGAGGTCGATTCCAGTACTATCAGTCAGTGGTCATCCATGTTGTAGCTTGTATACTGAGCTTCTTTTGCCCAGAGAATTTTCTTCGGGTATTTTTTCTTGTGCTAGCCCTGACTATTGCGACGAACTTGTGATAGAGTAATGAAATTTGGAGTATACAAATAATATTTCGATCCATTATGCTTCTATGTGATCTTTTTTCTCTAGTGACGATGTCTGTCGGTATCCTAGTCTAAATGGCTCTTGAACTCCGGCAGCCCCTCTAATCTGAAAGCAAAAGCCTAGCGGCTAGTGCTGTTTTACTCCGGCTGTATATCCTCAAGCTTTGTCCTCCAGCAGTCACTCATTCAAGTGCGAGATGACTCAATCTGGTCTACTTTTCCCCCCCCTCTCCTCAGAGCAAAGGCAAAAACACATGATGTAACACCTAAAGCATGCTGAAACTCCACTATGTCATGTGGACAATAGAACAACAACCACTACCATAAAGGACTAATCCAAGCGCACTTGTTTCAGACATTGTTTCCAACTGCGGAGTCGCGGTGGCCAGTTCCGAAAATGAACTACCTGAAAATGCAGGTGCAGAGTGTCCATCCATTACCAGGTTTGGGCTCACTCGAGACTGCTGTTGTTGAGAATACCATTTATTTTCGCGTTGGAATTTAAATAATCCGAAATATGTATGTAGCTGTTCGTGTGCTAGAACTGATAGAGGACGGGGTGTACGTATAGACGTCTGACGATTTGGAAACGGAAGGATGTTTATTGGGGAAGGACTGTAATGCGTGGGAAATAGAAAGGTACGTGTAGGAAATACTTCTATGTGGTTGTGGTCAAGGTGGAGCGGGAGTTGCTCAGCTATCCAACCATGAAAATCTAATTGTAGACTGAAGATTCATAGAATGTCGAGCATGAGAAGGAAGGTCTAAATCTTCACCGTGGATGTCTCTACTAGGCTGGATCTGAAGTATGGCCCGGGTTAGAATGGTTGTAGAAAGAATTGATTTCCGGCTCTTACGAGCAGGTTCAACTTAAGGATTCGAATGTTCAAATACAATACAACATCTCTCAGGAAATATTATGTCTTGCGTGGTTACAATAGGGCCCTTATGAAGCAAAAACTGCTCTTCTCGCTCAGATCAAAGGGAGACTGTACTTCACGATGCAACATTTTCAAATCAAATTTAACATCTCCAAATAGCCACAAAGTCTAGGCCATTTGTCATCATTAGATTATTAGAAGTTAGACTACGTATCCTGCAGAGTTCAACTGTCTTGGCTCTCCCGCAGCCTCAAACTTGCCATTGACGACTCTCAAAGCTTGGGCAGTCGTGCTCCCCACAGGCACAAATGCAACATTAGCGCCTATCTTCTTGAAGAATGCAGTGGTCTCATTGCTATATCCCTTGATTCCATACAACTCCGAAGCATACTCAAAGGATACCGTGTTGGGAGACAATTGATCGTGCATTCGTGGCTGGGAGAGTGCTTGCGCCGAGGTCATGTTTTGATCGAGAACGTGCCAGAGATGCTGAATGATCTCGGTAATAATTCGGGACCCTCCGGCTGATGCATGAGCAAGGTAGACGGTGCCATTGGCGTGGGAGACGATTGTTGGAGAGATGGAGGAAAGCGGCCGAGCTCCAGGCTTGATGAAGTTGGCGGGAGAAGGAGGATAGCCAAATGCGTTAGTTGTGTTAGGGATACTGAAATCTGTGGTGAGTTAGTCTCTGCTCAGAAAGCTTGAAAAATTCATGTCGTCTGATTTCCAACGAAATTGGGTTGACTGACCATTCATTTCGTTATTCATTATAACACCAGTCTCAGGAACCATGAGCTGGGATCCAAATAAAGTGTTTATTGTACTCGTCATGGCTATCGTTAATCCACTCTTGTCAGATGCAACAGTAGCAGATGTACCATCATCAGTCAGAATGCCATAATTACTCGGGTTGTACTCGGTAGAATTCAAAGTGGAATCTGGCTTAATCTTTTCCCTGACCTCTAAAGCAGTCTTTTCAGACACCATCTTCTCTTGATATGCTGTCAAATTAGGAAAGAATATTGGATCTCCTAGCAGTGTACGCTGACCGTACGCGAATCTCATAGCTTCATCTAAATAATGTGTCGATAAATTCAGCTGAGAAGGAGTTGACATGTCATAACCTTCAACTATTTTCATCGTAGATAAGACTACAGCTCCTCCAGAAGGTGCACTTCCGCTATAGATCTTGTAGCCTCTATATGTGATATTGGAATATGGTCGGATGGCTACCGTATAATTTGCTAAATCGCCGAGCGTCATTGTGCCATTGGACTTTTTCAACGCGGTGATTGTCGCATTGGCGATCGCTCCCGTATAAAACACATCCGGGCCATGTTCAGCAATACTCTCGAGTGTATTTGCGTAGCGTTTTCTAGTTATTATATCGCCCAAGCCCAGCCTTGTTCCATTTGGCGCAAAGTCCAGGGCCCAGGTCACATCATCCGTGAGGTAGGCGGACGAACCCATGTATTTGACCAAATCCGAAGTGACATCAAAACCATACCTCGCAAGCTTGATGGAAGGTTGAATAAGTTGCTTCCATGGCAAACATCCGTAGTTTTTGTGTAAATACTCCAAACCTCTCAACTCTCCAGGTGTTCCACTTGCCAGGCCGCCTACGAGTGATGCAGCTGAGCTGGACAAAGGCGGCGAGTACATCAACTCAAAAGCTGCCGCGGGTGCTGTTTCTCTGAAGTCAATAAATTCATATTTTCCCGTCTTCGATCGGACAAGAGCGAAACCACCACCTCCTATGCCCGAGTGGTACCTGAAGATTGCGGAATTAGTTTTCATTTACAATAACCTTCAGCTCGGCGTAAGAGTCTTCTTATTACAGAGGTCTCATAAGCAGTCTACTCCTAAGCTAAGTTTAACGCGGCGAGAATTTCACTACTTACATTCCAACGACACCGACACAGAATTGGGTCGCGACAATTGCATCTGCAGCGTTGCCACCTGCTTTTAAAATATCTACCCCAATCTTCGAGCATTCTTTCGATTCCGAAGCAACAGCTCCCAGTCGCCCCGCAGTTTGAGACTGTGGGTGAGCATACGCAGTCCCAACAAGGACACTGAAGCCCAAGAAAGCAGAAGAGAGAAGCATCTTAAGGGAAGAGAGGTTAAGAGAAGCGGCGGAGATGAGTGAAGAGGGGGAGAAAAGAGTGATGGGTGAGAGAGAGAGAGAGGGAGAGAAGAAGAGAGGTAGAGTGGGAAGGATTGGGAACAAGCTAGGGTAGCTTTATCATAACGGTCATGAACCGTGTAAATGGTATCTATCTATCTGCTTACCTGCATCGGTATCCATCATCTCCACCATGGTCGCGTCTACAGATGGCCAATCTAGGCTGATAACCTTAAACCAGACTCCAGAAAGACTAATGCTTTTGTAGATGGCTTCATGCAAAACACATCAATGACAACCCATACTTCTATAACTATTTCTTATTTCGCATCATTTATCACATCGTTTTGGGCTATCTTCTGTCTCCCTGTGCGAGATTTATCGGGCCAGGAACGATGACGGATGCGGCGTTTGGATTAGCAGCGACATAACCCCGCCTTCCAGCTTTATAGGGAAGGTGGAGAGTTTGTTGGTTCCCCGTCGGACAACGTCTTTCTGAGAGGCTTCAGGGGTGTTGGCGAACATATAGCGGAGAACTGTACGGGCCGCGTAATAGGCACGGATGGCAAAGGAGCAGCTGTAGACTAGTAATAACATTCACGTTGGTTGACAAAACTTCAACCTCATGATTGCTGCAATAATGGAGCAGATACCGAAACCGAGGTTTATGTGGGTGTAGAGTTTTCTCTTAACTGCCTGAAATAATTACTAGTCTATAACACCCACCAGCGCGTGCAGATGAACCACGAATGCTGTAGCCTTTTGGCACCATACTCAAGAAGTCTCTCTTGATGAGCTTAAGTAGTAGACCATATAGTCTCAAGATAAAAACCAGCCAATGCACCCATAAATCTGGCTGGGGTAATACAATTTAAACTCAAATATGGTTGAAATATACGGAGAGACATCTATCTACATAAGGACCATAAGCTTTTTATTCCAAATTCAACATACCTGGAACTAAAGTTCAAGCAACCTAGCTGGACGCGATCTGTAGGCTTGAGGTCGAGATGTTGCCGTTCGCGGTTAAGCTTAAGGGCATGTCAAGCTACGATAGATACTACCGAAATACGATGTGCTATAAACAACCCCTTAACCTATGTGAATAGAATTTGGCAAAGACTACGTTGCGGTCAGGGAAATTTCCCTGGTCATTTATGAATCAAGTCATATGAAAAGCGAGACAAGAAAAGCCCCTGATATGGTATAATCACTTTATATGACACGACTGTCTTCTGAAATGGTGCCTTTCAAGACGTGAAGAACCACTATATAGTCTGATGTCCGTGGCAACTCCAGGTCACCCGGCGTCTCTTCGCTGTCTGAGTCGTACATGTCAGTCCTAAGTGCGCCAATGTAACACGCCGACTGCTGATCTAGAAAGATTCGCAATGGGCGGTCAGCATGTCATCTTGGCAGGTACAGACAACAATCAGCTGCCACAGTGTATGTACCATGATGACTTTGCCATACTATAAATTTACACCTACGCTCTATTCTATTCCTAAATTTACCAGCCCACTGGAACTCGCTTACCGAGGCAAGTAAGAGGTACTTTAACGGGGGCTAGTCGGTTGAGCAACATTCATAATCTAGCATTGATTTCGATCAACTGCTTGGGTTCAAAGTGGACGCCATTGTCGCTTTTTACGTTCACCTGCGCTCGACGTTATCTCGATTGAGTTGAGAACAAAAGGTAAGAAAGATATTACGGCTAGATGGTGCTGCGCAGCGAATATACTTGATCTAGCTTTCTATCGTTCAGATACGATGTTTGGGCGCAAGACATGTCTAAGCGGCTAGGTTCATTTAGATTCCCATCTGGATTTCCATGTAAGGCCTATATACTTCAGCCAAAAAGCGGAATGACATGATAGTAAGAGGTTATTGCATCCCGGAAAATCGGGAGCAATAGCTTCAAGCTTTCATACGCACGTGTAGGAAACTCTTCCGGCGAGAAGGTTTATTATTCCCAATGCTGATTAAACCCATTGAAGAAAGACGTAAAGCATGAAGCTAAGGAGATACTGCCAACATAAATATAGCAAATGGAGCTATGGTCTAGAAATTGCATGTGGTTCCGAATCGTGAATGAGCGAGGGGTATGGGAGTTCACAAACCAGACGAGTCTCTTTTTAGAACACCTTTGAGAAGTTTGTTTCAGATCAGGAGCTCGATATTCTTCTTTTACTACTCAGAGCCTAAAAAATTGAGATACACCCGTGCTGTGATTAGTGAGCCCGAGACACAAATCACCAGATGTTCGACATTTGTGTTTGGTACAATCTTTAGATTTTCCATATTAAGTTTTACTTGCCATTACAGCAATTGCATTGACATGATCTTGAAGATTTCTACCGTTAGCATCCCATGTTCCAGTGGTATTTCAGTTCTACACCTAGCCAACGCTTCGATACAATTGAGACAGTTGCAGTTTTCCTTTCGTTCAAAGAGTAGATGTCCGACTTGTCTTATGCCAAATAAGGTTTGGTTCATCATCATCCCAAGATTTCATGCCTGGTGACGGGATGAATGAGCTTAAATTTAAGACTTTCTAACTTACTGTGTTTCCTTTAGGCTGTCCATATACGTCAATTGAATGTTTAGAAGATCAAGTTTAAAGCACAAGGCTTACTTTTGTATTCGAATAAATCTTCCATCTCCCTTCTGCCTCCTCTTAACTCACTATTCAACATAACCACATCTAATTGATAGAAGGTATAAGCTGTGCTCACGTGATTTACCGATTATGATAGCTGCCAAGCTGCCAAGATCCACCATCGTCAGGGATTATATCTAAGATCGACTGAGCTAGTGGGGGGACTATTGGAGCTAACCAGTGCTTGGCCTCCATTGTCCAATCAGACTGCGTGAGTCAAAGCTTCGCGATCGCCCGTCCCACACCAGACTCGATTCTGTTCATGTTGAACTGGGACCGACTTCTTCAGCTGCCGCCAAAAACACAACCAACCATAGCATTCAGTGGAGACAAGCAGGATAACGGCAGGATGGCGTCGACGACGCTACACCACCTCACTTCCCTCACATTTCTTTTCTCTTTCTTCCACTCTTCCCCAATCTCAACTCACCGTAAACTGTGTATCGCTAGCTGCTCCCGATCATCAGCAAGAAGCAAAACTTAACAGCCAAACCTTCCTTTCTTCTAGTGCCTCACCTGGCTATCTCGTCGTTAGCTCAACGCCACCAAAATATGATCTAGTTCAGCGTGGCAGCAGCTTCATCACCATGCGCTCAACATCTAACGCCAATATGAGCATCCGGAGCATTCGTAGTTTAAACCCGCTGCCAGTGATTGCGGAAGATCGAAGCTCAATTCGAGCGGATGCAGCATCCCCGCGCCCGCCAACTGTACCTCCGCGAGCATGGAATCGACCGGTGAATAAGATCTTCGGTCTTGGGCCGCCGCCTCGGATGCAACATGATATCAGTCCGCCGGCGTATACTCGGTTCGATAGCGACGAAGCAGAAGGCTCGCACGCAGAGAAGCTGGCAGATGTAAGGAAGGGGCTTGTGAACAATAAACACATTGCGAAGAGGGGAGGCTGGAAGACGTTGGTGCTGATTTTGTTGTTGGTTGTGTTGTGTATTACTGCGCTGGTGGTGGGGTTGGTGGTTGGATTGAGAAATCGCAAGAATAAGTCTTCGTAAGGCCATTCCAATTGTTGGAGTTGGTAACATCTAATTGACTTTTAGGAGCAACTCGACTGAGCTTCCAGGGGGAGCATCGGGCAGTGTAAATGATGAAAATTCTCCAGTAAATGCGACATTCCCCGCAGGTACATATCGGATTCAGACAGTCCTTACATCGCGCACCACAAATTGCACGTCGAATCCCTCAATTTGGACATGCTATCCTTACACCACTTACTCTGATTCTCAAACCGACTCCCGGGCTGACTTTGACTGGATTATTTCTCCATCCAGCACGTCCAGGTCGGAATATACCATATCCTCGAACCAACAAGTATTCACAATCGTGTTTTCGAACATCACTCTCACTCTAATGAACGAAGGCAATGATAATGAATACTACACTTTCGACATTCCTCTCCCCAAAGGCACACGGCCTGCTGCACCTTTAGGTACGTCAAATGCGGCAGCAGCATGCACCTTCTCGGACTCGGTCTTGAAAGCAGAGCTTTATACCAAGATTGGGAAAACCTTAAGCGATACCCAGTCTTTGCAAGATATGCCTTACAAACCATGGCCGTATATGGTGAAGATAGAGCAAACCGCTGCTCCGGATGCGGGAAGTCCCAAGTGCGTTGATCTTTCGGGTAATAATTTAGGTGACTTTAGTGCCCAAGGCGGAGAATGTGGATGTGAATATGTAAATACGGGAATGTAAGGACATGTCTCTGCTTTTATTTTGACTGGTGTCTATATGTAAGCTTGATCTATGGGACATTTATGGGATCGGGCGTTGGCTATGGAGTAGTATCACGCATGTTGGGTATGGATGTATCTGGTTTGACCTCCTGGAGTGATGTAATACTGGTATATAAAAACAATACATACATTCATGAACACTACTTTAAGGAATCAATCCTTGTGCACTAGATGTTGTCTATACACTGCGAGAATACGTAGATTGTTAAAACAACATGTGGTCATATCTACGGACATGTATGTATTTTACATACTGTTGTGTCATAGAAACAGTCGGTTTAAACCTGGTCACCTCATAACGTATGTCGCCGTATGTCACATAACTTTTGCACATTCGTGCTGGACTCTAATCTACCAAGGGCCACCGTTCTTGACAACTTCCGAACGTCAATTGCACACGCTTCTCAGACAATCAATCCACTTGGAGTCTCCAAGCAAGCTTTCCTTCAAGAACGATACGGTAGTTGTAGATATATATATATATATATATCCACATAAACTACCCCCGGGACAGACGTGATACCCAGGAACAATTGCGCAACTCGCTAAACGCTAAGCGAGGCTAAGGAAAAAGGGGGTTTGATGAAGACGACGTTAGGACATGTTTCTCTTTGTTTTTACATCGTCTTTAATAGACCTTTCTTCGAGAGTGAAACGGCTAGTAAATCTTAGCTGGTGCACATCGTACGCAATTCTTGGATTATTCGGACGCAATGTGGCTTTTGTGAACCCCGCGCCAGTTTACGGGGTCTGGGTCTGCTTGACATTGTGTGCGATCCAGTGTCCATATTCATGACTACGGACGAAGTCATGCTTCGCAGTTCACACAGTCACGATTCCTGTTCAATTGTATACTGGGAAAGCGGGGAAGCGGGGAAGCGTTTGAGTGGAAAGAGGGGGTTAGGAAGCACGTTCACAACACAATAATGGGAAACACCGAGCAGAAAGAGTCAGAAGAAGTTGCGGTAAGGTAAGTTTACTTTCGCTCATAGATATCAAAAGCTAAACTCTAATACTTAGTGCCGCTATCAGCCTCTATTGCTTTGTCTATTGCCGGCAAGCCATCTCCACTTTTTGGTTCCTCCTGTCTTAAGTCCGTCCCGTGACTAGGCGGCGCCCAGGAAGTCCAACTTGCCAACGGGAACACCCTCCTTTCTGAGTAAGGCATAGGTGGTCACTAGGTGGAAATAGAAGTTGGGGATGACAAAGTCGTTCACGTAGTTGAGGCCAGTGAAAGTCCAGGTTTTACTGCCGGCTTGTATATTCACCTCGGTCCCTTCCTTGTTGTCGAACGCCTCCTTGGGTACGCTCTCAAGGAATGCGATGGTCTTTGTGATTCGCTCTAGTGTTTGGGCAAATGTGGTCTCGTTGTCTTCAAAGGTGACGTTCTCAACTCCGCCAAGACGTACGGCAAGTCCTTTGCATATGTCGCTGACTCTTTCTAACTGGTTGTTAGTATAGGTTGGATGCTTCAAAACAAGGACTTACGGATCTGGTAAATAAGAGGCTTCATGTCCTCAATCAAACGGGATTCAAGGAGAGTGGAGATCTTGGCTTCACCGACATGTGCGTTGCCTTTGTTGAGCATGGCGGTGAGAACGTTCAGCTTCTTGATGAAGACTGGAACGGTGATTTCGTAGAGAGAAGGCATTGTGAGAGATTTGAATATTTTGGGGATTTGAGAAAGGCTAATTGATTTCTAGTTGTGTTGATGTGTGAAGCATGCATGACAGAGGGTTGAATGTCTATATAAATGTCACGACTACTGCGGCCCACTATGGCACGGTATATTTTTATCTCCGTGGATTGGTAATCTCGAGCAGCAAGAACCTCACCGTTACTGCAGGGAGGTCTTGATGTGGAGGTCAGATAAATGTGCTTTGAAATACACTTTCATCTTGCTGGGGCGCTGCGCTACGTGCACAATGGCCCACAACTTCATACTAGTGGCCCGTTCGCCCCCCCATTGAAACACTGATCTTTTTGGACCTAATAAGCTAGCCTGAGTTATAGGATTTGTCTTTACAAACTCAGCATTAATGTCTTGTTATCAAGTTTGTTGTGTGTACACAAATTGGTAATTGTTGTGTTGATTCCTCTGCCTACCTTGGGTATGTTCGGTAGTTGTACCGAGGACGCACATTGCAGCTCGACGGGCCGCATTTGATAAGCGAGAGGGGGTTAACAGGAATTGGTTGCACCGACACCAATACATCACACATGGATTCTTTTCCCAAGACTTTGAGGAGACATATTCGGTTCATTCATCGGACACAATAAGCCACGCCTTGATACTATATAGTTCGAGGTGTTTCCTTCCAATTCCGCCCCACTTCTGTGCATCTCAATCAACTGCCATTACGTTCAACTGATCTCATCCTCGTACACTCTCTTGCATAAATGTCTTCCACAATCCCTGGTTTGATTTGTAAACTCTTGCTATGTCGATTAATATATTGTGCGGCGTAAGCATGACCGGTGATGGGGATGAGAAGTGCCGGGATGTTTTCTACTCCGTGCTTTTGAAGTCTTATATATTGAGTGGCCAATCACATTTAATTGAAGGTATAGCAACAGGGTAGCCTTGACAGATTTGTCTCAAACCATGCCTCGAACCAACCAGGGCCGGATGAAACAGCTCCCACAATGCTGCTATGTTGAAAAGCTCTGGCGGCCCATTCATTAATCAATCGCTAGTGGAGAGAGGAGGATATAGAGCTATACCTGACCTTTCCTTCCCTTACCAGATTGTTCTTCAGACCATCGATGTATCCCAACCTGACTTTGCTTGCTAAGAAATTGGTGAACTTTGCTAAGCTGTACGAGATGAATTGAAAGCTAGCATAGATGTATCTCGCAAAGACACTAAATAGCACATTGTGTAGTGCAAGAAATGACCAATTCATGAGTCGAGATTGTTACCAACTACGAATCAAAACAGAAAAGCTAAGCTCAAGCTTAGTAGAAAGCTAGAAGAGTATCACTGCGTAGCCATTGGATTAATGTGGCTGATTCTCCGAACTCTCCAGGAAACTCATTTACCTACCACAATTCTGTAAGACAAGTGAAGAGCTGAGTATAGTAAGCTTTCAGTTACAGATGTTTACTGTGCTGTTGCTGATGTATACAGCAGTGTACCAGGAGAGTCGCAGGCTGAGGTAAGATTGATGATCGGGACCAATTTTGTCCGCTCATATTCCAGGGCTTAAGTTTTGAACGGATTTAAATAGAACTTTGTAAGGATGAAAGGAAAACCACTGTCCTACAGTTTTCAGGCTTTTCTCGTCATGTATCTAAGTTGAGCAATTTAAGTATAGATTCAAAAGCTTAGATCTAAGTCTACCAAGTATAAAAGTAGTCATCCAGCGTCTAAGCATTCTTTGAAAGAGACATTCATGATCCGTACTCAAAATCTATCACTGAGCTTTGCCTTGCGACAGCTCCAAAACATCCACCCAGTTCTCAGGCCTCTGCCTCCCTCCGGCATAGCCATTGTTCAGCCACTTCTCACAGTCCTTTCCCCACGCAATCAAGTCGTCTTCTGCTCCCCATTCGCCCATAGCCATAAGCCCTACTGGCACATTTCCTTTGCCCTTCGCAGCCTCAACATAACCAACCGGGCAGCTGATTGCGGGATTACCACAGAAATTCGCTAGCCACACATACTCCATGTTACGTATTGACATGTTACCATCCTGGATACCACGGGTAAGGGAAGTAGCAGAAGCGATGGGCCAGCCAGGTACAGGAGTCGTGGGAGTAACGATAATAAGACCTGGATGAGTCTTGTAGAGAAATGCGAGATGTTGCATAAGCAGATTTCGAAGCTGCTGCCCGAGAAGGTAGTCACGTGCTGGTGTTTGATCGGCTACAGCTAAAAGCAGCTTGTTCCCAGGATTTAGATCTGCCAACCAATCCGTTTCAGAGGCTGCTTTACAACGTAAACGAATCGCCATTTCAGTAAGAATTGTAAATGCATGTGCGATCTGACCTTCCGGAATATATGGGATCTCTATATTGACGATTTCATACCCGAGTGTGTTTTTATAGTAGTCCAGAGCTGAATTGCACAATTCCAAAACCGAAGGTTCACCACGGTTGAACCAATCTTTATAAACGCCCAAAATCTTGCGGCCCGACTGTAAAGGTTGCGGAGCTCGGAAGAGAGAACATACAGGATCGGAAGGATTTGGCTTTGCCATGGTTCGGTAGGCAGCCTCAAGATCTGACATGTTGCATGCGATTGGTCCGCCTACAGTTACTGTGCTTCCATTGTCCTCGAGGCGGTGGTGAGAGGTCTTTAAGCCATAGACTCCGCAGAAAGATGCAGGTATTCGGATGCTACCTCCACCATCATTTCCAAGTGCGAATGGTACCAAGCCAGATGATACAGCATATCCAGAACCTCCGGATGAGCCACCAGTGTAGTATTGATCGTTGTGGGGGTTCTTAGGTGTTCCCCAATTAGGGTTGTTGTTCGTTGTGTCAGCCCCAATTCTAGCCAAAAATTAGTTCTTATGTAGCTCTAAAGTGACATAGATGGAGAAAGCAGCAGCTGGTTGTTCATTCGATTCCTTTGGTAATCTTGTCACCTAGCCTCAAAATTGTTTATGTCAAAGAAAGTACTTACTCGTGCATGTTGGTTTTCCCAATGATGACAACTCCAGCATCGACCCATTGTTGAATAGACCAGATGGTATTCTCCGCTATGGGAAACACCTCCGCGTTGAGTTTGCGTCCTGATGTAGTCCTATAACCTATAACATCAGACTCATCTTTGATAGCTGTTGGGACACCATCGAGAAGACCAAGAGAGGTTCCGTTCTTGTAACGAAGAGTTGATGCTCTAGCAGCCTCCAAAACATCTTCAACATTGCAAGATATAAACGCGACGGAGTGATGGGATAGTGGAGTAACATCTCGCCGAATTAATGGAAGCAATGATTCAGCAACAGCGAGTGGAGTGAGCTTTCCGGTAAGGTAAAGTTCATGGTACTCTACAATTGAACGGTAGCGACCAGGAATACCTTTCGATAGGGCTGGATAGTTGGAAGGATCCAATTTTATGGTCTTGGAGAAATCTAAACCATTGGAGAGTGGGACAACAGTAGGCTTGCAAAGTTAGCATGTGACACAGTACTGGAATAGAGAATTCTTACATCCCAGCGTTCTGTATATGTGGAAAGATCTTTAATAGCACGCAGACAGTTAAATCGTGCATTTGCCCAGAAAATCTTTGCAAGGAAGGGGAATTTGGAGACTCTTGGTAGTCCCGTCAGCTGAATCCGTTGCTGACTCAATCTTCATATTGGGGCAACATACAGCCATGCTACGATTGACAAAAGTCTCCCCTGCACCACGGGATTTGCATCTGTCTGCTTGTCATAAGGGATCTTAGGGCCCTCTACGGCACCTTTTTATCGAATTAGAACCGTAGTCGTGAAGCTGGTTGTAGAGCTGCGGAGTTTAGGAAGCAGAAGCCATCGTGATAGCTGAGAAACGATGAAAGAAGTTTTCGCAATGGCCGGCATCATGTCTCATCTAACACGACGGCTTCAAACTCTTAAGTATCATATCTGAAAACGACGATAGTTTGAGAGATTGCAACGTACGAGGGTACCCATAGAAGGGTTGCACGCTGTGCTCAGGGTCTGCCATGCTTCGCAAGGATGTTGAACTGAGGCTGTTGACTGCAAGTCGTATAGAGGAATAGAACAATGACTAATCAGAAATGCTTCGAGATGTAGACGTTTTGTCTATAAACCAATTTGTTGACAGAACGAAACACTTTGGTTAAAGCACGAAATGTTGATCCAACCTATAATGCAACCATAAACACCACTGGCCGAGGCTTACAGCGACGCAAAACTGCCCCATATGCTAGGCCCTAAAAGAGCTAGCGTCCTGTTTAGCCGATAACATCAGGGGCAAAGTAATACGGGAAGGGAGGCCGTCGAAGCTATGCGTAACATATGGTCCATCTTGTAAAGACAATGCAGTTAGACTGCCTGGAGTTTTCTGTTCGAGAAACTGATATATGGCTGGTCTTCTCCAATATGAACCTGAAGATAGTCTCATTATCTCAGATGGCTGAATCGAAAGTCCAGTTTTGTCTCAGGAGCCAAACCGGATTATGTTCGTAGAACTTACTTACCTCTATTTGAGCTTGCTCGTATTACCCTTTTTAGCTGGTTCGGAGCAACGAGCACAGAAGCTTCTGATTGCCGAGCTCTATGTAGCTTTACTTATCAGGAATCCATGCTCTTGCTATGAATAGAAACTATATGTACAAAATCCAAACACAAAAATTTTATATAAAGGAGAAATCGAGATCCAGTAGCCTCGCACAGCGTTGATGAAGTAGAGAACTTGCTTTGAGGTGTTTCCTTATTGGTTGCTAGTACGTTGGTCTTACTGCATCTCTGCGTCAGTAAACGACCATAGTATTGACACCAGAATAAGTCACGAGCCATTCATGTAATGATGCTCTGGGTTTATGTCCGCACAAGCAGTATTGACTACTCTAGTTGTAGCCAACCCGAATTTCCCAACAGCTAATGAACGTGCTAAAAAGTGTAATCATTCTCGGGCTTCCTTGTACCAGATCAGGGACAGTCAATATTACACCCAAGAGTCGGTGTCACAGGTAAGGAAATTTCCGACCAGGGACGCGAATGATAAATATAAGATGTAATTGACCAGGTCACAAGGAGGACATTATCCGGCATTCTTTCCATCTCCGAGCAATACTGAGGCCGACCCTTGGGCTGTTAATAGGCAAGGTAGCTGGGCGAAGCAACTTCCAAAACGAATCACTAATTCTGTAAGTACATGAAAGAAGAGAATAGGAGGTTTTGAATGGTGGAGATGTATACCGATCAGCTTTTGATTGCACTGGGAAAGCACTGTTTTTGAACGTGAACGACATGAACTGAAGACAGAATATTTCTTGGCAAGTTACACAGCCACAAATGCGCCTGATCTAATGACGACGGATGCTCTGCTGAGCCCCGCGGATCGAACTGCTAATATATCATGATTCACCAACCTCAATAACTCTCCCGGCTTTTTGGTGATATAGGACTTAGGTAAAATGTGCTTTGGAAACAAACTCAAGGGCGACGACCCAACTGCAAACTGGAACCAGAATCAGGACCAGAATCTCAACGCCCGTCCAGTCGAAACTATTAATCCACCAAGAAACAGCTCAAGTAAGATGCCGAACCACGCACCTCCTCCTGGTCCTCCTCCTTCGCAATTATCTTCTAACAATCCATACGCTACGTCGTCGACTCTGGCTCCCTATCGAGACTATACTTCTCCTCAAGGGCCTCCACCTTCGCAAAGCCAATATGCTCCTCCGCCAGGTCCACCACCATTCCACAGTGAATATACTGCTCCGGCTGGGCCTCCTCCTGGATTCAATGAGAGTTATGCACCCCCAGCAGGTCCACCACCGAAACAGGAGCCCTATCACGATTGGCAAAGTGCTGTCCCAGATACATCTCTCCTACCCCCTCCCCCAGCTCTTTTTACAGGACACGACCGTTCGCAAGCCAATAATGCGACCGAGCAAGAAGCGCTGCAAGGAGATGCCTGGTGTGATGCCAACCCAATGCTTCCCCCTTTCTACTATCCAACGGAGGCAGTAGCGGCTATCGATAATGGAGATATTGGGGTGGTAACACCAAGGGGATATAAAGGGGTGCTGGAACGTCCAAGACCAGGTGTATGGAAAGGCAAGACGAAGTCGAATAGCCCTGATAGCTGCATAACCAGCTCCATTCCGCTGTATAGCGTAGCAGCTCACAGTCCATTGAACACTGGCAGTGGTAAGACAATATACTATGAGGTACGCATTGCCAAGAGCAATCGCCCAGAGGTCAGTCTTGCAATGGGGTTCACGGCGCCACCATATCCCACATTCCGCCTTCCAGGCTGGCATAGAGGCTGCCTTGCGATACACGGAGACGACGGAAGCAAATACATAAATGATAAATGGGGCGGAAAGGATTTTACCACACCTTTTCACGCTGGTGAGACGTTAGGAATTGGTATGACCTTAACAAGACGCAATGTGGATGCACCGCCAGCATATGATTCTGCACCGCAATCTATGGAAAGTAGGGTGATCAATGTGGAGATCTTCTTTACAAGAGACGGACGTAAGACTGGTGGATGGAACTTACACGAGGAAGGTGATGCGGAACAGGACTTGCCTGTTACTGGCCTTGAAGGACTGAACGATTTATTCGCAGCCGTGGGCACCTTCGAAGACGTCGAGTTTGAGATTGTGTTTAACCAAGGTGAATGGATGTACCACCCATAACATTATTGACTGAGTTGTTGGGCGAGCGGAAAGCGATGCTCTTGTATAACGATTTAAGAGGCCGGACTGTACATTTCAAAATAACAAGAGTAATTACGTGAAGAATGGTCACTTTGAGCTTTCTTCCCATGATTGAATAAACTTCGACTCTGCAACAGGCAATAGTTTGAAGGAGCGAAAATATGTATTGAACTCACAGAATACCAAAATGTCGTCTTCTGAAATATCAACCAGAGCCAGGCTCAAAATACTTTACGAAATGGTGTAGCTTATAGCTTCTACCAGTATTTCTTTTGAAAGTGTTATGAGTGACGTGGATTTCATGCACATTCTAGTAACTAATTTATTCAACTAAACTGAACTGTCAAATAACTAACTCGCAGAATCATGATCCGTCCAGCACTCAAAAGTATTTCAAGCTAACAAGCATACCAGTCTAAAGTTAACCGGCTCAAAACGAGCAAACAAGTACACTACTTCTGCAATGTCAAGAAGGACAGCATTATCCAATCGAAACCAGAAACTCCCGCGGGTTCCCATTCACAAACCCGCTCTGGTCAACACCAACACCTGGCACATCATCGTATGGAAACGCATATCCTCTACCATCTAGGTTGGCCCCATGGACTAGCCTAGAATAGTGGTTCGTGATAGGAACTTTGTAATAGTCAACAACCTTCTCATCGTTCGGATGTACACCCCCTGTCAACATCGTTGAACGATTGAATGCAGCGCTAATACGTGCCGTCAGTGGTCCCATTGCTCCAGCGTTGTTGGCAAATGGTCCAGTGGAGCAGCTGAAGATATCTTGAGTATTTGGCTTAGAAAAGGAGCCTTGGCCGGCAAATGTAAGTTGCCCATTAACAACACGACCGCTGAGTCGTCCCCATTGGGCTTGAGTATCGACGACAAGTGCATTGTTTGCGAAATAATTCCAGACCTGATTCACATAAGGGTCATAGTAATTTTGGAAAAGGCTCAGTCCGTAGAGGTGATTTGCAGCATTGGGACTCAAAGCACGCAAGACCTTCCCTCCGGAAGTGTAGACACACTTTGCCCAATCTGCTGCGGATGGAAGCGAAGAGGATTTCAAACCGGCGGCTACATCTGCTAAGCCGGTGGATTTCAGGCCGAGAACTTTTTGAACACCTCCGTCAGTGGTGGTAAGCTGCAATGCAATAGGCAGCCCTACGAAATCCACGTAAGAGATGTTTGCATAAATGGCATTATTGGAGAAGGTAAACTCGGCGAAGCTCCAGTTCGTGTTGAAATTCAAATCGGAAGGATTGGTAACTGAGGGCTCTACTAAGGCGGGGCCTGGATTCAGGAGAAAAACAAGCTTTTTATCGATAGAAAACCAGAGACGTGCTCCAGCAAGATGTGGAATAGTGATCGTGGTTGTTGAGCCTTGGGCACCGAGTCGAATTGCGCAGTCTACTGGGAGAGGACTCCCAGTCTGAGATACATTGGAAGGATAGTAAGGGGTCTTCCCATCGGCTTTGATTAGGCAGCGTTGGTTACCATTATCAAGTGCTAGACCTGTGACATAGGCGTAGACTTGGCCAGAACTATGGCGGTTAACGACTTTGATATTCATGGTAGCCATCTTTACTAGTAGATCTTTGAATTCTAAGTCGTTAGTAAGGCCGAAAGGAAGTGGACTCAAGATATACCTGTTTTGCGACGTGTAGTAATGCTAGGGTTTGTAGATAGAGAACGAAGGTCTGTAATGCTTTAGGTAGATAACGAAGAGGATTTACGAGAGATATATATATTGAACTACAGTAGGATTGTGGAACGGTCAAGTGCTAGTTACTCACGTCAAGTGGTAAAACGCCTCTTGAAAAACGCAGACCTGTCCCAGTGATCAACTCGGCGTTAATCAGCTTCTAAAAAATATTATACAAAGAGTTTAGAGGACAATGTGAAGAGTCAAAGAAAGGAGTGATCAAATTAGTCGGACGTCAGTTGCCAGCCATTACGTCGAGGAGGAACTAGCCTCCAAGAATCCTGCTTTTATCTTGGCACTATTGAAAATACCATCTCAATAACTGTGAACGAAATCTGAAGGTACAAGGAAATGGTGTAACAACTTCTTCAGAAACACAAGTGAGATATACACATGATGGCAGCTCGGGATATTTCTTTGCTTTTGGCCGAAAGCCTTGTCACACTACAAGTTGGAAATGATGAGTTTTAGGTTTGACTAGTATCCATTACATAAGCCCATTACAGCGTGAGACAGCGCTAAGTCACATGATCGCCAAGCCCGTTTTAAATCCGAGTTCGTGCTTTGTCGACAACCGTACAATTTTGACGGCGACCCAAACCACACTGACGCGCGATACTTCACCGTACCCTGAGGAGCTATAGCATCACTTGATATTCCCCCAAAGCAAGAGGCTTGTTTGCGCAATCCCTTCACAATGGTTTATGATTGGGAGGATAAGGAGCAGCTATGCTACCAGATGTACATTGAGGAGAAAAAATCCTTGGAAGAAATAATGGAATTCATGAAAGTCAATCACCAGTTTGCTCCTAGGTAAGTTGAACTAATCCCAGGTCACCCAAACCGCCCAACGTACTCGACCGTACACCTCCCCGTACACACATAACCTCCATTCACATCTAGTTATCGCTATTTGATACTAATACCTTGGTTCCTTCTAGCAAACGCGCCTTTCAAACCCAATTTAAGAGATGGGACTTCCCTTCTAAGCAACACCCTGCACATAAGAACCAAGCGTTGGTTAAACGCATCAAGGAGTTATGGGAGGTCAACACTTCACAAAAGGACATGCTCCGCATACTGAACGAGGAGGGACATGATATCAAGGAGCGTGAGCTGATGCGGGTGCGCGCAAAGAATCGATGGCTTTTACGAGTGCCAAATCCGAATGGTAGTGTAAAGAGCAGCAAGAAGGTGACCTCTGAGCAGGATCTTGTCAAGCAACTTCAATACTCACTTTATCCTGATGCTCAATCGGCTGATGCAGAAGGAGAGGATGAACCAATGGAAGAGGAGCTTCCGATTCAAATGCCTGGTCGCCTACCAAGAGCAGACTCGCCTCCTTTGAGCCCAGAGGTCATGAAGAAAAGACAAGAGCGCCTTGCTAAGCTTCAATCGGAATCAGCAGACCGATGGGCTAGCCGGAAACGTCGTCGGCGGACTCGTGGATGGGCTGGCCTCCCAGCTGATCCTCCTGGGCCACCTCGATTTCCTTCTGAGACTACCATTGATGAAAGTAAATCTTACTTGAAACTTGATAGCCGTCTCTACCGCGAACTACGGGCTAGTTTCCAGCGATTGTGTGAGGAAGAGAACATCATCAAGAAAACTATTGCAGGCCCAGAGAGATGGGAGAGTGTTAAGGACAGGCTCATCCAGGAGAGCCCACACCTTCAATCAGTATTGTGGGCAAACGACGAGAACCTGGATCTGAAGAAGCTTTCCCTCGATGTCATTTGTAGCGATGTTACCAAGCGCATGCGGACAATGGAGCGTCGAATGACCATTGCCGAAGCCAAAAACGCTCTCGGAGTCAATCCTGAGGAGTCTCGCCAGTTGCGTAATTCATTTTATCAAACTTTGAAAGCGGATCACTTTACTAGTAAGCTCGAGGCAGGTGAGGAGCATTGGAAAGAGTTGAAGACACAGTGGATTAACAGTTCTCCACTGTTGCAAAAGTTACTGGGACCAGGTGAGTCTGATCCTGGTCATGATCAAAAGGTCAAGGCTATGGAGGTACTTTGTAGAGATGTGATGAAGCGTCTCCGGGATGATCAAACGAAACGTGACCCTACTCGGAAGAAGAAGTTTGATTCTACCTTCACAGCGCCAGAACCACAAATGCAACAGTCACTAGCACTCCCGCAAACTATACAGCAGTATGAGCCACTCCCCTCGGAAAATATATATCACCAAAACCCGCACCAGAACCTTGTGCAGACAGCTGAACGTGCCCAAGCTCAGTCACAGGCTTCACAAAATCAAAGCCGCGTTCAACGCCAGCCACAGCATCAAGTTCAGGCTCATGCGCAAGTCATGATGGCCCATGATAATCTACAGATAGACCCAAATCTCCTCATTAGTCCGGCAAATGGAGGCATGGGTTTGGGAAGAGGAATGCAATATCAGCAATACAGCCAACAACCACCTCAAAACCAAGAGTATGGTCACCATCAAGCTTACCAATCCCATCCAGGCTCGATAGCTGTTTATTTCCGTCTCCATCCTGATTCCGACTTTCAGCCCAATTCCAGAGTTTGGGTTAGCACACTCAACCTTGTCTCGGTAGGCGAGTTGCGTGAGCTCCCCCAGATTAAGTTCCCGGGAACGATCACGTTGAGAATCGAGGGTGTACTGAAGGAACCCAGTGGTCACGAGATGACCATTCCGGTCGACCAGGATGATGAATTGGAAGCTTACTTAACCGCCATTGAGCACGTGAAGCCTACCTTCCAAGTCCATCTGGTTACAGTGAATGGTTACTAGAAAGTGACGAGTGGAAGGGGACAGTGTAAATTAGGCAACGTCATCTTGGTGGCGTTTATATATCTAATAATTGAAGCGTGATATTTCTGAGCCCCAGGCTACGAATTGTCCTTGTAAAATGTGGTAACGACATATCACTTTCTAGGTGAAAGAACGCATCGTGGCTTATTATCATCTATACCGAAACCCCATTCTATCGAGACTAGGTTAGTATTTCAGCAGCTTCAAGACAGCTTTACATATTATTTTTGCCTTGGTAATTATGTATCATCAAAACCAGCTTATATTGCACATTGCAACATATCTCATTTACTAGACTATATATATATGACTGGTGTCGGAGAACTTATAAATCAAGCTGCTCAGATGCAAAGCACCACATAATTAGTAAGCCGAATCTCGCGAAACGTGGGGAAAGCTTCATTCGTTAAAAATGACATCTTATTGTCGGCCAATTGAACCATACCATCAAACGGCCATTCCATCCTAGGACGAAAGATACTGCTTATACTTCTATACGACGAATTTCGATTCGCACGAATGTGATCTTTACTCGTGCCAATTGACCACAATGTCGCTCCAAAGCAGAGCTTCGGCAAGAGCCTTCACCACACTTAGGTCAACGGCAGCGCAACAGAAGAGCTGTGTATCTCTACCCCAGAGAAGATGCCTATCTACAGATAAGGGTCCTGTTCCGAATCCTAAAGGGAGACCATCATTTCAGGGGCAACTATATGAAAGTACGGGCGCGCGACTGGTAAAGGAGCGCGCAGAACGAGCAAGGTTTGCAGCACAGAGACCAGAGAGTGCTGCCGCAAAGAATTGGTCTTTAACATTTGGTACCTATCAAATTTACTTCTTTGCAGCTTCGGTCTAACCTGTTATATAGCCCTCGTCTTTGTCGGTGTTGGGGGGTACTGGCTGGGACGCCATGGAGTGGACCAACCATCGAATAGCTCTACTTTACCTCTAGCGAAGACAACACCTCCTAAACACAATATATCAGGTTCAAATTTGGAGGCGGCATGGGCAGATTTTGTAGAAATCGTCGGCAAGGAGAATGTATCGACGCTGGACACAGATCGGCAGCTCCGTGCTGGCAATGATTGGAGCAGTCACCGAACGAAGGAGAGCGAGAAACCTTTCATGGTTGTATTCCCTACGAGCACAGAGGAGGTGAGCAATATTATGAAGATATGTCACCGACGTAAAATACCTGTTACGGCATATTCTGGAGGTACGAGCCTGGAGGGGCATTTTGCTGCCACTAGAGGAGGGATATGTATAGATTTTGGGCGTATGGGGAAGATCCTGAAGCTGAATAAGGAAGATATGGATGTTGTCGTACAGCCTGCTGTAGGTTGGGAGGTGCTTAATGAGGAATTGGCTAAAGACAATCTGTTTTTCCCTCCCGATCCAGGACCAGGTGCCATGATTGGGGGTATGGTGGGGACGGGCTGTAGCGGAACCAATGCATATCGATACGGAACAATGCGAGAATGGGTATTGAGCTTGACCGTGGTACTAGCCGACGGCACAGTGATCAAAACGAGGCAGCGTCCCAGAAAGAGCAGTGCTGGGTATGATCTTACGAAGATGTTCATTGGATCTGAAGGTACACTTGGATTGGTAACGGAGGCAACTCTGAAACTCACAACCAAGCCCATAAGTACCTCCGTTGCAGTAGCCAATTTTGCGACTGTTCGACAAGCAGCAGATTGCGTAGCTCGTGTTGTAGGTGCTGGTGTTCCCATCGCAGCCATCGAAATTCTGGATGATGTGCAAATGCTATGCATTAATAAGGCTGGCTATAGTGACAAAGTCTGGAATGAGGCACCTACACTTTTCTTCAAGTTCGCTGGTACCCCAGTTGCTATAAAGGAGCAGATCGGACTGGTGAAAAGCATGGCGAAGGCCACTGGCAGTAAATCATTCGAGTTTGCGAAGAACGCTGAAGAACAGACGGAATTATGGAGCGCGAGAAAGGAAGCTCTATGGTCCGTGATAGCAATGAAGGAAAGCGAAGACGATAATGTGTGGACGGGCGATGTTGCGGTACCCATTAGTCGTCTTCCCGATATCATCAATGAAACAAAAGAAGACCTTAAACGGAGCGGTCTCTTCGCATCGATAGTTGGCCATGTAGGAGATGGCAACTTCCACAGTATGTGTACCTCCGTCACCCCCTATTGAACAGCATACTAAGTCAACTTCTAGCGATTTTGTTGTATAAAAATTCCCAGCGGAAACAAGCTGAAGAGCTGGTCCACCGTATGGTGAAACGAGCGGTAGAGCTGGAAGGAACTGTGACGGGCGAGCATGGCGTCGGGCTCGGCAAGAGGGATTATCTGAATCACGAACTTGGTGAGACGACGGTGGATGCTATGCGTCAGCTCAAGCTGGCATTTGACCCGCTATGTATTTTGAATTGTGATAAGGTCGTCAGGGTGGAAAAGCCAAAGGCTGGAGAGGTAGCACCTTGGTAGAAATATAATCACACAACTCTTGTTTACACGTAGTGAAATAGTGATCTCACTTTCAACAACGAAACTCGTTCAAGACTCTATTCCACCCATGTTCTGAAGCTGCTTGTTACCTTCTTTTTGCCTCTTGACGGGATTCAAACTCAACATAGCATCTATGTTATAAAATGAAATACCTTTAGACAAGAATATAGTCATGTAGAAGCACATGTTTGTGAGGTTGCTATCATATTACACTGCTAATTGGGGAGACATACTTGGGCATACACGTGAGAGATATAAGTGCATGCAACACCAAGGGATCTGCGAACATAACCAAATCCTTCCCCGCTCTACTGTCCTATTAGATCAAACCGACCTCTTCCATCTCAATTTAGACCTATGCTACTCTAGTCTATTTGCTTTGCTTATAAGCCTTCTCTACGTCGTTCTTGAATCGATCGAATATAGCTTTTCGGTTGATTTTGGATGTTGCCGTTGTCATATTGTTTTGTGGTGTCCACTCCTCATCACCCACAATGACGCCTACCACGATCTCCATGCTTGATAGTCCAGCTTTCTTCCCTACCACTTGTAGCTGCTTCAAGATCTCTTGCTGTACTTTGGGATTATGCGCTGTTCGATCAAATCAGCACTAGGATTTAAGACTTCAGGTTACTACACCTTGAGTTGAATATGAACGTACCCAGATCTCCAATACCGTGACCTTCTACACCAATACTTGAAGCAAGAGAAATTAAAGCTGGCTCAGCAGGAACTATGATTACGACAGGATTGGTTTCCGTGATTGACGCATACACGCAGATGTTTGCTACTACGGTTGCAGAGCGATATACTGATTCTAGCTTTTCGAGTGCGATGTATTCACCGTTCAGAGTCTTGATGAGATTCTTCTTACGGTCGATGACTTTCAGGTGGCCATTGCCGTCCCACTCACCAATGTCTCCAGTCTTGAACCATCTATTATTCAAAATTGTCAGTTTCCCATCAAACTGTTTGCATTACAGCAATCGCTTTTAAAAGTAAAACAACTTACCCTCCAGGAGCAATAGCTTCCTTAGTAGCTTCCTCGTCTTGCCAGTACTCTGTCATAACACTCTCGCCTCGAACCCAAATTTCTCCTTGTGGGTTCGGTTTGTTAGTAGCAAAGTAGCCGGCTTCCGCGAAATCAACCAATTTTATCTCAATTGAAGATTCAACTTCGCCGTGAGACTCGGTAGTCCATGTTCTGGGATCACAAACTGCCCCCATGCTACCACGATGTCAGCTCCGTTGCTAAGCTGAAAGGATCAGATCTTACGCAGAAGTCTCCGTCATTCCATAACCATTAACGAGTGGTGCGATTGCCGTAGAAATAAACTGTTGGGTGTCTTTCGCAATCGGGGCTGCGCCGTTCACACAGAATCGTAGCCGCCCACCAGTTGCACCCTTTACTTTTGAAAGTACTGTGGCATCAAGGAACGCAGGTCCGGGAAGGTTGTGTGCGGTCAAAAATCTGGAGATTGGTTAATTACTTTATCTTCCTGGCATTTCTCTAATTTGTCAACTAAAATTGAAGTTCAATGCTTGTAAGCCATGATCAAACAACAGAGCTCAGTCAAAAGCTAGCTCAAGTCAATCCTCCCATGATATTTTGATGGAATCAAAGTGATAGATCGAGAAACATGGATTTCTTGCTCAAATCAATCGATTTTGGAGTCTCCCAGTATATTTGTTTCAATCGCGAAACCATTAAAATTAGACTGTACTTACTGTTTTGTGTGCATTGCGCCCCAGAAGAGTGCTTGCACAACAGGACTAGCTTTCTCTACATTGGCGATCACCCCCTTTTTAACAGATTCCCAAACGGCGGGTACACCGACAAGTAGTGTAGGTTTATACTCTTGAATATCACCTAAGCAATTTCGACAGTTGGCTTGAGACAATGTTCGTATGGAACCATAGCCCATAGTTCCACCCCAATACAAACAAGCGTTCTCAAAAACAAACTCAAAGATATGGGCCAAAGGAAGATATGCGAGGAGTCTGTCACCTGGAACAATTGATTCTCCGACGACTGTATTGACACCAGCAACTGCCGGAGGTTAGTAAAGACCTTGTGATTTTTGTGGTATGCATACTTGCAGCGATTACAGCCTTGTGCTTGATAGGCACACCTTTTGGGGTTCCACTGGAGCCTGATGTATACATTATGCAGCACAGGTCTTCTCGGGAGGGTGGTGTTGGGTCTACTGGATTATTCTCTCCCAGTCTCCGTAGATCCTCGTACTTTAGAATTGTGATGTGCTCATGCGAAGACTTGAGAACCTCGAGGTCCTCAGCTCGAATATCTTCGTCATTTTCTGTGTTAAGAATGATATATTCAACGCTCTTTGCAGCGGATAGCGTTTTTATGAAGGTCTTCAACAGATGAGGCTCAAGGTATATTGCCTTGGCATTGGTAGAGACCAGAGAATGGCGTAATCCTTCTTCCCCCAGTGTATCGTACGCAGTGACGACAGCCATGCTTTGAGACATAGCTCCATGAGCAAGCGACAGCCAGTTTCCACTGTCGATGTAAGTTGAGTTGCTTGAAAAGTACTTGGTACTGAGCACTTACCTAGTAGAGGCAAACATATGAACTCTATCCTGTGTAGAGAGGCCAAGTTTGCGGAGACCCGCTCCAATCTGAAGGACGATGGTCTCATATTCTTTGAAGCTCACATATGAATAACCACCAAGCTCAAAATAGGTCCAATTTTTGTCTACCTCTTGCAGTTGACCGTCAATGACCTTTTTGACTTTCTTCACCTCATTATGTGTTTTTAGCAGTTTTCTTGACCCGAGCGCCTGGGCATCGCCATATGTTCTGGCGCTGAATTTTACAACGTCAAAAATCGTTGAGATTCCCTCAAGAGGCGTGGTCCAGAGCTTGTCAGCAGTCCGCGCATTCCGTCTGGGGATAGTTTCGCCTTGAACAGGAACATAATCTTTAACCTCTACCGTAAAGGGTGGCTTTCTGCTCATGCGTGCAGGAAGTGCCATATTTATGATATCGAGGGATTCTGGTGAAGGTGATTATATAAAATATATAGTACAGGTCATTTCCTGGGAGACGTGAATGTTGAGGTTGAGACGGTAAATGTTCACGTGTTTAGAGTTCGAAAAGCGGAACCGAGGCTGGTGATGACGCCAAGATTGGATCCAGTAAAACCCGAGTGAATGGGTAACAAGCTACTGTTAGTAAGCAAGCATTTATATATATATGCATATCAAATCCATAATCATAAAGAGAGAGAAAGAATCATATGCTGGGAATCAAATTGACAATCCAGCGACTTGAGGACATCGGCGGAACAAACCCCTAGTCTTGATTGAATTGTTGAAATGTGTAACTGGAAGCACTGATAGGATACTTGCAGGTCAATATTGCGGGATTCGTCACCGAGTTACGGAGAGTAACATGGTGGACTATCTTACTTTTCCGGAGTATATAAATAAATACATCTGTGTATGTGTGTATATATATGTGCCGGAGATATCGTGGTATTGCCAAGTTTCGTGGGGAAAGAAGCTTTTACCAAGATTTATCCAAGAGAATGAAACATATCAGTCGTCTTGCACGTATAAAATCACTTACAACGTCGTTGCGATTCTCAAAGTTGCAACTGTACATGTCTTTCACTAATAACATTATGCTCAATGTCTCGAATTCAAGCAAGCGGGCACCGCACCAGTCCTAGCTCTTCTCCGTCGCAGGAATGGAAAGCATACGAGGAGTTACTAAACAGCCACGAGAAAGCAAGATATAGTGAAAGAAGGCACCGACATAATTAAGCAGCACATTCGCCTTCGTGCATCACAATCGTGACTCGAATTCCGGTGCTGCATCTGACCTGCCTATTGCGGGCTCGGGTCAGCTTCCCCTGCACAAATAATCATCTAAGTCGACGAGGAAAGACGGCGGACTTTACGACGGTGGGCACCATCGTGGATTAGCTTTCATGCTACGACAGGACACAGTCGTACGAGCGGAGATGATGATCCCCAAGATGCCACTGGCGGGAGACTGGCTGTGTGTTCTCCTTCCCGTTCGGATGAAGTCGAATCAATCCTGGAGGGTTGTGTATCTGCGTGTCGGGGATGGCGTACACCAAAAAAGCTTCTCTCTGGCCATTCTGGCGAGCCTGTGCAGGGGAGAACCGTTGTCGGTGGAGACTCCGCATCAACCACCAAAACCCTCAAGGGTCGATGGACTGCACTGGTTACAGTAACAGCGGCCCGGAAATTCTGACTGTAAAGTATGTATCGTAGCTGAGGGGCAGGTCGCTATCTATGACGCAGGTACGGCCCTGCTGTCTATAAACAATCTCATTCCCCTTCATCTTTAGGGCTGAGTCCTAAGCACTTTGCCCATCTTTCTTCATTCCTAAGTCCGACAATTACATTGTGCAAAATGAGCTCCAGATTTCTACGATTTGTATTGGCCGTCCTGGTCGCCTGCCTTCTCGTTTCCACCGTTGCTACGGAAAGTCAGGGCCGGCGCGAGAAGTTTGCTGAACGATCCCAACACAAGGGTTTCAATCCCAGGTTGAAGAAGAGATCTCCAGAAGCAAGCCCAAAATACATCAAAAGAGCAGCAGCGACTACAGCTGCATCCGTTGCCACTGCACCGGCACCAACAGCAACAACTCCGTACGTGTTTACTCTTTTATCGTTTTTTTGTCATATGCCAAGTGCGGCTGGAAAGTATCATTACGGAACTTTCCCGATGTTTGGAAGGATATGAGACAATCTAAACTTTTTTCAAAGTATCATCTTTGAAAGTCTTGGATTATTTACATGGATAGGTCTTGTCTGTGGAACTTCAAACCCAGATCGGGTTGTGTCGTTCCGTTTTTATACCCCTAACAGTCTGACAACAACAGGGCTTTCAGTTGAGGATAACAAAAAGTCACACTCTATTTGTTGCCTAGATATTACTGAAAGGGGTCAGGCATTGGCCCCAAATCAAAAGAGAGACGCATGCGAGCCAGATTTGTTAGCTTTGAGGAATTCCAAATGCTGACCTTTCATCCATAGTCCCAGCTGCGGAGGCAATAACTGCGCCAATGCTTTCAATAAGCAATTCACGGCAAGCCTGGACGACTTGAGTGCTTTCTGTAGCTCTTACACTGCCGGAACAAACTCATTCGCAGCTACAGGAACGGCGTCTTGGGCCGCAAACTGTGTAGGAAAATCGACAGACGGCGCGGCCATCGCTTCTAAAGTATCTTCTGCTTGTAGCTGCTTTATTCCAGAGCCAACAGGGACACCAGGAGGTGACACTGACGGCTTCCGATTCCTGACTCCTAAAACTGAACGTGAGTATTGCTCGTATGTCGAAAAGGCTCTTTCTAACACATGACAGCTTTCCGAGTCGAATCACTACCAGAAGTTGATTTCGATGTTGGCGAGATGTATTCAGGATTGATGCCAATTGACGCAAATGATACCTCTAGGGGTCTCTTCTTTGTCTTCCAACCAACTGTTGGGGCTCCGGTTGATGAGATTACCATCTGGCTGAATGGAGGTCCTGGGTGCAGCTCTCTAGAGGGATTCTTCCAAGAGAACGGAAGATTCATCTGGAGTTGGGGAATGTATCAGCCACAGATTAATCCCTACTCTTGGGTTAATCTCACCAATGTTCTGTGGGTCGAACAACCAGTTGGTACCGGTTTCTCAATTGGAGAAGTACGGGCGACAAGTGAAGAAGACATTGCCGAAGACTTTTCGAAGTTCTTCCTCAACTTCCAGAAAACTTTTGGAATCTCCAAGTTCAAGATCTACGTTACCGGAGAGTCATATGCAGGCCGCTATGTGCCATATATTAGTGCTAACATGATTGACAAGAACGATACAGAACATTTTGATGTCTCCGGCATGTCTCTTCTCTTTCTTTATCTTATGAACGCAACTAACAGGACTAGGTGCGCTGATGTATGATCCCGTAATTGGAAGTTACGAGTACATCCAAGAGCAGGTTGTCGCGTATCCGTTCGTTGAAGAAAACAACAACATGATTGGTCTGAACAAAAGCTACATTGCCAAGCTCAAGGGTCTTCATCAGAGCTGCGGCTATGAAGATTACATCAAAACATACCTAACCTTCCCAGCTTCAGGTGTCCAGCCAGTAACTCCTGAGATTTCTGATGAGTGTGGTATTAATAGCTTGGTTGAACTTGCTTCTCTCCGTGTCAACCCTTGCTTTAACTCTTATGAGATCAATACTCAATGTAAGTCGGTATCAGTTTATAACAATCTTCGACTAATAGTAACAGGCCCCATGCCCTCTGATCCTTTAGGGTTCCCGACAGACCTAGCATCATCATACCCTCTTCTTACTCCGCTCTACTTCGACCGTGATGATGTTAAGAAAGCCATGCATGCTCCAACAGGCGTCAGCTGGGAAGAGTGTAGCGGCCCAGTATTTGTTGGAGATGGGGATCAGTCCTTAGACCCGATTCAATCCGTACTCCCCAAAGTGATCGAAAAAACTCAACGAGTGCTAGTGGGCAACGGCGATTTTGACATGGTCATCATTACCGCCGGAACACTTCTTGCCATCCAGAACATGACTTGGGGCGGTACCTTGGGCTTCCAGCAACAGCCCGAAAAGGATATTGTGATTACGTTGCCAGACTTGCAATATGCCCAGGTCTTTGCTGATAACGGACTCGCTGGGTACCAAGATCCTCAAGGAACAATGGGAGTTCAACATTTTGAACGCGGACTGATGTGGGCGGAAACCTTTCTCAGCGGGCACATGGTGCCTCAGTTTCAACCGAGGAGTAGTTATCGCCATCTTCAGTGGGTTCTGGGCCACATTGAAGAGCTCTGATGCGTGATACAGCAGTGAATTACTGTGTTTAAGTTTGTGATTCGTTTGGTGAAGGCGAGGTTACAAGGACCTGTGCTTTAAAGACAGTTAATCCCTAATCAATAAACATCATAAAGAACTACGACTGACTTTTGACTGGTGTTTCGACCCTGTTTCGACCGTGATACAATATAAGCTCCATGGGTAATCAGCCACTACTGAACCGTTAGATCCAGTATCAATCAGCAAGACTCTTCCAAATCATCCAATAAATTGTTAAATTCAAACGAAATATTGGGAGGAAATGGCGTCAATGGTCGTAGTGGCGAAACATTTGCAGCCAGCACTTGACTCGGATCTCTGATTCTCAAGTAGTCGAATGGGGTGTGTCTTATTTATTATTGTTTGAGCCTTCACTCATTAATCTCACCGCATGGTACGAAGGGAAAAATTAAAGCTTTGTAAAATATGCATCTTGCTATCTAAATTTGGCAACCTTTGGTGCTTTTATATTGGTGCATTAATCATGGTAAACATTAAGATTTCTATCCGGGCCGTCACATCAGCAGGAGCTCCCACTTGTTCTAGTGTATCCTCTGCATGCAAACTTCCTCTCCTCATCACAGCTCCTCCTTCCATGCGGGATTGGTCCTCAGCACAACCTCACGTTCTTTGTCATACTTCCCAGCAACCAGATTGTTCAGGTAGGTTCCCAGCCTCAAGGCCGCCTTGCTCATCTGAATCTCAACGATAGGATAGGCACCTTCGAAGTAGCCGCTAGTCTTAAGATCAGGGGCGGTGAAATCCTGCGAGTAGACATAATCACAGTTCCAGATATTACTGTCTCTGGCCCATTCCATCGCACAAGCGACCGGGGTTGCAGGATCCGTGCATGCGGTCCATTTGTCAGTTGGCTCGAAGAAATTATCTTCCTTGATACGCTTCACGAGCCCCTCGAAATAAGGATCGATGGTCTGGTTCGAGAATGAAGTCTTGTTGGCTCTTGAATAGATGATGGCGCCGTCCCAAATAGAGTGTAACACGGAGTTGTTTGTCTTCCCACCGTAAGAAACGGTGAAAGCATTTCCTCCCTCTCCAAGATTTGATGTGTGGAGAGGTTGGGCTAGGTCAGAGGTGAAGTGAACCACCCATTTGAGAGCATATGAGCAGGTGAGGTTGGTGCCTTGCGTCAGCTTGTGGGCTTTGGCGTCCTTGATGCAGTCTCTCAAGATCATTGATTGATTGGCAATTGCGGACACGATACAGCCGCCTTTTGTGCAATCACGATTATAATACGTATTACAGACAGAGGGGGGTGTATCGAGAGAATCAATCCAATGCCATTGGTATGAAAATTCTCCACCTGGCTCCTTCCGGTATGCATCTGCCCATGCTGCCGCTCTCCCAATTGATTTCGTATATTGTGGCTCTAAGATTCTCTGGAGAATGTTGGCTGTCTCATGGGTGAGGAACTTCTCAGCCATAAACCCAATCTGGTTGTGCACATCCGTATTGAAGCCAGATACTGTAGCAGCAAGAGCTGCGCTGGTAAGAAGGTTGAGAAGCTGCATAGTTATGGCCAGAGAGGAACTGAGGGGATAAGAAGAGAGCGTGTGAAGTTGCAGCGAGACCTTTCATATATGTATTTCTTAGTCTTACGAGGTTATGATAGGGTTACGCGAACAAGGAAGCTACACAATCACCGCGTTCCTGGAACCTCATCATGATCCCCGATCAAATTTGAATATCAGCCAATCTTAGACGAGGAGTAGTTTGTCGGAAAGCGGCGATTTATATGATTGTGTTAACACCTGACTAATCGAGCCTGGTGGCTGCTTGGCAGATCATCCTCTAAAGCTTCCCAAGATCAAACAGTGATCCATTGGTATCAGTAACATCATATCTATGGAGTATGTAATTCTTCTTTTGTCATTCCTTCATGTGATGCGTTGGTTCAACTGCGGACCTGCGCTGGTCTGTCATCAAAAGGAGCTATAAATCACGTGAAACTCCTCAGACTTTAAGAAGGAGGGATACCTCAAATCTAGGTGTTAAACACTGGTTCGCTTACTAACGGGGGTTATCCATAACATACTAAGGATAAGAGATAAAGGGGAGGCAGCAAGGAAACCGATATCAAATAGGAAAATGTTAACACGTGACTTTCAATTCGTCGAGGTTGAATGCTTTTACCAAGGGGGCTCGTGTTTCTGAATCACTGGGAATGTTAGTCTGGTTTTCAATTTAGAGGCTCTCCCTAGATAAATGGAGTGGCAGGGGACACGAAGAACTACTTACGTCTGATGTACTTGGAGAGGTCGACAATGTATACCTTATCAGTCAGCCAGCCTACTCTCCACACCCTGTAACTGACTTTGGGTTAGATTTCACTTATAGCGATAATGAGAGAAAATCTATTGAATGATTCGCGGGATATGTGGTCACTTGGTAGGCCACCACTGAGACGGCTTTAGTTACATCTACTACAATGAATACTCTACGCTATTTTTTTATTGAACATCAAATGACTTACTAGAACTTAATGAAACTGTAGCGGGTAGACTTGGACAGTTTTACACCGTAAAGGTCAATCTGTTCCCCACAATTGCCGGCTCTATCGATATCATATTGTGACTTGGAATACCCCTTTCTGGTGGCTCGCTTAATTTTAACAAGACCCACCCAACCTCAAGTTGGGTATAACCTCAAGAATATGTATATAGTTTGCACTTCGCTAATTGCTCCTGTACCATGGGTCAAACCATGGTACGTCTGGTGCGATGGTAGAAATATCAGAGTATCAAAAAAAAACTTGACGTGTTCTATGCAAACCTTACGGGGGTCGAATCCCTTGATTCACAGGTCAACTCCTGTGATTAGGAGCAGAGGAAAAGCGGATGCTGCTTGCAGCTGAAGTGATTAGACATGCATTGAAACTCAGAGCGTGCAGTTCCTATAAGACGTCAGAACCTGAACTGTATAGTAGCCTTTAAAAACCCGATGTACTGGGTGTCTGAGTCGTGGCCTCCGCAAGGGGGTCATGAGGTTTTGCTCTTTTTTTTTTTTTGTGAACATTAAAATTCCCAAGACACGTAGACTCGCAATCAATCAAAGGGTTTGGTTATTTTACAGCTCATTATCTCTTGTGTTAGGAGAAATTCATATTAGTGCCTGCTTTTTGAATGAATATACCTCAAGAACGCTCTAGCTAATAGCTGTTATCACAGCTTTAATTCAGGATCAAGTATTGGGGAAACAAAGTTACCTAACCGCTGTCTATCCTATCTCATTTTAGTTTTGTAAGCTCCTTCCTGCTTATGCAATAGGCGATCATAAAACGCAGGATTGAATTGGGTGCACGTCCGTTTCTCCCTGTCCGCGATCTGCATAAATTCACCTGGAACAACTACCAAACGTAGTCACCAAAACGTATAAGATCCCAAAATTTCGCCATTATTTTCTCACGCTCCATCCTAACACAACGCAATATAGAAGCCATGGAACAGCCAAACAAAATCCTCTGCCCTAAAGGTTCAGAGAGAAGACTTCTTTCTTACTTCGTCAATCCACCTCAAGACTATTTCGACGGTAATGTCACCTATCCCCATGTCATCGATATCTACTGCGCCACCGATATTTCTGAAGCCGTCGTACCTGGCGCATATACATGGATGTCACTCTGGGAGTTGGTCAACAAAATCGGTTACGCCTCCTTCGTCGGCTCAATAGATGAGATGCACCGCATCGCCGCCATTCCATTGCTGTCTCGTATAAAGATGGAGGCGCTCTTCTTTCAATTAATCTTTGAGAAGTTCCGCACTGAGACGATCCTTCCGCTGCATATCAAATATGACGAGATGAGAAATGGTGCTTGGCAGGTAGGCACAATCTCGTTGGTGCAAAACTTGAACCAAATTTGCTGATGGCAATTTTTAGATGATCTCAAAGACTGTACGCACTCGTGGTGACACTCATGAAAGTGATGATGCGATGGATCGTAAGTGGTCTGACAAAAAGAAGAAGCATCCCTACCTAGATATCACAGTAAGTCGTATCTTACTTCACTTGGCCTCAACAATCGAGACTCACAAATTTTACGAAGAAAATTGATGTCAACATGAGATCTCGAAACGATGAAGATCCCGATCCTGAGATCATCTTCCATCGTCAACGCTTCTGTGCATGGTTATCAAGTATCAAAAATGATCCTAATGCATTCGAGGCCGCCGATCCAGGAATTTTCCCTCTAGAAGAGATTGACTTTTGGGCAAAGATTTGTACTCCTAGTCAACATCTCGAGTCTTTGCAATTGCTGGGACCATGGATGGCATGGAAGAGACAACAAGAAAGCATGAAGGGTGTAGCGGAAGGAATGGAAGGCGTACAGATCTAATCTGATGATGGAAATTCGGACGCTGGAGGAAAACTTGAGTAAATTCGCATGAACAATACACTTCTAATAGGACAATGAATAAAATATCTGCGCTGGTCAAAATAGATCCGTCGTTTTTCTACCCGGGGCATTTTTCTCAGACAGCGAAGCCTTTTCTTCCTTAACTTCACATCAATTGTGAATCAATGTATGATTTGTAGGGAGGAAGAATTCTTTGAGGTTATAAAGTCATATTTGCTAAAGATGTGTCCAAAGGTATCAAGGTTGAAGAAAAGCTCAACCTTTAACAGAAGTAGTAACGAGATTACCAAGGAAGCTTAGTTCCATCATAGTTGAAGAATGAGCCAGTCTGATCGATAGTGAACTCAGTCAAAACTTTGATAACACCTGCGGCAGAATCTTCAGTCGTAACCCTAGGATTATTAGGTGCGTATTTTGCCATCCAGGCACTAATTCCATCTCCCAGCTCAGTACTAGGAACCCAGCCTACCAAGAAGTCAGCTACATGTATATCGTACACCAGAAGTTAACTCAAAGTGACATACCAGGATGGATTGTTGCTGTTGCGATTCCTTCATTCTTAAGCACGCCTCCCCATTTACGAATCAACATATTCAATGCAGCCCTGGTCACCGAGTACTGGTCATTTAATCCTGGCAGATTGATAGACTGTTCAATGGAGCCTATAATTGAAGAGATAGCTAGGATTTTCTTGCCTTGACCTTGTCTAATAAGCGGCAAAAAGGCACGAAGAAGTCCCAAGGTCCCGGAGACCATGACATGAAGCTCTTTGTCAAACTCTGCCAAATCCCTACATACAGGTTAGTGGTGAAGCAGCGCCTGATGTTCTTGACTGAGAACCTACACCTGCTCGAAGGGAATGCTTGGCTGCAAGTCGACGCCCGCGTTGCTAAGAAAAGCGTCTAGTCCATTCGGCAGCAGTTTCGACACCGTTGCTACTGCTTCAGTAACCGAGGCTGGGTCAGATACGTCTAGCTGAACGATATCAATTTTGCCTTTAGGTGAGCTGTTCACAAGCTCTGTGAGACCCTTGGATGTAGCTGGATTTCGAGCAGTTGCGATGATATGGTTTTCGGCCGTTTTTGCCTATAGAATATGGTTCTAGATTATAAATTCCTCTTTTGGGCGGTGATTTCTTACAAGTTCAGCGACAAAGGCAAGGCCAAGGCCTCTAGATGAGCCGGTAACAAGATAAGAAGGCATTTTGTGAGGGTGGTCTTGCTAATAGTGTAAATCTATTTGAGGTAGAGTTGGTTTTTAGAATGCGATGTAGCAGCAATCAATAACTTGACGGTGCAGAGTGGTGTAACTTTGACTGGGTTTGGGCTTTATTGTGGGATTTCAGTATGCTGAACAGAAGTGATAATGCTTTTGATGTAGCAGTGTTTGATTTATATAAAAATAATTAGGAGCCTTGAATTGCCATGAACCACCTTGTTTCGGCGATAACGTTTACTTACCAATTCCTGATTATAAAGGAGTCTTAATGTGTAGGCAATTTCATGGATCATGATTAACTTTATGAGTGATTAGTATTCAGCCCTTCTCAAAAATTCCAAGGATACCTTGGTATCGGGTTTCTGTAATCAGCCTTTTATGTCTGATCACTAATCGCAAGGCAAGATCCGACCAGCCGCATCAAACCTCCAAATACATGTCGGGAAGACGGGTATGAACAAATTACTAGCTAGGTTTATTGCGATTAAAGTTCTAGGAGGATGTAAGCTCGGGTACGTCATATGGCAATACAATGAAGATTTCTATCGATCCTCTACATGTCTGATAATTCCCACACTAAATGCGCATCTATGCGGAACCATGCTCCCTTCTTGACTCCAACATTTCAACTCCCAAGACACAACTATTTGGTTTAAGACGACGCAGCTACTGCATCTCTTGTTGACTAAAGAGTTTGAAGAAATCATATGTGAAAGCACTGATACCCTTTGAAATTTGTCATGTTACTTTTATTAGTCGATTTCATTTCTCAATCGCAACTTAGTGATTCCGACATATCGACAAATTATACCTGAAGCCACTTGCTACCACAAGACCAATGTGGTGCAAGCGGCCACGGTCGATTCCTTATAAACTATCCAATCTTACTTCCAAGGCCATTTGTGGTGTCAAATAACCCGGTAGATCGAAAGGAACGATTTACCTTCAGCTTTAGCTGATGAAATGAAGGGGCTCTTATCCAATATCCACTGGCTTGTCTACTTACTGTCCCCAATGTTGCAACTCTAATGCCGGAATTGATTATTGCTCCTAGTGCGACACAATTGGATGTTGAGCTAAGATTATGCAGTACATCCAAGCCCATTTCTCATATTATATATATATATCTTACACCTATTCGGGCAAAGGAAAGACAAATTCGAGCCGATGTACTTCAGCTTGGTGCGTAGAAAGACTTAATGGACGGCAGTACAACAGTCCGCTAGGTACCAACTAATCTGAACATTGACACTTGTCATTGCCATATTCGGTGCCTATCCGGTGTCGACAACTTCAAGCGGAAATCTGCCATCGACACGGAGACTTCAAACAAGACTTGATTACCACCTCAGTCGTTACCTCGAATCAAGAAGAGTTTACGACCCGTGTTACTCACTGTTGTATCGCCTTCACTAGGGAAAACCCCGTGCTACGTTGGCCCGGAAAGCACCTTCTGGTACGTTACGTCTCAGCATTTGATGATGAGTAAAACCTTTGAAGCTTGAAAGCTGCTCCTTTCTCCTAGGTGATTCAACTCAAGTGGCTTCGGAACAAATTTTGGTACGTCCGAGTGTGCTAAACGCCGTGAGATACGCAACAAGAGTGAGTACTCGAGACTTGTTTTATTCCCGCAATATACAGTTTGTAGCACTTCAACTTCCGAACCATATCAAACCGGCTGATAGAATGCCGATAGTCGGTTTGATTTTGGACACTGTCGGGTGGGAAGCATTCGGCATTGAAGCTTGTACGTAGCAACAACCCTCCGAGGTCCATGTGAGTATGTGAGGTGCTACAGTAAGGTTTGACAAACACAGGTATCGAATAGCAGAGCTTTCACCCGGTTGGTAGCTGGTGGATAATGGTCGGGTGATTGATCTTGTGGTTGTTGAGATGGGAGAGAGTATGTTAGTTAATGTTGGTTTATGTTTGTTCGGGTTGATGGCTGATGGGGCCGAAACTACGCTGTAGCCCGTTTCTGCGGGTAAGCTCCGGGAATTTGAATCAACCGAAAGCTCCTTCACTTTTCCCGCCCTTCCTCCTCCTTCCCTCTCCTCTTTCCGCCTCTTCATTTCATGCCTTTAGCCTCACCTACTTGAAGACTCCATCGAGTCCAATTCCGGTACCTTTCCAGGCAGAGCAGTCGACTTCCTCTTCACATCTGGGTTCCCGAACCGCAATGAACCCTCCGCCCGACAGCTTCCGTCACCCGGACGAGGGTATGAGTATGATGGCCACTCCTTCATCTTCAATAGGAACGCCGGCTCGCAAGAGGGTGTCCCAAGCCTGCAAACCATGTGGAAATAAGAAGATCAAGTGCGACGGCGCATTGCCTCACTGTACACCGTGTGTCCATCGTGGGCTTGATTGCGAGTACGGGGTGTCGAAGCGTAGGTCAGTATCCTTTGCGCCGGCAATGCTGGAAGTGTCGCAACGCGTCCGTATCCTTAGTAATTGCTAATTATGATTCCAGTACTGTCCATAGAAATGGTTTAGGTAGTCCATATATGCGTTCACAACCGTCGTCCACATCATCATACCCCCGAGAAGAGCGGCTTGCTCCATCCTCAAATCGCCCTGGAGACCGTGCCATAAAATCAACTCCGAATTCTACAGAAACTTCAACGTTACCACCAGAACTCTCAACGCGACTCTTCCAAAAGTACTTTAACTACATCCATCCGATATGGCCGATTCTATACAAGCCGATGTACGCGTCGCTAGACTTCAGGAGCCCTACACTGGGAATGCCCGCGGCCTTAGTCGCTGCCATTTATGCCATCGCAGCTTGCATAGACAACAGACCGCAACCTTTTGCGACAAACACAATTGTACAAAGATACTCTGAGCCGCGGGTATTTTTCGAAGAGGCAATGTACCTCTTACAAGAAGGCAACAACGAGAGCAATCCGCATAATCTCACGAATGCATTGCAACCATCAATTCTCAACTGTCAAGTGCTTACCATCCTTGCGCTGCAGCAGCATGGAGTCGCGGAATATTCGCGTGCTGCTGTACTCTGTGGTATTGCGTCCTCGATGGCTATTGAATTACGTTTGCATCGACCCGACATATCTGGTGATTCGATTCAAGGAGAAGTACGATCTAGGTTATGGTGGAACTTATTTATCCTAGAAAATATGTTGTCTTTTGAGATGGGAAGACCGGTGCTCCTCCGTTCTGAAGAAGCCGACTGCCCATACCCATCAGCTTCAGAGGCAGATGAGTTTGAGTTGATGTCTGTTTATGTGAAAGACAGAGGGCAAACAGAGCAAGTACGAAACACATCAATCAAGCTTCGAACAATGTCAGCCTTTCACACCTCCATTAATTTGACGTTCATAACGGAGAGAGTTTCAAGAGAAATTTACGGCCTTGCTGCCCGAAAGGCAATCCGTGATGGCCAGGTTGATGGAGAGGCGAAAAGAATTAATCTCTGGCTAGCCTTGCGTGAATGGGCACGAGATCTAGAAGCAACGCCTTTGAGATTGGATCTATCTGAAAACCTCACATCTGTACCTGCTACTGTGATAAATTGCACAGTATGTTTCCAAACTATTTTCATATTTCCATTCCCAAGCATTACTGACTCTGGTAGGTCATGTGGTGTGTGACAATATCAATACATCGGCCCTTCATCGCACGATGGCACTCCAATCCCAACATATCGGAATCCTCTGTCAGCCCTCTTGAGGTTTGCCTGCAAGCTGCAAACAATATCTGTCTTATTCTAGAGAAATATTTCGAACGGCTCCCTGGTTTACCGTGCGACATGGTGTTTCCTATCTTTACCGCCGCTAGCACATTATTGTACCATTCCAAACAGACACAAAGTAACGATGGTCTCGAAACTCGACGTCGACTCAAGCTCTGCATTCATTGGCTTTCCGTCCTTGGCAGAAGTTGGAAGACGGCTGGAGCAAGGCAACAATTACTTGCAGAGGGTAAGTCTTAATCTTGTGTCTTGATGGATTTTTTACATCAACTGACAAATACAGCATTCGATCTCCCAAAAGAACTTGGCGAACACCTAAATGGCCAACCACCTTCGATCCCACAAACGCCTTTTGGCCCGGGCCCACCTCAGACCCAGCCAGGAGACCAAAAGATAAACGGAGCTCCTGACTCTCTCTTGTCACCTGAGGATTGGTCTTTCTTGAACGAATTTGGGGACCCAACTGATGAATTTTACACTCTTGACACCGATCTACGAGGTCTACTCGATGGAGAATTTGCCGCTGGAAATAGTCAATTTGTGTGAACACAATTATGCAGAATGAAACGGGAAAAAGAGCGTGGCACGTACATCTTTCCTGGTATATGAACAGGTCAGAATACAGACATACTAAAGCAGGCCGGCGCTGCGTGTGATTTATATCACCCAAGGCTGAGTCAAGCTATCAGGGGCTTTTAGCACCCTCCATCGCGTCGGCTTACCATAGCCTAGATAATAGTAGAACACATGATTTCACGTATGGAAAAACGTGTCAGATAAGTCGCCTTTAAAAAGGCAACAAATAGAAGAAGATTAAGCTACTCCTCCTATCTCGAAGTTTATTTTGCACTGACTGCCTTCCGTTCTATGTCAACGTTGAGATCCCTCCTGCCATATATGGTATATCCTCTGAACTTCCATTCCTTACACATTGTGCAGGCTAATGGATCGCGGACTCAATAAAAAGGTTTCTGAAACGCAGCTTCTAGGCTCTAGAAACTCATCCATTTCATTGCAAAGCAGCTCAAGTGCGAGATGTTCCTTTGTAGTCGTGATCCGGGGGGGTTTGGTCGACATTAATAGATACTGTAAACCCAAAATACTCTATGTCTGAAAAACTTCGACTTGGGGAAATCCGCCCACTTCATATGGTTCGAGGAGATGGGAACGTTTCATAGACCAAGAATATAAAGAATGATAATTTTCACCTGGGCACAAGTCTTGAAATGACATGACTCGGAATCAAAGGTAGGTTGTCTTGATGATTTGCATTTTCAGATAACTAGTGACAGCTCTGAAGCTGCTTGTCGAAACACTGCCTTTGAAACGATTGTAATAAGTAAGGTAGATAAGAAAGCATCAAGCGGAATGTGTACAACTTGAGCAGAACCAAAAGAGGAAAAGAAAAGGCCTCTCCAATCATTACAATCATGTATCCTAATGTCGCATCCTAGAGCACATAGCCGTAGTCTGATGCACGGGTAACCTTCTACTAAAACCCGGTAATACTTCTGATCATCTTGGCAGCAGCATCTGCATTACCACCCAAGGTACTAGAGTCCTCCACAGAAGGATAGAAAAAGGCAGCGATAGCTATAATGAAGTATGCACAGCACAGAAGAGCACCTTCGAGGTAATTGGATCTTCCATCAAGAACTAGGAAGTTGACCTGGGATTGTTAGTTGAGAAGAACGTGTGTTGGATGAAATTTACTTACGATGAATGCAGAAACGAAAAGCGAAACTGTTTCGAACAGTGTGAAGTAAAGAGACATATCTTTTCCCATGGCCCAGCCCAGTAGAACAATGAAAGGTGTAACGAAAAGGGCAATCTGAATGGATGAGCCCACAGCGACACCAATAGCCAAATCCATTTTGTTCTTTGAGGCCACCGCTACAGCAGTGACGTGCTCCGCAGCATTGCCGACAATTGGCAGAATGATAAGACCAACAAAAGCTTCACTCAATGGAGAAGTTTCGATGACTTCGTTGATACTGTCGACTAAAAATTCGGCACAAAGAGCAACAAGGCCAGTGGATGCAAGCAATAAAACAACAGCAGTAGTACGTGAAATATTTTCCTCCTCATCTTCTTCGCGTTCCTTAGGTTCAGTGACCACGCGGGATAAGATGGTCGAGTTTTGAGCATTTGCAACTGGGTCGACGACGGATGATTTGGCTGCATGGGTTGAGTTGAGACGGTCTGGCAGAGAATTTGTGCGACGAATACCATATTTGACACGTGGAACTGACCCACGGGTGACAGGGGCAGCAGCTGGTGCTGGACTGCCTGTTGGTGTCGGTGCCATGAATACGGGCGGGGTGAAGTTGCTAATATGACGAAGGTTAAATGGCGAGGGTCGTTTTGCAGCGTCGTTGGTTACAGTTGATGGTTGATTATCAGCAAAATCAACACGGCGCGGGACCGAGGGATCCTCTGCATTGCCTTTTTCATTTGAACCACTAGCAATTCCTTCGATTAAAGTGTCGTCGCCGTTGCGACGCGACTTCTGTTCACGCTTTGCCTTACGCTCTCGCTTTTCTTCGCGCTTGCGTTCCTTCTTCTTCTCTCGTTTAGACATGACGTGACTTACGACAGAACCACGGCGGCTGCGCTTCTTCTCCAAGTGTTCGTCATCAGCTTCATGCCCGCCATCAACTGCATCACCGGGAGAACCATACGATATGGATCGCGGTTCCTCAGTGAATCCCTCGGTGTGGATAGGTGAGTTAGAGCTATTGTCAATAGATGGAGTGTGTGTCTTCTCTTGCATCTCAGCCGTATCCTTCGAGCCAGAACTTGACTTGCGTCGACGGCGCCCTCCTCTCATAACGCGCTTGAAGCGCTTGGCTGTAGTGTTGGAACCACTCGAGCCATCAGAATCAGAACTAGATGAGGAAGAAGTATCGGAATCGGATGAAGTATCCAACCATTCGGCTACAGGTCCCGGATGGGCTGCCTCCTCATCAATGATGTGTTGAGGAGTACTCTCATACATGTATGCATGGGATTTAAGCTGAAATACCAGGTACAGGATGTAAACAATCAAGAGGATCTGATAAGGTTAGCCATACAGACTTTATTACAGCACCTAACAACATTGTCAGGATTTTGATAGCATCGAGCTTACCACACTGGTACCGCGAGACACCTTCAAGACCGCAGTGGCTGCATTCTCCTTGTTTTCGGTGTTGAAAGATGCATGGAAAGCGGTAGGAAGCAACAAACTCATGACCGCCAAACTAAGAAGACAAGCACTCATTTGGGTGACAGTACTGTTGTAAATCTGTATCAAAATATGTCAACATAACTTCGAGTTCCCATATTACTCGAGGAGCATAATGTTGGGATCCATGTTCAGGCTGTAAGCTGCAGCTCGGGGCAATTTCTCAAATCTCCCTGATCATAAGAGAAGGAGTATAGAATATCATACCTGTTCACGATATCTAAGACCACCAACCAGAAATGCCATTCCTAAAATCAGAAGCAGATTGGCAAGGATGGACCCGAGCAGTGAAGCTTGGACGATACGGATTTCATTCTGTATCTCGTTAGCATTAGCTATGTTTGTGTTCGGAGATAGCATACCTTTTGCAAAGCAATACTGTTGAGTTAGAAAAACACAAGAGGTGAGCATAGGTTTTTATTATCACGGACGGGAAAGGGGATCAAGCAAGGGTAATATGGGACGCGATTGATATGATAAAGCCTTTAAGAGGGCTTCTCGCTCTTTCTTGTCTTGATCTCTTGTGAGGTAGACATACATGCTTGATTCTGTTAGCTAGGTTCTTTAAAGTGAGCATACAGACTTACAAAATAATCAATTCCACTGCGTTACCAAACGTAACGTTCATCAGTGCACCAACCGTATCACCCATTCTCTTAGCCACACTTTCTGTGGCATGACTTAACAAGCCTGCTAGAGGGATAATGGCCACGGCATTCATTCCAAACACGATCCCTGCAGATAAGTGTGCTGCTTTGGCTGCTATGCCAATCGGCACAAAAATCAAGAGGACGTTGACATAACTGGAGAATATGATGCTTCTCATAGTAAGCCAGAAACGCATAAAAATATTCTTCTGTTCTTTGGCAGCATCTTGTTCTATGATATGCCCTTCGCTATCAACTTGCGGAGGTGGAGCTGGTTCTGGGTGATGGGGGTGTGTATTATTGGCGACCTTGTTGGACGTAGATCTCGACGAGGAGCCGGCGAAGCCCGGCAGGTCGCTGGAGGCGAATGGAGGAAGCTTAGAGGAGCCATTGCTTCCGCTGGTACGAGGTACTGTATTGGTGTCTTGGTTGGTTAGGGGGAGAGACGGCTGGCGACTCGGGCTCGCGGAATGTGTAGAGCTGCCATGCGCTAGAGAGCGAATGCGATCTATATAGGATACGTTAGGTGAAGTTTTCTTCATCGATATGGACACGCAGAGAAGGTGTCGTAAAGTTTGAGGGCGAGAGAGTTCGCAAAGTGATGGGTGGCGGATGTGAAAGTGCAGGACGAAGGAGGGGTGAGAGGTTGTTGAGTGATAAGATGGGGAAGAGGGAACGAGATGTCAAGATAAGTAAAGATCTCGGAGATGCCAAGCAACTATGCTCGCTTCTCCTCCGGCGGCCTGCTGCTGTACTGTGTGTGTGGCGTGGCGGAGTGGATGACTTGGGGACGATGATGAGTATGAGAATGATTTCGTATTGGTGTCTTTCAAACCACTATGAGTCAAGACCATCCAGCGCTCACTTTTCCATCGAGAGGTGACTGGCCTGCAAGTTTGTGTTTGGCTGAGTGAGGTGTTGTATCAACGCCGGACAGCTTTGGTTTGGTGGCATGCATCTCACAAACGCGTCGGCCCTCATTGGTGATGGATGCATGCGTACGGGAGGGAAGGAAAATGAATATGTACGCATTCTTTGACTGATACCCAGTTGTGTTCTCCCAATATCTAAAATACCACTCACGCCAGTAGTACTATTTTCTTGTCGTTTGCTTGGAAAGGCTTCGTTTTTGGTCAAGAGCATTGGCGTCAAGGCTTGATTTACTGCAGGTCAAGGCGTGTTTGTCGGACCCCGGAATGGTGCTAGTATTAAATGATTGATTGATGGTAAAAATACGGATTTGAAAAGTGAAAGAACGTCAATCAAAAATAGTAACAGTTCAGCATGAGAGATTCCAAGAATGTGATGTGTTTGTTCCCTGAGAATAGACCCTTTCTCTCATTTTCATCTCCGTAACCAGCCTTGGTCTTGTCCCGCGGTATCCCGGTCCCGCCAAGCCCGCCCTCCTTGCTTCCACTCCCACTAAGTCACTCGTCATCAACATCACTAGATGTTCATTCACCGGCGCATATTGTCGATGCAATTGTGATAATAAAATTGTAAGTAATTGTCTCTACGTTCGTGGCCTGTCCACGCTATTCCTGTTGACATCCTTTTGGTGCGCAAAGAAAGAATTCCGTGACATGGCCATCCAATCTTAATCTGGCTTTGGCCAGGTCGGACATGACGAGCGGTGGAAGTGGAGAGATTACTACACCTGGTCCTGACAATAGAACAATAGATCAACAGATCAACAGATGTGGCTGACCATGCGAGATTCGTGGCTAGTACAGTGCTTCTACCACCGTATAAGACTAGACTAGGTTGGTCTCATTGTGGTATTATTGTATGTACTTGCTTACAGCAGCATGGGGACAATGCACCGCCACTATCAATGATGTCAGGGTCCATCACCACCCACAGCGTCAACCACATTTGAACTCTAGAATCATGTTATCCTGGCATTCTAGTTACCGGAAATGAAGAGAGTGGAGATATGGGATATATTACAAGCCACCTTTGGCCAAGATACAGATGGTTGAGGTAATAAATAAATGTGATATTACTCGGTAGAACAAGTGATGATCTCTTGGTGTGGAGATTGCCTCTGTAGTATCAGATATATCTTAGTGAGGATGAAGCGTTCATGATAGTCATTGCTAGATATCAAGGCAGCTTAATTTATGTACAAAGACCGAGGCTTCCTACTGCATGGATGTTATCGAGAGCTTGAACAACTCGACGCCTAAGAGATCCCCTGCCAGATTTATCTCCACGTCGAAAGAAGAATGATCAAGAACAAGAGCTAGCAGCATCCATGGCATTGACCAGAAAAGCCCACAGTTCCTCTCTATCCTTTTCACGCAAACCACGTCCATCAACCCAGGATATTTCAGTATTGGCCCACTCTACTTGCCATTTCCACTTGTTGTCGACTGCTTGTACTCCTAGAATTCTTTTCAAGAGCTTAGGGCTTCCCTCTCGCTGGGAGTTGTCCTTCAGCTCTGGCGTTGCTTGCGCTTTGGGAGCATCAATTCGTGGGACGCGGTAAAGATATGTAGCAGGTCCTTGCGCGCACGCCTTGGGTCGGTCTGTTTTACTCCTACCCCAAGTCTTTGGTTTCTTTCCACTGCTCTCAATGACCTCTAAGCCACCACCTCGGCCATGCAACAGGTCCACAATCCCACTGCTGCCATTTTTAACGATCAGCTTATCACCACTCTCCTTTGCCAGATCGAGCTTTTCAATAGAGACAGAAGTCCAACCACTGTGTTCGTGGTACCACCAGAAACTGCCTTTGAAGAAAAGATGTCAGTAAGCTGTGGTGCTGAATTGTAGTCATTGACTCACCATCGTTCTCTTTTCCATCCCGTGCCTTGTGACGATATAACAAACCACAACAGAGTTCCTCCGAACTCCGCCAGAGATCGATAACCTTGCCATTGGCATCATCCAGGCTGGCGTATGTCGCAACAACCTTTACTTCTTCATCAAGATAGTCATTGTAGCGGTAAGAATAGCCACACACGACCACAAATACGTAGTTTGGTAGAGGCTTGGAAGTTGCTGTTTTGCTTGCCAGCTTCTTTGATGCTGTGCTGTTTGCTGGCTTGCTGACCTGACCTCTTGCCCTTTTAGCTACTCCTTTTGCCTTTGGAGGCATATTGTAGACTTCGTTGCTGTGTTAGATTCCAGTTTAATAGGAAGTCAAAAGTTGGAGAATGTAAGATCCAAGGATCAAGTTTCCTTCCTTTGATTGAAGAATTGAAAAGCGAGACGGAGGTGCTCAGTTGGCCAACTCTCGATTCAATTCGAGACGTTGTCAAAGGCGAGACATAGCAAGGCTACAAAATTCACTCGATCTCCCCTAGCTAAATCTCGGATTATTCTTTCACTACTTTGTAGGTATCAATATATCCACCAGGCCGCAGGTCAACATATTCTCCAAGTTTGAAAGTAAAGGAATTAGATTAAGAATAAAGTTATACTCGAGACATTGCTTGCTACCTGCTGCGTACTGAGACAGTTCCCTTATATCTAATATCACCCATTTGAAACATTTCTATTAGTCCTTCCAAAACCCTTTACTCTTCGATCACGTCCTTTCCAGAATTATCCGGAAAAACCTTGGCTCGACACTTATCGCACCTGCCGCCCCAACGGTAATTACAAAATCATCAAATGCAACACTTCCGTACATCGTGGTGTCAACTGACACCCACGTAGCACAGCTGAAGTCAAAAACCTGTGGAGGCGTAATGGGACCGCCTGTATACTCTAGCACGGCTCTCCATGCAGATTTCTTGTCTCCGTTTGCCTCTTGGGTATCTAGGTTCGTGGGATATAGTCTCATGCTCAACTCCGATTTTGAAATGCCGCCGCCTGCCAATAATTCGATGTATCCCTGCAGGATATCTGTACCATTGCTAACGTAGTTGGTCACTCCTAAACCCGGTTTGGAGGGATCAGTCGTGAGTGTTAGTTGCGAATTGATCTGGGGGTCCGTCGAGGCATAGGTTCCAGAATAGACCTTTTCCGCATCTTCACGCGCAGCTTCTTCGACAGCCGGTAATAAAATTTGGCCGACCAGCTCTGCGGGGATAGTCCAGGAGCCTGGACCCGATGCCATGGCGACGAATCCGACCCCCCAATCGGGGATCAGGGCTAGTACGGATGTGTAGGTAGATATTGCACCCGTTTTGGTATATACGTCTATTAAGCGGTTTGTTCCCGGGAGCTTCATGCGGACAATTTCCCACGGAGCACCGACAGCGGTGTTGAGGTTCGAAGTATGGGCCACGGGCTTCATCCATCTCCGAGTCAACGCTGGAGCGAGGAAGCTCGACTTGAGTATGGAACGCCCTATGCTTGCTAGGTCGGAGGTGGTAGAATAGAAGCCTCCAGCTCTATAGAGGTGTCAATATATGCCCGGTCGCTAGAACTCGAAATACTTACGGGCCAAATTCACCAAATTCTCGGTCATAGCCGCCATCAGAGGCGATTACTCCATGAGTATTATTTTCTGGCTTTGAGAACGATGTTCCGCTCAAGCTTAACTTCTCAATGAGATCCTCCTTTAACATATCTCGGATTGACTTCCCAGTGATGCTTTCGAGAGCATATGCAAGAATTTGAAAGGCAACATTGCTATATACCGGGGTCGTAGAAGGTGCATAAACTGGGTGTCGAGTAGTGAAGCCTTCAAAGAACTCTGTGCTCGTGTCAGTCTCTGCTGGAATAGCATGTACCAAATACGTACGTTGTCTGTTACAGTTAGAATCGCAAGAAGGGATCTCGGCAGGGTTCAAAGGCGGCAACGCATAATTAGTCGATTCTACGAGAGATGGTATAGTGCTTAGATCAGCCAAAAAGTCTAACAAGATCAGCTGACATCAATATGAGGACAATGATCACTTACAGTCACGGCCGATTCCTCCCAAGTGACTTGCCAAATTTCCAATGGTGACTTGTTCCCAGTCCACGGCGCCAATCGTGTCATTTGTAGCTGCTGAAGACTTCGCCGCTAGTTCCGGCACATGTTTCGTGATTGATTCATGGAAATATTTATCTCCAGCTTCAATGAGGAACACATACACCGTCAGGAGCTTAGAAATACTACCAATTCTGTAGATACTGTTCGAATCAATTGTTTTGGTCCCTGTTGTGTTCGAAAGAACAGGTGCCGCGCTGTGGAACTCGAAAAGAGATGCAGATTCATGGACGGAGAATACTTCCACTGAGAAGGATGTCAGATTGGATTCGATGGTGCCGGTGCGTATCCCTTCCTGGATAGCGGATTGCAATGCTGCAGTGGCATTCTTTACCGTTGGGCTGGTGCTTAGTTGTGTAGGTTCAGGAAACACGGGGCCAAGAAGAGGACAATCCTGGAAAGTAAAAACTGTGTCCAAGAAGAGAAAGAAGAGTGGAGAAGCGGCTTTGAAGATAGTGAGCTTCATTGTTGCAAAGTTAGCAAGTGAAAGGTGCTCTGTCGGTCTCTAAAGGACGGATTGAAGCCTTATATATACATCGGTTTGATTCGATCTTGTGATAATATATCGTTAGGCTGATAAGGATGAGTGCTTGGAAGTTGCAATTCAAGGCCTTGGAAGTCAATATGCCATCCATGTTGGAGCTGGCGCAGCTCGTTTATTGAGCCACACATGATTATGAAATTGAACCCTCGTCAATTAATACAAAGTAGGACAATACATGTGATTATCAAATTCTAAAAGCGAGCAGCTAAGTTTGCAATCTTCTCCCAATGTAGCGTGTGTCCCCAAGTTGAGTGAAATCTACGAACGATAGCACAAATGGTGAAGCTGTATGGATTACCAACAACCCCTTAAACTCCTAAGCGAAAACTCATCACTAGGCAGTTTGCGAACTTTATATGCTTGGCCACGGTACATGGTGACGAGGCCTCTTGACAATTTAAACATGGTAATCAAAATACCAGAAAGTTTCTTTAGATGGAGGAATTGATGCTGTACATCGATTTCCCGATGATCGGGAAAACAAGATTTCAGACGTCTCCGACGACAGAGCACGTGCTCTCGCTTGCTAGTATGTGCATGTGCATGGTAAACCTACCTTCACAGGCTTGCGTCATGGCCTAATTGGGAGAGAAATTACGTCTGCGTTGGGCAGAGCGATGGGCTCCCTTTGGCAATTTAGTCTTAAAGGCACTTCTGCCCCGCTTTCTGCAGCGTAGATTGCAACCTTCGAGCTTATGCCAAGCTTGCCAAAGCACTGCCTCAGGGGCTCTCTCGCTTAAGTAACCCTCTCCAACAATGGCTGTGATTGGTGGGTTAGTATCTTCTCATGATGGCTGGGGAAAAGCGACATCGAGTTTCTGGTCGTGCCTAGGAAGTGTCGGAGGGGTCGGGGAGATCGATGGTAAGCAAGGGGGGTGGATTCGAAAAGGCATACTCGTCAGCAGAAATCTTAAAATCTCAAGTCTGGGAGAAGTTCGCGGTCGACTCGGGTCATCTTAAGTTTCTCCAACGAAGCAAAAGGGACTTATTCTCCCTGAACTTACAATTGCCTTTTCAAGAACAAACTCCCTTTGCTGATCTCTTGATCTTCAAGCGTGCCAATTGAGACTATCATTTGAATTCGCAGCCATGCTACCACAGCATCTTACGGATTTGGGAAATGGTATTGTGGTACACTGAACGAGAAGACTTGTCGCAATTCGCTATGATGTTACGTATTCACATAATTGTGCTACTGTAATTGAGGTACGTCTCCGATAGATTTACCGTTTCTCTGTGACTTCCCATCGTTACCGTCTTCGTAGTTGACCCAAACTTCCGCCTGCTGATGGATTCCACTACCAGGCATAACAGTTGTTTCTTCACTAGCATTTTCCATCAAATAGGGGCCCTTATTAAACACAGAGGCTTGGACCATAGACTTTTTGCCTATCATTGTCCCACTGCAAGCCCAGATAGACCCTAATGGGTGACTGTTCTTGTCTCGGTTAGATCCATAACTCCCTCCAGCTATGCTTCCGCCAAAGACCGTTGGGAGAGAATGACGGCAAAATGCGAGGATCACTGGGCCGCAAGCAATAAAAATGGCAAGAGTCAACTCAACTCCACAGTGTACCAGATTAGAGAGGGTACAACAGTCTCTGTCTAAGGTTAGGATCCATCTATCTCTGGGGATTTTGAAGGTGGGTTTACACTGTAATGCCTCCCCACGCATGTTCTCTAATAGCGTTCTGATCAAGAAGATGCCATAGCAGCTGATGGCGATCAACCTCCAGGAAACTCGCAAAGGATGAGAAGCAGCCACATATGTGAGCTCACCCTGCACCAATACTCATCAAAGCACAAAGTCCGATCTTCTGTCTCGTTGAAAGGTGTAGTTGCCGCAGCGTTGATATAGGGAAGATACAAATCGTGACTTCCGTCAAGGTATGGATCGATGCGTTCGCAAAAAAGGACGAGTTGACGTTGACGAGGTGATGTTTTTGATTCGGATCCCATAGCATAGAGAGTGGTATACACTGCACAGCAACTGATACCTGCACGGCCCAGTCCGAATGCCGTGTAGAAGGCGATCAGTGATCAAATGAGAGCACGAAACGCACGCCTCAGAGAGAGTCTGAGCTATAATATCAGCAGAGACAATTTGCAGAAGATTCCTGATATCAAGTAGCACATCGAGGCTGTGAGGGCTGTCTTTGCGTACGCTTCCCACCACTCTGTAAGTTGTTCTGCTGAATGTCTTCCTAAGCTATGTTTGTAGCTACTTTTATTAGCTAAGTGCTTTGAAGACTTCTGAGAGGAGCTACCAAGCATAGTCCCTAAACGCATCGGCAGTTACAGCTCCTTTTGAAAAGATGATTAGGACTGTTAAGAGTATCACTATACAGTCTAAGAAAGATTTGAATCATTAAAAAAGTAGAAGATGCTTGGTGATTGGAAGACAGTGTGCAATCAACTGTTAAAAAACTCCTAAGATAACCCGGATTTTATTTTTCTGAAGAAGATAGACAGATGAAATACATACTATCATCCCCACCCAGCCACTTAACCACGGAAACCCGTGTCCATAACCTTATTCCAACGGTGAAAAGTGTAAGGGCTAGAAGGCACCCATCACGATCACAACTGATGGACATCAATTTTCACATATCTAATTGAAGTAATCAATTTGAAAAGGGAAAAGGGATCTTCATTAAGAGTCTGGGATGACTTCCCCCCGTAAAAACGTATAATCACATTGCGACATGCTATAGAACCACAGAGAGATCATAGAATACTTCAGGTATGTACCACGATCTTATCACAGGAACAACCTGGGAGTTCCTAAGTTCCCGTTCATGAAGCAGACCGAGCGAATCGACGCCCCAGTCAAGCGAAGCGGAAGTAGGTCGCTGCAATGATCCCTTGTTTATAGCTACCGGCGGGGTGTATTCAAAGCTTTAGACACCATATAATTGGCTTCTTCTTTCCGTACACTTATTACTATAGATGATCGCTACAAACCTCCATGATATTCTTTATGCTCTCTCAATCTAGAGTCAAGCTCTATTTTGAAAACTTCATGATTTATTCAACGGGATTCCCCAGATTAAACACAGATTGATATTGCGAGAATTTTCTCAACGATATCGAGCGATCGAGTTGCTGCTGTAAAAGTACTAATTTATGAAAGTGCGATCACGTCTTTGTGAAATCAATGCATGAAGCATTTCAGTTTCATGACTATGGATCTCTCAGAGAGATCTGAATTCCGCAGGCAACCCGGTAGTCATCAAAGCCTCTCGGAACCCTATATCCAATGTGAGCCTCTCTTGGCGTGTCTTTGAGATTTCGAAATTTCTATTAAAGGCTCAAGCCTTGGTGCAAGAGGGTGAACGGGAAATCTATTACATGTGGCTTGGTATAGGTAACGGAGAGGGGGAATGTCCTACAAGGTCAAGCACGAAACCACCTTTCCCTCACATCACTTTTGATTTCTTGCGCATCAGAAGCCTTTTCCTGTTGTTTGGAAACGAGGCAATGATGTAGGAGATATGTCTAACTACCTATAATCTAGTCTAACAAATGGCTCCGGGTATCTGCGCACTGCTTTGGGACTAGCTAGCCTCTCGTAAATATTGTCACATCTCTCATTCTTCCCTACATTTCTAAAAATTCATCTAGAGTGTGCCGTACATAGTGGAGTGGATAGGAGCCACGATTTATTGAACGTGCCAGATCTTGCCGGCAGCTTGGCAGCACGCCGTCTCTTATCCCACGAGCTTGGTACTTATTAGCATGACGCGCTAGAGAAGATACTTGCAGATACGGCTGGTGGAGATTGCTGGGAGTTCGCAAGAAGGAGAATTAGGCGGTGTATATTCCGACCGATAAGATGATCCTCGGTGGAGTAAGGACGTTCGTTGCCAGATCTCGGTTGTTGTGCGCGATTACCAGGACGTGGTATGCTATCAACTAGGGGTGGAATATAATATACTCGGTAGATTTTTGGAGGTAGATAGGTTTGGCTTAAATGTATTAAAAAGCGGTAGATAGAATATATGCCATGTGCGGTACAGATGATGATGATGATGAGGGAGTATTGAGAGTCTTTAGACTTGAATGAATAATGTGAACATTTTCAATTCGAGGACAACGAACATAAACTTTTTATTTTTGCAAAGGTTCTACTAAAACTTCACTTTTCTAATTCGACTATGACCCTAATTTTTTTGAGATAAAATAGCTAGAGGTTGTCACTGTGCTCTAGTAGAGATATCTGGTAGGGGCTTTCGTTTGACCTCCGATATTACACTACATTCCGTGTTCCTGTTTCACAATAGGAATTCTTCGTTCGCTGCATTGCATAATACTCATCAAAGAAGTCTCAGACAGGAGTAACTCGATCAACACTCTTAAATGGGTAAAATCTCGGGTAGATATAGCTTTACACAAAGTGCTGGCAGCCCCTCTAATATTTTAGGTCATTCCACGAATAGGAGAGATGCCATGCTTTGATAAGGTGCCAATGGCTCTGAGTTTTGGGTTCGGTATCACTTCGCAGATCTAGGTAGCAGATCCGCAAGATGGTCTGATCAAAGTCGTAGACTCGTACGCGAGAGTCCTGGAGAAGTTGAAGGTCACGGAGGTGCGAAACGAAACTACGCGAGTATGGCAAGGTTCGGGGGAATTGATCGGCGACGTGGCGCATGGCATGCATATCAGACTTCAAACTTATGTTTCTACAGACCTGTATTACGGCCCATTATTCCGGGACCTGTGGCGGGAGGATTACGATGCCGATGCAAAAGGCATAGATTCTGACCTGGCTAGTATAAGCATAGGAGAGTGCAGCTTACGTCGCTACACCTTTATAGGATATTAAAGACGTGGACATGACATCGATGACTTGTAGAGCCTATTCCTTCTATATGAGATAAAGCATTCAGATCAGCACGCGACAGACAAGCTAACAAGTATGTTCATTTTCAAGTTGCGAGGAGCTTATCAAACCTGAACGGAACACTGCGCGGTATGGATTTCTTTCAATGTGCATTCCCACGGGACAACCTTCATCTCTTCATCGAAAACTAAATAACGGACGGAAAATTGGGTAATTAGAAACATTTCTTGAGAGAGAATTATCTTACGAAGCATTTGTTCTCAAAATCGTCGTAACAACACTAACGAGTTTCTAGAAACTAAAATAACCTTTCGCGCTATCAATGGCCTTGGGTCTTGACTGCATCAGAGCACGTTCTGCTCCGATCAGAAAGAGGCCTGCTCCTTGAATCTATGAGTTGAGGCTACACTTCTAGACTTTGTAGCCACCTAGAATTTGTGGTTAGGGAGCGGGACGAAATGCTATGTGTTTTATGACCTCACATTGTTATATGTCAACCACATGTCCTGAAGCCGCCGAGTACGCAGATGATATCTATGGAGTTGCACGATTGTCATGGGCTTTATCTCGACGCAACCTCTTCTCTTACTGCAGAAAATCCGCCTATCTAGATCCTAACGTGCTAATGCAAGCGAAGATTGTAGCGTTAAAGCACGATATGTCAATGCATGGCTCCAAAGGCGAGGTAGGTTCCACCAAACACAAGACGAGGAAACCTCTTCGAATCGCGTAGCAGAAATTGATCGATGAGTGTTTAATGCGCGCACAGATTGCTAACCTGATTGTTTGCTGCTGCTAGTTCGGGTAATAGCGATAGGGCAGCCTAAGATTAGGAAATACGAAGAGATTGTCTTGTTAGATAGTATGGCACGTTCCAGAAACGTCCAATAGCAGCGATTAAAATCCATTTGATACAGCAAATGAACTCTTTAGAGCTTAGGAAGCATAATAAAGACTGAGATAAATTGAAAGGAATTCCGAGCCGCATCCGATGGAAACGCTACTAGATCCTAGAAAAGTTAATAACAACCTAGTGGATAGGAGTCCGTCTAAATGACCGCCCGATTCGTCCCATTTGTGACGTGAACTTTTCACCACAATACTATATTTGTCGGAAATAACATCAGTTTGCCGTGTTATTTACTTGGGAAGCAGTCGTCACTGGCCTGCTGTGGTTATTTGAGGGCAGGTCCCACAACTTTTCAGAAAACTGTCCATAATGAATGAACCTTAGAATGTTAAGGAGAAAACAGTCCAAGAAACCAGACTCAATCCAGAAATCGATGGCTTAAAATTCTCTACTATACAGCTCCGAAGCCCCAGGATATCTAAGAAGGTCGTAACTTATACATGCGATGAGAATGTATGAGAGAAGTTAATGCTAGGCGCTCCTTTGAACTGATCGATAAGCCTCCGCTATAGGTAATGAATCTAACCACAGCCTTAGCACACCGCAAAGAAACAATTGTTGATTTCTAGTATACTGTTCGGATGGATTTGCTTTAATATTAAAATGTGACAAAGGAGGTCCCGTTGTGTTGCTAATTCAGTCAGTAGGCGAATGGTCAAAGATGGCGGATTAACCTAGTTGGGTACTAATGAATTAGCGATCTGTCCCGAAACTCCGAGAAAATCGAATAATCGTGCTCTAAAAATCTCCTGACTATTACTTGCGGCAATGTTTAGCCTCGCATTTAGTCTGTGTAGAGAGTAATGGGCAAGGGTGAAGTCGTCAGCTTTCTTTAAAAACAAGTTTGCATTTCTATAAAGCCTTGGAGTACTTTATGCTAAGCTTTATCTACGAAATATCTACTCATATATCAGTAGAAGAAGCGCCCTTGCAGGGCGAGATTTGGTCGTCCTGAAGAGCTTTTGTAGTGAGGTGGCATGTGAGATGTGACAAACATGAGCCTCTCTATCTTTTCCCCCACGAGCCAAATCAGAAGCCGAAACATGCTGTCGGGGAAGGATGATCCCCGGCTGGCTGAAACACCTTCAGGAACTCTAGAACCCTGTAATTCAGCCACGAAGGATTTCGTGATTTTCTCAGGGAATACCAAAACGCAGGGAAATTACCAATTTGCCAGAGAATCTCGTTTCATGAGATCAGCCAGAATAGAAGGGGTTTCTGATGAGAGCTTCTCGAAGTTAAAGTTATTCGGCAATCATGCGTGACGGACAACGACATGAAGAACACATGGCCGCAACATGGTAATAATATACGGGTATGGGTCCCGAACTTTGGGTACAGACAACTTGTCAAGCGCTCGAAGAAACGAGGCTCTGTGATCGGTGTTAGTGCTTGTAATTGTGTTGTATTTGGTGTGCAGTAGTATCAATCGCAGAACGTGATGCCTGGCCTCGTGGGGGATACTGCCATACAAAACCATATCCTACGAGCAAGCCAGATGCGGAGGCTAGGAACAATGGGTATTGATTTGTGTGGATGGCTGTGATGCTGGCGTCTCTAGGTCCCGTTGCTATTGTACAGTAGCTCAGGATGTAGGTTGTGAAATAATGATATATATGCTGAGATTAAATGCTGCGCCGAGTTCTTCCAGTACATACACTGCTGCAAGAAGTTGCCACTCCTGGATTGTAGAGTGTTTTCATCTTATAATGTCCAGAAACTTTACTCACATTTGGAATCCAGAAGGGCCGCGCTGAATGTCATCCCAACTAGTATGTGACCGGTACTAGTACCCATGAACAAACTTGCCGAAAGTTACTCTGATGTCCACGACTTGGGTGTTTCATCTACCTGAAACCGCCAGCAATATGAGTGGTGAGCACCGCCATGCCTCGTCCGGAAACCCCGCCAAACGTTGGATGTTTACCACGATATCACGGAGGTTGTATTTCACGATCGATGACCTCGTGAATAAGTCAACATGGCCCGTATGCTCGGGTGCTCCAGTCCCTTCTCTCCTTTCGCTGCTGTACTTCCCCCCTTGGGCTGTCGTGCTCTCCGAATTTCTTGCAGTTGATGATGCAGTAGATGCAATTAATCCGACATTCAAACAGCGGAGAATCATGCCTGTAGCAGTTCAGCTGCCAGAGCCTTGATACCACAGCTCCGCTCGCACTGATTTGACCGCCGGAAGCGTTGGAATGGAGGTCTAACTTTGCCAGTAGAACGCAGCAATGTCTATGGATGATGGTGATGTCAGTATGTAGGAAATGCTGGAAGTGAGGAAGACCTTTTATCACCGTGCATATTTCCGTCGCGGACGGGAAAAGCGATGCTCAACGGTCTGGACGAGAAGCAATACTGTATTGTAATAATACAGTACATATCTACCAAGTAGGAACTTAACGCGTAGATCATCAAGCCTCTAAAACCTAAACTCATTGTGGCGGATCGCACCCCTATTTTGGCCCAGCTAGCGTGTGTAATACCTCCGTACACAACCAAATGCGTGGCTTCTAAGCTGGAACTGTGGGTCCGCCATAGGAGGTTCCTCAGTGCTGTAACTGTAACTGTCGTCCTCCCTGTCTCAACACTAGGTTCACCACGGAGCACGGTAAACTCTTCTTCCTACCTGTGGCCTGGTCTTTACCAAAAACTTATTATCACCCTCTGCAATATTCGTACTTGACGATTGCCTGCCCTATAGTCAGTCGCCTCAGTCTGGCATCCCCGTATACGTATGGACTATGGGCCGTGTCTCTCCACTCAATTAATTACCTCCAAATAAACGAACCGATCGACCTGAACCCTGCGGATTGCTTGAAACCGATTTCTCCAACAGATCACCAGTGTCGGCCGTGCATCTCATCCTCGACGACATCAAGCACTCGCCACTGCGAGCCCTTCCAAACAACGAGGCTACCTACACACTTGTGAGGAGGATTGTCGTTGCAGATTTTGAAGTTCATTGTCGTGCCAGCTTAATCACCAGCAAAGATGGAGTCGCCGGCCGACTATCTAGATTCTCCAATGGATGGCGATGATATGGCATATCCGTGCAAAGGCTGCGGCGATGTAAGTCTGCGGTGGTCCAACGCACCAGGGCGGTACTGATATGATTCTGCAGATACTTGAGGAAGGCAAGGCCTTTGAATTAGGTATGTTGTCCACATTAGAGTGCCAAACTACGATCTCTCTTCCACACCTCCTAATCACCGAACGATCGGATGAATTGGTCTCAAATCATTTCGAGGCGCTCTGGAGTCGCAATGAAGATGGACGAAAATTGCTAACACATTTTCAGCTGGCAACAGATGGCATTTGAACTGCTTCCGCTGCAATACCTGTGGAACTTTACTCGACTCCGATGCAAACCTCCTACTCCTCGGCGACGGATCTCTCATCTGTAACAATTGCACATATAGCTGTAGTGCATGCGGCAACAAAATCGAAGACCTTGCTATCCTTACGGGTGACCAAGCCTTCTGCGCAACATGTTTTCGGTGTAGGAATTGTAAGCGAAAGATCGAAAATCTAAGATATGCTCGGACTTCACAAGGCATATTTTGTATGAGCTGTCATGAATCTTTAATGGCTCGTAGAAGGAAAAAGTCTAGAGCTGCGGCAAATGCAAAGCTCAAAAAAGACGAACAATCGCCAATGTTGGTAGACAAATCGTTACCAGCACTCCCTCCTAGTGCTGTTGGGCAGCGCACATTCTCCCAGGATGATCGATCCCCATCACTAGATACAGATACGCCAACGGAACTTTCTCCTAGGCCTCGTCAGGCACATCAAAACGACTCATCCTCAAGGAGCAGCTCTTTGAGACCACACGAGACTTCTGAACAAGATCCACCTGCAAATGATGGTCATTCCAAGGATGGACTTACTCTGCCGACAACAACCTACCGAAACAATCGACACTCACAGATTTCCCAAGCTTCTGACCTGAATACTGGTGATGGAGAGAGCTTTTTCATACCTCTCGCGTTGGACCCCAGCCCTGCGCCATCCATGACCCCAAGATCGACATCCGAGAATTGGGTTGATACATCAAAGAAGGGCAACGAGAATAAGGCCCCTGAAAAGGATTACTTTGGCAGTAAGTTTCAATCTCGGACTGATGCAAAGTCGCGCGAAGTGAGCTCTGCCTCATCACCACATATTGCCTTTCAAGAAAAAGGTCGACAACCATCAGAACAAGAGACGGCACAAATCAAAGAAAGCATACGTAAAGCTCAGGCAGGAGGAAAATCTGCTGCGAAGGCTTCTCCTGCGGTTGGAAGCAGTGACACTCGAGTGCAGCACGCACAACCACCTACAAATGGAAACAAGACTCAGGGATCAAGTGAGAAATTTAGATTGGGCGATGTACCCAAAGGGAAGAAGGTCGGAAGCTCCCCAAGAGAAGGATCGGTGGACAGGGGCAACAGCGACACGTCAAGATCAAATTCCAATGGCTATTCTACCAGTTATATTTCGCAGCGCAAAGAACCTGCTGCGGCTATATCCAGAACCGAATCACCTAAGCCAATGTTGTCTGCCGACAAGTCAACTCCACGCTCCTCGCAGGATTCTCGGCTAGGTGATGATGAGAGACCTTCTACTGATTCAAATAGGTCACATCAACCAGTATCACAGGCAAGAGGTGACTCCGGGTCTACATCTAAGTCAATACCTCGTAAGGAAATAGGCACAGGTAATAAGATTGTTACCACTTCAACGAGCTCCTCATCTCCGGACACAACTTCTTCCTCGGCTTCGTCAACAGATACTCCAGGAGTCACGCCAACAGTAAATGGACGAACAATATCTCCACCTGTTCACCAGATGCCACTGGCGGAGGATATGGCTCTACCTCTCCGTGCTCCGACACGTCCAAGTGCCTCAAAACAGCCTAGTGATTCTTATATGGCTCCTAGAGCTGCACCACCCAGACCAGCAATGAACCCTCTCGTTACTCAGCAAACAGGAAATCATATCGTACATGAATTACCCGGGTCACATGGACCTCCAGTATCTCCTAAGCTACCAAGATGGAGTGCAGGCGGGGATTTCACGATGGATGAGGATATGGCGCGTATCTTAGGCGGTACGGATGAAAACTCACAGTCACTTCTTCGCAGGGTATCAAACGCTGTCCGCCATGGGAGAACTGCCAGCGATACCAGCTTAACGGCACGTCAGCACGGTCACGGTCGTAGCGTTAGTGAGACTACACGGTCCGCACAGTCACCACGCTGGCCAAGAACACCAATTGCCGAGTTAGACAGTTCTGCTGGGGCTCGGGAAATCAGTAGTCCAATTTCTATACACTCTCCAATATCTGTGGATGATCCAGCGTTGCTTCGTAGACAACTTCGCAATTCGGAACAACGAGTCGCTGAGCTTGAACGACAATTCACTACTGAGAAGGATCTGAAATCCTTGAACCGCAAGTTGGTGGAGAGGAGAAAAACTGTTTCTGTTCTAGACTCGCAGACGGAGATTATGATTCGTCAATTGGAGGTTCTTGCTGGTTATGTAGAGAGGGCGAAGGATACGAAGACTCCTATCAACGTTGCTGATCTGGAAGACTCCGCTATCAAGGAATTCGTTCAAAAATTGGAACGTCTCAAACAAACAATGGCCGTTGAAGTGGAGGCACTATATGAAGGCCGGAACGAGCTCCTTGAGGAAAAAAATCGAATTACTGCTGACCGAGATCGAGCACTGATTGAGTTTGAGCAATTGTCGTCGAAGAACGCACAGTTAGCTGACATGAACAACGACCTCACGCACCAAATCCAGGAGCGATTCAAAGCTCAGAGCACCGCTAGCACTGACAGTGTGCGAACGCCACTTAACGGTTTGGGAATCTATACTCACCATAGCAAAGCGAAATCTAATGCGTCCATCCACATTGATGAATCATCTCTCCGACCATCAACCAGCACCACCATGTTTGGATCAGGATCCGGCTCTGTTACTACTTATCCCCAATCAATGGATCAGGATTCTGGTCTAGAACCCGCAACAGTGCTCTCTGCTCCACACGTAATTAACATTCGCAAGGGTCAAGCTAAGAAGTTCAACTGGAAAAAGGGAGGGCAAACCGTTGCTAAAGGAGTTTCCAAGGGATTCAAGGGAGCGTTCGCCTCAGTACAACAGCAGCAGCAACATGAGCGGAACCCACAATGGCAAGGCCAGACTGGAGACAGCATTGGTATGCCTTACAATATGACAGTTGCACCTGTTGAAGCTGCAGCAGGGCCACAGCCAGGGAGTCTACCTCGCTCTACTACAGCCGATCCACGGGCTGGTGGAGGCTTCGGCTTATTCAAGAAGTCCAACATGCCAAAGTCCATGTCAAATGGCAATTTCCCTCCTGCTGAAAACCCATCAACACTTTTCGGGTCTGACCTTGTGGAGAGAGCGGATTATGAACGACGTCAAATTCCTAGTGTTGTTACTCGCTGTATCGAAGAGGTTGAGTTACGCGGAATGGATATCGAGGGTATCTACCGAAAGACTGGAGGAAGCGGCCAAGTCAAACTCATCCAAGAAGGATTTGAGAAAACTGAAGATTACGATATTTCGGATCCTAGCCTAGACATCACCGCAGTCACAAGTGTTTTGAAGCAATACTTCAGAAAGCTACCTATTCCCCTCCTAACCTTTGATGTCTATGATCGCGTTCTGGAATCAATGTGTAAGCTCTCATCTACATTACCCTTTTGTTCTTTTTTGCTAACACCATTGCAGCTGTTGAGGATGACGAAGAGCGATGCAACCATCTCAGAAAGACCTTCAACATGCTTCCTCCCAAGCACCGTGATTGCCTAGAATTCTTGGTGTTCCACCTCGCTCGCGTGGCAATTAGAGAAAGCGAAAATCTAGTAAATAGAATCCCCAGCTCACTTGTGCAAACAGCTAACAATCCTAGATGACACCCAAAAACTTGGCAGTAGTCTTCGCACCTACGATTATGCGAGATACTAGCTTAGAGCGGGAAATGAGCGATATGCACGCAAAAAACAATGCGGTCCAATTCGTTATTGAGAATAGTAACGAGATTTTTGCCGACCCATAGATACCCACCCCTATTACCGCCCACGAAACTTTTACCAATCTGTATTTTATTCTTCATCCTAGCCGAAATACGGCAGGCGTTACGAATGGCACGCGCGTTTGGATTACAGCGACTCTTTTGCGAAACGATGATGGCGTTTTTCCTCCTTGCTTCCTCAAATTGATATCCCAATTCCATGGTTTTTTTTGGCGAAGGGAGTTTGGTAGCATGAGGCTTAATCTCAATTCATGGTCATCAACAGGAATCTTTGACTTGTCACTAGGTGATATGGGAGGAGACATCTTTGAGCCTAAGGTTGCTATTATACATATTTTTTGCCAATGACTATTAAGTGGCCTCTTCAGTGCAACAGTTTGGGTCTATTATGCACCTTGTGAAAAAGAGAAAAACTTTTTATAGGTATTAGGTATGATTCTTACGGTCTCAAAATCATCGACTTGGCAATTTAGTTTGATTGAGCCACATGCTTTGAAAACATAAGGTATTTGCACTCAGATTTTCTCTTTGTACCTGAGCATCAGAATGGCATCAAGTTTGAGTGAGACTAGAATATGGTCGTCATCCCATAGACACAACCACCAGGTGTTCCATGACTTAGAGTCACAATAGGAACCAATTTTAGAACATTTGAACCAACGACTAGGAGGCTATTAAAATTAAATGATTCGCTTATGAGATTGAGCTGAGATTGAGCCAAACTGATCTCGTAACGGTTAAATATCTCAGGAACCCTTTTTGGCTAATTGGATAGCCCGCAAAATAGATGATGCGATGTAAAAGAGGGAACTTCCGATCGTAATTCCGACGTATCAATGCTTTACCTCTAATTAACGCTACGGTATGCAGCATTACAAAGTTTTTTGCTGGAGTTCCGTAAGGTAGGGAGAAACCCCCCATCTCCCTTCATACGTCAGACTTTAAGATGGATCAAGGTGACGACGATATCATTCTGTACTCAAATCCCTAGATCGCAAACACGTACTGTCAAAGACCATCAACCTGCTCATTTTCCACACTAAGTAATCCTCACCACGATGAACTCGTGGCATATATAAGCTCCCAATAGAGAAGTCAAAGTGGGATGGATGACTGGCTTTCAGTACATCACTAATATTCGATTATCATGTGACTTGTTCAACACCATACCACCCAACACTACCTGACAATACCAAACTCTGTATTCTCTGTTAGTATCACGTATATGCACATAGTTGCTACTTGGTAGCTCCTCGTGCCCCCGTCTTAGTCATATGGTGGGGATGCTGGAAGTCGGAGCAACTCAAGCGAGAGCTATCACGTCTGCACCATCATGAAAGTAGTACATACAAATGAAATTCAGTGGGGAAACCAATTCACATCATGAGCACTAACTGCACAGTGCTTGAATTTCTGCAAGCTTAAACACTTCCTCTTGTCTGTTATTAGCCTCAGTGAGGCTACTCCCACTTATCAGCTAATTGACGTCCCGGGTGCACTCTTCCTACGAAATATGATATCCGGAGCTCGGCACAAGGTTGGGCCCCCCTCTAATGAATGTCCTGTTAAGCCGACCACGCCCTTCATCTTCGCTCGTTGAACGATTGTGATCATGAACCGATTCTAGTTTCTAATAATTGAGAGTATTCACCTATTATAACCTTCCTCCAATCTGAATCCCAGTTTCCTGACTTCTGCATGGTGTGTAAATGGCTTCGTATCCTAAAGATCTGCACCCGGTTCCTCAACTCCAAAGCGGCCAATACTTAAGTCGCCTTCTTCTAAATTAATCCTACGGCCAGCAAGCAACTCGAGTTTATGTCTCAACTTCATAACATCGAGAAAGGAGAGGGCACACCCTTAAGTCGGAGCGCAAGCATTAAGTCTGAAGATGAGAAGTCCAACTCACGCACGTTGGGGGAGGGAACAACTGACTATACGGAATCAAAACATGAAGAAGTAGAAGAACTAGACAAGGCTGGAGATATGGGGAACCTAGAACTTCAACATGTTTGTATGCTGTATTCTATACGTCTAGATTCTCGCTGACCACCGCTAGTCCATTGCGTCTATAAGAGCAGGACCTCGCCGATCCCTTGATGGATATTCCATGAAACGTACGGCTTCAAGAACAAGCACCAAAAGCAGGCTCTCCCAAGTTGTATCAAGACTTACACGTCCAAGCAAAGGGGGCTTGGAGCGCGAGAAGCTACCGTTGTCCGATCTTGATAAGGGAGTCGTGGGCTGGGAATCTCAAGAGGATCCATATCACCCTCTCAATTTTCCTCAGGCAAGGAAATGGGTTCTCCTGGGTCTTGTCTCCGCCATCACTTTCATTTCGCCATTTGCATCATCAATGTTCGCCCCGGCCGTTGAGCCTATGAACGAAGAATTCAGAAACACTTCTACTATACTGTCCACCCTCACCGTATCCATCTATGTTTTGGGATATGTCTGTGGCCCGATGCTTTTAGCTGGAATGTGCGAGTTATATGGGAGACGTTATGTACTCTGCGCTGCCAACGTCTTCTTCTGTGTGTGGCAGATCGGCTGCGCGCTTGCCCCCAATCTTAACTCCCTGATCGTATTCCGATTCCTTAGTGGAGTCGGAGGCTCAGGATGTATGACCATTGGAGGAGGAGTAATCGCCGACCTCTTCCCACCTGATGAGCGTGGTCTAGCTACCTCGCTGTATAGCCTTGGCCCTTTGTTTGGTCCGTCGGTCGGTCCCATTATAGGTGGCTTCATCGGACAACGACTGGGATGGCGGTGGGTGTTCTGGATACTTCTCATCTCTGGTTCAGCTGTGACCATCTCCATCGAGTGTTTCACGGCGGAGACCAATGCTCAAGTGCTCATTCGGCGTAAGACCAAACGTTTGCAGAGGGAGCTGAACCGGCCGGATCTTCGCAGCGTTTACGATAGTGGTGAACCGCAATCCCCCACACGCGTGATTCTAGATGGTCTTGTCCGACCTCTTAAGATGTTGTTCTTGAGCCCTCTCGTCGCGCTGCTATCCCTCTACATGGCAGTGGCCTACGGGCTCATGTACCTCGTATTTACCACAATCCCGACCATCTTTAAAGACCAGTATAAGTTCTCGCCCGAAATAAGCGGGCTGGCGTATATCGGCATCGGGGTAGGCTTCATGGGGGGTCTCGTGACAGTAGCTAAAATATCCGACCCAACCGTGGTCCGCCTGACCAGAGCCAACAATGGCGTCTTTGAGCCAGAGATGCGCCTCCCAGCTTGTATCTTTTTTGCATGCTTCGTGCCCATCACGTTCTTCTGGTATGGCTGGTCGGCTTACTACGAGGTCCACTGGATCGTTCCCATCATAGGACTCGTACCGCTTGGTTTCGGGGTCATGGGGATCTTCATCCCCATCCAGACCTATATCATCGACTCGTTCCCGGGATTCGCCGCGAGCGGCATGGCCGCGCTCACGATTTCGAGATCGCTGTTTGGAGCTTTTCTTCCGCTGGCGGGAATCCCCATGTATTCCTCGCTGGGCTACGGCTGGGGAAACACCGTTCTGGGATTCGTTGCCATCGCCATTATACCAGCCCCCTTACTCATCTTCAAGTTTGGAGGCAGAATCCGGAAGAATCACCCCGTGAAGCTGTAAAGCGTTGTTAATTTATAGGCGGACGCGTTGTTTGGAAATGGGTTGTTTTATAAAACTGAACGAATTCGTACGTCTGGATTGTGTATGAAGTATTCGAATATGAAAATAGCACCCAGTATAGATAGAGACGTACAAGACGGCATCCAAAATAAAAATAAAAAGAGTGATTGTATTCAATACTTATTGCCCCTTTTCGTAAGCGAGTCACTTTGGTCCGTGTCCCTGAAGCGACCAAATCAAACGAATGACTTCGAACCCCCTTGATAGTATAAGGCTCTAGCAGAATTCCAAACGGTTGGTGAATACTAGTACGATCTTGCAACAAACCGGTGATATTCTTTCTAGCTAGCATAGATACATTTTTATTAGATCTTTTGTATATTATGTACCAGTATTGTTCAACTATAAGTCCCATTTATACTCCAAACGTATCAACAAATCATCTACAGCTCTCGCTCGCTAAAACGCAGGTCAAACGCCATCCCAATGCCCAAGACGCCACCATCACAAATTAGAATTTAAAGGGACTATTGTCTCCCATCTCTGTATCCTTCTGCTTCTGAATCCGATTCGGGATCCACCTCTGTCACGGTAACAACAGGTACTGTTTCCTTCTTCAAGACTTCCTCTATGTCAGACACTTGTCTCATCCTGTCAACGTAGAAACACTGTACGGCCCCGACACCTGCCACAAACATGCTGCCATACCACGCAAGCCCCTGAAAGTCCATTCGCGCGCCGAGCGTATAAAGATAGCCTGCAATGGGCGGTGCCACAGTACGACAAGCTGCACCAGCACTAGCACTCAGGCCATTGATCTTGCCTAGCACGCTGGGAGAAGGCGTCGCCTCTTTGATCAAAATCAAGATTACAGGATAAGCCATGATACTGAGGATATTGCGTACAGTGAGGCACGTGAATATACCAGGCAACAAGAGGTTCTCGGGAAGATAAACCAGAAATGGCATCATGAAGTAGGATATTGGGTGTAGAAGACTAACGAGGATGAAAAGACGATGGATGCCTAGCTTCTGAGCAAAGAAGGGAAAGACAAAGGCTTGCACGAAAAGAGCAATGATGCCATCGCAGCTCATTATCACGCCGACTTTTTGAACTGTTATACCTAAACCACCAGCTGAGACTGAAGGGATCAGCCCAATCCCAGCCTGTCGGATTGCAGACATAGATATATAAGGCGCTCCACGCTCGTCTTCAAGGAATATGGGTAATAGGTGATCGTAGGTCATGGAGTGGTATGTGAATATGCCCATTGCAATAACGAGCGCAACAATCTGTTTGGTGAAGATCCGAGGAGGAGCAAATTTCAGTTGTGTGTTCCGCCACGTACTATCATCGCTACCATCAAAGGTACCGTATCTTTCAGTTCGTAAATCCACAGCAGGAACCTTGATCGCATCGGCAGTGGCAATAAGAGGTGACTCCTCAGACACATAGGTTGACTCTGGAAGCAGGATTCGAGGTTGCATATCTGGATGAGTCTCTTCTAGGAGAAAATATCCCAAGACAATGCTGACAACCAAGAGAGATGCGCAGACCAAATTTGGCAAGAGGTATGGGAATCGTCCAAACAAGCCATCTCGCGAGAAGGTATTTGGAAATGAAACGCATGGGTCTGCCAGTGTTCCGCCAATGGCTGGCCCAATCACTGTTCCAATACTCCAAACGAATGGCATTACGGAGTATGCACGCGCTATTCAAGTCAGCGAAAGTATTCTCAACCTGTACGCAAGCTCATTGCTGAAATAAATAACAAAAAGGCAACTTACGCTCATGCTCTTTCCTCGTAACCAGTTCGCCGACCATTGTCTGAATAACACCGATATTACCATTCAGGAAACCACCCGCTGCTCTTCCAATCAATGCTATCCATATATTCGTTGCAAACCCGACCATCACCAAGCTCAGAACCGTTCCGATACATCCTAGCAGCAATACCGGCTTCCTACCGACTCTATCTGACAATGTGCCCCATGCCATGCCCGTGAGAGATTCAGCCAGGGCGAACGACGAGATGAGCAGCCCGGCATAGAACGAGGCATCTTTCTCATCGCCAACCTCGAACTTTTTGACGAGGGCCCAGGCATATGGAAAGATGGAGGTGAGGGCTACCGGCTCTGCTAATCTGACAATTGCTACCGGAATGTTAGCTACCTACGGAATTTTCGATAGGATGTTGAACAACCGGCATGGATTGGCACATGGAACTTTGCTCACCTAGTAAAAACAGCTGTGTGGTTGGAAACTTGAGGGGATCTCGTGGTTTTCTGTGACCAATACAGGCCATTCTTCTTGCTATTGTGTTCTCTCGTTTGGTTTATCTCGCAATGCAAGATGGGTGGGTGGTGGCGTGAGGTTAGAGGAGGCAGTGTGTGAAATCCCGCTTGTGGTGGGGAAGAATGGATGAAACGCAGTGAAATCGAAACGGAGGAGATTGTAGGAGAGCAGGAGAGGGGGAGAGGAGTTAGAGCATATGATTACAACAATAACACTATTCACGAAACCGAGGGATATATGTGTAGTAGAAATGGGAAAGAAAAAGGTGGTGGAGGGGTAGAAGTACTTTGCGGGTTCAGGACTATTTTCTGCTATCTATTGGTAGTGCAGCAATTTGCAGCGATTGCCGGATGCAGTTCACGAAAGATAGCTCCCAAGGGCGCCCCACACATTTGCATATTTGCATATCGAGGTTACAGCATCTACCGTTTATATCCCCCCACTGTCCCGTCCTCGCACCACCGCAATGCGGTTTATTGTTGCGCCCAACACGTGGAAAGCTGGGATTAAAAATGATATGGTTGGCGGCTGAAGATGGTCGTCAATACAATCAAACCTAGCCGGGATTGCTGGATTCCTCGCAGTGGCTAGTCGGGCTTGGCAACGTCGACCCCAGCCATGCGGTTCATCCATTCCCGTCACCCGGCCCCGACCTCGCATACCGTTACGGCACTATGTTCGGGGCGATCGGACCGGAACGATGCAGCATAACCGGGCCACCAGAGAACCTACAGGATGCTGGATGAGAAGCAGCTCAACAATGGGACGCAAAGAGTCGAAGCGAAGTTGAATTGATCAGGCCACGGCATTTGTACTCTGACCTGCTGCGATGTTTCAATGCCATCGGTCTGCCGTCAGTGGGATGAGGTGGTTGCAGCTCGCTCACATGTCGCCGTGCTATCTTTTTTTTGCTCCAACTTGCTCGGAAGAACTCCATACGGGGATGCTTTAGGCAAAATTGCATGCACGAGGTTAATGATTGTCATACATGCAGCTGATAAGTACGGTACGCGGTACAGTACGTGCTGGACGTAGAGCGGTGTGGTATGGCTAGCGAGCTCTTGGGAGATGGACTATTCACCACCTAGTTCCCTCCAAACCGACCGATCCCAGAGTCCGAACCAATGCTTAGGCCCTTATATTACGCTATGAAAATTGGTATGGTGCTTTGGCCAACCCGAGGCTGCACCGAGCATCGCTTCGACTCCTCTTGACTAACTCACCGTTCCATTATATTGCCCGGCTCTGCATTGCATGGCATTGCATTACATTGCCTTCAGCCAGTCCATGTCAAACTTGCATCTTCCATGCACTTGCGCAAGAGATAGGCAAGTTGATCTCTTGCCACCAAAATAATGGCATAAAATCAACCAGGTTTACGATGGTCGACCATGTCCAAAGCAGATTTTCGTTTGGTCTTCCACTAGCTCTTAGCCTCACTGTTGTTCGCTAGCTTAAGCTTGAAACATTGCAGATCTATCGCCGTTCGATTTTGTCAATTTTGCATAGCAGGTGACAACAATTATCCGCCTCAAGCTTAATCTAATTGCTCTGTACTGGTGCACCTCTAGACAAGTACTTATCCAGGCATGTGAGAGAGATTTACAGCGGCGGTGGGGTAACATCCGGGAAGGCGTTCAGGGTTTTGATAGCTCACGATTCGTCTACGTAAAACATGAGGTCGCTTCCACGACATGACAATAAAAGGTGGTTCGACAATTGATGTCGGTGTTGCCCACCTTATATGAGTGAAGCCATGCACTCAGCTTCGCGATCACAGGTGCCTGCTTTGGGAGAGGGGAGATTGAGGAAGTGGCGCTGTCAAGCAAGATCAAAAAAGTTATCAATACTTGAGCCTATTTTCGTGTGCCGAAATCCGGGCGATCTAAACGGAACACAAACACTGGTGCATATGTGCAGTTTCTACCTCCTTTAAATGCTTGGGGTGTTCGACATAATAAACACAAACCTTTAGATACGAAAAGTTTACTTGGACGTTTATTAATTAAACAGTGTTTGCAGATAGTATTGTATGAAACCATTACATCATCAAAACCACGTCAAATAAACGGCAAAATCGCTTAGCATACCGCATCGAGAAACCAATGCCAAATCTTGATTGTCTGTCTACCCAGTTTTTATTCTTATGGACTTTCAGACCGAGGAGGTTCAGGTGACGGAGAACGATCTTCAGCATTGATTTGCTCCTCCTGACTGCTCTCGTCGCCTTTATCACTCTGTCGCTCATTCTCGAGTCGTTCGGTATCACCTGTGTCATCACCATTCTGCACTTCCTCACCACCATCCCCACGTTCTCTGTCCATCACATCTGTAATAATCGTCGCATGTTCAGATGCTTCACTATCGCCTGAGGAGGAAAGCTTCTCATCGCTCTCTCTATCCCTGATCGCTCGTTCTTTTCTCTTTGCTCTATTCGACTTCACTTCCCTATTATCAACAAAGCTCTGATTTGGAACCGGAGTTATCATCATTTCCCAAGTGCTCCAGTACTCGGTATTGGCCCTCCAAGATGATACCCCGTCGGTGTCGTGCTTTGTAAAACGTGGCCGATCAGGCAGTATGTCAGGTTGCAAGTCGAAAGGGGCTGTTTGGTGAAGCATGGACCAAAGTCGAGCTTCTTCAAGTTGACTTTCCCTAGTGTCAATTGCTTCCGTAAACTCGTCTTGTGCACGTAGCATCTTCTTCTTCTCCTCAATCTTCTGATTCCTTAATTTCTGACGCGCAAACGAACTCGAAAATCCATCCTCCTCATCACTCTCGTAAAAGTCTTCTGAGTGCCAGGAATCATCAGAGTGGGAATGTTCCAATTCTGATGAGTCTGTGAGGTCCTCCACATCCACTCGTTCTGTGGAGGCAATGGTAGGCTTTTGGCGCTGCTCAATTTCACTTAGCAGTTGCGGCTGAGCTGGAAAGGTGCTATCACCGGCCATGGCTAGCTCTACTTCCTCGTAGGTCAGAGGGACATTGTCGCCTGTAGCAGAATTCTCATCATCTATGACCTCCAACTGGCACCGCCTGGCACATTTAGTCCAGAACTCTCTACTGTTGGCCTGGAGCCCTAGCATTTTTATAGCAGCTTCTACATCATCTTCCGTTACATCAGCATGTTTAGATAGCTTAGAATCCCTAGCTCTCTGTCTAGACATAGTACAAAATAACGTGGTCGAAATGAGACGCTTCGTGACACTGACTGCTAGAGAATAGAAGTCTTCAAAAGCAGTGGTTCGAATGGCCGGTGACTCTCCAGGCTCAGCCAGGTTTTGCCAGCTATCACTTGCGTTAGACACTCCTTGATTCATGAAGATCTCCCGAGACAGCTCTAGCCAGTTCTTGAGATTGAAGAGATTCGCAGCTGGAAGAGTTGCCTCCAGCTCTGCTTCTTCATCTGGATCTCTTCTCTGTATATGAATAGTCTTGCTGAGCTTCTGTGTAAGCAGCCAGGAGTCACCATACCATTTAGCCTCCTCTTTCGCGATCTCGTAGCAGTCCTGACGAGTTGACAAAGAATCTGCAGCCCGTTCGAGAACTCCACAGCACTCCTCGCTGATTTCAAGAGCAGCTGGGTAGTCCACGATATGGAGTACCTGTTTCCTATCATCTTCTGCTAGTCTCTGCTCCAGAGCTTTATGCAAAAGGTGAATGTAATCCTGTACTTCTACCTCTGACTTGGTCCCAATGTGAAGCGCTATCGCGGCAACATTATCTCTACCCAGTCTTTCCAGAGCTGAGAAAAGTACGTCTTTCTCTTTCGCAGTCCACAATGACGACCCAATCTGACTGTCTCCCAGGGCAGTCTCATCTTCAATGCTTCCGAACGTAGAAGCATCATGTATCTCTGAGTTCAGCAACTCTCGATATTCATTGCTGTAGAATGATTTGAATCGCTTGGCTCTGGCTTTACTTGGTCCTTGGGGTGGCTCTTCTCTCTGCCTACGTTTACGACTACCGGCCTCTTGTCGAAGGGGCGATCGTATCTGTGCTGGCGATTGGGGAGCTTCGAAGGTCGCAGCCCATTTCTTGGCATCTTCTTGGATTCTCTCGTCAGAATCATGGTCTGTTTTCAGATTTTCAAGATCATCCTCATCTGGACCAGAAATGGCTCCATTGTCGACTTCATTGCTATCACGCTCCTTGCTTCCGTTTTCGCTATTCTCCTTTCTAGACTTTGGAGTGCCAGATATGGACAAGAGCCAAGGTTTCTCATCAGGGGAATGGTCTTCACTCTCTTCACCTCTGGAAGATTCCTCGTACGCAGATCCAGAATCATCGTCTATGGGAACTAAGGCATTCCTGTCATCCAAATCAAGCTCCATGTCTGGGGCGTGAACAATGAGTGAAGTATTTTTTCTTGGACATAATTTGAGCTTTTACTCCAGACTGCATTGAATCCAGTTCACTGAGCCACTTATGGAGAGAAAGCTGCAGGTGCTGTAAGTTCCCTATAAACGGAAATATGGCAGTGAGCTCGACAATACTTGAAATTGCTGGGTTTATCAAATCTTCTTCCCTACTCAAATCGACCCGAAATGGATAGTCTGCCAAGTGATAAAACTTGCCTAGCTTCGCTAGGGGTGGCTGCCTCAGGCAAGATAGGCACTAAGCTGAGTGGAGTCACGGGAGTCACCGCCTTTGCATGGTCCAATCACTATCCAGTGGATCTGCTAAGCGAGTGATCCACCCTTGCTAGCACGCTCTTGCTTTTCCTATAAGAACTCCGACTCCCGCAATGCTTTTCCTCTTTTTCTTCTTCTTCTTCATACTTACCTTCTTGGCATCATCCTAGCTCACGAATTAGGAGATGGCAGTACGAGTCCTTCATTGCACATCGAGGCGACGAGAACTGTCCAATTTCCTTCGGGGAATCGGTCGGGGTTATTTTTGATTGCATTCATGCCTTGCGCATACCATTTTTTTCATTGAGCTTCAGCTTTGCTGGTCTTGAAGAAGAAAAAAAACCAGCTCTTGCCAAAACGACGACCATGGATTGATGATATATTTCTTCCAATGAGAGATGGTTGGCATGGGTTTTTGAAATATGGAAGGTTCTGACACTAACAATAACGTTACCGTTTCGAATGTTATTAAATTTGGTCTACTATGTCACATTGTAGTCTCAGGTACCGTTGTCACCCATACCAATGACTTGCCTACGACAAAAGCAGTGTAATGACATATCAATCAGTTAGTTGATAGATAATTCAGACTAAATGATTCGATTATTATTAATGGTTCTTATTGATTAGTTTGATCCGATCAACATATCTTGTCAATCCAATTATTCATCTGATTAAGCTTTTATTATTATAACATATGGTTGGATGCTGGAGATAAGAAATCGTAATAACGCAATGTAATTCTGCTTCATATATTGACTCTAGCCGCTTGCTAAAAGGAAGCTGTCGAGGAAGAAATGTATAGTAGAGGGTGTTGAAAAAAAAACCGGCGTTGTAATGAGACCAAATATCAAGGTGGAAGGGGGGAAAATAGATAAGAAAGATTTTTAAATCTGAGAAGCCGCTGAACATGTGGGAGGAGTATAAGGGAGCTGAGCACTAGTCTTCGATTTCTGCAGCTGCTCAACATCGACAGTGTTATTTGACGTTGATAGTGTGTCAAGGTAAGGGATGCATTGAGTATATTGGAACTTAGCATGAACGTGAAGGATGTTTATAAGCAATTACTCCTACCAAAAAAAATATGCATCTGGTACTCCGTCCATGTTTGATATCCTGCTATCCCGTATGTATAACCTGGTATCCTTTGCTATCAAGTTCCTGTATTCCTGTTGACGCCAAATATACCCAACCACTAAAGTTATTCAACAAAAAAGACAAAGTCTAATTTTGCACTCCAGACCCAGAGACATGATCATTGTCACTAACGACACTACCAACCTCAGTCCAACTTCCTGGCGTGCTGATTCCCTCACCGTCAACGCTCATAACATCTCCTTCGCTGGTAGCACCACTTCTTGGGGCCCAAATCTCTTCACCGGAGGTAACGGAGGCTGAGTAGGTTGGAGTTGCGTCGCCGGGTACGGACTCCTCGGGATCACTGAAACTGGGAGAGATAGGAGATGCAATCTGTTGAGGGGACTCACCACGAGGAGTCATAGGCAAGGGCGAGTAGAAGCTGCTATTGGCGTTATCGGCCCAAGCATGGATAGATGCAAAAGCAGATGTGTCTCTGTCAGCCATGTTTACAAAATTTCTGCTCTCTTCCATATCCTCGATGGTGGGATAGGAGACAGGTGGATCAGGTACTGTAGCCGTGATGGTCTCGGCGATGGAGGGGCGAGGGGGTGCCTCGTCTTCGTGAGCACTGTATAGACCTTCAGACATGACCTCAAGCTTTTCGGAAGCTTCTGGTGACATCAGCGATGCATCGATAGCATGTTGTTCTTCCCAGTCAATATGGTTCTCGTCAGCGAAGGGATTGGCATAAACTGCTGATCGGTTCAAGCCCTGCACTCCACGGCGGTCTCGTAGTCCTTCATTTCCTTGGTGGACATCTGCACCTGTATTGTAGACGAAAGTTCCCTTCTCCGCATTCGTATCTTGCTTCAAGAAATCATCGAAACTCGATCCACGTTTAGCCGACTGCTCTTTCTTCTCCCTTTCTAGTTTTTCTAAATGCACTGCGTTCCAATACATCAGTTCTTCGCGTTGGCGTCTCTTCGATTCCTCATCCGCATCTACTCCAGGGGCAACACCGCTTTGCATGAAGCCTTCTGCATCTTCGGGGCGGTTGAAACGAGGCTCTCGGGATGGGTTTATTTCGTCTCCTAATGAATGCAAAGCAATAGCGATTCGACGGCGGACATCTTCAGCGAACTGGCGGGCTTGAGGGGACTCGTAAATAGCAATTGCAGCCTTTGGTAGTCAGTAACATATCTTCATCAAAGTGGTCAAGTGACTTACGGCAACAGCTATACTTGCGACAACAATTGCACCTGGTACCACGACATTGTTAGGCATCTTTTGTTCTTGATAATATTCGTAGATTCAGTATGAAAAGGATGAAGGAATGTCAAGGGAAGAATTCAAGATCCGGCGGACACAGGTGAGTTGCCTGATCATTGCGTAGACATCGCCACCCCGCAAAGATGATCTGCGGGCCAATCACTCGGAGCCTCGTGCGTGAGTGAATCCTGGGGAAGCACTAACCTTTCACAGCAACAGCGGGCATGTTGACAGCAGCCTGACAATTATTTGGAAACTATCTGAAGGCGGGGAGAAGATGTGAGGTTGTTGTAAAGGTAGAGGACGTTGGTGTTTGGAGAGGGTGATACTACTACTTGACAAGGGAGAGATAATGTGAGAGAACGGAACGGTAAGCCTGGCGTGTAGAGGCGTAGCGGGGTATTATACTTCGGACACTTTTGTTATCGCCCCTCTTTCTGAACGGCTTGCTGGTAGGCTCTATCAATCTTGCACTCTATTATATATTTAGGGGTTAAGAACATGACAGACATATGACGGCTTCTCTTCGATGCTTGCTTAGTGGTGAGCAAATTTTGGGTGATCTGCTCCAAGATAAGTACTGTTCTATGGATGGCAGCCTGAATGAAGCCCCTTACGCGGCCCCTTTGTCGTCCGAGTTAGGCATGACCTGTTACAACACTTCAAGTTTAATGGTTCTTGAACTATGAGATGTATATTCGATTATCTTGTACAGATCATGACAATACGTGCGGACTTTGTTAAGCCAGAAAGAACTCTATTGAAAAATTTGATTCATTATTCGATTATCATGTCTATAGTATGAAACGCTGTTACACATTTGGCAAATTTGTGCCACCGGATTCGCCCAAATATAGTACAATTCAGTTTCGCTGCAATGCCTATAATCCGAACGCCATATTTCACACGCGATCGCTCGCTGTTACTTATTTCTAACATAATGTTACAGACGCAAAAAAAAATGGTAATGTGGCAGTAGTTGTACACAACTTGTGCCTTGTGATGCACCGTCAAGAATACAAATGAAGTGTCATACTTTGACGGACATACTCAACCTCATCGGGCTCTTGAGACCTCCACTTGCTGGAGGTAAGGGTGGCAAGGCCATGGTGGGTGGTGGAGCAGGAGGTGGTCCCGTAGATAACAAAGGCATGCTGCGTCTATTTCCCAACCCCTTAGAGCTGTCCGAGACTTTCAGTCGTCGCCCAGACGGTGACTTTGCGCCAGGTCTGGGGGTCTTGCTAAATCCCAAGGAGGAAGAAGGTCGGTCGCCTACTAGTTTAGGTGATTTCGATATAGAAATGGCAGATGACGTGGAATGAACTTGCATGCTTGCTGGTCGACAGGCTTTGTGGCCGGTTATCGAACTTGGAGCTGATGACAGATCCTCGTTCTTTTCTCTCTCTTTCGCCTTGGGCGCACTATGAGTAGGCGACGGTGGCAACGGTGTCTTCAATGCTTTCTTGGATAAAGGAGATAGTTCTGGATATTCTAAGAGTCCGTCCACAGCATCTCTTAATTCCTGCATGCTGGAATGTCTGCGAGGAAATTGAAAGTTGAGAATTGATGTGTCGCGTGACTCTAAATGCACTGTTGACGGTTTTGATGTATGTGGAGTTATGTTCATAACGGATGTCATTGTTTGAGCATTTCTTCCCATATAATCGTTTGTCAAATTAACATTAGGGGACAAGGTTTCGACGAAAGGAAAATTATCAACAGGAGAAAGTGGTCTGTTCATTATTAAGGCGGCCGGCGGTAGCTTCCTATCCAATTTCAGGGTATTATTACTCGACATCGACGCAGTGAGAATTGGGATTGGTGGCACGTCGATAGTTGTGTTCTGTTGTGAAGGGAACCGCTTGGGAGAGGGAAATGGCACGCTAAAATTTGGCGTCATTGGGGGCGATTGAGGACGAGCAGGCCTGGTCGGTACTCCAAAGGTGGAGTGAGGTCGATATGGCGCTGGCTGCTCGTCGATAACTGCAATCTGCAACGTTTGCATAGACCTCCTCCGCTCACTAATGGCAAGGGCATTTGGCCTGTTTGGCCGTATGTCCTCAATGGACACTTTCAACGGAAACTCATCCAAGGTCGATGTGCTCTCTCGAGTTCCAGAGGATATGTATGACAGCCTTGGGGTGCTATCTCTTAAGCTATCAAGCTGGCGACCGTCGTGGGACACTATGCTATTGGCGACGGATTCATGACCAGTCAACGGCCGAGAAAATGACCTTGGTCGAGCCTGATCTTGTGAAACCTCGTTCAATTTCACTTGTAGTTCGTAGTCCTGGGCCGCAAAGGATGACACTTTCGGAGAAGGAGGATTAGACATCTGTTCAGTAGCTCTTAAGTCAAGATACCGGTGACTTGGCTGTGCCCTCAATTGCATAATATTGTCGTTCGGATTCGGATTTCCAGTCTCAGAAACATGCTTCTTTCCCCCTAGTGCCTCAATTTCTCTTCTTAATACGGCAAGCCATGAATCCATCTCTTCGGCGCTATTCAAAACCAACAAAATACTCGTTGTTGTGCGTCTGTAATCTGCACCTCGGAATGAGAGTCTAGAAAAAAGAGATCTTGAGTCAGCTGTTGGGGCACCATCAGCATCCATAGCTTGAGAGATTTGCAAGACCCAGTGTTTTCCAGGTAACACGTCGCTGGCAAATGCTACGGAGTCCTTTCCAAGTTGCATCATCTTCTCAGGTAATCGATCAAAAGAACCATCTCCAGAATACTGTAAAAGGTATCTACTCAAAACAATATTAGCACGGCTTAGTGAATGTACTATCAAGAAGTTATTGCAGGTGCACAAGACCGATCAGAGACGTACCCAGATGTCACAAGCACAAAAACCTTTTGTGTCCAACCAGCTCCAGATATAGAGCCTGATATTTGCCGTCTATGTTTACTTTTGGCCTTTTCCGTTTTCCTAGCTGCCGCAGTTTGGCCTTGTTCGTTCTCAGTTGTCTGAGCATATACCTCCCTTATTAACCCAGAGGTTTTCTTATTCTGGCTGATTCGTAAAATAGCGTCAGCTGTCAAGGTCGAAGCAGAGAGCTGTGCATGCTTGATTGCTTGTGGGTATGCTTGAAAAAGAGGTGGGGGATCCCAGGTGGTAGATGTCCATGTAGGCGCCTTGGTGGAGGATTTCGGACTACGCTCGGCACCTGCCTTTGTGCCCATCTTAGTCTGCTTCAGAGACTTGAGGTTCAAATGTGAAGTTTTGCTAGCAGGTTTTTGAGGCGTTATTGGTGAGCTCTCGAGTTTATTAGAAGATCGCATAGCTGGTAGATATTGAGGAAGACTCTTCGCTGCTGCTTCCTGCGTAGAACTTCCAGCGGCCGCAGGAAACATTCTATCTTCTTCTTGGACCGATGATATCAAGCTTTTCTCAGCTTTGGTGCGCTTGAAAATGCCACGCAGTCCGCCTTTCGAAAGTTGACGTTGTAGTCTCAATGGCACTCTCTCATCAGTTTCAAATGCCGAAGAGACGGGCATTGCAGGAGGACGAGCGCGTCTTGCTGCGTTGAAGCTGGATTGCAAAGTGTGAAATGGTGTAGGGTCGACCATGGTTGTCGTATTATCATTAGACAAGTTGAACGATCCAGTACTCATCGTTTACCCCGCCGTCAGCGTTTCGTCCTCCACCGGATGTGGGTAATGCTAGACTAAGTACTAGTTTTGTGTTTCTATTTGGATTTTCCAGCAAGGATAATGACGACGTTCAACGAATTCTGCGCGGAGAGCTGTTTCAGCTGTTTTAACGGAGCTGGTGTGGATCCAAAATGAGAGACATATACAGTTCTTGCTACAATTAGGTAGACTGAAGGCCAGGGATGCGTGAGAAAGGAGACGCGGCGCGTTGCTGTGAGCGTCTCGTTGGAGTATGGGGCGTGTAAATATTATGTATGCATTACTGTATTGAGCTTCTGTGCGCTGTACCGGAAAATCGTATATAACAACACATAAATCAACCAGAGGTTGGTATTCGAAGTCTCCAAACAATGAAAGGAAAGAAGCAGAGGTCGTTCAACAAGACGAGAAACAAACATGATCTTACCAAGGTGTACCTGCGTACCTAGCTACCTATAGTGGACAACGTAAGAACGTAAGAAGCAGCCCTTAGGACCTGGTCCCTGGTCCACCAGCCAGATGAGGTTCAGGGCTTGCTATCCAAGAGCTTTCATGGGCTTCTCACTGGCTGAAAGCCTCTTATGATCTCAGTGTTCAAGCATCTGATGTTAGCTGGGGAACGAGAAGTGGCAGGGACAAGTTGGAAGTGGCCGCAAGCTTCGAATCCTTGCGGGTGGCTTTTCCTCAGCAGTTGACATGAATGGCTGACCAGGAAAGCCGTTTAAATCCTTGGACTCGGCCAACGCGGTGAGAGATTTGATGGAGCACGGAAAACGGAGGCCAGTGCGCCGGAAGATACTTGGACACCGAATCGGCGGCTTCATTGCATACGGACATTGCTTTGACACGGAGAGGGGGTTCCGTCAAGGACGATAATTTCGATCTGCATCAAACGCCTCTGGCTATATGGTCGACGTCCTTCCAGTGAATTTTACTTCTCTGTTCTTACGATGAAAACGTAAAGGGTTTCACCAAATAGTGGAAAGAAAGAAGTGGTCAATAGTGCGTCTCAAAAGTAGCCTACAGCGTTGTTAGCTGGCTTGGTACCTGCATTTGCTAGTGCAAAGGCTTGAAGGAATGGAGCCATGAATCATGACGCTGCGACGTGAGAAGATGCTCCTAGAACAAGCCCCGTACAATACTATTGTAAGTGGACCAGACGTTGGTACTTAAGAAAAGAGGATGTCGACGGGTGGGTGACCCTACAAGTCCACTACGGAACTTAGATTCGTCAGTGAGTTACATCCAGTATCGTACTATTCCGAACCATGACCGGGCATTCCACTTCATGAGCAGGGCTGTACCCGTGTAGAGTCTTCCTGCCTGATGACTTGTCCCTATGTCCTACAAATAGACAACCAGTCCAGTACTCCGTGCGTCGTCAAGATGAGCCCTATACCACGGAATATTATCGCACCACAGTAAGCTCGGAAATGAGGCGCATATATGATGCGACCATATGAAAGAGCACTAATAAGTGTAAGTTGCACTGTCCTGTACGGTACAGTATGTAAGTAAGGTACGGATGTGTGAATGGCCTTCCCCGGCTTCCGATTTCATGGGTGTGTGGTGGGATGTTCGTCTTCATCTCACCTCACCTGTACTGTACACTACTCAACTCAGCTCAACCCATTTCAACTCTTCACTCACCAAGTCGCACTCTCACGATCTAAGTTGTGCTAGTGCAACTGACCAGTCCCTACATGCCACTTTCTTGCTTTTTAGGCGTGCACCCTGGGATCAGGCACAACACTAATTCTTTGTTTTGATTCCAAAGGCAAGAATCCAGCGTGGCTGACCATGTTTTATTCTTGGCTTGGGGGGATAAACCTGGGAGATTTAAATAGGCGAACTTAATCAAAGCTTCCATAACCTATGAAATATTAAAGAAATATTTCCGAAGAAGATAGAGGAAAGGATAAGTTACAGTCCTGGTGTTTGTATTGTTGTTTATGACCAGCCTGTCACATGCCTGTAATACAACACCAAACCCCAAATACTAATAGCCGGAAAAATGATCATCCGCCCTAATTCTGGAGGGGTCGCAGTGAGCTGTTTCACCCCGCCGCGCAAGCTTAAATATATTGCACTCTGTTTCTGTACTGAACTTTAGCTATCGAATCCTAGCTGCCAACATTCTACTTATACTTATTTTAGAAATAAAAGAAAGTCTTTTCAGATAGCACCAGTCTTAACTACGACTCTTGACTACTCACCGCCGTAGCAGTGTGGTGTAATGCCAACAATTCTGCTTTCCCTAACTCAAAGCCTTCTTAGGGCCACACCTCTCTACCTACATACCTACCTAGAAAACCTAACCTTACACATTTGAGATTCGCAATGCCAGATTTGAATTCACTTCCACCATCGCGATCTGTCCCTGCATCACCTTCGGTCCCCCGCGCAACCCCGGGATCTGATGCTGCGGCCCTTCGTGGCCAGAGTCCTTCTCCCCTCTCACGATCAACCAGCACTTCACTTCAAGCAGCTGCCGCTGTAAATGCAGGTCTTCGGCAGGAAGATTCAAGACGTAAGTATTCCTGCCTTCACTCCTGTCGAGTCAGAACAAAAGCGCTGACTTATGTCAGGGTCCTCTAGCAGTTCTGTGTCTCGGAACAGACAGCCATCCCACACTGGCACTGGGAGAAGACGCTCAACAGTTCTCATGAATCTACAACTGAACGACCCAAGTCTACCTGGTCCGGGCGAGATGGTGAGCGAAGGATCAGCACTTCATTCGGGCAGTCCGAATTCCATCACAAGCTCGCCGATTATCCCTAGTCGAGATCCACATCATTATCGAACACCAAGTCTGGGAGAGATACACCAGGAACTGGAGCAAGAGCAGGAAGCACAAGTGGTAGGTCTCGACGCGTGTGGGCTCTTTTCATCAAGGTCAAAATTAACATATTGCAGAACCGACTTCTCCAGATGATACGAGTTCAACAACAGCAACTACAGCAACTACAGGCTACAGGCTCGGGAGTGGCCTCTTCATCTGTGATTGATGAATCGACACCCACTTCAGAACAGTCAATCCCTCTCTCGAGCCCAAGCATCCCTCATGCACAGATGTCATCAACAATGACCCCTCGCTCGCCCACCCACAATCATCCTCGTGCTTCTATGGAAATAGCCCGCGCTGATATTCAACGGCGTTCACGAACATCTAGTAGAACTGATTCCCCAAACTTACGGTCAACCTCGATCAGCGGAGAAGCGGGTGATCCTTGGACTCTGGGTGGGCGTGATGAGAGCGCATTCTACCAGGCTGAGACTCAAATGATGGTTCGCGAGAATCAGATGTTGAGACAAAGAATTAGAGAACTAGGTATTTTATCACATTCTGCTCGAGTTCCCTAAAATCTACTAACAAAATTCTAGAACGTCAAGTCACTGAGCTCCATGCAAATTCAGCACTTACTCATGAGCCCGCAAGCCCGTCCAATCTACTTCGGTCTATGTCCGCCTCCGAAGAGACGAGTGGCTCTGTGAATGCTCGACAAACCAGCACTGAAGATGTGAAGGATGACTAACACGTCTTGGAGACCTATAATTTAGACAATAAAAGTCCGACGTTTGAATGAGGAAACAGAACTGCTTAAGGATCCTCTACAGAGTATTACAGTGTTGGTGTAGTTGGTGTAGTTGGAGGGTACGAGCAGGTCTTCCGACCGATGTACTACTAGTATGAATGATGATATAATGAAATAATACCTAGAGGCCACACTCTTTTTCATACAGTGTTTTGTTCTTTCTGCTGCACACTCGCTCATTTTGCTCTCCTAGCTCAGAGTGGGAACGTGAAAGACGTCCGCGCCTTTTTCATCAACTATTAGCAACTTATATTGCTGCATTAAGACATACACGGGTAGAGTTCAATGACTTTCGCAAGAAAATTCTGAACAAATCATTGCAGTAAAAAAATAGGGCAACTAAATGAGATTCCTCGGACCTGCGTTATCACGTCTTAAACTGCTACGATAGTTCTCGAAATCTCAGTCTCAATTAAGTTTTATACACGTTGTAACATTTCATCAGATGTTTAAAGGAACATTCCTAACTGGACATACATACATGAAAGGTACTACCATCATGAAAGTCGAGGAGAGGTCAGGTGTTTGAATGTGTCGTCAAAAGTCTAGCAGCCTTGTGGAGCCTTGCACGTCCGATCCCGGTTTACAGACGTCGATTGCATCAGCGAGACCCAAGTAGATAAGAATTCGTATGTACCTTTTGATGCACCATCGGAGTATCTGACTAACCATCAATTCTTATGTAGTACTAAAATTAATATGAAACTTCCCTGAGATTCAATTTACAGTGTCTGGCAAGTTGCTATCCAAAACATGTTCTCCAGCTTAGCGAGAAGGCAATTCGTGGCTGGAGGCCGTAGGAGATTTACCAATTCTGCTGTGAGGAACGCAGATTTCACTCATGCTGTACGTAATTCAGAGTCGATTCCAGAAAGGATTTGCACTAATATTCCCCAGGTGATTGGAGGAGGTGCTGTAGGCCTATCTATTGCGAGACAATTGGCGGCACGAGATGGCACGAGCACACTTCTCATAGAAAGAAATGAAGCGGTGGGAATGGAGACCAGTTCGAGAAACTCAGAGGTACTTCTCTATTTCGCTTCCACTTCTCTCGCGTCCCTGTATTAATTCCACAAAAATCTCATATCAACTTCAGGTGATTCACGCCGGTCTCTATTATGGGGCAACTTCTCTAAAGACCAAGCTCTGTATCGAAGGCAAGAACCTGCTGTATGAACTATGTAAAACTCATCACATTCCACATAACCAAATGGGCAAATGGATCGTAGCTCAAACAGATCAACAATGGGAAGAGCTCGTCAAGGTTCACAAATTCACTCGTGAGATCGGTATCCCAACCGAATTTGTCTCCCTCGATAGAGCCGCGAAGGAAGAACCGTTTGTCAAAGCCAAAGTAGGGATATTAGAAAGCCCCACCACCGGAATCGTGGATAGCCATGCTTTCATGCAATTTCTACTTGGCGATTTCGAGGATAGGGGTGGTGATGTTGCATTGTTCAGTCCTGTGGTTTCCATCGCTGCGCTTGGCGAGAAGGGGAGTCAAGGATGGGAAATCACCACGAAAGACCGAGGAACCGGAGAAGAAAGCTCTATCACGGCTGAAATTCTAATCAATAGTGCGGGTCTTGGAGCCGTGGATATTAATAATATGGTATTGCCGGAGAACAGGCATAGGAAAATGTATTATGCAAAAGGAAACTATTTCTCATATGCGCCATCGACGCCGAAGACCACGCATCTCATATATCCTGCACCAGAACCAGGACTGGGTGGATTGGGGACCCATCTTACGCTGGATATCGGGGGCAGGATACGCTTTGGTCCAGACGTTGAGTGGGTGGACACGCCTGATGATTTAAGTGTCAATTCATCTAGACTCGGGGAGGCTATAGAACAGATCAAGAGATTTTTACCAGACATCCAAGAAGACAAGATCGTGCCAGATTATGCTGGCATTAGACCGAAGCTGGGCAAAGCTTCGGCAGTAGCTTCGGGGAATAATTTCCTGGATTTTGTGATTCAGAAGGAGGAATGTGTTGAAGGATTTGTAAACTTATTGGGAATCGAGAGTCCGGGACTTACGAGCAGCTTGGCAATTGCGCGGATGGTCGAAAGGTTATTATATAAGTAGGGTCACACTGTAGAGAGGAACAAGTGGCGGGAGTGGTATATGTTTGATGACGTGGATTGCATTGCTTATGCAAATCAAACTAGACAGAAATCTTCCGACGAATAAGTCAGATATAACAATTCCCTGAAAATCAGGATTGGATCTATGAGGCACTTGTTGAAGAACCATCAGGCATAGCAGAACAACTTCCGCTACGCAGTAATAGACGATCCCCAGTTGTCAAACCTTTGCTAGCAGCGCCACAAGCAATATTCATCAGTATATACTTTCTCCATTGTGATCTATTTACATATCCTTTTCTCCTAATAGAATAATGGCTGGCATCGAGCCAGAACCGATAGATGATCAAGAGGGGGTGCTTTGCCCCGACTGCTTGGCACCCTTCTCTATTTCCATGATTTTTGCACTTTCGCCATCCGTTCGCTGAGATCCCTGCAAAGAGTCAAATAGTCTTGGGATATACGTTGAGAAAAACGGTTTCGATGCTGGTACCGAAGCGCAAATGATGCCAACATACAACTCGATAGCGCTAGTGACCCATACCGGGTAAGCAGCCCATACTTGATCGTAGGTCTGCGAGACTTGGTAAGTGTAGTAAGTACGCACAACTCCGGCGGTACATGAGATGAAACCACAGCCAAATAGTAGGATTACGATTAGTGCTTGGCGAGTACGCAGTTGGAGAGTCCAGACGGTGCGGATCGGTAATAGAACAACGATGAAGTCGGTCATGGTGTTGATTATACCTGCAGCGAGCAGGGAAGCTGATTCTTGTATACAGTTTGGCTGTGGCTCTAAGGAGACCTTCCAGTAATCTTGTGGTGGTCTGCGTTGCTAATCAGAGGCATGAAGTGAGCAGTTGAAAGCATATAGAAACTCACCGGCATTGGAAGATCACCGTGAGGATAAAAACACTGCCTTGGACAGAGACCACGATTATGGCAAGCCAAGTAATTCTTCTCCAGAGCAGAGATGAAGTAGACAACATTCTCCTCACAAACATCAGCATTGATAATTTCGTCAATGTGCAGGCTGTTGCAAAGACAATTTGTGCCGTGAGGACCATCTTAAGTCCAGTCGTGACATTCTCCGGTGGTATATCATACTATTGAAAATCAGATTATTTAATAAGATGTCGAAATGTAACCTACCTGGTGACGAATCCAAAGAAATTTTGTATGGGCTAAGACGCTTATGATAAAGAAGGCCGTCGTTGGGATCATAGCCAGTAAAATAAATACGTCGTCGGCACCAAAAATCCTCTTGAGATGCGCTCGAGTAAAAATTCTTAGACCGATAAAGCAAAACAATACAGTGTAGAGCGCAACATTTAGAATTACGTTTCCATTTCCTCTTGTAATAGGATCGATGTAATTGGGCTTGGGCCAACTTTTGAGAACTGATAACGGTGCCAGCTGCATGATTGCAGACTCGTGAATCGTTTGGGAAACACCGAAGTACGCTCTATTTGAGCTCTACTGTACTCAGAAGATGTTTCACAAAGCCATGATAAGAGGTTGTAGAGTAATTGTAACAAGGAAAAATTGGTCCACCTAAAATACTTAAAAAGCAAAGCGAAGAAGAAGAAGGTCGGTAATAGTAGCTCAGAATTAGTACCAGCCATATACAGTGGACCTTTTGATAGGCTCCATTAGTGAAACGAGTAATCGTACATTTAAGGAGTGTAAAATGCAGTACTCGAGGCTTATTTTACTGTCGTATTGGAGGCGACTGGCTTGACTACGCTGGATCTCGAATAGCTTGCTTTAGACTTTACCAATTGCCGTTATTCTCTCACACGTATGGATAACTCAGAGATGTTAGGTTTATCTTAGCAGTAGCTGATACTTTAATCCTATGGGTACCACTTCTTAAATACACATGGTTATCATGTAATAGTTCTTACCAGAACAACTCCAACTTCGACTTCCAAGTACACATTTGGGGGGGAAAATGACCATAGAAACGACCTCCACCCGTGGCGTAAATGTTCCTAGGATAGTATAATATATAAAGCCCGAGTAGTCTTGTTAAACCTATATCAAGTAATGCAGCTGCACACTCGCTTGAAGAGCCACCCATCACAGTAGATGGCTTGGTGGCTTGAATTACATCGCGTAGGCTTGCACAAAAGGGAGCCGAGGGCGGCTCAGAATGATTGCCAGAGTATCTAGTCGAGGAAACTATTGACTAGTCACTTAGTTTTAACCCGAGATCAAACCTAGTGTACTCGCAAATGATCCTGACGCAGTGGCCACCGCGGACATTAGTAAAAATAAAAATAGGGGGTGCATTGAATTTGTAGCACCAGTGGACATACAAATCACGATGAGTATGAAAATAGCCTATGATTATCTAGTAAAATCCTTCCAATAACTACAGGAGTTTCCTGGAGCTCTGAATTGAGGCTAGCTGGTATTTGATTGCATCACGGATATGTGGATATTTTCACTAACCCCTTATGTGCATGGCGGCTTACAAAAGCAAATACTTGAAAAGGATAGATTCGCAATTGGGAGGCTGGACATACTCCACCTTCACATCCAATCTCCACTTGGAAATGGACGCATTTAGCATTTAATTCCTCTGTTTGGTCACAAATCTATAGCACGGCTCTAGGTTGGCATGCTCATGAATTCGTAGCTTACAATGCGGCCAAGTTACTTTTAGAACAGCTGCGGCGCCTATGCGGCTGCCTTCTTTGCAAATTCCACTCTGAGAATCAAGTGCTTAAATCCATAGCCATCCATCTTCTCACACGCCTTTGCTGCATCTGTTCTTTCTTGGAAACTGATGAAAGCGAAACCCTTTGCAAGACCCGTCTCCCTATCCTTTGCCAGGAAGACTCTTGTGACACGTCCAAATCGCTCGAACATGTCCCGGAGTTCTTGCTCTTCTGCCATTTCTGAAACCTTTAATAATATTAGCATATAAAAGAAGAGTCACGGATACGGCTTCACTTACATTAGTAACACGTAAAGTAGCCAGGTCATCTCTCTCGAACTTGCCACCTCCCATTCTATCACCAGCAGCTGAAGCACCGCCACCGTTTCGCATATGAGGTGGAACATATGAGCCTTTAACAGCTCCAAGTCCACCAGGTCCTTCAGGGGTATCTCCCGCACCAGCAGCAACATCTGCTGCAGCACTCTCCTCTCCGACTGGAGCCATTGTGTCCTTGAAGGGACATCTAGCAGTGAAATGCTCTCCGTTACAAATACGACACTTGACTTTCTTATCCTTCAACTTGTCCTTCATGCTTCCAGCCTCGGTCTTCTCCTCCTTAGCATCCTTACGCCAGTTTGTGCTTGGCCGGAAAATGATGTTTTCTCCAACGGATGTAGTATCAGCTGCAGGTCCTGGTCCATCCTTAGCAGAAAGACCGAACTTAGCCCACTGCTTGCGCTCTGCAACTCTTGGGTTTACAACCTCGCGGACGGTAGTAAATCTTATCCGGCGGGTGGTCTTGACCTTCTTTCCTTCGTCATTTAAAGAGTAGGTGATTATCGTTTTAGTACCATCTTTATTTGTGGTGGTAGTATTAGGTGGGAGTCCGGATGTGACAACAACGGTATCATCGAGGTCCTCATCATCGGCCCAGTCTGGCCTGCTGTAGATATGTTAGAGCTGTTGTGAAAATAACTAGCCAAATGAGAGACTGCGTGAGGGCATCCGGAAAACATTTGGGCAAAGGGCGCGTACCTAGCTAACTTCGACATTTGTTGGTATTTCTAGCGATAAACCGGCTTCGAGAATATCGTAGAATATGTGCTGCACAATAGTTTATCGGCTTAATTAAGTGTATGTCGTTGTGAGAGGTGAGAAAGCGGAGCGGGGGTTTATTGGGGTTCTTCCACGTCGACTTCAAAATATTTCTGAGTGGGGTGAAAAGGCGAGTCACGTTTCTTTAGCGCTGAGGTCCTGACAATGATTCACAGAACACACGCAGCCTGAGCCACCCCTCAAGGTTTAGAAGCATAGTATTGTCACATAAACATATTTCGACTGGCTTTGCATGCACAGCCTGCAGAACCGAGTGCTTTTATTGCTTTTAATACAATTTCTGAGTAGCCATGACCTTCATTCCCGCTCTGTCCTCTCGTTTCTGCAAAGTAGCCTGCAAAAATCACTCTCTAGGGAATAGCCTGAATATATAGCTCTCGTTATAGGTCTTAATACTCAACATCGACGAAAGCACTTTTTCTAGATTTTCCGGAAGTTATGGGTGATGCACCAGAACTCAGCTTGTAGATTGAGAAGAACTCCTGGATTGAGAAATTCGTTTATTGATACTGCTCTAAAAGCCGGGACGAATTGAGGCTGAAATGAGGTAGTATTGGGGCATCGGAGTTATCTATTTGTACTAGGTGACTGCTGGGTGGTTTTATTATGAAAGCTCAGACGTGCAACAAAGCTAATTTTGGAGCTTTAAGTGCAGCGGAGCCTCTAGTGTGCTGCTTTATCCATAGTTGTTAGATATTTATTGCATAATCGCAAAGAGAGAATGTACATCCATGATGGCAGAAAGAGTGATGGTAACCAATTGTATTGAGAGGGGATTTTCATATTATTCGTTGTATCCTAATTTTATACAGCCCTAGCAATGCCATTTTCCATATATCCCTCACGAAATGCATGAACGCTACATTTAGCGTACAGAGGATATGCTCAAACGCCCCTTCCCAACAATAAACGGGCAGTAATATGACAGGATAGTAAGGTCGCCGATGTGCAACATATGAGTACATAGTGGATACAGAAGAATCAGAGGTCTATGCGAGCCGCCCAAATCGCTAGAATAATAAAAAAGAAATGATGCCTAATTGGTTATTCAGGGCTTCTTCTCGCCGTCCTTGGCCTCACCCTCCGATGGGTTGGCCTCACCAGCACTACCGGGCTGCTCTGAGGGGGACTCATTGCGGGCCTTGTGCATCTTATCAAACAGGTTCAAGCTAGCCATCTGGAGCTCATCGGTCTTCTCCTTTAGCTCGGCAGCGGTAGCAGATCCCTCGCCAGATTGGCTCTTGCTGACGAATTCGCGAAGAGTAACTATCTTCTGACGAATGTCGTCAACCTCAGTCTTGTCAAGCTTATCAGCGAATTCATTCAAGGCCTTCTCAGTATCGTTCAAGACGCTGTCGGATCGGTTGGCAGCTTCAATGGCAGCCTTACGTTCCTTATCCGACTCGGCGTACTTCTCAGAATCGTCTACCATGTTCTGAATTTCTTGGTCAGAAAGGCCGGAACCTGAGGCAATAGTGATAGAATGGTCCTTGTTCGTGGACTTATCCTTGGCGTGAACGTGAACGATCGCATCTGCATCGATGTCGAAGGTAACCTCGACCTGGGGAACACCTCGGTGAGCAGGTGGAATACCAACGAGTTGGAAGTTGCCTAGCATCTTGTTGTCACGGACAAGCTCACGTTCACCCTGGTAGACCTTGATCTCGACAGCAGTTTGGAAGTCAGCGGCAGTGGAGAAGACTTGAGACTTCTTGGTTGGGATGGTGGTGTTACGGTTGATCAAACGAGTGAAGACACCGCCGAGGGTCTCAATACCGAGAGACAGTGGTGTAACATCTAAGAGGAGAACGTCGGTAACGTTACCAGCTAGGACACCACCTTGAATAGCGGCACCCATAGCAACAGCTTCATCAGGGTTCACAGATTTGGCAGGGTCACGACCGAATATGCTCTTGACTGACTCAGCAACCTTAGGCATACGTGTCATACCACCAACCAAAATAACCTCCTCGATATCTTTAGCTTGGAGATTGGCATCCTTCAGTGCCTTTCGGACAGGATCGATGGTGCGACTGATCAAAGGATCAACAAGCTTCTCAAGTTGTGATCGAGATAGCTTAGAGTTGATGTGCTTTGGTCCGGACGAGTCAGCGGTGATGAAGGGGAGATTGATGTCGGTCTGTTGAGATGAGGAGAGTTCGATCTTAGCTTTCTCAGCAGCCTCACGGATACGTTGAATAGCCATACGGTCATTGGACAGATCAATTCCAGAATCAGTCTTGAACTGTTGAACCAGGTGGCGGACAAGGTGGATATCGAAATCTTCACCACCCAAATGGGTGTCACCATTGGTTGACTTGACCTCAAAAACACCCTTTTGGATCTCGAGAATGGAGATATCGAAAGTTCCTCCTCCCAAATCGTAAACTGCAATGACCTTGTCTTGATCCTTCTCCAGACCGTATGCAAGAGCAGCGGCAGTTGGTTCGTTAACTACACGGAGGACATTGAGACCTGCAATTTGTCCTGCATCCTTGGTAGCTTGACGCTGGGAATCATTGAAGTACGCAGGCACAGTGACGACGGCATTTTGGATAGACTTGGTGCTGAGATAAGCCTCGGCAGTCTCCTTCATCTTCTGCAAGACGAAACCACCAATCTGGGATGGTGAATAGTTCTGGCCGCGGGCTGACACCCAAGCATCACCGTTGGTGTGCTGAACAATCTTGTATGGCACCTCCTTGATATCGCGTTGAACTTCGATATCAGTGAATTTTCGTCCAATCAATCGCTTTGTGGCAAATAGTGTGTTCTCTGGATTCACTACTGCCTGGCGCTTCGCCGAAACACCGACCAATCGCTCCCCATCTTGCGCGAAAGCTACCACTGAGGGTGTTGTTCTGGCACCTTTCCGATGTTAATATGTAAAGCCCTTCAGGGGGGACTTGTGGTAAATACCTTCTGAGTTTTCAATGATCTTTGCAGTTTGCCCTTCCATGATGGCTACGGCAGAGTTGGTGGTACCTGCATGGCCAAATGTAAGTATATGAAATAAACAGGATGCGGCGCCACTCGACAAGCGAACATACCCAAATCAATACCGATTACCGGGCCCTTAATCTTCTTTTCTTCATCTGAATATCTTACAAAAGAAGAGCTGAAAGGCTTGCGGAGAAGGTTGGCTGAGCGTGTGGCGGAAGAGGTTGCTCTGGGTAGCTATAGATGTCATAATTAGTTGATGGACGAGTCAATCAATAGGAGTGTAAAACATACAGCTCTGGATAGTCTTGAGGACAGCATATTGAGAGCCACAGCAGAATAGAACAGTGGGTAGAAGGAGGTAATGGGTAATTAGATGGAGTATAGGGAGTTGATAAAAGAAAGAATGGATGGTTTGATGTTGAAGATGGGAAAGGTGGACGGAGACGATGCTTGCTGGATGATCAGTAGAAAAAAAAGATGCGCTAAAATTCGAAGAACATCTCCGAACACAAGCGAAATAAGGCATCAAATTCTCATGCATGGGTGCCTCGTTTAGATTGGTTGGCCGAAAGCTCCCGTGCTACCCCGGAAGGCTCACGTGCTATTACTGCATACTGTACGTCAATGGTGTAGGATTGAGTTGGTATGACCGTCGTGGTGTTGGTGGTAGTCAGTCTGAGGAAAATATAGCCTTTCTCCTCAACCCTTACTCTATACCAGATTATACTTGTGCTTCATCTCTTAACTTCAATACCAATATCGATTTAATCCAATCCACCAGCTATCTTGCCTGTCCCGTCCTGTCCGTGTGCATCGCCCTTTGCTCTACAAATTGCCACCCCATTCCCGCCCATCGTCGCCTCATATCGCTACCGCATCTACACCAGCAACTCCGTAGATTGAATTGTGCCGTAAGCTCGGCCATATACCCAGTGGCTGCTCGCGTATTCTTGCTATGAGACACGAACCATAGTACTAGAACCTAGCATCTACTGGCATTGCTTATGGGCACATAATATCACTACCCCAGTCGCATCCATCAAATGGCTGTGACCGACGAGAGTTTGTACGCTTGCGCAATATCCCTTTTGCCTGTACAATGCCAATCTTCTATATGCTGATTGATTTGTAGACACCAGGCCACCAATTCCCTCATTCTTCAAAAGCCGCAGCGACGCTATCAGGCCAGCATCCACACAAGTCATTGGCAATTACGATCTCTCATTAGTGCTCATGACAAGCATCTCATCTATTATCCCAGTGGACCTGATGTCTATGCCTTGAATACAAAAACGAAGGAGCGCCAACTTATAACGACTCTACCATTTACTCCACTGTGCCTTACGGTTGAAAAGGGATGGCTGTGTTGCGGAGGACACCACGGGAAATACACATCTATATGTCTGGATGATAGCAAGACAGACTTCGACTCACTAGGACTGGGTTTAGAGCCAGATGATCGCCTGCCGTTGGACTTGGATCCTTCCAGAAGGTCACAGCCTAGAGACATAGCTTCTACAACCCGTCATACTCGTACTTCAGTGCGTCCATTGATAGCTAGTCTTAAATTCTTTGGAGTCGAAAAGAGGGATGATGACAATGCTATCAACAACTGCATAAGTCTATGGTTTCCCAAAAAGACCATATCTGAACGAGTTTATAAGATACCAGTGGCCGTGCTAGCAAACAACGATTCGTCTGTATATATCTTGGATCTGAAGGAGTCTGAAGTCATAGAAAGACTTACCTACCCAGACTGTGTCAATCGCGCTGCGTTGTCTCCAAATGGCGAGCTCCTGGTTGCAGTCCTTGATGATCCGTTTCTCTACGTCCACCGAAGGAGTAGAAGGGCCGAACTTACCCCCGGACTCTTCAGTGAAACCGAACATTATGAATGGCAACCTATGTGTCGTATCCAATTGACAGGACAGAGTCAGGCTGATAAAACCAGTATGAAGGGCTCATTTGCGCTGACCTTTTCTAACTCTGGACAATACCTTGCAGTCGCTACGCAGCACGGTGTGATCTCGGTGTTTGACGTAGCGGCCCTCGCTGATGAAAATACTCAACCAATTTCAGTTTTTACATCGTCGAGACCGGGAATAGCATCTGGAGCTGTGAGAGCCATACAATTTTCCCCAGGACCGTTTGATATCCTTGCATGGACGGAAACCTCTGGTAGAGTGGGTGTTTCAGATATTCGCTCTCTATTCGTGTCACGACAACTGGTTGAAGTGGATAATCGACCTGATGTCATTGAGACCATATATACAATGGAAAGGACGGGGGATGCGGCTATCGATCCACGACTTCGGACCGTCAGAACCGAGTCTCCTTCGTCAACTCCAGATTATTTAGGTTTAGATTTTGAGCGAAGACAGTTACGGCAGATGGCGCGTGAAATGTTGGACAGACATCAAGCGCCACTAACATCGGAAGAATTGGAAGTCCTGCAGGCACACCGCATCGCCCGCCGTGCACGAGATGTATTTGCTAGTGTTCCTAGTACAGCCATATGGGATCTCACCTCCTACGGAAGAAACACCACTGCACCAAATGATGTCCCAGCTGGTGCAGGGGCCACAGCGGCTGATCGACGGCTTATATCTGGTTTGCCGGGAATTCTTCGAGATTACACTTCTACTGATCGTTCAACAGCGACTTTCCGAAACTTCATAAATGAACGGAATCAAGACCGGGAACGACGTAATCAGCAGGGGGAAACTCGGCGGCGCAGTTCTGTAATATTAGCTGCAGCTGAGCGAGCAATTGAGACGGAGACTTCAAACTCTACGTCAAGAAGTGGGAATGAACCTACCTCCAATCTCGAGCGTCTAACCCTAGCTACTGCCACTAGTACGGATACTCCAAGCAATCCATGGTCAGAAATAGATGCGCTATATCGCTCTAGATTTCCCAATGCCTCAAATTCTACTCGGCAACGATTTGAATATGAAGATGAAGATCGACAAACACTTGCTCGGCTACGGCTGCCATGGCGAGTGGAAGCGGGCATAGATACTCGTGAAGAGAGTACCTTAATCATCAGAGATTTGCTTCGGCATAGGCATGATGATGAAGAAGGCCGGCCACCAGACATAATGGGTTTGTCTTGGAGTTCGGATGGACGCTTGTTGTAGGTTCAAACACTTGCCCCTAGACTATTATCTTGATGAAAGCTGACATATCTTAGGTATGTTGGTGCCGACGATGGCATCTACGAATACCACGTTAATGTAGATGGGAGGAGGAAGTTTCCAAGCATTGTATTGAGATAGTTGTACATTCTTGTGGTGTCTGGCGCAAATTCATGGGGGTGGATATGTAACATCATTTTTAGCGATTTTGAACTTTGCTTGCACATGAGTTCTTTGTGACATGATAATACAAAGATATTTGCATCGCGGGTAAAGCGTAGTTTATTGCTGTTCTATATCTTCATTACTTCTCAGCCTCAGCGACTCTTTAGGATAATTATAAAAACAGAACTACGGTGTCTCGCCCAAATCCTGGGGCCTTCAAGAGTCACTTGCTATAAATACACCATGCACAATTTTCCGGATTCTTCTATAGTTTTTCTCTCGATTCTTATCATCCCTTAACTACTAACCCGTGTAAAACAACAGCTTGCTGGGTCACAGGATTTTAAGACACCGCTTTCATTCTGCATTTCCGACAACCATTAACTAAATAGATCCAACTTAGCTCCAAAGCAAAATTCTCACCCCTCTTAGCAAATCGCGCGGCATATTTTGTAAGCAAGCACAGATCTATGTTCTCACTGCTATGTTTTTACACTTTTCTTCACTTCGAGAAGGGACCATGGTATACGCATAGTATAGAAGCCGGTGCATGAGCTTCGTTTAGAAAAAGGCGAGACTCGCAATTATATCATCGTCCCAAACTTCCTCAACCATATCAATATCCGTAGATCGCGCCGGATGGGTTTCTGAAGAGTATCAAATAGCTTGCTACAATCAATTAAGGCGTATTTATTTACTAGATGCAAACGACTGCCTCTGTATTGAACTCCGCGACATATTCCATATCGCTTGTATTGCTACGGATTGTTCTTAGGCTCATAGCCTGCAGTAAGCGGTCCAAAGAGAATTGTAGTGACGAATTTAAATTTAGACTGTATTTGTCTACTGAGTTATGTTGAATGTGCTCATCACTACGGCACGAAGAAAAAAGCGTTCAAACTTTAGGGTTACCTATCATGAATTGAGTAAACTCGCTACACCCTAAAAGCTCAAACTAATATCCCGCTGCTCTCATAAATCTTTATATACGTGCCTGATCTCTTTCTTGGGTATGTACTCATTCGTCTGCAACCAGGTTTGTGCCTTCTCTGAGGCCCTCAACAACAAGATCATGCCCTTCCGCTCGTCGATAGATATCCTTGACGTCATCGGTGGTAGTTTCAAAGTGACTGGTGGCATCGTAGCTCTTTGAGATGAAGATATTGTCATTGACACCACTCTCTAGTGGCTCGTAAAGAGGAATTGGAGGGCCCATGAATTTCTCTTCGATCTTTCCTAAACGCTCGAAACCAGGTGCTAGCTCTAGATGGTGATTTGCAGAGGTCTCGGCGATTGTAGATACAATGGCAATGTAGTAGCCCTTGGGGCAGACATTATGAGCACTCGAGACAACCGCAATATATATATCTAGAGAGCTTAGTAAAGTGCAATTTTGGGACATTCTGGGAGAGCTTACCGTTTTTGCGTCCAACCTGAGATTGAGGGATAATTAATTGTGCCGAATCACTGTTATCGGTCCCCGCGAGAGGGTGGTTGAGAATACAGATAGCCTTCAGGACGTGTCCAACGACTTGGACCTTCCCGGGGAAATATGAAGGGTCTCCGAGGATCTTCTTGGCCTTAGTGGAAAACTTCATGGGTTCAGAGTCTCCACCTCTATCGTGCATAGTAGCCTTAATTCCGATAGCTTTTGTGCCATCGTACTCAATATCATCAATGCTAGTGTTGAGCATGTATGTACCTCCATAGATAGCAGAGAGGCGTGCAAAACCTTGTGGTAGCTCACCGAGGCCGTAAAGGGGGTAGATATATGGGGATTTGCCATATCGGGCGACCGAGTTACCGTACAGCTTGATACGCTCAATTGTCTCGGGGGCCTTGCCTTGCTCGGTGATATAGGAGTCAGTGGTATACAGGGCCATTGCATGGCCAATGAAATCTCGGGTTGAGGCTTCCAGACCAAATTTATCATAAACATCTTTCATGGTAGTAGTGTTGATGTTGAGCCCTACAGCAGTTAGTTGGCAGCCTCATTTCCCCATAAATTTTACCATACCTTTGTGGCTTGTGGAGTCATCAACGTTGAATGTGCCAACCCATTCAATGAAAGACTTCATGCGTCGTTTTTCAAAGATGCCCATTAACGAGGACCTTAAGGCCTCACCTGCATCTGAAGGCACCTTCGCAACGGTGGCCTTTGGACCAGTACCCTGTTGGACGTAGCTGCCTCCCACTTGTCTGAATTCGAGATACCTTGTAACATCCGTGGAGACGAGAATATTGGTGAGTTCTCCACTCGACATCAAGAGCTTTGGGACAAGGTCAATGTTCCTAAAGTCATCAGCATCGGAAGGATACCATGGAGTTCGAAGAGCTTACCAGTCATTGACTCGGCCGTACTTCTTCCATGGCTCTTCTCCCTTGTTGAAGTTTCCATATTTCTTGAAAAGTGCCTCAATATTCACAGACGCAGCTTCCCCTCCATAGTGGTCATTTTTATCGATATGTAAGACCTTCTTGCCCTTCACACTCAGAACACTGTCTAAAATTAGCACAGGTCAAGATCTTGTCCAATAGCACACATACCCAGAAAGAATACACTCGGTCAAGCCTACAAGATAATGGTTAGCAATTCTCCTGAGCCACAATGTTGGAGACAATGGAATAGCTGTAGTTGCCCCTCTATGCGGGGTTGAGGTTGAGAATGGGGATGGAGCTTACCAGTGCCTAGCACAACAACATCATACTCGGGGGCAATATCGTCCATCTTGCTATATGTAGAGTAGTTGCAAGTTCCAGAGTCAGAGCAAAATCAAATATGATTAAACGGTGAGAGAAGGTTGTCGGCGATGGTCCCCGCCCTTGTTGCTATGAGGTGACGCTCTCTACCTGATTGGGCTCGCTAAACTCGATCTGTTCATGCAACCACTCGTCGCGGCTCGATCTCCCTGCAACTGTATCAAACTCTCCGACACATTCGTTTTCAGGAATGATAAATCTAGGCATTAAAGAACAAGCGTAGGGATTCGGTTTAACAGTTTCCTGCCTCTTAGATTTATCATAAGTATCAATGTAGTCGATTTGCAATCTATCTTCATAACTCCTTACTCTAAACGTTCGCTATAGTTCTAATCGAATATATTTAAAATTGTATAAAGTGTAGCTAAAGTATATGTGTCTAGACTATTAAGTCAGAAAAGGTTGGTATGGATAATATTTTATTTTGCTCTGTACATGGGCTTGATTTCTATTACTAAACATCCTTACGACATCTGTAAACACTTATGTTCTTTTTGAATTTTGATAGTCAATGACTGTAATGATTATCCTTTCCTTTCCATAGCTTTTAGATGGTTTGACCAAATAATTAACGGCAGGCTGGGAACTAGCTGGACTAGAGTTGGTTCTAAGTTTGACATACGGCTATCGTAAAAAGTGGCATCAAGAGTGGTGAAGATTTCACGGTATAGAGTAAAGCCACTGCTCTTTGAAACATGTCGAGCTGTTTTAAGGATAAAGTCGTGAAGAGGCTGCTATTATCTCATTCTTCGTTGCAGAAAATCTCCTCTTTTGTCTATCCTCTAAAGATACAATGATCAATGATTAATACAAAAGCTTACGTCAATGACCTAGAGCTTCATGAACCACAAGGTTTAACTTCAGTAGCAAGGCATCAAAAACTAGTAGAGAATTTGTAGTTATATAGCTATAGTCGGAAGAATCAGATTGACTGACTTGAGGTACAGAACCTGCCACTACGGGGTTTTTGTTGCAATTACAGCATATGCAAAAGTGAAATGACTAACCACCGAGTTGAGTAGAGAGGGGATCTAGCCGGGGTATTCCAACATAATGCAAGTACTCTACAAAACAGTTTGCCAAAGTTAACTAAACATTGAGGAGTTGCGATCGCCGAAGCTATAAGCTATAAGCTATAAGTTATTCCGACACCTGCCTGTTGATCGTTATCATTTCTTATTTTAAGCATCATCCATTGAACCACACACAATAGCACAGACACATGTCCTGAAATATTCTACCATTGAGATCACCTTTTACTTGGGATACAAAGTTATAGAAGTTTTGATACATAGTTTTAATATACTCTTCCAACTCCTCCTGATGCGACATAATTTACAAAATCTACACACTCTGTCCTCACTCTCAGTGAAGAACATTGAACCACAGCCTCTCCGATATTTGGACAGCCCTGGTACTCTATCTTCTATGCTCTGGTAGAAACAAGGTCATTCGCCAATATCCATTATGTCTAGACGTAGGTGAACCTAGACGTTGGGTCGGGCTTCTGATCCAGCTGTGTCCTCTGGCTCGAACTGCTCACCCTCGGCATAATCCCTAGGTCGATATACGGGGCCCTCACCAGAAAGATCAAGCTCAGGGTCATTCTTCCCAACCTCCAGTGCATCTTTCCAGGAATAATATCGTTCGGTCAAGGTATGTTTGATAGCACGCTGCGTCCACCGCACCTATATCAAACGCCCCAGTCAGTATTTGTCAACCAAGTTTGCAATGAGTTATACGTACAGCTTTTTCTCTTTCAGAGCTTTCATGGTCTCCATATCCGGCATCCATTCTCTCCCGCTCCTTTCTCTCTGTGACAATTCTATTGCGCTCCTTGCAGCATACCCACCATAAACTGTGCAAGTCTTCCCAGCTCTTCACACGTAATTCCTCTACCGACCAAGGACGGCCGTATTGAAAATCTTCTTCAGGTGTGTTGATAGGCTTGTCCTTGCTGTGGAAGAACTGCCACAGGCCATGATTCTCGTCAACCTTCACCTTGGACCTTTTGGCTGGATCGAGCACAGGTCTGGGTAGCTCTGTTTTGGATACGGACAGCGGCTCTCGGGGCCCGGTACGGCGTTGAGTTGATACACCTCGGTCAGGGTTGTTGTCTCTCCTCTGGATACTGAAATTGGATGTGCTGGAGAACGAAGAGGTCTGGTGTTTGGAGGCTAGCAGAGAGGGTAGAAGGAAGGTTGGGGGCGATTGTGGCACATGGCTGGATTGAGCAAGCTTCCTGAATGCAGGACGCAAAGCATTGGAGGCTGACATGTTTTATGGTGACAGGCAGGTATGTCCTTCGACTTGCGCAGCTCGAACTCTAGATCTCGAAATATTTACTGCATTGCTGGCGTGAGTCGGTCACCGGGTCTCTCTTGGCGCGCACCCACCAGCCTTCTCCCGTCGACAATTGAAATGGAGCAAATCCACAAAGAAAAGGCCCAATTTTCACCTGACTTTCTGTTACACAAATGCAAAAAAGATACCCTGATTCCCGCGCAACAGAAGAGGGGTGTGTTGCATGTCGGTAATCCACTTGATCGAGAAGAAGGCGCCACCTTTGGAGATCCAGCCCCATCCTGAAAGCTTGAATCAACGGTCTTTCGAGGAGCAGGCCAACATATCCAGTCTCAACAAATCTGGGAAAAACCTGAGACTATGGGAGAGCAAAGCTTTGCTGCAATGGCCTGCAAATCATACATGATGTGTATATGCTAACTAAACAGTCCTATGGCGCCGGGCTCCTTTTCATAGGGATCAGCTAGCATTTCTGGTCGTGTGGTGAGGTGAGGATTAAGAACGGGAGTAGAAGTATCTAATACTCTTATGCTGCAATAAGTATCTTCATTGATTGAAATATATGGTTAGGATTAGTGTAGTTGCATGCCCGCTCTGCTATCAATCGCACAGAATAGAACATCAAAACAATATATTCACAGCAAGGACAGACGAAGGATAACAGAAAACTGCAAATTGGGTCATAATACTTCTGATTATTTTGGTACACTATTTATACAGCTTGATTTACTCAACATAAAGGCTATATGCGCCATCATCTTCTTTATATTGATGATATCAATGCCAATGCCTAGCTTGTCAGATTATGGTTGCCTCTAGGATTGTTGGATTCCCTCAAGACATCTTGTCAACAATTTCCACGTCTATAGTCCTCCGCATGTGCAAAGTGGTCGAGCATCCACATGATTCTGGTAACATCTTATAGTAAAGCTACTAGAGCTAATGCCATTACTCCCACGATGCCTCCTTCTGCAGTGTTTTTGACTGCATAATTTCCTGTTGCTGTAGGAGTTGCCCCTGAAGTTGTTGATGTTCCAGCAGAAGCTCCAGTGATGGTAGTGGAAGTAGAGGTAGAAGTTGGATTCGAGTTGTTAAGAGTATCTGTGGGCTGTACAGTTCCTGAAATCGTAGTAAGGTCGCCAACAACTACCAGGCTTGGTGATGACGTTGCAATGCTGGTATCGCTTGTAACAACCACGCTGGTCGTGAGAGGAGCTGATGGTGTGGTGGTCGATGTTGGGCCACTGTTGAAGCCTGTCAGAAAGCTTGGGGAGTAGGTCCCAGTGCCTGTATAATCCGGGCAACCAGCAACGTTCTTCTTGTTAGGAGCCCTTCCACCACCGCAATCTAAGAAATCGCAGATCTCTCCACTGCCTGGAATGTACCCTGATAGTAATTAATATGGCAAGTCAATTGTTGAATGGTGTGGAGAAGTGAAGGAGTCAGTTCAGGAGCTGCTGTTTCCACACCAGAACATCATGCTTCTAAATTAACTCCTCTAACCCCCCCTAACCGCTAATTAAAGGATAACTGATTCTCTTAAGAAACGTACAGAGTACACTTGCTCCTCCATAGGCAATCACATTAGAGCTGGTGCAGCCTTCAAGATCGGTCCTTGCAGCTGCGATGGCCGCCAACGCAAGAAAAGGAATGGTGAGCTGCATGTTCAGTGGCTTATGCGCTTAGGCTTGCAACAACGCGAGAATTGGAAGAATAACGGCGGTCGTGAGGATGAGCGTATGTGTTTCACGCGAATTTGCAAAGGAGTGTTGATTAAAAATAATGAAAAGGACCGCGAAGTGGTTTTACATAACTCTCCAAGACCGTTAGCAGACTTGCATACGAGTTATGATGAAATCAGAGATGCGCCTAGGAATTTTGCAAGCTGGCTTGAATGAGCAGATCTAGAAATAAGATGGTTTGTCCTTCTACACATATTGTTCAAATCAATCAATACCGGTGAAGAATTCTGTAGTGGGCATGATGTGATGTCCAGCTCTGTTTCTTTTCTCCTCAAAACAACAACGATAAACCGAACATACAGTAAATATAACGTACAGTAGCAAGTGGATGAAGCTGATCACTTAGAACTTGCAAGGAGGGAACACCCTGACGACGCTGATACCCAAGTACTTCCGTACCCAGGTACTACCTACACTGGCACTGGCGTACACCACACCTAATCTGGTAGTAGTTCGCTCTGATTTCGTACTGCATTATTCTTATTACTGTTATTTTATTATTTCTCCGTCCATCCGACAAGCATGCCTCATCCTACCCCACTTTTGGAAACCCACTGACTCGTGCCCCTGCAACTTGGCCAGCTGTCTTAAACCAGCACCAGAAACCATTTCATTATGATTTGAATTCCGAATCGAACCATGACCAGCCTTTCCCAACCATCGTCCCATAAGCGGAAATCACACGCATCTGATGAGATAGGGGCGCCTCTCTGCTTTGAAGACCTCTGCTCAGTCGTCCCTAGATCTCATCTTGGTGGATTCTTTTCCTTAACGCGGAACCTGCATGGTTGATTTAGACGAACAGAGGACCCTGCGCCATCTCTCGAAGGCGTGGTAACTCCACCGCAATCCCTACTTGCCACGAGGCCCGCGATTTCTGTAACACAGCTATGGATACCTTCACCTGAACAAGATTAGGAGTTGGCGAATCAGTGCAGCAAAGCTATAACGGTAATTCCAGGGAATAGAAAAGCCTCGGCAGATGAAGTCTGGGCATGTTTACGTGTTGCATTGAGATGTTTTGTCCATTTTCAATTCATGTTTTTGGGATGCAGAACCCTGAAGTCGCTTCTCTGTTCAACAACAGAAACGCTTCAGACCATCCGGTGTCAAGAAGGGCGGGACGAGGCAGAACCCGGAATTAGCAGGATCTTGAAGATCGGTTCTGCTTTGAACTTTTCCATCCAAGGCTCACAAGATTCAAAGCTCAAACCGACCGGTATAGAGTACATGGACGATCATAGTTGCGGCACTGGCTTGCTGGAACAGTACTGCAAGCCACCACTTAGGGCAAGCTCTGGCATATTCCGAGAAAACCTTTCTACGCCGAACATTCTAAACCTTACCAGGGTGAGCCCTAGCAATATTTTGTATTTATTGAATGCCGCCTCAAGGACTAGTTGAGTATAGCGCAGGAAAATACAGCTTGATAGCTCATTTACTCATCATTTACTCATCATAACGAATCGCCAAACCCTCGGAAGGACATCGGTGTTACATACTATCGAAAACATTTTTGGAACAGTCTTTTCCAAGTTTCAATAGTCATCCCAAGGTTCTCGAATCGCCCCCGTGGGCTTGAGCATGCACTGCACAAAGCCGCATTGGAAATACCATCCAACTCAATCAATTAACTGGAAAATAAGCTGTGTATGACGAGAACTTCTATAACGCCTCTGATAGACAGAAGAGATCCGATATCACGTCAGCGACTTTCTCGGTGTTATTAAATGCCATGGCTTTATTCGCCTGGATGAAGTATCGTAATTGCCACACGAATTTGGAACTTTGTGACGTGATCTGCACAAGGCAAACTTGAAAGTTGACCAGCCTACTCCATACCCTGATAATTAATCTACCATTACCAGCACATTTGTGCCGAGTGCACAGCTTGAGTGCCACCCGCCAGCCTTTTATTTGCCTGTCTGGCAACTTGATGATACATCATCGTGGCAAAGAAGAAAACGAGTGGGTGTGAAAAGTGACAGAATATTAGAAAGCGCTGATCCAACCAGGTCTGATTATGAGTAAGGTTTTCTTCCAAACGACTCCTTCCGAGGACTTGTGACTTGTAGGTTTGCGACTATTAGTACCAGAGCGCATACATCCATCCAATACGAAGGTTAGGATGATCACTCCAAACAAAGGGATGGTGGGATGGCCTACCATGATTTAGGGGAAGAATTCCCAGCTTACGGAATTAATCCGGGCTTTCTCGGTTTCATTTTATGTCGATATGTATCCCAAAACTTGGCTATGTCGAATGCGTAATTAGTCGTTACTACGAAGGGCAGGAATAGACGCAGATACGGTATTGAAATATAATGTGTATGCACAAGAAACTATTGTGATAATGACCCCGAGCAGGATAGTACACGTCAGAAATGGTTTGAAAAATAGGGGACCAAAATAGCCTCAAGGCTAATTGTCACCAACACACCTACTGCGGCGCGTCTGGGTAAGTTTGACCGCAAGCCTTGGCCTCGATTACATGACTGGATTACATGTGAAGCATTGAAAACCCAACAAACGCAGCATGTGCATCGTCGCATGTTCAATGATATTGCGTGGTGATACATTAAGGGAAGGGGTGGCTTTTTGGGGGGGGGAGTGGAACAATGTCATTTACCGTGCCTTTTATGGAGAGAGCGTTGAGTGTTGTAGAAGCATGTCTGGTAAATATACATATAGCAAGACTAAGCTATGACGCAGGCTAAAGAACGATACTTCTTGTTCGTGGCTGGCCCAAGGCTAATGTAGGGTTGTATTTTGATTACAGCACAGTAAAGTCATATTTTGGCCGAGGCATCCCAAGGTTTTCCAAAGCGGGCAAGATCAAGTTAAAGTTGGAGGATAAGATATTGAATCTGTATGTATCTCGTCAGATCGGTAGGGGAGGTAGTTATAGGGTCACACTCGTAGCAGCTGGCAACAATGCATCGGGTACCGGCCGGTCAATGTTTTATGTGAGCGAGTAAGTTGCCGTTTCGAAGCGGTCTTTGTCACTACATTCACCAAAACATCTGCGCTGGGAAGCAATTCATGCATCGTGAATGTGAAATTGTAGTGCTGCCATGGCGGCAACCATCCACACACAGTGTACAGACAGTATAGACTTTCTGGAGGGAAGGCCGGAGGGAAGACTAAGCAGTAGTGTATCAGCTTGGGATGGCCACGGTAGCCCGAAGGAAGCTGGTGTCGGCGCCAGCTGGCACAACTGACTGGATTGAAGCAATTAGGTTCTCGCGGGCGTCTTGGGTTGGCCTTGGACTGCCTGTTACGTAGGATTCCTGGGAAGCTTGGGGCAGGCGGGTGGTCTGTAATCTCTGGATGCAGTTACTGTGCTGTGCAGCAAACACTACCACGGTTAGTAGTGCGTCTTCTGTTTGGACCTTGCCTCGAGCTCTTCCCTGCTGCGTCGTCGCGTACCCACGTACCCTCGTACCCCCGTGCGGTACTGTATGAGATAAATAGTGACAGGAGCATGGGATGGGACAGCAGCCACGGCTAGGGACGAGACCTGGACGCTGACTTGACGGAACGAGGTGACGACTGACTTTGAGTTGACTTGAGTAGACTGGACTTGACTGGACTTGACTTGACTTGACTTGACTGAGTTTCCGACGCTCGCCTCGCCTCGCCTCGCCTTCACAGAGTGTGTATGGTATGGTATGGTATGGTATGGGATGGGATTAAAGCAGCGACGGCCACGCTAACTCACCTTGCCCAAAAAGCACCAGCGACGGTCGGCTCCACCATTATTATTATTCAACCCTCTCTCTCTCTCTCTCGCTCGTCCTACCTACCGACCAACCCTTCTTCCCTTGACAAAAAGTTTTGCGGAAAAAAAAAAGACTTCACCCTCTCCCACAAAACAAGTCTTTCAGTCGCGCTTCAACCCCCCCCAGTCTTCGCATCTTTGTCTCCATTCCGACCCCGTTCGCTCGCCATCTGCCCAGCGCGCGACTTGAGGGTGATTTGGTGTTTGCTCGACCCTGATCCGACTTTGTTGATCGTCTGCAGCCTCAATCCGCAAAAAAAGGGTAGAGGGTCCACCGGACGCGTTTATTTTTCAGCCCATATTTCCTCGTCCACCACGTCCACAACGGATAAAGAGCTCGAGGATCCACATTCACCAGACTCATCTTGAGCCTCACAAAGTCACTCGACCTCACCGTCCGACTCCACATCATCCCATCACCACACCTTATTTTCTCGGTAAGTCTAAATTAGGTGCGCGGGTGCAAGCAAAAACTTGGACTTCCATGAGCGAGTTTGAAGAAACCAATCCCAACACCGCTGCACCGCTACTCACCCCAACACACCTCGCTGCTCGAGGATTTGAGCTGGTGGCATCTTGACAGTGGTACTAACTCTCTCTACTAGCTAAGATATCTCCATAAGAAGCCGTTGGCCCCCCCCTCCACCCCCCATCAAATTCTGGAGCACGCGCAAAAGCTTCATCATTGAGCCCACTCTCTTTGTTCTCATCGCCGACCATGGAGAACTCGCCCTACCACCCAAACGGGGTAAATGGTCAGCAGCAGCAGCCGTCGCAGTATGGCCAAAACCCATCGGGCGTGTCGCCACAGCAGCTTCAGCAACAACACAATAATACCCCACACACGCTTCCCCCTCTGCAGCAAAACCAGCAACATGCAATGGCCGGAGGCATGTATCCAGGCAGTGCACCTCACACGCCGAGAACGCCAGCTACCCCGAACACTCCTGGAGCGGGCAATTTCTCGCAACAACAACAGCAGCAGCAGCAACACCAGCAGCAGCAGCAGTCAATGGGTAACCAGCCTCGCGGTTATCCGCAACAAATGGTGCCCATGAACAACTACCCACAGCAGCAGTACAGAACTACTGGCTCTATGTTGCCACACTCGTCTGCTGCCATGTCCCATCCCCAAGCAATTGCGCCAGCTCCTGCTCAAAACCGGAACATGCCACAGCCTTTGAGACCGATGCCACCCAATGGCCTGCACAACGCTATGCAACAGAGCATGCAATCCCCATATGGCCAGAACAACAACTTCATGCAGTCTGGTATGATGGAAGAGCCACCTACCCACGTAGTTGGTTCTCAAGGCCGACGAGGTATCTTGCCAAGTGCACCAGGTCGTCCTGCTGTGACTGCCACCGGTCCGGGTTCTACCAAGAACGCAATGATCCCCCCAAAGGATGCCGACGGCAAATTTCCTTGTCCTCATTGCACAAAGACCTACCTCCACGCGAAGCATTTGAAGCGTCATTTGCTCAGACGTAAGTTTTTCGCGTTTCTTTTTATTCTTTGTTCTAACAAATACAGATACTGGAGATCGTCCTTACATGTGTATCCTATGTCGAGACACCTTTTCTCGTAGTGACATCTTGAAGCGCCATTTCCAAAAATGCTCAATTCGCCGTGGTAACCCTACCGGCGCCAGCCACCTGTCGCATGCGCAAACACACTTGAAAAAGTCCCACCCTGGACCTCACAAGAACTCGCCATCCATGGGAAATGACGGTGATATGATGGGCAATAATGGCATGAATAACAACATGACTGACCCAGCCCTAAGCCACCACCATTTCGGTATTATTCCAGGCGGTGAAGTGCCTGATGCTTCTTCCCACATGACAAACCAGCAGGTGCAGAACCAGATGCAGCAGCAATCCGACCAACTGAAGAGACTTGGGGATGACAGGATGGTTCAGGGACAAGGTGGTTCCAGCAGAGGCAGCTTTGATCAGGGATATAATCCCGGTATGGGCGGTACCGTGCCAACCTCTGGTATGAATCCTTCACTAGCATTCAGTGTTCCCCAAGGACAGAACGGTCACTCATACAATCAGAACAACTTTGAATATGGTGGCAACGGCCCCAACATGCATTCTCAGCCCCCCACGACCTATCAACAGACACCAAACGGCAGAAGCTTTGTTAACCCTATCAATAATTCATATCAAACAAATCCAACCACTTTTAGCAACCCCTACACCCCGTCTATTACCAATACACATGCTCCTGTCAAACCTGAAACTGGGGTGTATTCAATCAAGCATGAACCCGTAACAGTCAATGGGCTTCTTACTGGCATTTACCCCACCCAAGACTTGAACCCAGGTGCAGATTTCCCCAACTGGAATTTCCAGAACGATCCCTTGCAGACGGTTTCCACTCGCTTAATGCTTCTTTGCTCCCCCCCTAACAGTCCAATTAACGGCCGTGGCAATCAAATAAGACAACACCTGACTGCTGATAACATCAAACACTTTTTGGATCGTTTCTCAAGCTTCCAAGGTCATTTCCCCGTAATCCACATGCCCTCCTTTCGCATCGATGAGGCTTCGGATGGAATGCTACTAGGAATGATCTGTATTGGTGCTGTTTACTCTGACCGCATGACTCCCGTACAAGTTCGAGGCATGATGGAAATAGCTAAAATCGCTATTGAGAGCAGCTCAGAACTGTATAACAAAATATCCCGACAGCATGCCAATGGCGGTGGTTTCGTGTCCGAAAATACTTCTCCTAGTGGATCTGAGCTGGAGCAAATCACTGCAATTTCCCTGATGCACGTCCTGTATACATGGCACGGCACTCCGATTCAGCGCGAGGAAGCCCGAAGGCAGTTCCCTATCATTGCTGCACTTGCGAGACAGGCAGGTCTGACCCAACTAAGCACAGGTGCTCTTTCCAGTCCTCTACATCAACCCCATGCAAACGGAGGGAGCTTTACGGCGGAAACCTTTGATTGGAATGCATGGATCCAGCAGGAAAAGCGATCTCGGCTTATGTTCCTTGTCTTCTTGACTGATGCTGCGAGAGTGATGTATTTCAACATGGAACCGTTGTTTGATGCTATGGAGATTCAGATTCCCCTGCCAGCCGATGACGCTGCGTGGGATGCAGGCAGCGTAAGCGAGTGCGCTCGTGCTCTAGGACTCGCCGGTAAGGTTGCCGCTCAAGATATCAATCCAGATGGCAGCCGCCGCGCAAAGCAACCCGAAATGCACACTGCGATGGTTACTATCCTCCACAAAGATTGGAGCTTCCATCCCAACACTACAAACTTGTACTCCAAATTTGTGCTGATTCATGCTCTGCACGTGCAACTGTGGAAGGCTCAGAGAAATATTTCCGGAAACTTTGGCCAGTCTTCCAGTGGAACTAGTACTCCAATGAACCAAACCGACTGGGCTATGAGAATCATCGACGTTGCCGGGAGTGGCACCTCTACTCCTGTCGAGGCAGCAAGCCAACTCAATGCCACGAGTGCTGCCTTTGAGAAATGGAAGAAAGCATGGGACGGTGATATTGCAATCCAGTACCCACCCTCAGAACTGTCGCGAAGAAGCTATCGCCGCTTTGGTTTCTGTCGTGACGCGGTGCACTTCTACTGGCTTGCCAAGTGCTTAATAGGAAGCAACCGAGGGCTGGATCTTCATACAGCTCCCGACCAGCGATTTACTCACGTAATGAGCCTTATGCAGTATGTCAAGAAGTGGGTTGTGTCGGACAGTGCAAAGCGGGGAGAAGAGTTGGGATCTGTTGGTGACATAGACCCTGCTTATGCAGTCTCGGATCTTACCTTGGATATGGCTCAGCTCTTCAAGCCTATCAACAAGATGATTGATTCTCCTGTTGCGGGTGTACATACTAGCATTACTGGTGGATCAGGTTAGATTCGACTGGGGAGGAAAATACTTTTATCTAGAGGGAGAGGTTGCATAGTTCTCGGCGTTGCTACTGCTGATTAAAAGTTCTCTTTGCATTGCATTTTCAAATAGACGGACGGGAACCTTGCATTCGACGGCGAAGGGTGATGATGCTCTTTTATTTGGGTGGGGGAAAGGTGGTTTTGTTATGTTTGCGATGGCTTTATGCATGGGGATATGAAATTTTGCTTTGTGCGTCATTATGAAACAAGTCTGGCGAGTCGAGAATTTGCAGAAGGAGCCGAAGAAAAAAAAATAGGGAGATCGTGGTGCCATTTGTTAGAGTGGCTTTTGCTTGCTCGTTTTCTCGTACATAATTGCTTTTCTCTATTTCGGGTCGAGAATTTACTTTCCCAATGGCACCATCCATCAATGGCGAGTATTACTCCTACTTTGCCAACCAGAAAATCTCTCATAAATGGACGGGAGTGTACCGAAAGGGTGAGAAACTGAGAATGGAAAAACAAACAATCTTGAAGAGCTGAGCTGAGGTGTATATACATGCATTCCATACAACCAATCAATAAGAACGCTAGTATCCAATTCCATTTCTAATTCTATGATAGTTGACTATATGATGCTCCTTTCCCCCAAATAACGCGAGAGTTATCTGCAGGGTTACCAAAAGCCTATGTGTGCGTAGACAGTTATGGATAGCTGTTCATGTTGAAAATCACTCTGGACGAAATTCCATAGCTTGGGTGTTTTATTTGATCAGACCTACTAGCCTCCCAGGTTGCACGTTGATATCAATCCGTCACATATTCCCCAATATCATTCACGGATACTAATTCATCCAAGACCCAAAGCTCTCCATACTCCAGCGATTTCAAATCACCCATCACGTCAAACCTTTCCAAATCCATCCCGCCTTTTATAGTTCTGAACACCTCAATGAAACTCCCCTCCAGCAAGTGCACGCCGCCATTCACGGGCTGGTGTTTATTCCGTAGCCCTTCTCCGCCCAACTGTATTGTTTTCAAACACTTCTGAGAGACGAGAAAGGTACAGAGTTCGCGCTGCGTGCAGCTGACGCCTTCAAGTTTCAGTGTGTGAAGGCAAGGGAATGAGAAGTTGTGAGTGTGTAAAGTGGTGATGAGATCCGAGATTGGGATTTTCCGACGGCCAAGCATGCTTAACGAGAAACTGCGAAGCTCGATGGTGTTGCGGAGACACGTGGATAGGTTCTCAAAGGCGGAGGTTGTGTGAAGTGAGGTGGAATTGTCGCCGTAGTCTAGCGCGAGGGAAAGGGAGGTGAGAGAGCGGAAGGCGTTGCTGAAGGTTGTGATGAGGGTTGGTCTTTGGGCGAAGAATTCGAAAGGGAGACGGTCATGCGACAATTTTTGCAATGGCTGACTGGACGTGGAGGAGAGGATTGCGGTAAAGCGTTCTATTGTTGCTGCGCGAGGAAGACGGCGGGTGGAGGGAATCTTCCAGATTTCGTTGAGGAAGTCCGGGTGCTGGCGCGTGAAGGGACAAGTCATGAGCGTTACACTTACGCTTCTCAAGTTTGGTAGAGAGCTGAAGATGCTGGCTAGACGAGGTTGTGAACAACACGTGGGTAGGTTTTGGTCGTTGAGCACTTTGACATTAGTGTAGGCTGTCCATGTCTCATCTTGAGCAGTTGTCCGGTCTTCATAGTTGCGGAGGAAATTTTGAAAGTACAGGTTGTGACGCGAGTGGTATTCGTTAATTTCTCCAAGGTTGATTGTCACTGCTCAAGGAGTTAGAACTGCAATTCTGTATATCAATGATACGGCAAGGTCTCAGTTAGCAAAACGTTAGGAAATTCAACGGAGACTGCTATAAAGATATCCATTGTCTTCGTTGTAACGAACAAATCTAAGTAGAGGGCAAGCTTACGATTTTGGATACGGAAGCAAAATTTGTGATGTTGGGAGATGGAAAGAAGCCGTGACATATCATCACGGTGTGGAAGAGTAGTAAAGGAATCCGAGATGAGGTACTCTTCTCCAAGGACAGCCCATGCTTTTGACGTGAGACGGATGGATTTCAAGCTCTCTAGATCCAGGAATTGAAGAACAGTCTGACGAAGCTCGACAGGGAGATGTTCCATTTTGATTTGATCCTTTGGGATTTGACTCAGTCGTTCGGCTTTAATTTAATTTTTCTAGGCATTAAAGAAAATACCGTCAGCTTCACTGTATGGTTTGAGATATCCAAAGTCTGTCAATGTATTAGAGTAGAGAAGTGAGGTTGGAGATGACAAAGACACTTAGTAAAGTGGACCACATATAGCCCTATTAGATTCCTCAAATACTCAAGGAAGCTGAAAGGGCTGAAGGGCGACAACTGCCTAATTGTTTTCCTTTTGAAACGAATGAATGGCTTGGCCGGTGATTCTAGGAGAGGAGAAGAGCAATGACGTGAAAGCTTCTGATGTGAGAGGTTGTCTACATTAGGCTGCGTGCTTAACTCTCATGATTCTGAAATATCTCTTCTGCTCTGTTTGAAATACTCGATGGCCAATACTTAAGATGATAGAGACGACATTTCAGATGTGGAACAGAAGCCCAACAATTGAATAGAGTCCATTTTGTCGTGACATAATCAGATGCTAGTGGATTACCTGGTTGATCATGTCCTAAAGACATTTAAACCACAATGAGGCCCATGACCAGAACTGACATTAATTACCGGCAAACGCAACAAGTTTTGAGTGCAGCTTAAGCTTTCTCGGACTGTTCTTGCAAACTGTGTTGAGATACTGCTCCGTTAAAACCACTACCAAATGTGGTTTTAGTACTGTACATTACAAGCCGCAAATAGCATAAGGATTTAAGATTTACGATATGGAAATATCACATGGAACACCATCTATTCTGATTAAAATGATAGAAAGGCAGTATTCATATTTAGATGAGGTCGTGAGCTAAGCATTGGTAAATGTATGTTCTACATATGATAAACAATGGCATATTGCTGGGTGTGGGGCAAGGCTGAATGAAACCCCCAAAAGTTGAAGTCCGAGGCATTGAAACTTCGAAGCTCAATCACACGTCACAATTAAAGGTCTGACCCAACCTCGAGTCTCTCGAGCTTGTGTATTTGCCTACGCCGAATACAAACATCACTTCAAATATTACTACATATATTGCGCCAAATTATGTCTCTCCTTCAGTGCGGTCCCCAATCCAAATTGCTTAAGATGCATTCTAACATTCATCAGAACTTACCGCAATCTCCCAGCAAAGGCACGTTTGGGTGTGGGCCTTGGAATTCTAGCATGGTATGGAAAATCCAACTTTCGAAAGTATAAAGGGTAGCAGCAACTGATTACAGATAGGGGCACAATTGGACTCTACATTTCAGATAAAGCCGAGAAGAAGTTAGGGTTTGAGCCGACACCAGTAGAGAAAGAAGCTCTGACAGCTACATTACCAAGGATCACGACCATAGAGAGGAACGATGGGAAGAGCTGAGTTAATGAGTCAAGGATCTGGAGTGCCAAATTCTCAGAGACGAATCAACATCTTACGCTGGGAGAAACTATGCTGGGACAGTCTACAAACAACAGGTATACTAGGAGCAATAGTAGCCTTGTGAGTCGCGGATCAGCTGCGGGAGGCAGAGTCATGCTTAGGAACAGCATCTGGTCAACTTAATGCGCTCCTGGAGCCCATGTTCGCCATAGGAAGCAAATCAGCCAAAAGAATGTTGAGATAAATGTGGAACCGGAAACTGCAAAGTGATCTCCTGGGTTGATCAATGTAATCATATAAGCACCACTTAGAGAGTTGCTTTATAAGAAGACTGCGCTCGACTTGCAGAGACATCTCTAAGGAATAAATTACTCCCGCCAATACTCATCTTCATAGTATATCTGATCTCGTCTTCAGAGAATTGGATGATACTTTGACTCTCCACCTTGCAGATCAGGACTGTGTCAAAACTTCAGTCAAAGCCCAAATTGAAGACTAAAATATGGCAAAAAAGAATGTCATTCAAGCCCAATATTTTCTAATTGATCAAATAGGTCAACAGTGGTAAATGTCGTGCACGTGACCAGCTCCAGCCAATTTTACTAGCGCCTAACCTCCACAAAAATGCTCTTCACCGCGAACTCACCGCCAAAATAGAACGGGCAGACAATCAACACTCCTCTGATAATCCTAACAACTTGGTGCTCTCCGAAATTTGTATACAGCCCGGCCAGATTCTTTTGTATTCTAACGTTGGGCTACTTCTCGGGTCACTAACGACTATCTGTCAAAATGGGCCGTAAACCCAATGGTACGTCCTCAATGCATAGCATTGTTTTGCCCCCTCACTTTCGCCAAAGAAACCCCTCCACAATAGCAGACAAGCTAACTGATTTATTATAGCATTGATACTGGCCCATTTTGAAAGAGGAGCGAAACTGAATGATTCTAGCAACAGATATGAACACACCTGCAAATCTTGTGGTGAAAAGTTCCCAAAAGGTCGTATCGACTCTCTAACAACCCATCTAATGAAGAAATGCCCTGCCATTTCTCCACAGGAACGACATAAAGCTATACTTGTGCTCCACAACCTCCCTCCAGATGGCGTCCATGTTCATAATGGTGAATTGCAAATGAATGGGCCTACAGTTGAGCTTCCAGTTGGTCAGCGGAATTGGACTGCTCTTGAAACTCTAGCAGAAGTGTCTAGACAGATTGATATGAGCGAGAAGCAACCAGGAGATACCGCAGACAGAAGATCGTCCGAGCAACCCCGGCCTGCCAGACTTGAACTTCAAGAGCAATATACCCTAGATAATCCACCTGTTAGTTACGAGCAACGCGTCCAACGTGACAAGAAGCGTAAGTAATGAGCTGGGCTTCCGAGAATCTATGCTGATATGACAGTCATGAATCCAAAGCATACCCAACAGCGCACTTCTCCCTTAAGCAGCAATAATGTCAACCACCAGCAAGCAGTATCACGCTCAACTTCGCCGAACCTGGCAATGGCTGCATCAAGTATAGCAGCTGCAGCGGCAGCGCGATTTGTTCCATCTATGGTGGACCCGGTGCTACTCGCAGATGATTCCCACCGAGAAGTTCACCATGAGAACCACCAAGAAACTCATCAGGAAAGCCACCTAGAAAGCCATGAAGATGCTCATCAGATCAGCCAAGATATGAAAGAACTCCATAGCGCGATGTTCGAGGGTAGCTTCAACACTAATCCTCATGAACCCCAGGACTGGGAAATGCTCGGCAACGATGGAAACATTTTCCATGAGCAATCAATTGATCAGCATATGCAGGCTGTTAGTTCACCAGTAGGACAATCGTACTCCCAATTGGCTGTGAATGCTCCCATGACCACGGAATTCAGCGCAGAATATGGCAATGGACAAAAGTCTATAAAACCGAAGTCTCGAGCCCGGTTCCAGGCGCCACGGCGTAAAGAGGTTCAAGCTGTCAGGAAAATAGGGGCTTGCATTCGTTGCAGGGTGCTGAGAAAGACCTGCTCTCTGGGTACTCCGTGTGATCAATGCAAAAAGGTCGAAAGTGCTCGAGTTTGGAAGCACCCTTGCAGTCGAACCAAGATTGCAGACGAATTTCTTATGTATTCAGCTGCTTTGCATGCTGTACTAGCCACTTCCCAAGTTGCAACCATCAAGGAGCAAGCTGAATTGAGAAGCACGGATCAAATTAGAGGTACTCGTTATCAAATCGAAGGTTCTCATTACCCTGAAACAACGATATTTGCTAGTTTTGGAGCTCTCAAAGGACAAGCGATTGCTATGGAGGGTAACATTGATCCTGGGCTTGCGGGCGATTTCACTACGCAAACTTTTCGTGTTCTTGACTACAGTGGTGATGATCTGCCACTGAAACTGGAAGCTTACGTTAAGCGCATGACCCATGTGTTCATTCAGAGAGAACCTTCTCACTTTATGAGTGTCACTCTTAATACAGCAGCCACAGTCTCCGTTACAACGCCCGATTCACTTCTAGCAAGAGTTCTAGAGCTTTGGTCAATGGTCCACATTCTTGTTGATCATGAGCTAAAATGGATCCTCACTGAGAAATTAGAACATGATAGCCAAGCAGGCTCTGGTCAAATCATTGATCAAAATGACGGAGACGATACATATGCTGTAATCTGTCTTCAACTTAGCGCTGCTGCTGAAAAGAAGGCTGCGGTAATGTGTAAACATGTGCTCAGCGAGTTAGAACGACAGATGTGTGACCGAGCCAAAAAAGGTGCTCCAACACATTTTGAAATGTACCTCATAACAATGATTCTACTGAACTGTGTCGAGAAGACAATTTGGCTCTTCAGATGTTGGGAACAGGAGTCTTTCAGTTCTCGATGGCCATTGGAAAACCCTCCCGGATTTTACGCAAATCAGGGTGATAAAGTCACTGATCATTTCCATTACCTGATGAGGATGAGAAACATTCTACCTAAGGTTCATGTTAATTTTGAAGGCAATCTGGCTGTGGATGCTACCGAGGATGACGAAAGTGTAATGGCATATTTTAGGGACATAAATCTGAATCGTGAGTCTTTCGACAAGATTAATTGATCCTATGGCTGACGAAAATAGATGATGAGGTTGTTCGAAAAAGAGACAGTCCAATGTTTGACCAGTCTAACTCTAGGTGCTTTGAACTACGATACTGCTCAACTCTTCTACTTCCTGCTACCACCTAGATGTGTCAACATTGCTACGCTACATGTCCAATAATCCGATGGCCAGCCAGCCACTCCTTTGCAGAAAGTATGTTCTTGAGTGTGTAGGAGTTTGGTGAGTACATATGACTCTAACTCTTTACGGCTTGAAATTTTAACTTTTTCAGCAGCAGAATCATAGTGGATTCCAAAAGTTGCAGTCCTCTTAAATAAGCCCCTGTAACACTTTGCTCCTAGCGGTTTGACTTTACTGGCATATGGCTTAGTGAGGCAATATGTATAGAAAGATATCTTTTGGGGCGATACAGGGAGGCTGCGCAAAGAAATCACTGTGTAATCAGTAATGATCATTAGTTAATTGTGATCCGTGCTCAATATTAGTCCTGGCATTGAGCTGGCTTCGTCACGCCAAATGGTCGGCTGGATCCAATTTTGCGACAAAACACACAACTACAAGGCTTTTGTCACGTTCTGGATGTGAATTTGGCTTGCTGGTGTCATAACAAACAGAAGTCAACAAATACTTGATCGAGTCAATTAGTTAAGAACAGCAAATTAACGTGCACTAGATTATGTGAACTCTTCATTTAGGGATTATTACTTCTTCCCCAAGTGACCTTCCAGTTTAGCACAGATTGAAATGAGTCACAAATTGAATTTGCAGGGCATTATAATGGTTGACAACGATTTACAAAGGAAAGACGTTGAAGAGGCATTGAAGATGGTGCTCGTATAATGAAAAGAAGGCCACCAAAAGCTCGGAGACTTGATGATTTTCTATTATCTATCTTTGTGTTGCGGCATATATCTACCAAAACTCCTCGCAAAAAAGCAAAAACCTCATTCCACTATATAGGTGTACTTGGAGTGGCTCCCCTCTCAGATATAACCCGATCAGCGCCTCTTGTTCTCGGCTTTTTGAAGCAAGCAAATTGACTTCTGCTCCCTTCCCGTAACTTCTTCAGTGCAGCTCGCATGGCTGGTAATTCATCCTGCAATTTTGCCCGGGCTTCATTGTCTGTTCCCTTGTCAAGCTCCTGATAAATCTGGCTCTGCGTCTCGCTCGACTTGTCTGTCATGTATTGGCTGAGCGTTTGAGCAACAAACTCCACATCCAGAGTAGCCTGCATCAACGCAGCTAGAGTGTAACGCTGTCGTTGTTTGAAAGCTTCCAACAGCTCCCGACAACATTGCTCCATCAGGAATGAGAGAACAGGTCCTGTAAGAGACGAAGCAGTAGTAGATACCTGAGTGTGAACAAGAACAAGATTAAGTAGGGCCTCGTAAATATATCCTCGAACCTCCTTAGGCTTTTCATTTGGCGGGGGCGGCCACGAGGAATCTGATATTCCGTTTCGGATAATAACTTGCAGATTTTGGACTGCAGGGCGTGTGAAAGACTGGAAAAGACGGGTATCTATTTGGCCAAGGACATCACGAATAGTCTTAGATTCCTCTGTGAGCTTGACTGAGAATGCATTCTCGAATTGAGTAGTCAAGTTAGGAACTACATCTACACGAAGAGCCCCAAGGTTACTCAAGGTCAAAAGCATACGGACATTCTGACAAATGATTAGCCAAAGAAGTCTTCGAAACCAGAAACCACTTACTCTATCACTAGCATTTACAGTACCGGCACCGATGCTGGTTGCTATAACAGTTGCTACTGGGCTTGCAAGGCCGTCGCTGTCTGTAGTCCAGTCATCCTCTGCCTTCTTGACTGCCTTCTCTGCATTTTCGACCATGCCACTCAATGCTTTGTAGAGAGTCGTCACGAACTGACTTCTGACCATTTGCAAGAGCTTGGCTGGTGGGGGTAGAACCACATTTGCAGAGCCTGACTTTGCCTCAGGGATATATAAGATCTTTTGCATCCCAGTTAGTACGGAGCTTTCAAAGGAGCCAAAATAAGCGGGCATTCTAGTAAGGTCACGCTTCTCGGGCGATCGCCTCCAATCCTCCATAACCTTGATGTTTTCAGCGTCTCTATTCCAAGCTGCGCAAATGGCAATCACACATCTTTCTCGGGAACCTCCAACCAGCCCTCTCAGGCGTTCTATAGTAGTTGTGTCACCAAAACCAACCGGAGCAACGGCGGCCATCTCACTTGCTCCGGTTCCTACTAAAACAAGCATCTTAGCTAGGTAGTAGACTCCACTTATGGAATTCGACCATGGTGGCCAAAAAGCAAATTTCTCCCAAGCCTCGCCGCGCTTGGGTGAAGGGGGTGGAAGATTATTGGGATCTAGATTGAATCCTCGAAGTGCTGTGGGCGTGAGGCTCACGGTTCCTGGCGTTCTTGGTGTCTTAGGTGTGGGTGGTATAGGCGAAAACAAAGATGAAATATCTTCAATCGGGGGCTCGGCAAAGAAAGAAAAGACAGTATCACGAATCATGTCTATCAGCTCGACAGTTCCCTTCTGTAAATCCAATGAACCCTGATCCGATAGTCTATGATGGTGTCGAGATTCACCGTTCAATCCTGCTGGCAGAGACTTCTGCGCTTTACCATCTATAAAGCTTTGCACAGTTTGCCAAAACTCTAGGACTTCTCCGAGAATGCCTTGCGCAGATAATATGCTAGTCAAAAATGAAACCATCTTCTCCCACAGTTCGATAACGTCTGCCGCGTCTACAGATGCGGGCTTATCTTCAGCAGTCTGACGACCGAGTGTCCGTAGGTTTGAAGCAATCATTTGCGGTGTCGGCCGTTCTCCGTTTGCTAATCTTCTGCGTAAGATCTCAATCTCAACTCGGGAGCGTTCTGAGCTTGTTTGAATCTTGTTCTTGAGATGGTCATACCGACTCAAGAGCCATACCCAGATCGGATTATCAGTGACTCCCAGTTCAAGAAGTATGCCTATCAACTCTAGATGCTGATCCTGGTTACCAATTTCATTGGACTTAGACGACAAATTTTGCATTGCAATTAGTTTTCGCCAGATCTCACGCTTGAACTCTTCTATCTGCTCTTCAACATCATGCCACAGCCGGGCTCCAAGAAGAATTTTGTGTATTTGAGAGTCAGTTGGTGGTGCCGACCCGAGGTCTTCCGTAAGTTTCTTTGCATCATCCGCAAAGCGCCTAGCTTTCGCATACTCTTCCACCAACATTTCATAGTCTTTCCGCTTGATAGAGTCAGTGATGGCACCATTGACCTCATAAAACTCTTTATATCTCTCCACAGTTGTAGCCATGAGTTTCAAACTTTCTTCTTTCTCTCGGCCGCCTATGGCAGGACCCCAAACCTCTTCTGCCTTTGCGGACACATCTAGCAGTGGTGTTTTTATTCCTAAAACGCCGTATTCACTTTCCTTGGTCAGAGCATTCTTCTTTCGACCATCTAGCGAGGTTGTCACCATTCCAGCTTGGTTTCCGCTAAGATTTCGGAAGCTATTTTTACTTGTGTGACGAGAATGCTGTCGAGTTCGTGTAGGTGGTGGCTCGACTCCCCTATACCTCATCTCTGTATAAACATTGTCAATAGTCTGCTTTGCGCGAACAAATCGCTCGAAATTGGACTCCACTAGAACTTTCAACGATGCTGATTTCTGATCGATGGACTTGGACAAGACATCAAGACCGTCAAGTAGCTCTCTGTTTGATGCCGTTGAGTGAACCTGGGAGAGAAAGAGGGCAGGTGAAAATGTAGTGGAAGACAGGAGAAACCGATTGCCTGTACTCATTAGCTTAGTTAAGATTGGAGGAGAATACTTACGAAGCTTTACGTCGTCCTGTACAGGTAATCCTAATGCCCGCACTTTTTTTATAACACTATCTCCATTACCAAGCGGATCTGGCTCGTCTCTTTGCACTAGATTCTCAACTCCATCGCCGGTTTTTTGTGAGCCTGGCAAGAAACTACGCCGGTCGCTTGCTACTCGTTCCAGGGCAGAATATCTCGACTTAGATCTCCTCATGGCAATGCGGCTAGTTTCGGTTTTTGTTGACTCGTCATCTTCATCCTCGGAAGCATCGCTCGTATTCTTTTCTTCCGGCCATTCCACTGGATATGGATGGGATAGTTGGTAGTGCTCGAGCACCGTTCGCTCGTAGTCAGTCATTTGGCCCTGGCGCAACTAGGTTATTGTTGATTTTTGGCGGGGGTTATGGACTTAAGGTCGTTCATAATTGATCGCCTTGAAATTTTGAGTATTGTGGCATGTATGTCGTAACATTCGTAATCTGAGGTTGTAGTTTGTGTTAGGAATCGTGGTCATGCTATGCATTGGATCCTTGACGGACTGCCAGCGGGCGGGCCGACCGACCAGGACCCAAGCTCGCCAAAAACCTCGTTGTTTGGAACCTTCCGCTTTTGTTTTACAACCTTTTGCACTCCTCTATTCCACCACCAAATTCAATTGATAAACAGTCAAGTCGCTTTTGTTACTAGACTTTCCAAAATGTTGGCTGTTCGTTCTTTCGTTGCTCCGGCACGGCGTCAATGCTTCCAAGCATCTGCTCGCACCTGGGTTCCAGTCTCGTCGCAAATTGGACGACAATATGCGACAGCTGTGAAGGAGAAGGGAAAGGTCGCTGAGTTCCATGGCAAGAAAGGTTCTGATGGTCTTTACACTGTCAGCTTGATTGAGGGTGATGGTATTGGCCCCGAAATTTCGCAATCAGTTAAGGATATCTTCACGGCAGCTAAGGTATGTACATCACGAAAAGATCAATTGATTGAAAGATGGAACTCCTGAGCTGCTTCACTACTGACATAATCAGGCACCTATTAAGTGGGAGCCAGTAGATGTTACGCCACAATTGATTGATGGAAAGACCTCTATCTTACCAGAGACAATAGAGAGCATCAAGCGAAACAAGGTTGCTTTGAAAGGCCCACTCGCAGTAAGTTCTCTCATCGCAGGAATGTTGCCAGCTGCTAATATGGTCAGACCCCAATCGGCAAGGGCCACGTATCTCTAAACTTGACCCTCCGCCGAACCTTCAACCTTTTTGCCAATGTCAGACCCTGCCGCTCCATCGCTGGCTACAAGACTCCTTACGATAACGTTGATACGGTGTTGATCAGAGAAAACACCGAGGGAGAATACTCTGGCATCGAACATATCGTGGTTGACGGCGTTGTACAGAGCATCAAGCTTATCACTCGCGAAGCAAGTGAGCGTGTTTTAAGATTTGCCTTCCAATACGCTGAGGATGTCGGGCGACTAAAGGTCCGAGCTGTGCACAAGGCCACAATCATGAAAATGAGTGATGGTCTATTCCTAAGCACCGCCGAGCGAGTCTCCAAGGATCATCCAACAGTTGAATTTGACTCGGAGTTACTTGATAACACATGTTTGAAGATTGTCACTGACCCAACACCTTATAACGACAAGGTATTGGTCATGCCAAACTTGTACGGTGACATTCTATCAGACATGTGTGCTGGACTGATCGGTGGGCTTGGTCTGACTCCTTCTGGTAATATTGGAGATGAATGTTCGATCTTTGAGGCCGTACATGGATCGGCTCCAGATATTCAAGGCAAAGCTCTCGCCAACCCTACCGCACTCCTCTTGAGCTCTATCATGATGTTGAGACACATGGGTTTGAACGATCACGCTCTTAGGATAGAGACTGCGATCTTTGACACTCTTGCGGAGGGAAAGACCTTGACTGGTGATTTGGGTGGTAAAGCGAAGACACACGAATATGCTGGTGCTATCATTAATCGTTTGTAGAATAGATATACCCGCTATGCTATAAGCGTTACTGTATAGACTGTAGTATTACATATGTTGCTGAGGTAGCTTTCAACTTGTGAGATTCTTCCTTATTAAGATCATGCTTTTTATCGTGATGCTATATATCAGATCTCGCTGGTCAATTAGTTCACTACAATTAATCCGCTTATTGCGTAACAAGTACTGTATGCTCCACTGACGAATTGCAAACACACAATGACGCCGTGCCTCCGAGTATCACGTGACCACATGTCCTCACTGACTGGAAGGGAGTTGTACTTCCGTCACTTGATCTATGCCTCCACAAACAATTAAATTGTTCCGACTCCAGTATTTTCTACTGTTAGATTGGAGTCAATCATAGGTTACATCTCGAACATACAATAAATCTTTTAGCTGTACCAGCTTCAAACCATTCCATGTTTCCTCGATCCGATTCATCCAGGGGTGTATGAACACATATTCCTGTAGAAGAACTAGAAGATGAAGGACAGGCGCGGTGCAGCCAGTACAGGGCGAAGCGCGGAAAACGGGGGCTCTTTCAAGTACCAAGCTCTCGAAGACTCCGACGATGAAATCGAGAACCCTTCCCAGAGCTTTCAACCAAGGGGAGAAGAGCACCCAACAATTCTAACTTTAGAGCATCATTTGCGGAGCTTTAGGAAGACTTCTAGCAGTAGATTAGCATTGATAGTAGGAGGAGTTTTGGCTGTGTCATTGATTCTGTTTTGGGCTATTGCGTAAGCTTCCATTGTTTCTTGTATAGCATCATTTAATAGAAATCTAGATTCGATAACAATGCGAGAGCTAACAAATCTTGCGATACCTGGGAAAGCGGCTTTGTATGCTCGCCATCAATATCTCAGTTCTGGGGCCAGTACTCACCGTACTTTTCTGTGCCATCTGAGATCTCTATAGAAGCCCCCGATCAGTGTAAGATTACATTTGCCCAAGTTTTATCTCGACATGGAGCAAGAGATCCGACTTCCTCAAAGTCAGTAAGATACTATGAAACTGTCCAAAAAATACACAGAAATGCAAGGTCGTATTCCGAGGAGTTCAAGTTCATTCGAGACTATGTCTATGAGCTTGGGGCAGACCAACTTTCAACCTTTGGCGAACAGCAGCTGGTAAATTCTGGCCACCATTTCTATGATCGATATCAAGACCTTGCGAAGACCATAACACCGTTTATCAGGTCCGCTGATCAAAATCGGGTTGTCCAGTCGGCTCTAAACTGGACACAAGGTTTCCACAATGCTCGCATGGCGAACACCAAAAACCGGAACGACGACTATCCATACCCAATTATGAATATTAGTGAAGCTGCTGGCCAAAATAATACTCTCGACCATGGACTATGCACTGCATTTGAAGATTCAACTGCAGGAAGTGAGGCTCAACAAATATGGGTTGATACTTTCATCGCTCCAATTCTTCAACGATTGAACGATAACCTTCCTGAAGCCAATTTGAGCAGCACTGAAGCTATATTTGTCATGGACCTTTGCCCATATGAGACAGTGCACTCTCCTACGGGCAAATTAAGTCCTTTCTGCGGACTATTTACAGAGAGAGAGTGGCAAGAATATGATTATTACCAATCTTTAGGCAAATACTATGGTTACAGCTGGGGAAATACTTTAGGTGCTACTCAAGGCATTGGATTTGCAAATGAGCTCATAGCTCGCCTTACTGGCACGCCAGTACATGACCATACCAGTACCAACCATACTATGGACAGCTCAAACGATACATTCCCACTGGGAGCGGTATTATATGCGGATTTCACTCATGACAATGATATGACTGCTATATTTTCAGCGATGGGATTGTATAACGAGACGAAGCCGCTTACAAAAGAGACGATGCAAAGCACTAAGCAGTTGGAAGGGTACTCAGCTAGCTGGACCGTGCCGTTCGCTGCCAGAGCTTACTTTGAGAAGATGAGCTGTGTAGGTAGCGAGGAGGAATTTGTAAGAATAATTGTGAATGATAGGGTTCTGCCATTAAAGACTTGTGGAGGTGATGATCTTGGGAGGTGTACACTAAGCGCATTTACCAACAGCTTGAGCTTTCCAAAATCTGGCGGAGATTGGGAGAAGTGCTCTATTTAACGAGCGGAGTAGGAAAAATGAAACTCATTTATCAAAGTGTTGAGCCATCAGCCCCCTGTGTGAAGTCTGTCATCTACTGGAACAACATAAAATATTTTGTGACATTGGCAATTTCCAACGCCAGGTAACGGCCAGTATTGAAGTAAATTTGAAGCAATCTGCACCGGTCTTTCTGTTAGAATGACCAAGGCAGACCAGTTCTCAACTTTGGATGTCAAGATGAGGTTAGGAGGCGGCCTCACAACTATTGAAGACGCGAGGATGTGCAACATCCACATCGCCTTTATAATGTTGCTCATGGCGAACGAAATAGTTCCAACCGTGGATTCACGTGTTATATGCTCAGAATTACTGGACTTTATACTATGCATTGCAGTATTTAAATTAGAATCCTCTAGACATGCTATTTCGCTAAACTCCACTTCTTGAAATCCGGACTCCTTAGCTCCAAATATCTGGTGATACATGCGCCCCTAATCTAAAACATACCTCACGGTTTAACAGTAATGAAAAATGCCAAACGCCACGCCTGCTGGGGTATCACATAAGATATGCCGCTCCTCCGAGTATTGTCATGCCCACACCAGCCCACCAGATCATATTCAGATCTATTCGCTCAATAAAGGGCTGCGTTGAGTCTCTCCTGACGATGTGCGCCGCATTCTGGTTCAAAGGTACCGTATAGAGATCCTCCTCTCCTCTTTTCGCCTTTCCTGTTGGTGCTGCGGCTGCTGTAGGATTCAGAGTAGTGGTGGGGAGCATTTGAGGAGGGTTAAATGCTTGAAACATCGGGTTCATGGGCGCTCCATCAAATTTGTACAGATCTAATCTTTTCAGTTTCGTGTAAGGGTCGGTATACACCTGCCATTTCTAATGACTGTAAGTAGGTGGCAAAGGAACTCAGTTACAGGTCACATACCTTAAATGTCTCCGACTGGTTGTATCTTTGATATGTCGCTTTCTTGTTGGCCTTACACGGATTTGACTGAAGTTGTCGACCGTCCACAGCGAATGGTTGCAGACTCAAAGAGAGATCAGAGTTCATAGCGACTGTTCCATGCTGCCACTGAATAAGCCCTTGGGCACATTTAGGGTCCGCAGGGTTTGCAATCGCGCGATAATAAGCACTTTCGAAGTGGCCATCCTGGGAAATTATCAGTCACGAAAAGTTGCAAATAGGAGAATATCTATTAGGAAATAGACTCCTGTTTGCTTCAAGACTAATGAAGCTTAGCCATCACTTTCTATAGGAAGTAATCGCCCGATGTGATTGAAGCAAACGGAAGCGTAGCCCACGACCGCCGAAGGATTCGCTTTGGGTGTTCATACCGCAGTGAAGGAGTAACTAATGCCAGGATGACTTGGTTCTGATATGTTTTAGTTGAGTAGCAATAGTTGCGGGTTGTGGTAGGATTTTACCGGTGAATGTATCTGCCACAGGGTTGTAAAATCCCTACTCTGCTATCAGCACAAAGTAGTCAATGTTGTTATCATGTTCGTACGGGACCTGTCAAAACCTTGCCTATCAAGTAACAATCAGCGGTTAGTATGCTTTTCCCCGAGAGGGCGGAATTGAATTCGTACCACTTTTGGTAGACCAAGTGCCAACAAGCTGGCTATCTAATTGTGCGCTCACGGAAGATAGTAGACATGCGCCAACGACAAGCAGCGATTGGAAGGACATCTCGATCGTGGAGCAATAATGAACAGCAGATGGGTTGAAACAATATGAGGCCAGAAAACGTGTATTTCAAGGTGTTGTTGATTTGGTGCAGATACTTGAGGAGTTGATGTTACATGTAGGCCGTAATTAGGGAATGTACGACAGTACTCCCACTAAATACCAAGGCCCTTAGTCACCCGTACTCGCATTGCCCCAACTTATTTTTGGACTTTTGTTCCTGACACATTCAGCAGAATGATATTCACACACGGTCAACCCTATATCTCCACACCAATAATGGCAACTACCTTTATCAAACAACAAATAGAACAAATACCTTGAAGTCACATACTTGTGATTTCCCCACTGCATAAGGCGTGAATCAATCATTTATTCCAAACTGTTGTCACCATTGAAGTTGATTCATGGTGAACTATGGTTGATGTGTCTGTAGCAAAAACACTAAAGTACGTGCATTTGACCTTGAGCATTTTTCATGCCTACGGGTAGATTATTCACATTCAGAATACCCAGTACTTGTCTGCCTGCTGCAATACAGACCTTCCAATAGCAAAGCTTGGATCAGGAGGGGCTACCATAAGCATTGTATGCGGCAAAAACGGACAAGTACGCACTCCAAGGAATAGGAACAACGATTTGGAGGCATATCGTAAACAAATCAGCCATGGCTATAACTTTAAAAGCTGCCAAAAGGTCCTTGCGGCTTTCAACCAAAAGACTGATAGCTGATATAAGTCAAGAGTCAATAGTTGCTCAAAGTGAGTTCAATATTCATATTTCAGGTAGCTAATAACTGACCCTGAGCAGGCCTCGCCGTTTTTAAACTCGTGAAAGACTCTCATTCATATCAAGACGCACGATCTATAGGCAGTACGATGATTTACCCCTATCAATGATTCTTGCACCTAGAGAGCACCAGGAAGCTGAGTTTCTTCTTCGAAAAACAGTCAAAGATCTAGCTCCCTGGTTATAGGACCTCCTTCCAACCCTCCACATTCAATTTGCTAATGCTGTGTCTAGTCTATCTCTCGATGCCCTCTGGTGAAATACAGACAGACGCTATTGTCCGTGACGCTTTAGCACTTGGCAAGCGAGTTTATGTGCCTTATCTGGAAAAGTCCCGAGAGTTGTCCTCACCAAACATGCCGAAATCGGTTATGGACATGCTAGAGGTGCTATCCCTCTCAGATTATGACTCCTTGAAAAGAGATAGCTGGGGAATACCTTCAATCGACCCTGAAACTGTCCATGAGCGAGCACGGATTCTACCAGGATGTAGTTCACTCGATTTGATTATGGTACCTGGCGTAGCCTTTTGTATTGATCCCTCGAGTAACTTGATACGACGTCTGGGTCATGGCAAGGGTTTCTATGACTATTTTCTGCACAGGTACAGAGAAAGATATAGATCACGGGAAGACGATTCACTCATGGGTTCGGAAACTGATGTATTACTATACGGTCTTGCGCTGGAGGAGCAATTTTTGCCACTATCTCACAACGAGCCTTTAGTTCCGACAGGAGAACACGATTCTCTTATCCATGGCCTATTTGTAGGAAATGGAAAAGTCATCGAGGGTCCATTCAGTAAAAAGCAAACTGGTTTAGACAGCTGTAATGCTTGACTCTTTTCAAATAGCCTTTCATAACCTTGCAAAATCCTCCATTTCACTTTCGCTGCCTTGCTGTGTCGCATCCTTAAGCCAATAACGCCATTAATAACCACTATCCGTTGAGACTCTGAATCAAGGAAACGTTGTCTCCTTTTAAAAGTATTTGGCCTGCACCAAAGTTAGCAGTCGGGACTTTGAAGATGGCACTTGAAGTTACCTAGTGATCTCCTGCTCTCCTCTGTCGTCTTTGTTGCTTGCTTAACCTCAACCGCATCGTCAATAACAAGGTTCATAAATTCGTCAAATCCCTGTAGCTAGTTAACACTGAAGAAGCAACATCACAAGCCTGCCTATTCACTGACCCTAATCTTCCCCTCAATTCTGATGGCCAATTGCTCATATAACCAGATCTGCACAGTCGAGCGCTGCTGGAGCAGTTTGAAAATGAAGTTGATTGGTGGCAGAAGGACTTTGCGCCCTCCACCTCCACCTCCTCTATTCATGTTGATGATAGGTAGACCGAAATTTGAATGGTGACCAGAAAGCCGGATGCGCGTCGAGATTGGGTATCGTGCTAGTCTTGGATTGTTGTGGTTTGACTTGATGGAGGAGATTATTCTTTAGGGCTGGAGTTGACAGCAGCCTTGTCCAAAGGCGCGCTAAAATTATTCAAAGCCAAGATATTCTTGGCAATAACCAGCTTGCGCTCTTCGGCTCCTTTCTACTTTAAGCCATCAACAATCAACACCATATTAACAAATCGCCATTTTGAAGTTTCACATTACAACTTGTATTTCTCTTGTTGTGCAGCCAACCACCTAAACTAGTAGTAGAACGACTTTGGCATCCAAAAGCCACGAATACATCTCTGCGCGGCGCAAGCCTTACTCTTTTCTGCCCCTCCTCCCCCACCAACACCTGGCAGATATGGCAACAAACGGCACCATGTCGCAGGAGTTTGCGCCTGTCTTGGCAGCTATGGCGACTATGCGCGATGGACAGAGGGAGCAGAAAATAGCTGCACATGAGTTCTTGGAGAAGTTTCAGAAATCGGTACGAGAAAGAACAAAAGCACCTCCAACTTGTTGAAAGACTCCTAATTTTTTTTTAAATAGATGGAAGCATGGAAGATTACAATTGGGATTTTGCAGTCTGAAGCTGATGCAGAAGTCAAACTCTTTGCAGCCACAACACTTAGAGGCAAGGTGTGTTCACATACAGGTTTCATAGCCAGCTCCGAGCTAATGCTGGTAGATTACCTATGATCTGCAACAACTGCCTGGCGAAGCTTTGCCATCCCTTCGAGATCAGCTTTTACAGCTTCTAAAGCAGTTTGCTACTGGCGCCCGACCGATACGTACCCAGTTATGTGTATGTTTGGCGATTTTGGCAATACAGATGACAGATTGGAAAGATGTGGTACAAGTAGTTGTTTCAACTCTGGGGAATGATGCAGACAGTCATGCATGCATTTTAGATTTCCTCAAAGTTCTTCCTGAAGAAGTCACCGAAGGGCGAAAAATCAATATGACAGTATGTGGACCGAACTACACCATTCTACGAACTTCCCGATCGGCGTTGGCTCTGCCAGGTTATACCAGTATCATAATCTAATGCGTCACACTAGGAAGAAGAGCTATCTCAAAGAACACAAGAGTTATTGGGTGATAATGCTGGTAGTGTTGTTCAACTATTAGTCAGTTATTCGCAATCGTCAGGTACATTTATTGCTCTATGTTCACTAAAACTTGATATACTAATTCTACCCCAGCTTCCGCAGCTACAAATCCCCAGCTTCTAGAGGTTATTACATCATGGCTCCGAGAAGTTCCTGTCGGAGATGTCGTGAACTCTCCTCTATTAAATGTTATATTTAGCGCCTTGGATAACGAGCGATCATTCGAAGCAGCCACAGATTGTTTGTGTGCAATTTTCAAAGAAACTCGGGATGTTGATGAGAATCTCCCCACGATCCAATATTTGCTTCCCCGAATCATTGTTCAGCAACCTCGAATTCTTCAGGCAGCTCAAAAAGAGGACGTGGACCTATTGAAAGGTATCACCCGTGTCTTTGCCGAAGCTGGAGAATGCTGGGTAATCTTGATTGCCCGTGAGCCAACAAGTTTCCGCCCTCTTGTAGAAGCCATTCTAGAATGTGCGGATAGAGACATAGATAGAGATACTGTTGGCCTGACATTCAATTTCTGGTATGAGCTTAAGCAGTACATTGTTTTAGAGAGGTATATACAATCTCGTGTTCAGTATGTTGACATATACTCGAAGCTTGTTGATATCACAATGAAGCAGCTTGAATATCCAAGTGCGGATGGTTCAAATGATGCGGATTTATTTGATGGAGACAAAGAGGCAGAAGAGAAATTTCGAGAATTTCGACATCTTATGGGAGATGTTCTCAAAGACTGTTGTGAGGTTATGGGTGTAACAGAGTGCTTGACCAAGGTCCTAGATTGCATCAAATTATGGATGGGGTCCTATGCTAGCCAGGCAAGCGCAAACTCAGTGCCACATTGGCAACAACTTGAGGCTCCGATATTCAGTATGCGTGCTATGGGCCGAATGGTGGACAAAGACGAGGACATTATTCTACCACAGATCGTACCTCTGCTGGTGCAGATTCCTAGCCACGAGAAGTTGAGGTTTGCTACAATCATGGCGTTAGGTCGCTACACAGAGTGGACTTCGAATCACCCTGAATTCCTCGGACAGCAATTCACTTATATCGTATCATCCTTCGGAGACGATTCTAAAGAAATTGTACGCGCAGCTGCAATGGCCATGAAATTTTTCTGCACCGATTGCAAACATCAGCTTGGTAGCCAGGTAGTCGCACTACAGACATTCTATGACCAAACACTCGACAAGCTACCAGGTGTTAGCCAAGAAGAACTAACTGAAGGGGTTGCATCGGTTGTCGCAGTCCAGCGGCCAGAACAGATTTACGATTTATTGAAGTTGTATTGCGATCCTCTAATGGCAAGATTGATGATCATGGCCAACGCAGCAACAGATGAGCCCGGAAAATTAGCTATTGCAGATCACTTACAGCTGATAACTTTTTTCGTCCAACTGGTGACTCCATACGTAGAGCCTGGACAAGAAAACCCAGCTGTCAAGTACTGTCAAGAAATCTTCCCAGTCCTTTCTACAATCCTGGATTCGTTTATCGACTTTGTACCGATATGCGAACGAATCTGCCGAAGCTGGCGCTATATGATCATATCATACCGCACTGCCATGTCGCCCCTACTCCCTACCATGGCTAACAAGCTCGCCACGGGATTTGCGACGTCCAAACAAGGTTGCTTTCTGTGGGTGACTAGTGCCATTCTTCGGGAATTCTCCGAGGATCGAGATCATGTAGATGAGCAAACCACGGAGGCAATATACTCATTTTTTGAAGAACAATCGAAGACTACCCTGAGAACGATGAGTAGCTTACCGCCCAAAGATGTCCCCGATATCATCGAGGACTTCTACCGTCTCCTCATCGATGCTTTGTATGTATATCTAATCCCTCTTATCGAATTGTAGCCCGCGTCGCCATAGTGTCTCAAATGGTAATACTAATTGTTATGCAGGTTGTACTATCCTCACAGGTTAATTCAGTCAGATCTATTCAGTCCAATTTTCCAAGCAGCTATTGCGGCATTAGCATTAGAGCAACGCGAACCACTCTCGGCCTCGTTGCACTACATTAGAGATGTAATTGGATATGGTGGAAGCAATCCACCTAGCTCTAGCAATAGCCCCAATCCACCAGAAATCCAGCATGCTGTACAGCAATTAATATTAGCGAACGGAGAAAGTCTGACAAAATCAATCATGGCAGGAATGATGATTACCTTTCCCAACGATTGCTTTTCAGATGGAAGCGGCGCTCTTCTTAGCCTCTTTGAAATTTTGCCCCAGCAAACCGCTGCTTGGGTTGACAAAACTGTGAGACTGTTGCCACCAGGGACTGTCAGTGATGCACAAAATGATAAGCTACTGGCAAGTATCAGGGCTTGTCTTGTAAATGGGCACGATGCAAAGCAAGTCCGTAGACTGCTTCAAGATTACACTAATAGCTATCGCCGCCGAAACGTGGCCCCAAGGGACGGCTTGGGTGGTCTTGCGACGACCAGATTCCGATGGGGAGGTTAGAACCTTCGCAACTAGTTTCTACATTTTCACCTCAAGTAGGACGCAGACAATTCGGTCGGTTTTGGTCCGCAAATGTAAAGCTCAGGCTTTTCAGTTCTACTTTACTGAAATCTGGCCTTTTAGTTTATTTATATTCTAGTGCATTCATTGCATGGCATAGCGAAGGTTAGCTAAGAAGGTTCAGCACTTGTTAGTTAGAAAAACATGAAGATATGATACATAAAGGGATGTCGCCAGGTGGCCAGGAGTTCAGGAGAAATATGATTACCAGATTAACGATGATCATTCGGTTCATTACCGGTATCCACAGACAAGAAACCCTTGTCAAGTGGCGGAATTAAATCTTGGGACAATTGACCCTGGAAAGCATTCTATTTATTAGCCTATGGCGTGTGACTTTACTTTGACAAAAACAACATCCCAGCTTTGCCTCTTTCTCTATTTTGATATGGTATATTAAGTATACAATAGTTTGCTTCAAAGCCTTATTGTGCTACTCTAACTGAAAAGCGGCTTCGTGAAATGCCGATTCTCTTCTCGATGTACTTGGGTCGTCGTCTTCTCCAACATAAACGACCTGAGCATAAATTATCTGGAGTCCTACGGACTTACAAGATGCCGTATCGTTCGCATGTTTAGATTTCACGGCCCATCTAGCCTCTGCTCGCCATCGCCTCTGTATCCCATCCCACCATTGTGAGAGGCTCGAATGTGCGTAAACTATCGGATGGCGTTGCGAGGTTCACCCAACATTGAGCCATACCGATGAGGTGAGGTTGGCTCCCACGTCGGTTCCAAATTTTGGGCTGTTTATCGGTCTCAGATTTCACCGAATCAGCAAGTAAGACGACTGTCGAGGTGTTGTGTCACCCACCATTATAGCCCCCCCACAAGCTTCCTGCTAACAGGATTTGTCTTACTTGCATTATCTACTATCAAGGCTCATAATCACCTGGTCAAAGTATGTGTCCCTCGAGAGTCCAACAAACACGAGAATAGCAGTCCTGTAACGTCTAGGTTCTGAGCCGAAATGCTTAGTTGTAAATAGCTGGATCTTTACGAGTACTGATGACAAAGCTAGCATAGTGTTATCAAGTGTCGTCTACCTATCTTCACTGTCTTCGATCCTGTACCGTGTGTGTACGGGCCCATGACCAGGACGTTGCTTGCAGATTGCAGCATACTGGTGCATTGCTCGGAGCGCCACCAAAGTGTTGGTGGTCTTTGCTATCTTTCTGTGGAATGGATGGCAATGCGGCTATTCTCAGACAACTTCTCTTTACCCATATGGTATTGGTAGAGTAGCACCGGCATGTCAGCTATTGATGCAGAACGACATCCAGCAACTGCGAACCTTGACTGGCCATTTCATGCGTCCTTTTACATCAATGAATAGCCGGTTTGCTCTATTGTTTCTTGCTCCTCCAGAATCCCTGCTTTGCTTACATAGTCCTAATTAATCTATAGTTGATATGCGACTTTGTGAAATGTGTACAGTGGTTAATTAGATGTTACAGCTTTAGCAAAGCATGCAATTATCTGTAAACAGCGCACTATTGAATAGACTTGATTGGTATCACCTATCGAGATGTTATACCTGCAGCACCTAGTGAAGTAAATATCTGTAGGAGCAACAGCTAAAGGAACTGATAATTACACAAGAGGTGTCTAGCCACAAAATTGTAAATGTACCAGTGCAATGTCTTACAATTCGAGGCCCAGATAGGCTAGGTTGTCTTGATCTGAATCTCGATCTATGCTTAGAGGTAAAGCAGACAGGGTGGACGCTTGTTTCTATTCGCCTTAATCACCGCTGTCACTTCGTTATATGGCTGAGCAGGCTGCACAGCACTTGCTAACCCGGAACCCAATAACTAGGCGCTAGAGAGGGAGGTTCAGCTGAGGCTTGACATGACGGTTGACGCCTTCCTTTAGAGCAAGCTTCCCTCTGCCTAAGCTACCTCTACTCTGCATAAATAACCATGGTCCCCCTCCGTTCTTTTGCTAATTCCAAATATCACTCATTTCGAACCTCAAATATCCTAAAACATACAGCTAAAATCTTTAGTAGAAATTGTCCAAGTGAGTCTTTACCGCCGCCTTGGTTGGAGATCCTACTACCCCTATGAACCCGCCAATTACAAAAGCATTACTGACCTACCCCAAGGCAAGGAAGAACAAGGTATCATGGCTATCCATGGGAAAACATTAGTATGTTCTTTACAATCGTTCTCTGACCACCCTTCAAAAGCTATCATATTTGATTGGCGGAAGCTTCCTCTAAAGCCCAAGTTGTGCCAATATCTGTAGCTCCTCTATAACAGCTCCCAATAAGAGGCATTTCATAAGGAGGAATTCGGCAACACAACAATGTTGGTGATTGACCTATACCGATTATGTCACATTTTGGGACATTCTGTGAAGTTTTCACCATCGGAATCAGAACTTCACATGATTTGGACGCATTACTCAGAACACATCTAAAACTGTATCATACTAACAATTCTCAAGGAAGGCTCCCACAACAGTCACCGTGCACCTTACGTGTGCTCAATAGTTCCTCCGGGTCTTCTGCAAGAGATCCTCAGCCGAGATGAAACTTCGTCTGGATGTAAAGTTGCTGCTCAGAAAACCCTCAATCACATCTCCAGACTTCAATCTGTCCGTCAATCACGCACTACTTTCAACCATGCTATTGCTCCTCAAGCTCATGAAACACTTACTACACAATCAGCCGGTGAGTCTAATGGTGATGATGATACTTCTGCTTCCCATTGCCATCCATATCCTCGGCGGTCTATTATACCACCCAAGATTTTCCAGTCAATGGCAGAATCTAAAGCCACCACTTCAGATCAGAAAGAGTAAGCTTCTATTCTCAACCACTAGCAGATACCAAGATCTATATCATTGTTCCAAGATGCTAACTTTATCGTAGCCGTGCAGAGCACAACCTACAAACTATTCATAAGCTCTCCAAGTCCCGTGCTGACGCAGAAAAAGCTGCACCCACCGCCACTGCAAAGCTCTTTCGTTCCATGTACGTATTTATTGACCCCATGAATAGTTTTGTCATGGCCACTATTCTTAGATTGATTGGACATATGGTGGTGGTATAGCCACCAGGTCCATTATGTTGATTATTAGCACTACTAATGTCTATACCCTTTCAGATATACTTCTGCTAAGACAGACAAGCTACAAAAGACGCTTCTATTCAATGAAGGTGCTACAGCTGCAAAAATGAAGGATGAAAGTGCCAAGGAGGTCTATGACTATTTCGGAGACACCTGGAAATTCTACAATACCGTAAGTTTCTCCAAGTATACCCAAGCTAAAAAAAAATCTACTAAATTGAGCATTCAAGGTATTCTCTCGTAATTCGATTGATAACAAGGGTCTTCATCTTATCGGTAGTGTTCATTATGACGACGAGCCTGGAGAGCCAGGTATGGACAACGCTTTCTGGGATGGCACCCAGATGGCTTTTGGTGATGGTGACGGGGAAATATTTGGTGTGAATCTCCATTCTGAGTTAAAACAAGACTTGATAGGATACCGCTAATGTTGGACCAAAAAGGATCTTTTACAGATAGCATCGATGTCATTGGGCACGAGCTGACCCACGGAGTCACCCAATATACTGCAGATTTGGAATATGAGTATCAGTCTGGGGCTTTGAATGAGTCAATTTCAGATGTCTTTGGCTCCATGATCAAGCAATATTTCCACCCAGATGGCCAGCAAACTGCAGACAAGGCTGATTGGCTAATTGGAGAGGGGATTTTCTTGCCATCCCTCGAAAATGCTTTTGCTTTAAGATCAATGAAAGCGCCAGGAACCGCATATAACAACCCGTTGATAGGAAAAGATAATCAACCTGCCACTATGGTAAGTCTCTTATCGAGGTTCTATGAAGCAGAGAAGACCAGCTGTTTTCAGATCGCAATGTATCAAATCACCACTAACATCTCACCTAGAATGGTTATGTTAACTCTCCCAACACCCCGTCCGGCGATTCTGGCGGAGTCCACACTAACTCTGGTATCCCTAATCATGCTTTCTATCTTGTCGCAACTTCTCTAGGCGGTTGTTCTTGGGAGAGGGCTGGAAAGATCTGGTACGCTTCTTTGCTTGACAAGAGCCTCCAAAGTATAGATACGAAGAAGGCATTTGGCATATTTGCAAACCTCACGGTAAGCTTTTAAAGTCTATACTCGACCATATCTCCAATCAACTTGTCAGTTTAGACTAACCATATAAACTTCTTCATAGGTTAAGTATGCTGCTAGCTTGTTTGATCAAGCAACTGCAGCCATTGTCACCAAGGCGTGGACTGATGTTAAAGTTCTCAAGGCCGACACGCCAGTCCAAAGAAATGATGGTGATGAAGAACTATAAGTCAATTCATGCTATTAAATTAGGCATCAAGGATTGTTTTATCATTTTAACCTGAAGCTGGAATACGATGGGGCAATGAGTTTCTAACACCTTTGGGGTTTGCGTAACAAATTTGCGGTTTCTTCCTAAACCTTTTCTTGTATCCTATAAGAATCGATAATACTTTCCAGTACTTGAAACTTAACAAGATCATTATCACTTATGCTCTGCAGTATTATTATACACAGAAGTTCAGTCCATGTCAAGGTTCATTGAGTCCTTCGAGATCCATATTATACATTCAGGCTTCCTGATTGCCTTGCACTGGTGGATAGTTGCTCGACGTGTAAAGTAAATAGCCTCATTATCACTTCAAAATCATGCACAGCTAGTTGAGGTATTGAGATACACATCTCCAATATTTTTATTCAAGCGTCTGATCTGATCCGATCTGATGTAGCGCATTAAGCCAAGAGACCTGCAACATAATATGTAGTTGCCTTCTAAATGTCCAGGTCCTTCGTTCCAACCAGTGTGCAATAATATTACCTCTTGTAGCGGAGACCGGCCCATCATTAATTATATCCCCATACGTGCTTTTCAGTCATCCGAATCCTCCAATATACATGCAATCCTGTCGCTATTCACTAATCCTATATGAACCGCACACAAATCAAAGTTCGCTCCGCTCGAGCCGTCATATAAACATTAAAGTATGGCCAAAGCACCAAGGCTGACCTGATTCAAAACACCTTCTGTGGGGTTTTCTTACTTCGATTAAAAGGTGGGTATCCCGTTGCGCCTGATGTATTCGCGGGGAAAAGAGAAAGATAATATGCGGCAGAAATAAAGCAAGAATACCTGAAACCCCCTATGTACATATTCGAGCCGCGCAGTATTCCGACAACGCATGATTGTTGTTGGTGAGGTGAGAAGGATATGTAACTAGAGAAATGTGCGCATAGCGCTTGATAGTATGCTGGTTTGGTGAACGCCGGTTGCAATGTGAAATTCTAACTTGCTAATGAGATTTAAATGGATTGGTTGGGGTCACCGCTCGAAGGGCCGATGTTTAGCATCGTGTGTAACCTTGTATGGTAGAGTTGGCGAAAGAATACTTCAGGGGGTTTTGCTTCGTTTGCGCTCATTGGTTTCTTCTGATTCAAATATTGAGCTAAATCCTGAAATGGTCCAGGCTGAGGATGAAGAGTGGATTGCTACAAGCCATGCTGCGACGAAGTTGACAAGGTAGTGCAGCATGTAAGCGTATGTTACTCCGTACACTGCGGCATAAATAGCTATGCAGAAGAAGAATATGCTTGTGAGGTGGCGAAGGCGAGATGTCACACGTGGGACCATCATACCGCTAGTCAAAGTCTCAACCAGGAGGACAAACGGCATAATGGACAGAACGTTGTGGTGAGAGGAGAATGGAGTAAGCCAGTGGACAGCTAGATTATGAACCCACACGACCAATATAGGTAGATTGATTGGGAGGATCCATAACATGAGTATCAAGATCGAATGCGCATAATTGGAGAAATTAAGATTTGTGTTGGATCGTGCTTCCCTAGCCAGCCGTAGGGCGCGTGCGCAAGTCGCTATTTGTACCAAACATGCAACAAGATACGCAAACTGGTATGGTATGACAGTTGATACTAGGAAGAGTAGTATTGCTGTGGTTAAAAGTCGACGTCGGGGTGTTGATGGAGAAAATGTTGGGGAAATGGTCCTCCTCCGGTCACCATTCCGCAGCCATGCTGGCTTGACACTCAGCCATCCATATATAACACTGAACATGTAGGTCATAGCAAGCGTTGCAAAATTCAGCATTACGCAAATGCCAACACATACGAGTCCTATGAGTGGGACCATGAACCAAAAGAATGGATCCTGTGAGCCTACCAAAAGATCATTTTTCGTGAAGTCAATCTGCGATTCTGTGGAATTGGCTCGCCATCCCCAAAAACCGGCCGATCGTGTTTGCGGAGGTTGCATGCTTGCTTGAGCCAGTGAGACGGACAAAAATGTAAGTGCTAGGAGGACCAGAGGCAAGGATTGGCGAAGGCACAAATCTAGAGACTCTGAAAAAGTCATGAAAATCCCTGTGTCATCATATGCACGAAATTGTTTCCTTAGAACCAATGCGACAATCAGCAAGGGGAATGCCGCAAAGACCGTTCTATACCTCATGACGAGCTTTCCCAGACTGCCTAATATATCGACTTTCAAGGAAATCTTAATGCTTGAGTTGCAGGTTGGATCTGTCCAGAATTGGAGACTTAAACCATCCTGGACAGCTTTGTGTGTTAGAGCAGGTGGCATGAATGGTGATACACCGTGCAGGTTGATATTGGCCTGTTTGAGATTGACAAAATATTTTGATTCGTTTGGCTCAGAGATATACTGTCTCAAGAGAGGAGTGAAGAGTTCTGATTCTTCGCCACAGATTTGATTTCCCATTTCGAGCTTGTATGCCAACAGGCTAGAGTGTAACGCTGGGACTTTGATCTCGGTAACAAGAGGCCGTGTTGCGGGAAGCTTGATCTTCATCCCGAATGCTATTAATCTGCGAAGGCTAAGAGACCGAACGCGATGCGATTGTACGTTGTCACTAAATTCAGCTATCACCCAACCTGGTGTTGGATCAACAGCCTTGTCGACCACAGCAACAAACTGGTGGTCCGAGATATCTTCGAGGTCATACTGAAGATATGAAAACGGCGAGATCTCAGTTTCTTCGTCCAGCCAGAATGGCTTTTTAGTTGTCCTAGTAGATGCTGGGAGCAATATAACGTCCGGCGCTGCATTTTTGCATGCGAGTCGTGTCGATCCAGAGCTATCTCCTGAAAGGTCCATATTCATGGAGAATAAGGTTGCTGACTGTCCCGGGTGTAAAGGAAACACGCTACAGAAAAGCACCTCTAATTTCCCAGAGTCGCCTGGTCTGTCAAGCTTTTGATTGGTCAAAAGGGTGAACCTTTTCCCTCCAGGAGAGCCCTGAGGGGGGATAGGTAACAGATGCGCGCGCGGTTTGTGAGATTGTCCGAATTTGCGAAGCGTTAGTCGTTCTCCTTGAGCAATGATCGAATTTGAATTATCTTCTAATGTCAGTAATGTGGTTGGCTCCTGATGAGATAGTGATTTCTCTGCAACACTCTCCATGCCCGTCAGATACCGTTTCTTGAATGCTCTCATTCTTTCTGCTCGAGGCTTGGTTTGTGCAGGGCGGTGGACATCTATCACATCGTATAGGGAGCGCGCAACAACCTTGCGAAACTGATCACACCATAGAATAGCTTGATGATCCATACCCGTCCAGACTTCCGGTACAGAAGATGTGAATACAGTAAACCCGTGCGTATCAGGAACTAAAGACTCCAAGCTAGAATAATCTGAAGGAACCACGGTATCTAGTCCTCCACCAGCAATAGATATCAAAGTAACATGCCATAGTGGATTATTGTTTGCCCATTTTTGTGAGTATGCTTGTCGCCAATAATCGTTGATTGTCTTGTATGTCCTAACAATATCGGCATCAAAGGAGACTGGAGGTCGTGCATGTGGTGCGGACATGGTAATGATAGTGTTTATGGAATTCGATTGGTAGTTGGGCATTATCAGCATTGTTCTCGCAACTATACCTCCCATAGAATGTCCCAAAATGATGACAGAAGTAGGGTCTGGAAGATCGGAGTCTCGATTTGACCTTCGAGGGTCATGATAAAGGGACAAGATATAAGCAATTGCCTCATTTAAATACTCCGCTTGGTCAAGCAAGGTCTGGCCATGAAAAGCAGTGATATCCTCGTTAAAATCTACCGTAAAGAAGTCTAAATTTCGGGTACCACTAGCAATTGCTGAAGGGTCGTGTTGCAAAACATCGTGGAAATACGTAGCTGCCTCCGCTGCGATAGGACGCACCTGCTTATAGCTGCCAGCATTTCCAGGGATGAAAAGCACCGGAACACCTTTGACCTAGAATAGGTCAATTAATATATGTTGCTGCATAAACCTAGATTTGCCCATACCTTTGTATCCTCATCGACCTGGCCTTCTCTATACAAAAATACTGAATATTTGCTTGCAAAACGAGTATGCTCTGTGTCGAAGTCGGAAAGTTTAGCAAAAGAAGGTCTCATGAATGACATGCGACATCCTTTGCTATCTAATTGTCTTGTTGTGAACGAATGTATTATAGCCGTTAATGAGAGTATCGATATTATGGTTATAGCGAATGTGAGAAGCGAACATGACCATGGACTTTGAACCCTTGAACGGCGAGCTATCTGTCGAGATTCGGCCATCTTGTCGTCTGCGATAGCCTCTTTGGAAGGTACACTGATCACAGATGATTCCGCAGGCCGGACTTTGTTCGTCTGCCCATTTCTCTCCTCGATTGACTTCCAATTCATGTTATTCGGGAGGCGACTTCTGCGTGCTGACGGTCTCTGATCGGTATCCCTCCGCCCGTCGAGCTCTTGAATAGCTTGTTCCGGGTTCAAAGGCGGCGGGTTCGTACGTAGGACTGGATTGGGATCGTGATTCTCTTGAGATTCGGTGCGTACCCCTGCGGCTTTAGGGACAGGAATTGCGTCGACATTCGCACCTGAATCTTCGCCTTCGTCCTCTGCGGCCGATCCAGATGGTCTCCTCCGCATCTAAATGACTGTCACGGCTCTCCTACTCCTTCGCGACCGTGGAATGGTGGTGGGTGTTGCTGCTTGTCTGGCTTGGGGAGGCTCAGGAGTTGATGCTTTCGGTACGCGGGACGGAAAATCCAATTACAGCTTGGCTGACGAATGGCGCAACCAAACGTAAACCACACGCCCACGGATCTGCGGAATTTCGAAACGACGGTCGGGGACAATTATTAGGAATTAATTTGGACACAACGAATGTGGTGATAGATGAGGGACAGTAGGTTGTTGAGGAAAGAGGGAACGGAGGGGCAACGGAGTATGGCCGACGGATTGCTGCTAGGTACTCGTACAAGTCTACGTAGGAACATGGGATGGATCATAGACATCGCACATCCCCATACCCACTCATACCGATACCTAACATACAGGAATCAACAACCTAAGCATCGACCTGGTCTCAGTAAATAGTGAGCTCCGCTTGCTCTTACAGTAGCAGCACGGTACTCTCCAGGATAGGATGAATGCCGAGACGCAAATATGCACAGATGTCATCACGGCGTCTTGGTTGTTTCGCAGAAGCTAAAATACAGATGCTAAAATACAGATAAAGAGATGAGATTGAGAGGATGCAGACGCAACCCGGTTGTGATTATGCAGGTGTTCATACTCGAAATGTGACTTGGATGCGACCAGCGTAAGACTGTTGGTACTGTATGTAGCTCTTAACCTCTCTCCATAAGTTGGCCAAATTCCTCCAAGATGCAACATAATCAATCGTGAAGACTGACGGCCGCTACGGTCTTCACACGTGCACTCAAATGGAGAAGCCGAGACCAAGACAGACACAGGATAAGGACATGAACGAACGATGCTTCATTTCCATAGAGTACGGAATGCACAATGGCTACCATTGGGTTAGGCTTCACGAATTGATAAATTGAACGTCATTACTCTGTGCTGGATACTACTGTCATCTGTCCAGCGATGTTGAAGGGCGCTGCCACTGAACTAGCCCACGCCTGGCCTCATCTATCAATCATTCAAACCCACTCATGCCCGTGAGCGGTCGATGTGATTCGGGTGAAACTTGGAAAAGAAGATGGCTGGCAGACTAGTGAGAGATCTTCGAATTGAGGAGGTTGGTGATTGCCGTTGGTTGACAAGCGGGACGCGGCTGGGAATGAAGATGGATAGTAACCTCAACCAAGCCACAGGCACATACTTCAATATAGTCTGACAGCAACCCACTGTGCTGCTGTGCTACTCGGTTCTGCGGCAAACAACACCGTCCTTGGCGTGTATGGTGTCCATGTCAACGTGGTGTAGCTTGGGTGATTATTTACTTGCAGTCCAGCATCTGCATATATTTCGCTTCCCGTGCCAGAAGCTGTTCAGATACCACGACCTAATGTTTAGTTAACTCAGCGTGCCGGTAAGCATTCAACATGGCATACTGAAGAAAGGCTAGACTTAGCAAAAGAGCTTCGGTTGCAGCAGATGTCCGTCAGATTTGTGTTTCTGGATGGTGATGATAAGTGTAGCCAGGAAGGTATTTGTCTTCCATAAGTGCATCTTGCTCGTCTTTGTCAATGCAATAGGCTACCCACGCCGAATCTCACCTCGCATCGAAAAAACCGCTCGCTATCCTCTATACTTCCATTTTCGCACTGCTTCGAATTTTCCCTTCTATGTATCAATTTGCACGTCCATTGACCCAGACCCCGGGTACGAAACATAACCTTCGGATTATGGTATTGACCAATGCAAAAGTTCATTGGCAACCATTGACGGATGCTTATTCGTTATTTCTAAGGGCTTGATTAGTCTTCTACCTGCTGATTACATGGTAGTTATGGTCTGATGGTATTTGTCGAAGATTGTCATTATCGTGGAATCAATATCATAAACCCACCTCGTGATGCCAAGCTATACATATGTTCTGAGTCTGCGCTCTTTCAATACACCCCCTCCCGTATGCTTGGATGAGTTTCAAAGATTACTTGGTTGACTCGGCGCTTGGAAGCTAACCACGTCTTTCCTTGCGGTCCCATGCCTTATGGAATTTGATACAATCATCGGGCTTCCTACTTTACCGTCACAGCTAGCAATATTAGGCAAAATCATCCTACCTCTAGGAGTACTTAGTGTCCATCGGTTATCGACACAAGATAATGAATATACTATTCTTCAGTAGGTTTCACCATTGTCGAAAAACATGCAATTCGTGCATCCCTTAACCGTTCAATCATTCAATTCAAGTCCTATTGCGAACTCTCTAAGGTCGTCTGAGGTTCAATTCGCGTCATGTCGAACGTGCGAAATCTTGAAATCTTGGAGTCTCAAAGTCACTATTCGTATGTGTATTCAGGTGGAAGCAGATAGGTTCATTATTCAGCGTTGTTCACTTCCTACACCTGTTTCACAAAGCATGTCAAACATTATCTTTGCTAAGCTACATCTGTGGTACTCAACTCAGGTCTAATGATTAGCCGTCAACAAGCAGGAATATCTAGGTTCGACTTTTTGGTTGTCAATGCCCAAATAGTATGTTGTCTTGGAGATCTAACCTCGCTAACTATGGAATAGTTCTTGAAGCCCCGCACTGTATCACAACACGTGAAAAGTACCCCTCGATCGGAATGGAAGTTGTCATAACGCCCCCTCTTTTAGCTTGAAAGGAGTTGAATACCCCATACTCAAGTTTTCAATGAAAACATTAGAGTTGCCGCACTATCTAAGAGTCAAGACGAGTTTCCATCAGAGCTTCCGGGTCCATTAACTAGACTGCAACCACCAGGAGTTACACAAAATGTCCGTTGAACCCAAAGTTCTTGGCACACGTCTCAATGGCAAAGTTGCTATCATAACCGGGGGTGCCAGTGGATTCGGCGAGGCGGTTTGCAAACGGTTTGCTGAAGAAGGTTGCAAAGTCGTCGTTGCGGATTTTGATCCGGTTGGAGGACAACGAGTTGCCTCCTATCACAGTAGCAGTATGCACTTCGTTAACATGGATGTCTCCAAAGAAACGGACTGGGAAAATGTGATTGAGAATACACTTGCCAAATTTGGCAGATTAGATGTGCTAGTAAATAATGCTGGGACAAGTTACAAGAACAAGGTTTGCTACTTCTGTCCTACATGTCAAGGGAAGAATGCTAATGAGACTTTTTAGCCCAGCCTGGAGGTCATCGAAGACGAGTTCGATAAGGTGTTCAATGTCAATGTTAGAAGTATATTCCATGTAGGCTCCACCGTCTGCCTCTTTCTAGGAAGAAGAATTGACTGAATTTCGCTCCAGTCATCTAGACACTTCATCCCAGCACTCATAAATCAAGGTGAAGGCGGTTCTATGATTAACGGTAAGTTTACTTCACGCAAAGTCGAGCTGTTAGGGGAACAAATGAGATTTTTGAAATACTCATAATATAAAAGAAACACTAATACATCTTACCAGTCGCATCCATCGGAGCTACTCGCCCACGTCCTGGCCTTGTATGGTACAACGCCAGCAAAGCTGCGGTAACAAATGCCACCAAAGGTCTAGCTGCGGAATACGGAGACAAGAACATACGCGTCAACTCAATTTGTCCACTTCTCTGCAACACAGGATTGTGAGCACCTTTCTAATACTCCTTCAATGGTATTCAGCTTGATATTGCAGAGAATTAATTTAAAGCAGGTTTGAGACCTTCGTAGGTATGCCTTACAGTGAAGAAAACATGAAGAAATTCCTCTTCAATGTTCCCCTCGGACGGCTTACGGAAACTTCGGATGTAGCCAACTACTGTCTCTTTCTGGCAAGCGATGAAGCAAAGTTCATCACAGGAACATGCTTGGAGATCGACGGAGGAAGGGGAATATAACTATGCTGTTACTGAATGAGAAGTGAAGATAGAGGTTTCTTCATTGTTTTCGCCACTGAGGAAGAGTAAGGATACGAGATGGGGAAGAAGGAAGTGTTATCAAAATTGTTATAATAACTAAATGGACCTTAATTACGTTATAATACTTCCCGTACACAGAGTTCCAGTCGTTCGAGCTGTGTAATGTATAAAAGCATCAACTACTCAATCGCCCACATACCAAGCCTTTGGGCCAACTGCTATATAAAATAGCGAAACAGGATGGAAATTATAAGCAAAGATTCATCATGTGTCAGGTACAGAAGAACATCATTCATCATGACTTGCCTTGAACTGTATTGAGGACTTGGTATCAACACCCAAAAGATGTTTTAATGACTTTTCTTCGCAAAAAGCGTCTACTTAGTTGAAAGTCTTTCTGGGTACATTACGATTGCCCCATATTGCAGCTCATGGGTTTGTGTGATCTTAAATGTTCACAACTAGATCTACATATGGGTAGGAGTTTGTAGTTGTAGTTTGGATGTGAAATTAACATTGACGCGACTTGCCAATTAAATCGCGTCCACCTCTAAAACCGGACCCCACCTCCTCTTGATCAAGCAAACAAGCCATGCCATGGCCACCATTAAACAGATCGAGGGGTCTGCTGTGAGTTACCTATGTATTAATCCCTTAGTCTTACTTATACATTACTAGGTCCATCAAATTCAATCTGGACAGGTCATCGTCGACCTCTCTTCAGTGGCTAAAGAGCTGGTGGAGAACAGCCTCGATGCTGGTGCTACAAGCATAGGTGAGTGGAAGAGTTGTGGCGGGCCAGTGTGCTTTCAACTAATATTATGAAAATAAGATGTGCGATTTAAGAATCAGGGGCTGGATTCTATCGAGGTCCAAGATAATGGCGACGGAATATCCTCCAATAATTACGAGACCATTGCGCTCAAACATTACACCTCAAAGCTCTCAACATACTCAGACCTCACAACCCTACAGACTTTCGGTTTCCGCGGTGAAGCCTTGTCGTCGCTTTGTGCACTATCACGGTTCTCGATTATAACATGCCTCGCTGCCGATGCTCCTAAAGGTACCAGGCTTGAATTTGAGGTCTCCGGGAAGCTGAAAAGTACTAGCGTAGTAGCAGCACAAAAAGGAACCACTGTAATAGTAGAGACTCTCTTCCATAACCTCCCGGTGAGGAGAAGAGAGCTGGAGCGAAACGTAAAAAGAGAATGGGGGAAAGTTATGGGTGTTCTTGGCCAGTATGCCTGCATACAAACAGGTATAAAGTTTTCTGTCACACAGCAACCAACGAAAGGGAAAAAGGCCACCGTCTTCTCCACGAAGGGCAACCAGTCAACCCGTGAAAACATTGCGAACATTTTTGGTGCCAAAACACTTTCGGCATTAGTACCACTTGATTTAAGTTTAGAATTGGAGGCTACAGGTGCTCCCAGTCAGAAATGGAGTAGCAATGAAGATGGAAAAGATAAAAAGATCCACATTGTTGGCCATATTTCACGTCCAGCCTCCGGTGAAGGAAGGCAAACACCAGATAGACAGATGTTCTTTGTCAATTCAAGACCATGTGGATTACCACAGGTAGCAAAAGCCTTCAATGAGGTCTACAAGTCTTACAACGCCTCCCAGTCGCCCTTCGTATTTGCCAATATTGAATTAGATACTCATTCATATGATGTTAATGTTAGTCCGGATAAGAGAACTATCCTGCTACATGATCAGTCACGTATGCTGGAAACCCTGAAAACTGCTCTTATAGAATTGTTTGAATCTCAAGACTATACCGTCCCTATTTCTCAGCTACATGCTCAGAAGCAGCCGTTTTTCAAGCAGTCGACGTTGAGTCGAGAGAGCACGATACCTGCTAAAGATTCACAAACAGCGACAGAATTGACTGCTGCGGAGAACACCAAGCGTGGCTCTAGATCTCCTGCGAATGTCGAAGGGGAACAATTGTACACCGGCAGAAATAAGGTGGATGGCGAAGATGCTAGGTCATTGAGAAGCGCAGAAAGTTTCGGGAGCCAAACGTCACAAGAGCCGTCACAAGAAAGTTCTTATAATACCCAAGATCCTTTAAAACGTAGTGCAGTAACCAGAAAATCTGAGAATCGTGACGGCGGAGCCGCTAATATGATCTCTAACTGGCTCAGTAGCAAGACTGACTACCGACCAGATTCAGATGGCCAAGCACTAAGCAAAGCCGACAGTAGAATTTCTGAGAATCTTTCCAAAAGCAAGCTAACGCTTTGGGAAAAGCAGAGTAAAGAGTCTAAGCAGCCAGTTATAACAACGAGGCCTGATGATTCTGATGGAGTAGTCATTCGTGACGATAATATCATTGCTTCACAGTCATCTAGATCGTCGAGTCCACGTACTGAGAGTGACGGCGCGGAGCAGCTCATTATTGACGAGGAGTTGGAAACTCCAATTCCTGTTCTTATCTCGCCGGTGAAACCATTCTCTATTGTACTGAACAATTTCCCCCGTCCTAGATTGCACCGGGCATCACCAGAAGAAGCTACTATTACTATCGGCGATAGTCATACTGTAGTCAGTCCTATTGGATCTCCATATCCAAAGAAACAGAAAATAAACAACCCATCAGCTTCTCTAGGGAATAAAGAAGGAGAGGTATCGAATTCACCACTACCTTCTTTTGGAAGTCGACTCAGCCAGCGATTTGCAGCATCAGGCACCCAATCGTCTCCATTAGGTGGTCCTAATACTGTAGACTCACCTACGAGGGAGGGTTCCGATTCTCCTCCACGAGTGCATGGTTTTGAAGCTAATGAAGGGGAATTTGGCAAGGATGATATTCTAGATAGTGGATTAGATACGGCGCAAGACGAGCAAGTCGATTCCTCTATATTAAGTCAAGATGTGGGCGATGATGGAGACAGTGAGTACATTGACGAAGAGTTGAAGAAAGCACAAGAGGAGGCAAAAGTGCAAAAGATGATCGAAGCAGTGGAAATTTCTGCTATCCAACCATCGGAACAGAACACTCTTCGAGCCAAAGCGCTTCTTCGAGGTGGTGGTAAAAAGAAAGACTTCACCTATAATCTTGAACAAACCCTGGATACTTGTTCTCTACAGATACTCCATCAATTACACACATACGACGAAGCTCTCCAAACACACATTAATTCAACGCCCACAAACATGGAGAATGAATTAGTAGATACCAAATCTGCCGAAGAACAGCTATCTCTTACGATTTCGAAGGATGATTTTGCAAAGATGAAAATCATTGGTCAATTCAATCTCGGTTTCATCCTGGCATCTCGCGTAGCTGAGTCTAAGAACGCTGAGGTATCAAGTACAGGAGATGAAGTATTTATCATTGATCAACATGCCTCAGATGAGAAGTACAATTTTGAGCGCCTGCAATCTTCTACCATTGTTCAATCGCAAAGATTAGTTCAAGCGAAGACCCTAGATCTGACAGCTATAGAGGAAGAAATATTAATCGAGAATCTTGCAGCGATTGAGGCGAATGGGTTTGTTGTGAAGGTAGACCAATCGGGCGATATGCCAATTGGACAGCGGTGCGAGCTTGTCAGCCTTCCTGTCAGTCGCGAAACGACTTTCTCAATCGCGGATCTTGAAGAGCTACTAGCACTGCTTGTCGACAATCCTGCCGGGTCCATACCTCGACCTTCGAGGGTTAGGAAGATGTTTGCTATGCGAGCTTGCAGGGGAAGTATCATGATCGGGCGCACCTTGACTCTCAAACAAATGGGCACGGTAAGATTATAGAAAACTCAGCTCCAACCTATGCAGGAGGCGATTTTGAGTAACAATATTGACTATCATAGGTTGTTCGGCATCTTGGAGAGCTCGATAAGCCTTGGAATTGTCCCCACGGCCGACCAACTATGAGACATTTGTGCGGACTAGATGTTTGGAATGATGTCGCATGGAGAGAGGGTGACACTGCTGAAGATAGAAGAGTACCTACCAAATGGGCTGCGTTTGTTCAAAACCACCAGAGGGGCGATGTTATAGATGCCGGCGAATAGTGTGTAGGAAATCACAAGTGGATGAATGAGGCAGTCTGATATAAAAGCTAATGATCCAAAAGCATGATATTTTTTGGCGTTATGGCATAATCTTTGCATTACATCATTTCAGTCAACATTTGTACAAACACCCCAAGATACCCAATTCCTGAAATAGTCCTTGTTACCAATATACTCCCATATCAAACCAAATACCACAGAGTCCCGAACATAAGCCCACAACCATCGTGGCAGACTTTTGACGATGTCCGACCAGTCTTTTCCCGACTATTAACAAGACTCTTCAAAGTCCGCTTACTCTCCGAAATCGTGCTCCCCATCCGTATTCTTCCCCGCCTCTTCCTTCTTCTGCAATCTTTCCACTCACATCCCTCCTATCGACCTTGTAGCCGCCAAGGTTCTTGAAGTCAGTCCCGGAAGAAACTTGTCTGTTTTTGCCAATCATGATCGGTGGTTTACCCGGCTTCATTTCTCCATAATACTTGGCACGAAAATCTTCTTGGACTGGAGAAGTCTCTCTAATTCGACTCGAATCAGCAATATCGCTACTGTCACGATTATGACTGACTTCCGACAGTGGCGAGTCACGGCTCGGACAATAGCTGTACCGTGGCGTGGGAGGATTGGCCTCGAGAGGATTTGGAAGATAAGGATATTCTGTGGAGTCGTGCCGCTGGTGGGCTGTTTGATTTTCCTTTCGAGGGGAATTAGAGCGACTGCGGTCACTTGCAAGAGATTCTCGTTTTGGAAGTGAGTCTCGTGTATACCATGCCTCCGTAGTTTTGGTACGAGGAGCGATCTGACGAGATGAGCGCTCGGACGCAGAATCCGACTGTAAAAGCTCGGAGTAAGAACCGTGTTTGGTTGAAGAAGCTGGGTAGTAAGTTGCATGCTTTATATCTGATCCGACAGATGATCGAGGCGACTGTAAAATTTGGTACTGCCTGCTCGGCAGGTCAAGGCGAGAGTCTCTAGATGGTGGTGGTGTTGGTTTGTAAGTTGAGAATGACTCAGTAGAACCAGATCTGGTTTGGAAAAAAGGGATGCTAGGTGGTCTTGAAACATCCTCATAAGGTGCTCCTGAATGGCGGTTACTCTCTAATGGCATTAATAGTCGTTTTTCTGTAGCGTCGGTTGTATTTGTCATGGCAGAATTGTTCCGTTTATGGCGAGATGTAAGATGATCCTCGAGAGGGTTCATGTCCGGTGGAAGTCTAACTATCTTGCGGAAAACAATTGCTAGGCCTATTGAGAGAATCAAAGATACAACATACATACTACCACCAGCAGATGCCAAATAGAACACTAACGTGGCGAAAGTCTCCATTTGGGCTTGGTCTATTATATTCGTCCACGCGGATTGTTTAGTTCTTGCTACATAAGCACTGAACGCAAAGAAAGGTACGATGGAGGCGTCGAAAAAAGCTGCGAATAACATGTACGATGCGGACGATGCTGGTGTTCTTCCCGAAGCCTTCCTGGAGAGGTGATATAGTCCATAGACAGTATGAAGAACTGCAACACCGGGGACAACCCGAACAATCCATCCAGTTACTTCATCCACATCTCTAATCAGGACCATCATGACCAGCAATCCAATCGAGGCCAACAATTCGAAGCACCTTAAGGCCAATTGTAGGATCCTTACCCACTTGATCCATGACTTTATAGATGGGTTCATAGGCTTCACCCCATTACGGCCAACGGGAAGGGTGAGGTAGGAACTATAACGACCGTTAATATCGAGGAGCTCAAATGCGCTTGGAAACTTGAACGTACTCAGGATGTTTGTTGAAAGAAATCAGTGGCCCATTTTGCTTTGTTCGTGGGGCCTTTGGAGTGAGACTTGCGCGAGACACAGCCTTTGGATCGAAACTATTGTATGGGTTTCGAGGACTCTCGGGATTGACCACATTATAGAGGAATGGAGGCTGGGATCCCATAATGGCGAGGTGGGGTGTGCGTAATAGAGATGGAATGGAATATGAGGTTGCGCATTGCGACAAGGATGGTCTTTAGATGTTTACCCCTGCGTTCAGCCTTGCGATTGTGTTGTCAGGGAGATCGGTTATCTTAGATATATAACCGGATAGCCGAGAAATTGCCAGTGACGTCCCGTAAGGCTGAACGACAGAGAGATTGACCTTCCAGCACACCTAGTGTTGATAATATTTGACTGTCCACTACAACATTTCTTGAGAGGACATCAAGAAGCCTACACATTCTCAATTTTTCTTGTTTTTTCCTGCAATAACTAGAATATTATTTGGGCACTCCCTTATTCAGGCGTATTGCTTAGCCAGGCTGAACCAGCGATGAACTCTGTAGCACGGCCATGGACGTGTACCAGATGTTCAACTTGCATAATACAGTCACTTCGATTTCGACCAAGACCTTTACAATTTGCCAGGAGCTATACTGTCAAGCCCGGGAGCCACGATGAACGACCATTCCGGATGGCTGTTATTGGCTCTGGGCCAGCTGGGTTTTACACTGCATACAAAGTGATGTCAAAGATAGAGAATTCAAAAGTTGATATGTACGAACAATTGCCAGTACCTTACGGGCTTGTGCGATTTGGTGTTGCACCGGACCATCCGGAAGTCAAAGTCAGTTGGTCTCATGGAAGAGTATGAATGAACTTTCAACTTACCAATTGTTTAGAACTGCCAGGATAAATTTGAGGAAGTGGCGAATTCATCGAACTTCAATTTCATAGGGAATATCACAATCGGGAGTCTCGCGGGACAGTTATCATTAGAGATGCTTGCACCCCATTATGATGCGATACTACTTGCTTATGGAGCCTCGAAAGACCGGACGTTAGGAATACTAGGCGAGGATACCTTAAAAGGCATATATTCAGCTCGTGCTTTTGTGGGATGGTACAATGGTCTTCCCGAATATGCAAACCTGAACCCAGACTTGACACAGGGTGAAGACGCAACGATCATCGGGCAAGGAAATGTTGCTCTTGACGTTGCTAGGATTCTTTTACAGGACCCTACTGTACTACGATCGACTGATATTACAGAACATGCGGTGAATGTTTTACAAAAGAGCAAGGTGAAGAGAGTGAGAATTGTTGGTCGAAGAGGACCACTACAGGTGCGTAGTTCAAGCATGAAGAGCTATCCCTGTACTAAATCCTTAGGCTGCCTATACTATCAAAGAAATCAGAGAACTTATCAAACTGCCATCTGTAGCATTCCATCCTATCGATACAGCCATGATACCTGAAGATATCAAAACGCTGCCGAGAGCACCAAGACGAATTATGGAGGTTTTGAAGAAAGGCTCAAATCTTTCTGTCCCACTAGCCGACAGGTCATGGTCACTCGACTTTTGCCTTTCTCCTACCGAGTTCAAAGCAAGCAAAACATCGAGAGATCGATTGGTTTCTATGTCTTTTGAAAAGACTCGACTAGACCCAGATATCTTTGATCCTACTGCAAAGGCAATGGGTACCGGCGAAGTGGTAGACATTCCATCCTCACTCGCATTCCGCTCAATTGGCTACAAGTCCGAACCCCTACCTGGCTTGTCAGGCTCGAGTTTTAGAGTGCCATTCAACCATCGACTTGGAATAATACCGAATGATGGATACGGAAGGGTAACGAACCCGGTCCACGAGTCAGAAGAAGCAAATCTTGAAGTTCCTGGGTTATACTGTGCTGGTTGGGTGAAAAGAGGGCCTACGGGAGTCATTGCAAGTACCATGCAAGACGCGTTTGCCACAGCCGACGCAATTGCGGAAGATTGGTCCACCAAAGCTATGCCCTTTCTAAACTCGGGAAGAAGTGTAGGGAAGGGATCTGGTATGGGATGGGAAGGTATAAAAGATAGAGCGGAGAAAAGCGGATGTAGACGAGTGAGTTGGAACGACTGGAAAAAGATCGATGCTGTTGAGAAGAGCATTGGTAAGTCAAAAGGTAAAGAACGTGAAAAGTTTACGAGTATTGTAGATATGTTAGCTGTCCTTGACTAAATTTGTAGCATAATTGCATTGTTTAATTACTTGTTAATCATACGGTGAGTTTCTTAGTAAGCTCTGGCACCTTTTCAAACAAATCTCCAACGAGGCCAACGTCGGCAATTTGGAAAATTGGCGCATCTGGATCCTTGTTAATGGCAGCGATAACCTTACTATCCTTCATACCTGCCAAATGCTGAATAGCGCCAGATATGCCAGCACAGAGGTATAACTGTGGTGCCACCACTTTACCTGTTTGGCCAACTTGCAAGCTATTATCAGCATATCCACTATCGACGGCAGCCCGAGATGCTCCCACGGCGGCTCCTAGTGCATCTGCAAGAGGTAGCATAACTCGGTCAAATTCCTCCTTCGACTTCAGACCTCGACCACCAGAAACCACCTTCCCAGCAGTCGCCAAGTCTGGTCTGTCCGATTTAGCTAAGTCTTCTGAAACCCACTCCGTTGAGCTTTCAGCCTTAGAATCGGCTCCATCCTCAATTGCTGCAGAGCCTCCCTCAGCAGATGCGGGAGCAAATGCAGTGCCTCTAATTGTAATTATCTTTATATCGTCCGTCGATTCTACGGTAGCAATGGCATTGCCAGCATAGATTGGCCTTACAAAGGTCTTATCATCCTCGATCGCTGTGATGTCTGAGATCTGTTGGACATCTAGTAGAGCTGCTACCCGTGGCATGAGGTTTTTGCCAAACGCTGTGTGTCCGGTTATGATATGTGTGAAGCCTCCCTTCTTGATGTTTTCTACAAGCAGCGGGGCGTAGTTTTCGGGTAAACCCTAAATTAATTAGGAACTAGAGGCTAAAATTTCCATTGTGCAAGTGGGCATACCTTATCATATGCTGCATTGTCCACCGATATGATCTTCTCAACTCCTGCCACCTTGGCTGCCTCGTCTACTGCTCCTTTGATATTTCCTCCAGCTATAAAGGCTGTTATAGGGCCACCTAGTTTTTGTGCTGCAGTGATTGCACCGAGTGAGCCAGCATTGAGTTTCCCATCCTTCTGTTCAAGCACAGCAAGTGATGATAACAACCGGGAGAAAGCTGTGAGAGAGGCAATAGATATAGGACTTGTCCTTGGCTGTAGATGAGAACGCGCCTGCCGCAGTACGGAATAGCCTGCCTTAGAAATCATCTTGAGTATGTGCGAAGTAAAGTATGAAGCATCATCGAAAGCCCGAAGCGGCTTTGATCCTGGATATCCGAGGTACGATTCAAGCTAGTTTCCAGCTACTAGAGCCAAACATGAGATACATACTTGGCAATACAAAATGACTGCGAAACACATTTCAAACAAAGTTACAGGTAACGCTCACTTCTAAGAAAATACAGAAATCCAAAGAAATCCTCCTACTTCTTTGAAGATGGTTATTCGTGATATGAAAAAAGAAATTGATTCTGATTGGTTGGCTTTGCTTACATATATATCGTGCCTGAGGCAGCCAATTTCTGTCTTTCACGTCGCCAACCTGGAAAACAATCGCGACTTCACAAGTCCCCATCCTAAAAGTACTAATTCGTTCGCTAAACCATCAACGTTGCTATTAAAGGCGCAATAATTAGGGCGGTCGTGTTTTCAGATCGACACGTACATCGCGTCAGTTTCCAGCAATATCATATTAGGTGACTGGAACTCCAGCGCATCAATTTTGAGATCAAGGAGAACTGAGTCGGCATAACTTTGCGACAACTGGAATTGCCAAAACCCACCAGAAATTACAACATGGACGACGATTCCGTAACCTTTGGTTCTCCTGCCGCTGGTGCTACTCCAGGTAGTAACTCTATTCTTGCCCAACCTCCTCTGCAAGTCGAAGCCTCTCCTGCAGCCTCTGGTGACGGAGGGGATGAAGCACTTGAGGGTACTCGCATCCATTAACATCACTTAAACATATTGCTAACCTCATAAAGGCTCTGATGTAGCTGGTACAAGTTCGCCCACCAAAAGTGCTGTCGCCCCACTGTCTGACAATCCTCTCGATGCGCCCGATGCACCCCTACCTGAATCATCGGAAGTGAAAGATGAAGAGATGGTAGACGTTGCAGACGATGTAAAGGAGAGCCAGGGAACTGAGGGAGAGGGCTTAGAGAATGGTGCAGGCGAAGGTCAGTTAGAGAAGACAAAAGCTGCCATCGAAAGTTCTGCACGGGAACACCTCATCTCACAAACACATTCTATCATTCTCCCAAGCTACAGCACATGGTTCGATATGCACAAGATTCACAAGACCGAACAAAAATCATTGCCAGAATTTTTCAACAATCGTAACCGAAGTAAGACTCCAGCTATCTACAAGGACTATCGAGATTTCATGATCAACACGTACCGCCTCAATCCTATCGAGTATTTGACGGTTACTGCATGCCGTAGGAATTTAGCTGGAGATGTATGCGCTATCATGCGTGTTCACGCTTTCCTTGAACAATGGGGACTTATTAATTATCAGGTTAGCCACAAAATATCTTTCTCTCTAGAAATGTACTAATCCTTAAAAGGTCGATGCCGATCAGAGACCATCAGCTGTCAGCGCACCGTTCACGGGGCATTTCAAAGTCATTTGTGATACACCTAGGGGCCTGCAACCATGGCAGCCGTCTGCAGATCCTTTGGTCATCGAGGGAAAGAAAAGCACTGATACAGATGCCAAGGCTACATCAGCGTCTACTTCAAAAGCTGACCTGAACTTGGAAATTGGACGCAATATTTATGAGCCGACTCCTCGAGAGTCCAAGCTCAATAAGTCCGGCGATAAGGAAGCCAATGGTGATGCATCTGCGACAAATGGCACTTCAAATGGATCACTAAAATCCATCGAGGATGTAGTTAAACCTGCAATTTCGAAAATCAATTGCTTTTCATGTGGGATTGATTGCACCCGTGTGCACTATCATAACTCACACATAGATCAAGCAAGTTCTGCAGGCAACAAAGTCAAGTATGATCTATGCCCGAACTGCTTTACTGATACACGAATGCCGTCCAACCACCAGCAAACTCAGTACATCAAAGTTGAGAACCCCACATATTCTACCATATCGGACCGAGATGCACCCTGGAGTGATGGTGAGGTGCTCCGGCTCCTAGAGGCGATGGAGCGTTATGACGAGAACTGGGACGAAATTGCTGAGCACGTCGAGACACGGACAAAGGCCGAATGCATCATTAAATTCTTGCAATTGGAGATTGACGACAAGTATGTCGATGCAGAACATGTCAACCGGAATACAGGAATTAGCATGCTCGGGCCACAATCTGGCCTACTCCCATTCAGCCAAGTTGACAATCCAGTCATGTCTGTCATCGGATTTCTCGCTGGCTTGACGGAGCCCAACGTTACAGCTGCAGCAGCAAACAAGTCGGTAGAAGCATTGAAGCAAAGCTTAAGAGAACAACTGGAACAGCCCAAATCCTCGCCCAAAGGCAAGGAGAAGGAGGAACAAAGTGACTCTATGGATATTGACATCCGTCACGAGACCACAACAACAACCACTACTACCACGCAATCTACGACAAGTGCACTAGCCACAGTCCCTCTTGCAACGATTGCAGCTCGTGCTGGTGGATTGGCTTCTCATGAGGAGCGAGAGATGACGCGTCTGGTATCGACGGCCGTCAATATTACTCTATCGAAGTTTGAGCTTAAGCTCAAGCAATTCAACGAGATGGAGGAGATCTTGCAAGCTGAGCGACGGGAACTGGAGCGGGGTCGCCAACAATTGTTTCTCGATCGCCTCTCCTTCAAGAAGCGTGTGAAGGATGTGCAGGAAGGGTTGAAGACAGCAGCAATCACAGGTGGCGAGCAAGGGATCAAGATGGCCCAGGAGGTCATGACAGGTAGCGAGATCATGGCCTTTGGGGGGGCAGGACCGGCGGCTGGAATTGTTGCACCACTGAGTGCTGGAGACGGACAATTAAAGAGCTACAATCTCTAAAGATGACTCTAGGTAATAATCAGGAGAGGCGTACCGGGGTTTATATGGAGGTTCTTATCTCGGGAAGCGCTACTGTAGCGCATGTATTGAACACGATTTCCAAGTTTTCAGGGTATTTCTTGAAAAGTTGTGTGTATTCCTAGGTTGAGAATCAAGTTACTTATTTCACGCTCACGTTATGTGGTGGCCTTGGGTTGACCTGACTGCGACGTTCCGTCCCAACTAGTTTCAGAGCATCGTCGATTGCCAGGTCGAGTTTATTTATGGGCTTTCCCACGTATTGCCTTGCTGCACAGATCTTCAGTTCTTCGGCCCCTGATTTCTATGCAAAATAACCATTTCAGATTTAAGTATATCCGCGCCCGCGACTGCTTCAGATTGAAGTTGTATTGGCTGGTTTGAGGTATCATTGGCGGCAACTCGTAACTGGGCGTGCATGGGTTTGGGCGGCCTGGCCTGTGTGATATTGGATTTTGTTGTAACCGCTGGGTGAGCCAGCATCAACCAATCATTGCACAACAACCACACACAACTTCAAGCAGCCAAGCATCCTTGACAACAGCTCTGAACCTTTCAGTCTAAAAACTTCCCAGCGTCCAGTGACAACTTGTGATCCCAGATCATCTTGATTGGCAATTAATGGACTCTCTTCGGCGCATCGAGTAATTTGCTACCCTCTCGTGCAAGTAGATGACGAATCAAAAGTCAAGTACAATGCTTTCCTTTCACAGTACAATCTCTGCTTTCCTACCGTAAACATTACATACTTTTATCTTCTTCTATCCCTATTGTCGTGTTGTCGAGTGACCCGGAATGAAGTCGTTGCTATGAAGGCCTTGAGTGAGTATCTTGACGATGCTCTCAGGTCCTGGCTTGGGTCCTCGGTAACAAGTTGCTGCGGAGGTTCACGAAATCACAAACCATTGCGTGGTAAGTACTATATGCTGTGCTCTCGAACGTAATCATCTAACATGGACCAAGCTGAGAAGTGTATGACAATTGAATATGGTCAACCACGTCTGATCTCCCCGCCTGTCTTTCCGGATCTCGAGGAGAGGCCGGTATCAAGGAGCCAGGAATGGGCAACCAGGAGCAAGAGCTTTGCGTCCCGCGCATCTAGCCGTGGAAGTTTCTCTGTGAGAAGACATTTAAATGCCTATAATGGGTTTCACAGCGGCAGGCCGCCTCGCAAAATGTCTATCGGTGCTCCACAAGACTTCCGCCATGTTGAGAATGCATTGCCGAGGAGGGCGCCGACCTTCAGACCCTTAGAATTAAGCATCTACCTTCCTGGTGATACTCAGTTGTCTCCAATCTTACCCTTCTTATTTAAGCCAGAGGATCCCTCTTGCCGTCTTGACGACGCTGATGGTTCTGAATACTCGCCCACACATTCGAGGAGCGGATCTTCGCTATCATTCCGCATCCCAAGGAAACCGCTGCGGACGAGTTCCCGGGCGTCTTCAGAATGGAGTGCTCAATTTAAGCCAAGACCAGAATCACTGAGCACTCAAGAGCTACTTGCGGCACTGGAATCGGAACTGCCTAAAGTACCATTACCCGCTCGTCTACGAGCACTGACTGCACCACCTGCTTATGAGAGGGTGAAATCTGCTCTACACGAAAAGCATGAGCTGGAGCAGAGACTGAAGGATATAGATGAGGCTATCGAAGAAAGACAAAGCCTTTACTTCAGTAGTAGACCTGTCAGCCGAGCAACAACAGCTGACCGACCAGCAAGTATCACGAGTGTCTACGAGGAATCACAAGGTATGTCCTACATCCCACAACTGACATACATATCTGATAAAATACAGAACCCATGCCAACTGTGCTCCCCACATTTGCTCAACGAGCGATTCTCCCTCTTGCGGATCAACGTCCAAAGACCGCGCCTTCAAAAGCCGTACACATACCTACGCGCCACAAGTCCTTTAACGAAGCATCGGCTGCGTTCAGTAAACCCCAAACCATTCCCACAACCAGGACGGAACTTCTACCACCTCCACCTCTCCCTATGGTTCTTTCCCAGCCACCGCTTCGAAAGAAGAAGTCCTTCTCCCGTGTCTCAAATTGGCTATTCCCCGACACCCATTCCCGCAACATCTCCCTCGATTCCATTACGAACAACCCCAAACCTGTTACGCCAAGAGAGGGATTCTACCAATGCGTCGAACTCAAAAACAACGTGAGCACCGTCTCCGTCAGCACAGTCAGTACAATGGAAAGCGAACTTGATGCTCCAACCATCCCAACGACATGGAGTCCCCAATCTACTCCAAGAAAGTTCGACAAAAGTAACACGATAGTGCGTACATTCTCGATAGACTCGGAGGTCAGTAGACAAGAGAAGAGCTTGGATTTGACGAGGTTGAGAACATTTGGGGAGAAGGAGGAGGATAATTGGAGGTTGAAGACGATGGTGGTGCCAATGGCTGGAAGGAATAGTGTTGGTGTTGCGTTTTAGTAGCATGCGTAGATCCTTTAGTATTCTAGTGATTGTATATACTTTTGTAAATCAGGAGGCGGTCTGTAGTAATTGGTGGGGAAAAGGAGAAGGAGAGGGAGGTTTTGAGTTATACCCTAAGATATTTTGATGCAGATACCAACCCCCATGTGTTTATATGCTCCGTAAAGCCGTGATAGGGACCACTAATTGTTGCCAGAAACTATAAAACTATACTTAGAAGGCACACTCATTGTGTCTATCTGCAAGATTGCCTCCATATTTACTGAAACAACTGCTACTGTCAAACCGCTGTAGAATGTCCACTTATTGAGTATAGTATGATTCTATGAACAGATCTCGCTTAGACCCTTTTATTTATATAAGCTTGAAAATTAGGACATGCTCCATGCGTCTATGTTATGCCTTCTATATACCTATTCTCAAGCAAGAGTTTGTATTGAACTCCAAGTTTGAAGCTAGTCCAAAAGAGTCATACAGTATTTCTGCCTTCAGATCAAGCTTCCCTTTCCTCTAGCTCCCGTGCTTTATCCTCTTTTGCTCGAAGTGCATGGGTATAATGTATACTCCAAAGGTTCAAAGCTAAACCAACCACACAGGCACAGACTGTGACAACGTATGCACTACGGTAGCACTCCAAGCCCTCCGTACATTCTCTATGCGGCCCATTCATGGTTGAATGGCTATCAAAGATTCGACCGTAAAAGATGTTGAAGATGTTGCCGCTAATGACTGGTGATAGCGTTACAACCCCCCAGTTAGTACTAAGTCCGTTGATCCCGAATGCTTCAGCGACTAAAGAAGGAAAGCAGCCAAATAGGAAGCCATATGCTATTCCGGTAAGTCCAGATACCAGACTAAGATAGTGAGGATTTTGAATATGTAGGGCAAAAATTTGGGCAGCTAGTAGAACAGAGGCGGCTGCTGTCAAACACCAAAGTCGAGATGATTTAAGAACTTTCACAAGGAAATCTGACCCAACACCTAAAAGTTGCACGTTAGATTTATCAGAGCATGTGCCAAGAGAATACTTGCCGCTCAACATTCTCCCACTAAAACTGCAAACGGATATTATCGATACATGCATTGCTTGACGCTTCATTATATAGTCTTCGTTGGCTGTGTCGTCATAGTGTCGCCACAATGCCTTACAATCATTCCCAATATTACTAAACAAGATGTCAGGAGAATGGAATCGACTATTTTGGTACCCGATTCGAACTTACTTTATTGTCATCAATCCAACTCCAGTCAGTATTCCCATTGTGCAGAATAATTGCCAAAATTCAATTAAGGGGAGCATCTTCCAGCCTCTGATATCTACACGATGAGCGTGGTCCTTAACAAGTGTTTCTACAGGTAAATCTCCTGGGACCGAGGAATTGGGACTGGACAGTAGAGAGGAGGTGTCGGACAAGGTATCTTCCGGCGCCTCGACGTCTACGCCTTGGTAGTTCCGAGAATCTCCTTCGTCCGTTTGAGGAATTCCAGAAGTATTGGACCTACCTGGTTCTAGTAGTGACTGTCGGGTACGGTGTCTGCTATCCTCCGATTTGGTTCTGTGTAGACGGTTTGAGGAATCATTTGTTGATACCGCTGAATAATCCACATTCTGGGGTATTACGCGTAAGAAGAAGAAAGACACAGATATTAATCCAAAAGTTCCGCAAGAAAGTAATAATAAGAAATGACCCGTGCTTCCTGGGAATACAAACTGTGCAAACATGGAGAAGAAGAAGGCGCTCAGTCCAAAGGCAGCAAGCGGGAAGGCGGTAGCAGTCCCTCGATGGTGAGGCCAATTCAAGGCCGATACCTTTATTGCAGCCGCGAAAGCAGCACAGCCTCCGAATCCAGTGAAGAATGATAACATGCAGAGCAGCGGGACTGACGAAAAACCCTTGTCGTATGCTTGATGGAGAGGAAAGTATCCGGCACCTAGTAGTAGCCCACCCAGAACCACAGCAGGCCGAGGACCTTTCCTATCGACTAGAATTCCAACAGGTATACCCATCAAGTACATTCCCAAGTTACCGAATGTGCCCTACATCAAATGTAATCAGTGTGTGAATAGGATAGATTTCGAGTTGGCCTACTATCAAGTTCTGCTCGGTTGACGAAAGGTGCAACCTTTCCGCAAACTGAGGACCCCAAGCCGAGTAAACATACTATGTACATTAGTAGAGATTATAAGAAGGACATGAATAGTAGGTACATTGGTTCCACATGCTAAGGATATGGTTGTAGCAGCAATACTCGAAACAACCCGGGCGACATAGAGAGAATCTGGCATAATGATGGTGTTTGGCGCAAGGATCGATGATTAGCTGCGGTACTGTACACTTTTCTACTCGATCATTGTGTCTATGAGGATATCTGGTAGGAGCTCAAGTTCAAGAATCAACTGATCGTCACCATTGTAAGATGTCCATATTAAATGGGTGAAGGGTGGGAGGTTGTCGAGGGGTCCGCAATCCTGACTGATAAGCTCAACTGTCGCCGGTTCTGCGTGCAGCTGTCATCTGTCGCATCATTCAGGGGCTTTTAGGGATCACCAGTAGCAAATTACGGTATTACAAGGGATGTTACGGTAACGTGCCACAATAATACTTAGTAATACCGTATTATTAGGACTCGATAACAGAGCCGCCGCCAAGAGCCAAGAGGCAACCTCTTTTGTCTCCGATCCGATGACATTGATCCAGGTTGCACCTCTCTCCACTACTTACTGTAACATCCGCCGCAACCATCATATTTAGGATTCGGCGGGCTCGATCAAACATCTATCAGTATTGTCACAGCCATTGAAAGATGGGCGCTCTACTTTCGCTGCCGTTGTTGGCCCTCCCGAGTATGGGGACTGTACGTCATAAGCCTCCTCTATAGTAATACAGTTATTGACTATTTGCAGTTTGTCACCTTTGCTGCCAGTTGCTGCGGTGCTGCCACTTGCTCAGCAGTATGTAGCGCATGTGGTAAATGTGGCAACAGGTAATATTCGCTACCTATGGGTAATGATCCCGCTAACTCAGTACCAGTGTTGCGACTCGGATCGCATATGCGCTGCTCTTGTTGGTAAACTCGATACTGTCATGGATTATGCTCACACCTTGGGCAATAAATAAATTACAACATCTTACGCTTGACTATATGACCATCACCTGCCCGGAAGGAGAATGCTATGGATGGGTAGCGGTTCATCGAATCAACTTTGCTCTAGGGATTTTCCATGTTATAATGGGCCTGTTGTTACTCGGCGTCAATTCATCGAAAAATCCTCGCGCAGCTATTCAAAACGGCTTCTGGGGCCCTAAGATCATCGCCTGGTTGGCTTTGGTTGTCCTCTCATTCCTTATTCCCGATGCATTCTTCATGTTCTGGGGAAACTACATATCTTTCGCTGGCGCCACACTTTTCCTCCTCCTCGGATTGATTCTGCTAGTTGACCTCGCACATACATGGGCTGAATACTGCATTATGCAAATTGAAACATATGACTCTACAGCTTGGAGGGGAGTGTTGATTGGGTCTACGCTCGGCATGTATGCAGCCTCTTTGGCAATGACTATCGTCCAGTACATTTTCTTTGCTTCAAGTGGGTGTACCATGAACCAGACCGCCATAACTCTCAATCTGATCTTCCTCTTTATTATCTCTGGGGTCTCGGTACACCCGGCAATCCAGGAATACAATCCTAGGGCAGGTCTCGCACAGTCGGCGATGGTGGCTGTCTACTGCACATATCTTACAATGTCAGCTGTCTCTATGGAGCCTGATGATAAACACTGCAACCCTCTTATCCGAGCCCAGGGTACTCGTACTACCTCGGTAGTAATTGGTGCTATTGTCACTATGCTCACCGTCGCATATACTACCACCAGGGCTGCCACACAAGGCGTAGCTCTTGGAGGAAAGAACAAACACATCAGGCTTGATGAAGAGAATGAACACGATCTCGTCACTCAGCAACCAGATAGTCGTCGTGAGATGCGTGCCGCGGCTCTTCGCCAAGCCGTAGAGGAAGGTAGTCTTCCAGCAGATGCCCTCTTGGATGATGATGATGAAAGTGATAGCGGAAATACCGCAAAAGACGATGAAAGAACATCAACACAATACAACTACGCGTTGTTCCACCTTATTTTCTTTTTGGCAACTGCATGGGTTGCTACACTGCTAACACAGAAGTTCGAGGCAGACTCAACTGGAGAAGCATACCAAGACTTTGAGCCTGTAGGTCGTACCTACTGGGCTAGTTGGGTGAAGATAGTCAGTTCTTGGCTCTGCTATGCTATCTATACTTGGACTTTGGTAGCACCAATTGCGCTTCCAGATCGAGAATTTGCATAAACCTTGAAGCTTCCTTCCCTTAGTTATTGTACCAGTACCATGCTCTCTGGAGTAGTTGATTTAGAAGCCCGCATTTAGATATACCCAAATTATAGGTCTCACCCTTTACCTGCTTCTGACTTGCACCACTTCAAAGTTTGACTACGGAGCTAAATCATCTTCGAGAAGCATTCCGAAATGGCACCATGCTATGCTTCTTTTTAAAATCCACCGTGACTCTCCCAACAGTTGATAACTTCACAATACTATGAGATAAATACTTATTTAGGCTGCCTGAATTGAGCTTGAAGTACTAGTTTTCACTTCGAGTCAGAAAGCAATGCCGAACGAAACCACACCGGAGCACTGATGGTAGTGAGTAGGAGATTTGCATTTATTTTAGAACTGAGTTGCAGGTTTTTGCTCAAAGAGTGATCTACTTTGCTACGTAAGCTACGGTGATACTCAAAAAACTGCCGAAAATTGATCGAATAGGGAGAAACTGGCTTAGTGGATATTATACGGTATTATGGCGACCATATTTACATCACTATTACTAAGTATACTTGAAGCCCCCTGAATTGAAGAGTTAGTGGCTTCTGATCATGATTGCGATATTGGAAAAGTCAACTAACCAGTTCTCTTGGGAAAGAAGCCAAAAGGGTCAACCTTCTTTTGAATTGCCTTCAGTCTAGTATATGAATTACCTCCGAAAGTCTGATATGGTCTCTGGTCGAACTGTGCATCATTTGAGTAGAGCGGATTGTATTGTCCATATGCAAGATTTCCGGACACGTATCTTGTGTTGGGCACACCGCTATAATGTCGCTTCGAGTAAACTTCAATATCAGTAGTTAATTTGTAGACTGCATAAAAAATCCGTCAGCATTTGCTAGCCAAGAATAGTTTACTTTATATAGCTTCTCTTCAAGAACGAGGTATGTGTGTGAAGATTCTGAAGGTGCACAAGTACACCTGCTCAAGGAATGACTCACTTGCAACGTCTGCAGTGACATCTCCAGCCTTGGTAAGCCAAGATACACCCAAATCGAACCACAACCGGTCGCCGTCATTAGGGTTGAGATTAAAAGGATTTCCACCTGCATCAAGAGATGCTTGAGCAATAAGTGCTTGCATTGGCTGTTGAAAAAAATCAGCGTAATCTGAAAAAAAAAACCCCCAATGTAGGACAGGATATGCATGGAACTTTTGCTTGCAAATACCAGTAAGAGGTACGCTTAGCTAAAGCCCACCTCTTATTTCAAAGCCGAATGAGTCAATCTTAGAAGTCAACTCAATATAGCAAAGATGATACGACTGGATGTACAGCTTCGTCTACCGGTTCTCAACTTTGGCCAAGGAGACGGTACCATTTCAAAATGCATCGCCAAGTTGACACGACAGGTGCCTTGAGTGTGAAATTAGAAAGGCATGATGCATGAGTAATTACCTGATATGCTATAGAAAAAATGAAGCCTGGTAGCAAAGCTTTGAATGATGTAATAGTTGCAGCCCAGTTCTTGTATATGTTGTTGTATAGGTCTGTTCCGTTAGTTCCAGGCAGATTTGGGACAGTTGCGGCCTTCCGAATTAGTTATGATAACATTTTGTGGGGACTAAAGACATACACGATATTCGTAACGCAAGCCATCAACGTTGATCTGGTTGTTCGTCAACAGCTAAAGCTATGTTAGTCGGAATTCGCCCCTTGCGATTACGAACTCACAAAGTTTGCGTAGCGCTGGGATTTCACTTGGTCTAATAATGGCAAAATGGCATTGAATTCATCAAACACCCCTGGAGCAGGCTCGGTTCCATTATAAAAAAAGAACACAGTCCATACTTGAACAAGGCCCTCGAGTAAATATTCGCCAGTCACTATGTCAATCGCATGTCAGTATCCAGATCAGTTGATGAGAGTAGAAAAAGACATTGAGAGAGGGTAGATATGGGCGAATCTGGTGCGACATACCTATGACTGCAGCCTTTGGGTCTGTATTACTCTCAATAAAGTGTTGTGTAGCATTCAGGATAGCTGAACCTTTCGTCGCATCGTAGTTACGAATCCCTCCCCAGATCTATCTGAGCGTCAGATATCTAATTTGATGCAACCAATGAGGAGAGCGTGTACTTACTGTTCCAACAGGAAACGTCCTCAGGGTAAATCTTGTTACAATTCCTAATTATAGTAAGTTAGGTTCACATTTCTCAGGCACTCTGACTGAGCGACTAGACATACCAAATTGATTGCCACCGCCTTTCAATGCCCAGAACAAATCGGTGTTACTCGTAGAGTTGGCATTTGTAATTGTTCCATTTGCAAGGACAATCTCATAATTCAGTACATGGTCGCAAGCCAGTCCATGTTGGGCACTCAAGAATGAGAGGCCGCCACCAAGGAGCAGCCCACCGACACCAACGTCTCCGATACGCCCACCAACGACTGCGAGACTACTATGGCTTAGTGACTACTATGGCAAAGAGGTGTTAAGGAAGTAATTTCCAAATCAGGAGTACTGACTCATAAGGGTCCAAGGCAGTCATAACCTCGACCCATCGTGCACCTGTACCGACTATAGCAGATTTTTGATCCAATGATACAGTAGTAGATGCCAATTTGCTGAACGATATCAGTACGCCCCAGTTGACACCTTTCTTGAAGTTAGCTGGCCTATAGTATAGAGTCTTGGAAGCTGAAATATCGGAACTTGGACTTTTTGGTGTGGAGGAACAATCAATGTTACACTTTGGCATGTACCAAGAGGGTGGCAATCTTTCTAAGGGAGTTGCATTTATTCATCCCGAGTGTACTTACTCGAGAATCCAACATTTGTGTTATGTCCACCACTCTTGACAGCGAATGGTACGTCGGAATATTTCAGCAGTGACTTGACAACATATGACAAGTCTGAGGCGGTTGTTGGAAAAACAGCACATGCAGGTGTGAGATCTCCGTTGGTTGCTGACCAATAATGAGTCTTAGCATCAAGATAGTCGAGATCTGTGAGCCCGAGAGGCCAAATACGGGTTTCTGCGGCGCCTTGAGAGATCAATTGGCAGGCTGCGGTAGCATTTGCGGTAGGTTGTGTTTGCTGGGCAGCTGCACCATAGAAAGGAGAGAAGAATGGGAGACTGAGATAGAAAGCTTTGGTGAGACGCATTTTGAGATGATAAAATGACATATATGAGGTATATAAAGCTATCAGGATCACAAGATCCAAAGGGAATTGGAAGTAATCAGAATATATACTTAGAGAATTCTTTCTATGACGATGGTCAATACTACAGTTCCATCTTCTCGGTAAGTAGACCAGACATTACTGCATGAAATTTGTGGGAAAGCTCTGAAAAATGAATTTCTTTTCCCTGGTGGCATCCAATCGTATCTTACTTTTCTAAATCAGCTGCTCTAGTGAAGCTGCAATATACGGAGTTTAGTCTAGATACGGAGGAGACGTCACCATCGTTCTGTTGAAGAAGCGGCTTTTCGGTACAGGAGGCGCTCCCGTTTGATGTACGAAGAGTCTGGTTAATTCCATTTATTGACATGTTGATGTATTGGAAATCTTGGGGTAGCGACCTGCAAATCATTTGTGCCTGATTGTGCGTGATTTTCCGGGGAGGAGAAGTATAGAACGTTACACTGCATGCTTTCAATCTTTTTATACAACTGCAAGTGTGTGCGCGTCCGAATCCGAGTAGACCAAGCAGACGAGTGACGAAAGAGGCTAATAAGATTGAGTTGCATTGCAGCACAGTGGTCGATATGTGGACATGTCTTGTCCTATATGGAAAGGCCAAAAGCCTAAAGCAGTTTGCAAAGGACTCATCCACTTAGTAAATGATAGAGCGGCTATTTATCTTTTCAATACACATCAAAATTTGAGCCCAAATCCTAAGTAATAAAGTATGGTTAGATACAAGCTGAGTATACAAAAGTAATCTCTCAACCATGAAGTAGGAAAGCGTGCCCACGTGATCATGGCATTTGGGGATCCACCAAAACACGTCGCGTAATTTGAGGCTATCTATTAAAGAGTGTAAAGGGGATCAACATCTAACGTGTAACGCAACGAGATAGACCAATTCCTTATGTCTCGCGCAAGTACTGCAGCAGCTCGACCGCTCTCTCTCACCGAGGAGCTTGAAAAGCTCGAGCAATCGATCACTCTCACGCTCCAAGGTACTTCCGCCTCACGTTCAGACCTACAAACTTATTAACCAGAATCTCAGAAATTGACCATAACTTCAGCCGAGCACATCGCATAGTAACTTCGAGTATATTGCCTATCGTCGAGCAGTATGCAGAGCATTCCAGTGCGGTTTGGGAGGGTTCTAAGGTTTGTAATAATACATGAGCAGCAGGATATCAACTAAATGCGGGGTTAGTTCTGGAAGCAGTTCTTCGAAGCAAGTGCCAACGTCTCGCTATCTGGTGTAGAAGAGCGCGATGAGGAAGAAGATGAACATTCCTACGACCATTCCCGCGATAACACTAGCACGTATACTTCACAAGCGGTAGACGAGACCCTGCAAACGGAAAAAGAGGCGCACAATCCCTACGATGAGACCGAGGATTCTCTCTTAGACAATGCAGACATTAGTGGAAGTACTCCACGGGCTCCACGGGCAGAGGGCACAGTTACGAGACATAAGTTTGCTGACTATGGCTCTCCGTACGAAGCCTTGAAGCAAGACATGAATGGAACCACTTTTGAAGCTGATGACGATACACAAATACTTCCCACTACCCCAGGCACAAAGTCAAGAATCCCAGATATGTCCATGAATCCTGAGTCGTCGCCGTTCGATTCAACCAGCTATCTGCAAGCTACAAATCGGAAAGCAGGGGAGGATCCTCTTTTGCATCGGGTACTTGACAAGAATTATCGTATCCAAGCTACTCCACACAAGAGCGCCTTCAAGGAAAATAAAACACCAGCCAACAAGCCCTCTTGGCGAGATGCACATTCGCCAATGTCTTCTCCTCCTGTCGCGGCCCCAACGCTCAATCCTAACATATTCAGCTCTCCTATCAGAAGACCATATATGCAGAATGCTCCGCGGACACCTGGGATCAGTGTCAATCCAAGTCCAGCGAACAAAAGAGAGAGAGAGACATTTCCCAAGCCTACTAGAAATAAAGAAGAGATCAGTTGGGAAAGTGATAGTGATGAAGATGCAGAGGGGGTTTACAAAGAATTAGGTTTCAGTATGTACATCCCTGATTCTTGGTCCCTTGTAGATAGGTGTTTGCTCTGTTATATGTTACTGATCATAGAACCTTTAGGTCCTCCAAAGACTATTCAATTCAATCTACCACAGTCCAGACTATTACAAACACCTGGTATGTCTTTTTTTTTAAAAAAAACTTTTTGTTTGGTTTTAACAATCTTTAATAGCACGTGAAGCCAGCAAGAAAATAGTTGAAGATTTACTTCATACGGCAGGGGCAGACTTTTATGACACGGATGATCTTGACAGTCCTAGTGTTGTGGTAAGGAAAGATGCACTAGATGACAGTTTTTGAAATGGTCGATAATTAATTATATGCTCTAACACACAAACAAATGACGGTATTTGTTAAGTAACAACATTCGCTAGCATGAGGTCCAGTTGTCTATTCAACTTCTGGATTAACGCCAAAAACTCCAACCCAACATTCCGAAAGTACCCTTCCATTATAACAGGACTGTTTCTATTTCAGCGAGGCATAGATCATATATGATCGCGCCATATTCTGCATCGCTGTACCACAAAAGTCAGCCAATTATTCATCTGCAGGTCATCATGCACCCATGAGCATCCAATAATGCGTCGTGGGAAGTAACATACGTGTTCTGTGGGCCCCAGTGGCTACATCTGCTAGCAGGAGTCTATCATGTGGCTGGTCCTTAGGGATTGTAGAAGCCTTAGCAGCCTTGGAAGCCTTAGAAGCCTTAGAAGCTTTAGGATCTTTGGGAGATTGAGGTATCTTCTGAGATCGATGCATCTTCTCCTTGATCAAGGTGATGGTTGATGCGAACGTCGAGTTACTGGCAATTGACGCGGTATCACAGTCTTTGGCAGTGTTTGAGTGGGTTGTGGAAGGCATGTTGGAGAAATTGTTGGATAGAGAATCTAGATGTTATTAGCATAGAACTCTTCTACAAGAACTCAGCGGACTAATTGGACTACAAACCTGGCCAGACAATGGTCTTCGGGTCGGTATTTATGATTAAACGATGAATATAATTGCAAAGAGTTTGAATCTAGGGGTGAAGCTAAGTTGATTTATACACAAGTACAGCTCAATTCATTGGAAACACACCCAGCTATATAGCAAGGCCTCAGCCTTCATCGGATTAACCCCAATCTCATGCTTACACAATCCAATGCCTTGTCATGAATGACTGTGAACCTCCGGAGTTCATATAATGATCACAAAGGTAGGGGAATGACTACGGCTCTCGCTTAGTGGTGCCCGGCCATCCAATCATAGCATTGCCTGGCCAATAGGAGTCCAACTGTCTACCATGTTGTCGCAAGTAGTGCGCAAGGAGACGTACTCACTTGCTTGACGCCTAAAGTAGTGTATTCCGATCTCATGAGGTTATCTTGTTGTGGCTAGCTAGCGCACACGAATAGGACTAGTTGGTGCTCTCCTCGCCATATGAGTCATTGTGCAGGCTGGGAAAGTATTTTGCTCAGAGTACAGTGCCTTAGCTAAGCATCTCACATAGCAGAGCGTCCTCCTCCAATTGCAAAAACCCATCAAAGCCTAAATTACGTTGCCGTTTTTAGATCCTTCCACGGTTCAGTAAGCAGTGGGTTAAAGGGCAGATTCAAACATGGTTATTCTACAGGCATCCAAGAGCACGACACCGCGTACCGGTAATATATCATCCATGGATATCCTACTGTTATGTACTGTTATGCAGCCATCAAGGTTGAGAAAGTTTCAGACGTACGATACTATTGGTGCCCCAGACTTTGTTTTGTTTGTAATGCTGCACTCCGAGCTGATTATAGGAGTTGGATGCTTTTACTCCGGTAACAGTAAGCGAAATCGCAACAAAGTATTCCGAACGCTTTTTTCTAAGTGTATTCCTGGGGAAGGGAAGATGGATGACAAATTTATATACGTGATTTACGCCGGGTTTCGGAGTGCCATGACTTACTTTAGATGTCTTGTTTAGAGAACCGACTTTAACATGAGCTTTGAAGTATTTCCTTCATCTGTAGGTTGTCCATCCCACTCATTCCTTGAGCGCCAAGCATTGTGAATATACTCAATTGGAATCTAATGTCAAAGCCAGTAATTTGTGCTTCACAAATATGATATTAAATTCTCCCAGGCAGGTAGCATACCGTAATTAATGCTTGTCGAAGTAAGAGGCAGATTTTCACGTGCTCCCAGGGGGGGGGGGTTTAGGAATACTTGATCCTAATTCTATAGATGAAGTTTTAAGGTATTGCGTACTGTAGCTTCTGTAACAGACCTCTAGGTTAGCAGACAATAGTCGTTGAAGATCTTGATATTATTTACTTTGAACCTTCGAGTGGTCGGGGATGCAAATCGC
>Ga0247810_10000073_pt1 | contig 166831 bp, 155 predicted proteins | sample UWRJL119311C1_FD_179918 | JGI IMG/M metagenome (GOLD analysis project Ga0247810, IMG submission 179918) | Plant litter microbial communities from Arlington Agricultural Research Station in Wisconsin, United States - UWRJ-L119-311C-1 | ecosystem: Environmental > Terrestrial > Plant litter >...
CCCCGTAAAATCGTATAATAATAGTCAAAGCAATCAGACTGAACTATTTTCCTGAAAGGCGGGGTACGCGCAATGATTAGTAAACAAGGTGCACTCACCAAAATTTTTGGTGATCCACAAGCAAAGATTCTGAAACGACTACAAAAACGTGTCGTTACTATTAATGAACTCGAAGACAAGTACAAGAAAATGACTGTTTCTGAACTAAAGAAACAGACTGAAGTACTAAAGAAACGACTCCAGAAGAAGGGTGAAACACTCGATACGATTCTACCTGATGCATTTGCATTGGTGCGTGAATCAAGCCGCCGTGTCCTCAAGATGCGTCACTTTGATGTGCAGCTTATTGGTGGAATGGTCTTGCACGAAGGCGACGTCGCTGAAATGAAGACCGGTGAAGGTAAGACACTTGTCGCAACCCTCCCTGTTTATTTGAACGCACTTGAAGGTAAGGGCGTGCACGTGATCAGTGTGAACGACTATCTTGTCCAACGTGACGCCAGTGAAATGGGTGAGTTGTACGACTTCCTTGGCCTCACAACTGCTGTGATTATTAACGAAGCTTCGTTCCAATATGACGCCAAGTTCGACAACCAAGCGCACGAAGATCCACACATGCGTCGCCTCCGCCCTGTGACACGTAAAGAAGCCTACGCTGCTGACGTGACCTACGGAACAAATAATGAATTCGGATTCGACTACCTTCGCGATAACATGGTGAATGAAGTTGAACTGCTTCGCCAACGCGACCTGCACTTTGCGATCGTCGACGAGGTTGACTCGATTCTGATCGACGAAGCGCGTACACCACTTATCATCTCTGCACCTGCGGCCGAGAACCCAGAAAGCTACATTCAGTTTGCCAAGATCGCATCAAAGCTCGTCAGCGATGACTATGTCCTCGACGAAAAGCGCAAGATGGTTGCCTTGACTGATGATGGTGTCGACAAGATCCAACGTATGCTTGGCGTGAAAAACTTGTACAGTCCTGAATACGTTCGTTCGGTATATCACCTTGACCAAGCACTCCGTGCACAAACATTGTTCAAGCGCGACAAAGACTACGTGGTCTCTAAAGATGGTGAAGTGATCATCGTCGATGAATTCACCGGTCGTTTGATGCAAGGTCGTCGTTACAACGAAGGTCTTCACCAAGCAATCGAAGCGAAAGAGAAGGTTGATGTCCTGCAAGAGAGCATGACACTTGCGACTGTTTCATTCCAAAACTACTTCCGCCTCTACAAGAAACTGTCTGGTATGACCGGTACAGCCTTCACAGAAGCTGAAGAATTCCAACAGATCTACAGTATCGATGTGATCCAGATTCCTTCAAACAAGCCAATCCAGCGCGAAGACCGCCAGGACTTGATCTTCAAGACTGAAAAAGGCAAGCTGAAGGCGATCGCTGACGTTATTGCTGAATACCACAAAGAAGGCCGTCCTGTCCTCGTTGGTTCAGCTTCAATCGCGAAGAACGAATTGATCGCTGACTGGCTAAAGAAAGCGAAAGTTCCGTACGAAATCTTGAACGCCAAGAACAACGAACGTGAAGCTTCGATCATCAAGAATGCCGGCCAAAAGGGCGCTATCACACTAGCAACTAACATTGCCGGTCGTGGTACTGACATCAAGCTCGGTGAAGGCGTCGTGGAGCTCGGTGGCCTTGTGGTTATCGGTTCTGAACGTCACGAATCTCGACGCATCGACAACCAGCTGCGTGGACGTGGTGGACGCCAAGGTGACCCAGGACTGACACAGTTCTATGTCTCAACAGAAGACGACCTAATGCGTATTTTCCAAGGTGAGCGAATCTCGTCACTAATGGGCCGCATTGGTATGGACGACGAAACTCCAATTCAGCACAAGATGGTGAGCAATACACTCGAAGCGGCGCAGAAGCGCGTCGAAGGTTTCAACTTTGACATTCGTAAGAACGTCGTCCAGTACGACAACGTCATTAACCGTCACCGCCGCGTAGTCTACACGATTCGTCGTAAGATCCTCGAAGGTGCCGACATCAAGGCTGAAGTCGAAAACTTGATCGAAGCAAAGGTGCGCGAACTGACTGCGCTCCCTGCGAAGAATAACAAGAACTTCAACGATGAATTTACTGAAGCATTCCCGCTAAGCGACAAGAAACTAAAGGCAATCGGTGCTGAAAAGAACGACAAAGCTCGTTTCCAACTAGCGCTAAAAGAAGTGAGTAAGCTCTACAAGCTGAAAGAAGATGAACTTGAGGCTGATATCCTTCGTAAAGTTGAACGTGAAGTCTATCTTCAGGTCCTCGACACACTCTGGATGCAACACCTCGAGAACATGCAGCACCTCCGTGATGGTATTCACTGGCGCAGTGTTGGACAACGCGATCCATTGGTTGAGTATCGTAGTGAAGCAGCTAAGCTATTCGATAGCCTCCAAGGTACACTTCGCGACGAAGTCATCCGTACTGTCACACGAGTGACGCCTCGTGATGCAGCCGCCCGTTCAGAAGAACAACACGAAACTGAACTGACACGCCTTGCTGAAAGCGCTGTTGAAAAGGGTGTGAACGAAATCACTACTGGCGAATCAAACCGCGACAAGGACTTCAAGATTTCGAAAGCAGAATCTGCCAGCGACGCGACTGCGAAGAAGAACCAAGCCCGCAAGAAAAAGAAGAGCCAGCGACAAAATCGCAAATCTGGCCGCAAATCATAAATACATAGTTAAAAGAGAGTCCCTGTAATGAACCACACCGTTGAAGAAGTGAAACTAAAGAATGGCGCGAAAGGTCTGTTTATTAACATTCCTGGTGCTACCGTAATGAGCATGCAGTTTCAGTTCCGCGCGGGAAGTCGTTACGCGAAAAACAAAGACATCGAGCAAGTCGCCCACATCATGGAGCACATGGCCTTTGGTGCAAACGCAAAATTCAAGTCTGAACACGATTTTGAATCTGAATTCACCAAGAACGGCGCCTATCACAATGCCTATACCAGCGATCTTTCAATGGTATACGAAGCTGACTGTGCCGACTTTGAATGGGACCGTATATTAGAGCTACAAAAGATTAGTATCTGTGAACCAAAGTTCAACGCAACCGAGCTGGAAGCCGAGAAGGGGAATGTACGCAGCGAACTGACTAACTACCTGAACGATCATCACCGTATTTTGTGGCCACGTGTCCAACAGCTGCTGGGTGAAGATGTTTTGACGTATCGTCAGGCGATTTCGACCATCGGTAACGTCACATTGGCTGACATTCGCGAACACCATAAACGGACGCACACAACGCGTAATATGCGCTTTGTGATTGCAGGGAAGCTCCGTGGTCGTAAGTCTGAAATTCTTCGTCAGCTAAACGCCTTTGGATTACCCGAAGGTGAGCGCTTTGAGGTGCCTCGTGACGAACTTTCAAGTGCGCACCCAACGGTGATTCGCCGTAAGGACGCAACGAATATTACATTTGGTCTGACGCTGAGCATGCCACGTGAACTGTCTGACGATGAACTTGATGCGATGCACAACCTGAACCACATTCTGACAGGGACCACGCACTCGCGTATCTTTGGAAAAGCTCGCTCGAAGGGCCTCGCCTACAGTGTTGGCGCTTACACGGGTGCAGGTTTCTATGACAGCGCTTGGGACATCTCTGGCCAAGTAAACCACGATACCGCGCCACAACTGTTCGATATTATTGCAACCGAGATTAAAGCGGTCCTGGATGGTAAATTAACGGACGCCGAGATTGACGCGGCGAAATCATTCGGCCTTGGTCGCTACCAAATGGGTGCGCAAACTGTCTCGCAAATTAGTGGGTTCTACACGAACCGTTATTTCGCTGACGACTTTATTAAAGATTACACAAAAGTGCCCGACCTGATCCGCAAAGTCACACGCGAAAAGATTATGGCGACCACCCAGAGCTTCATCGATGCCAATACTTGGGTCTTAGCTGCTGTTAGTAGCGGTGATCGCGACGAACTCGTAACACTGAATGATAAACTTACTGGACTGTTTGATAAAGAAGAAAAATAAATAGTGTTAGAATAAGCAGTATGAAGATTGCGATTGCAGGCTACGGGGTAGAAGGTCAGTCAAGCTACCAGTACTGGGCTGCTGATCCAGCTAATACGATCACGATTGTTGATCAATCTGAAACACCAAAATTTGCCGTGCCGGAGGGCGCTGATGTGCTATTGGGCGCTGATGCGTTCGAGCACCTTGACGGCTTTGATCTTGTTATTCGTAGCCCGGGTCTTGCACCGAATAAAATCAAAACAGATGGGAAAATCTGGTCTGCGACAAATGAATTCTTTGCAGCATGTCCCGCCGACATTATCGGTATTACAGGTTCTAAAGGTAAAGGGACTACGGCGAGCCTTATCGTAAGTATTCTCGAAGCTGCTGGACACAAAGTCTGGTTGGTCGGAAACATCGGCGTCGCCGCACTTGATATCCTGCCAAAGATCCAAATGGGGGATATTGTTGTCTATGAACTATCAAGCTTCCAGTTGTGGGACCTTGAGCGTTCACCACACACTGCGGTCGTCCTATTTATTGAACCCGAGCACTTGGATGTGCATGCAAGTATGGAAGAGTACGTTGCTGCAAAAGCAAACATCGCGAAGTTCCAGTCAGCCGGGGATATACTTGTGTACAATCAAGATAATGAATACGCTCGCGCTATCGCCGAGACTTCACCCGCTATTACTGTCGGCTACCCTGGTGAATTAACCGCACACATTAAGGACGGCTTCTTTTATAATGGTGAACAAAAATTGTGTTCAGTTGAGGCGCTACAGCTTCCTGGAGTGCACAATCAGTCGAACGCCTTAGCCGCGATTGATGCAATCTGGAAGTACGTCGAGAGCCCCTCGGTCATCGAAGCGGGGTTACATGCTTTCAAGGGGTTACCACACCGCCTCGCATTCGTTCGTGACGTGAATGGTGTGAAGTACTATGATGACAGCATTGCAACAACTCCCGCTAGTCTTGTTGCGGCAATTGCATCGTTTGACCAACCAAAAATTATCATCATAGGCGGTGCTGATAAGGGCGGTGACTATAGGAGCGTCGCAAGGGCTATCGCCGGAAGTGATTCTATCAAGGCTATTATTTCTATTGGTGCCAATGGCGAACATATCACCAGTTTCTTGGAGGAAAAGGATCAACGCCTCGTTGACCGTGTCGACGTGAAAGATATGAATGAAATCGTTCGTGTCGCTGCTTCATACGGTGCGGCCGGCGACATCGTGATCTTGAGCCCTGCAGCTGCCAGCTTTGATATGTTCAAGAACTACGCAGATCGCGGCGAACAGTTTGTGGCTGCAGTTCATAACTTATAAATCTTTGGTCTGTAAAGTAAGAGTGTGCCAGAAATTCCTGTATAGTAGAGGTGATGCAACCTCTGATAAAACGACTAAAAGAACTCAATACCCAAGTAGACGCCGCCCTGGGTCGCTTGGCGATAGATTCGAAGAATGCCGATATTGAGGTACTTGAACACCAACTGGCACAACCAGAAGTCTGGCACAATCCAACCGATGCCCAGGCCAAAAGCAAACAACTGGCAGCGATGAAGTCACTGGTTGATCCATGGCTGACATTGCAGGCGCAAACTGCCGACATGGTGGAGCTGATGGATTTAGACGACGATAGCCTACTTGGTGAATTCGAAGGACAAATCATTGCGCTGGAGAAAGAGTTCCAGACACTACGCAAAGATCTACTCTTTGACGGCGAATACGATGATCATAACGCTATCTTGCGTTTAAGTGCTGGCGTCGGTGGGACAGATGCGCAGGACTGGACTGAAATGCTAGAGCGTATGTATTTCCGTTGGGCCGAGAGAAACGGTATGTCTGCAACGACTATCGAACGATCTAATGGTGAAGAGGCTGGTATTAAATCGAGTGTGATCGAGATCGTCGGTCCGTTTGCCTATGGCAAGATGCGTAGCGAGAATGGTGTGCACCGCCTCGTACGCCTGAGTCCATTTAATAGCGATAATTTGCGCCAGACGAGTTTTGCGCTTGTTGAGATCCTTCCACAGATTGATACGCCAGAAGAAGTAAAAATCGACGACAAAGACCTCAAGATCGATGTGTATCGCGCCGGTGGCCACGGCGGTCAGTCTGTGAACACAACTGACAGTGCTGTGCGCGTGACGCATATTCCAACGGGTATTGTCGTGGCGATTCAAAATGAACGCTCGCAGTTACAAAACCGCGAAACGGCGATGAAGATCTTGCGTTCTAAACTGGCGCAGATGCAGCTTGATCAACACACTAGTTCCATCACCGAGCTACAAGCAGGGGAGTCTGCAAACTGGGGAAGCCAGATCCGCAACTATGTTTTGCATCCATACACACTTGTGAAAGATACTCGAACCAAGCACGAAACGAATAACGCACAAGGTGTGCTTGACGGTGACCTTGAACCATTTATGATGGCATTTCTCGAAGCGCCTGCCAAGGAGTAGATCATTGCTTTTTTAGCTCAAGTGTGATATAATATATACATCATCGATTCAGTTCGAGGTGTTCATTATCATATCCATAGATACGAGGTTCAAACCTCGGAGAACAACCGTTCTTATCCACGATCAAAGGAGTAGTAATGTACCAGCCTAAAGACGCAGCAGATGCTGCGATGTACGCGAAGGTACCGCAACTGTTCAGCCGGGTGTCGCCCGACACGGACACTGTCCTGGTGCGCGCCGCTGGACAGGCGACATCAATGCACCATGCGTTCCAGGGACCCGAGCACATCCTGCTGGGGTTTTTGGTGAAGAACGACAACCCGATGTACGATGTGCTTCGTTCGTTCGGCATCACTTACGAGAGCGTTCGTCCGATCGTCGAGCAGATGCACCTGCCTGTCATAGCTAAGCGCATCGTCGAGAAGTACACGCAGTCGGTCCTCGACGCCATCAAGGAAGCGATTACAATCGCCGAACGAGACACGATGGCGACTGTCGCTCAGCCGAAGCACCTACTGGCAGCATTACTGCTGACGGGCGACATCAATGTCGCACAGGTGTTCGACTCGCTACGAGTCGACCGTGACGCACTCCTTGCAAAGGTCATCGACCCGAGCATTCTGGCTAAGCACTAAGTTCTCACCCGAGAGGGCCCGCCTACACATGGCGTGGCCCTCTCGATAACTCACTTTTGATGTTCGTATCTATCGATATACCACGGTCACGTTTATGCTATACTAGCTCTAGCAATGATTCTGTTAGATAGGGTAACGAAAACATACGGTAAAGATATCGCACCGGCGTTAAGTCGGTTGAGTCTCTTTATCGAACCGCGCGAATTCGTCATTATTGTCGGTGCTTCTGGTGCTGGTAAATCGACGCTTCTAAAACTTCTGACGCGTGAAGAGAAGCCAACGAGCGGCAAGATCGTCGTTGGTGGTATCGATTACGACACACTAAAAGACAGTCAAGTTCCAATGCTTCGCCGCAAGATCGGTGTCGTGTTTCAGGACTTTAAGCTATTGCCTCAGCGTACGGTGTTTGAAAACATCGCCTTTGCGCTTGAGATCGCTGGTATGACTGGTCGTGAAATTAAGAATACAGTCCCGAAGGTTATCGACCTCGTAGGACTCTCCGGAAAAGAAAAAAACTTCCCAAGCCAACTATCTGGTGGTGAACGGCAACGTGTTGCCATTGCCCGAGCTGTTGTACGTCAGCCAAAGATCCTGATCGCCGACGAGCCAACAGGGAACCTCGACCCGAAACACAGTTGGGACATCGTTCGTTTATTGGAAAAGATTAATAAGTACGGTACGACTGTGCTGCTTACAACGCACAACGCCGAGATCGTGAACAAATTGAAACGTCGCGTCATCACTATCGAAGGCGGCAAAATTACCAGCGACCAAGCTGAAGGAAGTTACAGGCAGTAATATGGCTAAGGGCAAGAAAAAACTCGACTCAAAAAGCTTTTCGCAACAAAAGCGCCACCGCCGCCAATGGGTGACGTTTATGCGTATGTGCCGCTACGGTGTGAACAACTTTACGCGTAATGCGTGGTTAACGATCGCTGCGACCGCTATTATGACCATTACATTGTTAGTGGTATTTGTCAGCTTTGCTTCACGCAACGTCCTTGTCGACACTGCAGGCCAAGTGCGTGACAAGATTGATATGTCCGTGTATCTCGTTACGGAAACAAAACCGGAAGATGTGACCAAGATCACCGAAGGCATCAAAGACCTTTCTACAGTAACCGCCGTAGGTGTTGAGACGCCCGAACAAGCACGTGCAAAGTTTATCGAAGATAACAAATCAAGTGCGGACACCCTTGATGCCGTCACACAAGCGACGAATAAGCTCCCGTGGACGATTAGCATCAAACTCAAGGATATCAATGACACCAAGCAGCTGCAGTCGTTTGTTGAAAATAATGCACTCGTGAAGGCTAATACCGACCCAAGCCACCCACCGTCATTCGCTGGCGATCGCCGTGCAACCCTTCAGACGATTAGTCGTGCTGTAGACTTTGCGCAAAAGGCGGGGATTGGTGCCAGCATTATCTTTGTCGCAATTTCGACTTTGATCATCTTTAATACTATTCGCATGGCTATCTTTAACCGTCGAGAAGAAATCCAAATGATGAAGCTGATCGGTGCGGAACGCTCGTTCATTCGTGGTCCGTTCGTTGTGGAGGCAATTGTGTATGGGTTCTTCGCCGCTATTATTGCCAGTGCGATAGGGTACTCGCTTCTGTTCTTTTCGGCGCCAGGCCTACTAAGCTATGGCATTAATCTACAGCCAACCCTTGACCTGTTCACATATTACGCCGGCTTTATGCTGCTTGCGATGATCGCAATTGGTGCGCTTATCGGTATCGTCTCCTCCCTTATGGCGACTCGTCGCTACCTACGTCTGTAGGGCAGGGCAGAGTCTTGACGAAGCATCATGCTTATGCTACAGTTGAAACAGATATGAAACTGCGCTCCACCACACCAGTCTCAAGCTCTCGTTTTGCCAAAGTGCTTAGGGGTACTTTCATTGGAATTACTGTCTTTGCGATGACCGTTGCGGTCGTTCCTTTTGCGCGTCCCGCATCTGCTGATCAATTTGACGACAAGATTGCTTCACTCACGCGTGAAATGGCACAGTACCAAGCCGAAGCTGACCGTTTGAATGGGGAAGCTGCAACACTCGCTGTCGCACTAGCCCAAATTACCAACGAAAAGAACGCATTACAGGCGCAAGTTGACTTGAACCAAGCCAAATACGACAAACTCGTCGTTGATATCGCTGCAACCGAAAAAGAAATTAAAGAAAACCAGGATGCCTTGGGAACGACGATCGCCAACCTTTATGTCAGCGACGAAGTATCTCCGGTTGAGATGCTTGCTAGTAGTGGCAACATCAGTGACTTCTTTAACAAGCAAGAGTACCGTAGCTCAGTAAAAGACCAATTGAACGGCACCATTAAGAAAGTCAAGACACTCAAGATTCAACTTGATTCACAAAAAGTAGAAGTTGAAAGCGTCCTTGCACAACAAAAGAGTGCCCGTGACAGCCTTGCTGCAAAAGAAGCTGAACAAGCGAACCTATTAGCGCAAACTCAAAATGATGAAGCGAACTACCAAGGCCTGATTAGTAAGAACGCCTCTGCGATTAACGAAGCGAAAGCCGCACAAGCAGCGCTGCGTGCTCGTTCAAACGCAACCGGCGGCTACTCACTCGTTGACGCTGGTTCACTACCAGGCTACCCTTGGAATAACTCGAACTGTCCTATGCAAGGCTACATGTCTACTGGTGGATCTGACGGTAACGGTGGCGATGGCCACGGCTACGGATGCCGCCAGTGTGTCAGCTACGTCGCATACCGCGTTGCGAAAGCAACTGGTGTCTACTACAACAACCTTGGTAACGGTGGACAAACTGCACAGACACTCGTCAGCCGTCACGGTTGGACAAACCTCGGCGGTACGCCACAAGCCGGTTCAGTCGGATCACTATGGGGTAACCCAGGACACACCGCTTACGTTGAAGCTGTAGATGGTAATAAGATTCTGGTTTCACAGTACAACTACGATTATGGTTCAGGGTATGGGTATTACAGTGAGATGTGGCTTTCAGCTAACTTCTTTAACCAATACGCAAAGCCTTAGTACAACAACTACTTGGTGAGAGATCTTGGCTTCGTATCCGGAGCAATCAACTCACCACCGCAATATAAAATGGGCGCCAAGTTTCTTGTATCTTCCGTAACTCGCTGACGCTCAAACATACTCAGATAGCAATGAAACTTGCCACCCATTTTATTTGGGTGGCTCACAGATTACTCCAAATACGCATCCAATCTCCCTCGCGAAGCGATGTGGGCTTAAGGCTCAGGTTGCGCCGGTAAAATGAGCTTGCTGCGTGAAGTATCCTGTGACGATGCCAAATAAAACCATCCCTAATCCTTATTGCTATCTGAGTATGTCTGAGGCGTAAGCCGAGTTACGGAAGATACAAAAAGATTGGGATGGTTTTATATTGCGAATCGGAGTGGGATGCTGATCACAGCAAGCTCATTTCAGCGGCAGGGTAGTTTTAAGCAAACCATAACTTTTATAGCGTATCCTGAATCCGGATAAGCTATAATTAGATCTAGAAAACAAAGGGGAGTTACAGAACATGGCCGAGCATACACCAAGGACAAGGCGCGTAGTAGAGAAGCGCCCAATTTCGACTGGCGTCAAGGTTATTGTGATCATCGCGGTGCTTGGACTAGGTTACGTCGCAGGAACGTTTAACAGTCAGATTGTGGCTGTTGTTGCGCCACTGTTTGGTATCAAGTCGTATGCGGGCACACTCGACCTCTCGAGCGTACAGAAGACCTACCAGGAGCTAAAGGCGAACTATGATGGCGACGTTGATGACCAGAGCTTGATTGAGGGTGCGAACAAAGGCCTCGTTTCGGCATTAGGTGACGATTACACCGTCTACATGAACAAGGCCGAAACAGAAGAGTTTAACAATGAACTTTCTGGAACAATTGGTGGTGGTATTGGTGTTGAGCTAGGGCTTCGTAACGGTGTGATTACGGCACTTCGTATTTTGAAGGATAACCCAGCTGAAAAAGCTGGCCTCATGGCGGGCGACATTATTGTGAAGGTGAACGATCAAGAGGTTACGGAGGACCAAACGGTCAGCGACACAGCCAAGAAAGTTCGTGGTGACGTTGGGACAACCGTGAAGCTAACTGTGCTTCGTGGCGCGGAACTAAAAGAATTTACTATTACACGCGCAGAAGTGACAAACCCGAGCGTTTACAGTAGCGTTACAGATGGCGTAGGGACAATGACGATTACACGTTTTGACGAGCAAACCGGTGCACTGGCACGACAGGCTGCGCAAAGCTTCAAGTCTCAAGGCGTGAAGTCAGTCATCCTTGATCTTCGTGGCAACGGCGGCGGTTACGTAACGGCTGCGCAGGAAGTCTTGGGTCTGTGGTTGAACGACAAAGTAGTCGTGACCGAGAAAACTAATGGCAAAGTTGTGGACGAACTGAAGTCTGGCACAAACCCAATCCTTGAAGGTGTCCCGACGGTGGTATTGGTAAATGGAAGTAGTGCCAGTGCAAGTGAGATTACCGCGGGTGCACTGCAGGACTACGGCGCTGCCAAGCTGGTAGGTGAAAAGACTTTTGGTAAGGGAAGTGTACAGAAGCTCCTGACATTACCTGAAGGTGGACAACTGAAGGTGACAATTGCGCGTTGGTTTACACCAAAGGGAAATAATATTTCCAAGCAAGGTATTGCTGTGGATAAAGAGGCTGCATTAACGGCTGATGATATCAATGCTGGACGCGATCCTCAGCTTGATGCGGCGAAGGCGCTCCTGCAATAACGGAAGGGGGGGAAGCGCAGTGCTTGTGCTTTTCCTCACCGCTGTAGTACAATTGAATGAATATGGATGCTAACACGAACTCTCGTAAAAAAATTCTCCTTGTTGAAGACGACGAAGCGCTCGCTTCAGTCTACAAATCTCGTCTAGACCTCGAAGGCTTTGAAACACAAGGTGTGTTCAACGGTGAAGAAGCATTGTCTGCTGCAATGAAGTTCAAGCCTGACTTGATCCTGCTCGATGCGATGATGCCAAAGATCAGTGGCTTCGACGTTCTCGATATCCTTCGTAACACTCCTGAAACAGCGCAGATCCGTGTGATTATGTTGACAGCACTTAGCCAACCAAAAGACAAAGAACGGGCTGAATCTCTTGGGGTGAACGACTACCTCGTGAAGTCTCAAGTGGTGATTGGCGACGTCATTGAACGTGTCAAATTCCACCTTGGAATGTTAGCCGAAAAGCCACAAGAATAGGTAGGAATCTTGCGGTAGACCTCTGGTGACAGGGGTTTATTTTTTATCCTGGTTATGGTATGATTTTTTTAAAGGTCACTAAAAATAAACATATATCATGCCTGAACAAGAATCATCACCCTGGACACAACCCGTTGAGATAGTTCCGCCAAAGAGTCTTGAGGACGCGTATGCTAATGGACTGCGTGACGATGCCGATATTGATGACATGAAGATGATCGCTCGCGGTAAGCCAACCGCCGAATTTAGTGATGCACCAGCCTCGAAAGATATTAGTGTCACGAAAGAACAGTATCAACAATTGGGAGCGGCGGATCCCGAGAGTGCCGAAGTATCTGCTTTTATGAAAGAACACGCCTTGGATTTTGGTGGTGACTTAAAGCTAGATGTTGAAGGCATCGGTCCAACGACTGTTACTGTCGACAAGGAAGACTTCTTTACAAAGGTTCGCGAAGGTAATGAGGCACTGACTCCTTCGGAAATACTGCATGAAAAAGCGAGTGAAGATTTGGCCGAAGAATCGTTTGATGTACTAGAGGTCAAACAGCTCGAGAACGGTGAGCCCGTCGAGACTGATGTACTGGGAGCTGAAGCTGCGCGTAAGCTGATGGAAATTGAAGATACACCGGTTGAAGTACCGGCGCCAGCGCCTGAATCTGCATCTAAGAGTATCGCGGATATTATGGGTGGGGGAATCGTAGCTCCTGCAGTAGCTGAGGTGACGCCGACATTTGTTGCGCCAGTCGAAGTATCGGTCGAAACACCGGTTGAGGCTGCTGTAGAAAAATCTGAAGCAAATACTCGTCGCGAGATTGGGTTTATTGAAAGTAGCGCTGCTGAAATTGATCATTCGATTAGTAAACTTGAGCTATTGGTCGACGACATCGAAGATCTTACGATACTTGCAGGCGCAATCGACGCCGGCGAGAGTGGACCGGATGCTGCACGCGCAGTGTTAAATCGTGTTGAAGACCGCTTGGAGTCTTTGTATCGCCGAGTTAACCCGGCCGCCAAATACGACATGATTGACGTATCAACGCATCTTGAATCGCTCTTACGCACCGTAGGTGGTGAGGCAGCAACACTGTTTGATGCAGAGAGTGTCGACGCCACACGTCGTGTACTGGACGGCAAGATGGGCGACTTGGAAGACATCATCACCCAGGTTGGCGTACTCAAGCATAATATTGGCTACCTCGATGCAGCCGAACTGCGGCTTGTTGCAGACAAATTATCACTTCTTTCGCAGGACACTGTCCAATTGAGGCTTACACCAAAGCTTGAAGCTGCTATTTTAGAGTTGCGCCGTTAATCATACACACTTCATAAGCGATGAGCTAAAAAATAACCTCCCGATTGGGAGGTTATTTGATTAAGAGGGAAGTGTTATTAGATAACGCTTACTTGAGTACGTTGTGCAGTTTTACCTGTGAAACGAGTTTTCTTAATTTTTGAGAAAGTAACAATACCGTCTTTTGCAGCGTGGATAGTGAAATTACGGCTGATAAAAGTACCAGGACCGGCAACTTTAGTGCTTCCAGTTTGGCGAATAAGAATTTCACCAGTGTTAACTGTCTGGCCACCAAAGCGTTTGACACCAAGACGTTGTCCGGCATTGTTGCGGTTATTTTTACTTGAACCACCAGCTTTTACGTGTGACATATATTATTTACTCCTTATGGCCGTTCCTTTTAGAATGGCTCATTCAATCTGTTCAATTTTACTGGAAAACGAGGGAATAGTCAAGGGGTGAGGCGCCTTGAAAAAAATATACTGCAAAACGGGCGGATTAGACTTGCCGAATAGCAATAAAAGTAGCAGAATACGTCTATGAACTTTCCCGAACAGGCTGATCCGTCTGCCGAACATACCGAAAAGTCAGCACTCTATGAGTATTTGAGCCGTGAACGAGATGCGGCTGGATCAACACGGGAATACCTACAGAACATTAATGCCGAGTATGTTGCTTCGCCTGCACATCGACCAAACATGCTGCAGCTAAAACGAACTGCGGAATTTATGACAAATCCCGTACACGAGCCAACGTTTCCGAAGCCACTTACGGACGCATTTTACTGGGGTGAGGTGCTTGCGTATAAGACGCAGCAGCAGGTTATTGGCGACGAGTGGTCGAAGGTAGCGCACAAGGTCATAAGTGAAGTCATGGTTGATGCTCTCTACACAATGCATGATGATACCGTGCCACAAAGCGAAAATCTCCTGCAGATTGCGGATCAACTTATGACCGTCCTTGCGGATGCGGACGGTCACGTGATGCCACCAGCCCTCGATAGGCTTGCGATTGAATGGGCAGGCAGCGCAACGAACAATGACGAAGCGCAGTGGTACATGGCACTTGGGTTTAGGTCTGTCATCATGGCGATCATTAAAAAGTCCGAAGAAGATGAATTGAAACAGGTGAAAGATAGTGCAGTCTCATTACAACAACTTCTAGATACACCGATGGAGATGCAGGACGTGCCTATAGAAACCGCACCGTTCGATACCAGGTCTATTACGGTCGCTCGTCACCAGATCATGGAGAGTTACGATGACCATATGCACGCCTACGGACCATTTGATCAGAGCGACGAGGATGAAGTAGACAAAGTCCGAACGTATCTGACGCAAGTGATGAATCGAGATTTCGTTGAAATGGACGATATTGAGCCGGATGATTTCATTCGTGTCGGTGGGAACGCGATTTTTATGGTATTTGATGTCACAGAAAGCGATGATCCAGAGTATGAGCGTCAAGAGCAGCAGACATTTATGCTGGGCGCACATGACTTCGTCGAGGGAACGGTTGAGGCTATTGCGATCGCCGAAACACCTTCTTTACAGACAATCGCACGTCTTCAGGATAGGATCATCGATGTTGATGAGCCCAATGTCGAGACGGACCCGCTAGGCGTACTACTGACGCTTTCGCGACCGGTCATTATTGACGAGAAGGGTGATCGCACGCAACTCGGAAATAATTTTACGATCGGCATCGTACTGACCAACCCTGACATGAAGTTGTCTAAATACCTCTTTTAGTGCATGTCGCTTCATGAGAAGTTAATAATCGGTATGTTACAATCATGGGTAGCATTTCGATGCCAATAACAATTCGGCAAAAAGCCTAACCCGCGTCTTTTTATTTATTAAAAGGGCGGTATGGCCAAAAAACGCGTAAACAATACTGATCCCGTCGTTCAGGTTCGTTTACGCGTCATGTGAGGAAACTTACATGGGACCCTTAAATAAGGTCTACTTAGCGGCGGGTTTTGTGTACCCTACGCTCGAAATATAAATGAGGAGGTATGGATGCAAACCCAACACGCGCGTAAACGAATATCAGTTATTGGAATCATACTTTTGTATTGCATGGCCGCGGTCATGGCGTACCGAATTATAGGCTAAGACTCTCTAGCACCGAGAGTTACTTTTCCTCGGGCGGGTGATCTAGTGACCTTAGATCTACACTGGGGATTTTTAGTGCTTCAACGGGTGATGTTGAAGGTTCTGGATCAAGAACAGAGACAAAGTTCTGTGCTTTATTTTTTGCTGCGATATAATGCTGGGCAAGAATACTCGCTTGAATTGCTTCTTTTGAACCAGCGATTGTTTTGATATAAGCTTTCTTCGATTTTGAAATCATTGAATGAACCGCGCCTTTTATCTTGTATCCAAAGAAGGGGACGCCATTCTCTTCCGCAGAGGCGGCTATGTCGAGCGCAGAGTTCGTGTCGTCTACGACCTGATCTTTACCTGGCTCGGCAGTACCAAAATACACAATTGTCGGGACAAGTTTGTCGTCAGGCTGTTCACCAATATTATCAATACGCGCCTGCACGTTTGAATTCTTAATAGCGAAGAGTTGATCCAGGGTCACCCATGTATTTGTTAACTCGTTACTTTCGATACCTTTGGTCACAGTGTTGCTCGTTGCGATGAAATCTTCGGTGCGCTCTACGATATCACCGTCATCATATGTGCCTGAACGCATTGCCATCTCGGTGATGTAGTGGAATGCGGTCGAGTGTGCAATGCCGGGGATCCAAGAAACACTCTCGACGAGATTTATTTCTTCTTGGCGGGCTGGTCGAAGACGTTCAATGCCTGTTGGAGTGGTGATAAGGACGATTGCTTCAACTTCTATGTCGGATGTCTCTCGCACGATTTCTTGGACATTCATTGCGGTATTGCCGCCACCGCTGCGTGCGATGAAAGACACGGATCTGATGTTATTATCTTCTGCATATTCAATAACTTCTTCGGCGGCGGCTTTATTGCTGATTTTGGCATCGTTATACACCAGGGGCGCAAGTCTCCCATCGATGACCGTCTGGAAGGCTTTCCCAATTTCATTAGATAGGCCGATACCGCTTTGTGTGCGGACGCCATCGAGGAAGATGAGGGCGTTATCGTTATTGATAGGGTCAAGGGCCTCTGTCTGTTCACTGACGTAGATGTGCGCATTATCCTGTTTCGCTTGGTTGGCTCGAACATCGGCCGTGTAATAAGCAACGGGAACGCCTAGTACTGCTGTGGCAGCAAGTGTCCCGGCGGCGAGTTTCTTCAGAGCCATGCGCCGAAGTTCTGATTTGTGCACTTTATTTTCAAGCGCGTTAAGCCCATAGTCGAGGTCATGGGCTATAAGTCGCTTCTGATATTCAGGCGATGGCTGTAACATACTGCCTACAGTATATACCTATAGGCAATAAAATGGTGTAGTAATAGTTAACTGAGGGGAAACTGGTTATTTCTTGACGAGAACTAGGATGTCGCGGGCGACAACCTGGTCTGGGCGGAAATACAGCAGCTGGTCGCTGCGAATGTTGCGGAACTGTACGTATTCGTAGCCAAGTTCTTCGACTTTTGTGACAAGTGGAAGGTGAGTGAAGTGGCCTTCGGTATCTTTCCAAGCAGGAACAGCAAGCACCACAGGAGTACCCGACTTAATCTGTGGTGCGAGGTTTGTTAGGAACGATGACAGAATGTGGTTGGTGTTGCCGCGGACTTCGGTGAGTTTCGAGTTTGATGGCGGCGCGCTGAACGGTTGGCCAAGGTAACCTTCGGCAACGACGGCATCGATAGGACTTTGCCACTGCGCAGTCATTGCGTCGTCTTCGTGAAGGAACCAGTTAATATCGATACGTTCCTTATCTTGTAGCCAGTTGATGTTATCGCGGCTGAAACGGATCATTTTTTCTGCGAGGTCTGTGCCGTAAACGGCGTAGCGCATCAGTCCAGCTTCTTGTAGGATCGTCCCAGTCCCACAGAAGGGGTCAAGGATACGAGGTTGCACGAGGTCACCATCAGGGTCAGCAGTAAGTGGTCCAGCAAGGTTGATCATGATCTGTGCAAGTTTCGGTGGAAGCATACCGACGAATGCGTCACGGCGAGGGCGGCCTTGGTCACGGGCAGCGAGGGCAGTGATGTTTTGCGCACCGGTGCTTTCTGCAATGACAATACCTGATTGGCCTTTGACGACGATCAGTTCGACTTTGTTATCAGAGAGGCCAAGTTTGTTGTGGTGTGAGGTTGCGGTTGAAAGAATCGCTTCTTGGTTTGGGATGAGGCGCAGACTCGTACCGGTTGGTTTGAGTTTACTTTTAAGGACGAGGCCGGTCTTTTGAATGTCACGTGGACCTTCGCTGAAGCCGTACGCGCTGATACCGAGGGTGATTTTGCCGTCTTTTTTCGCCCAAGCGGTCGAATAGTGTTGGACGATTTTAGCAGAAGCTGCGCGCCAGTCACGCCCAGGAACCTGCAAGACGACGACGCCGGCTTTTTGGGTCCCACCGAGGCGTTGGATATCAATATAGTCAGCTTCTTTTGGAGGCTGAACGAGGGCGCTAATGTCGGAGAACCAGCTTACGTCACCGTATACTCGTTCGAGCTCGGCGATCGAGATGGCTGGTTGGCGACCTAAAATGGCGATGTGCATAGCTTTAGTATACCTGATGCACCGCTTGTTATATACTGGAGGTGTATGAAAAGGATGTCATTTAGGGGTTGGTTAACGATTATTACTTTGGTCTTGCTGGCTGTAGTAGTGATATTTGCGTGGCCAGAGATCGTGAAAGCATACCGTTTGCTTGATGACGTGAACCTTTTGATCCTTGCACTTCTTATTCCTGTGCAGCTGTTAAGTTACTATGCAACCGGTGGAATGATCTTCTCGTATCTTCGCTCTAAGGGTGATTTAAAAGAGGTGTCGCGCTGGCGCATTGCACGTATTGCTCTTGAGCTGAACTTTGTGAATCATATTTTACCAAGCGGGGGAGCGGCTGGCTTCTCGTATCTTGGCTGGGTGCTTGGCAAGTTTGGTGTAAAGCCTAGTCGTTCGACGATGTCGCAGATTGTGCGCTTTATGCTGACCTTCGTGTCGTTTGTCATCCTGCTTGTCATCGCGGTGGTGTTCTTGGCGATTGATGGTCGCATTGACCGAGTTATTATCCTGCTTAGCTCGCTGATCATCGTGATTTGTGTGGGTGTGATGTTTGGAACGATCTTTGTTATTGGTAACTCGCGCCGCATGAAAAAAGTTTCAAATGGACTGACTAAGTTTGCTAATAAAGTCGTCAAGAAGTTCACTCGTGGCAAGCGTCCGGAAATTTTGAAAGCGGATGTGCTGCTGAATTTCTTTGATGATCTGCATGATGATTTCTTATCGATCCGACGTGATGCTCGTATTTTGATCAAGCCATTTGTCTGGGCGGTGATTGCCAACCTACTTGACGTTGCACTTATCTGGATCGCTTTCTGGTCCCTGGGGTACGAAGTCAGCCCGGCAATCTTGTTTGTCGCCTTCGGCGTCTCGTCACTCGCAAGTGCAATATCAGTCACGCCTGGTGGTGCTGGTGTCTACGAAGCGATCATGATCGCATTCTTGGCATCTAGCAGTGTGCCACCGGATGTCGCGATTGCGGGAACATTATTGGCGCGAGTCACGTTGGTGCTTGGCACAATCCTGTTCGGTTACATGTTCTATCAACTAACGGTACTGAAATATGGACGAAATACTACTATCCGTAAGTGATTTTGTTGCGCTGACGAACCAAACGCTTGAATACGCCTATCCGGTTGTCCAAGTCGAAGGGGAGGTGGCCGAGTTTAAAGTCATCCAAAATAAATGGGTGAGTTTCAAGTTGAAAGACGACGGTGCGTTAGTCAGTTGTTTTGCAAGCTTGTTCCAAATGCGTATCCCACTTGAGGACGGAATGAAAGTCGTCGTCGTTGCATCGCCACGACTCAACAATAAAGGCTTCTTTACGCTAAATATCAAAGCCGTGAAACCGGTCGGTGAGGGTTCGATTAAAAAGGGCTTTGAGCTGCTGAAATCGAAGCTTGAAAAGGAAGGACTGTTTGCGCCAGAACGTAAGCGCGCGTTACCACGGGTTCCAACACGCATCGCGGTCGTCGCCAGCACTGAATCTGCTGGCTATGCCGACTTTGTCAAAATTATTAACGAGCGCTGGGGCGGGCTCGATGTCGAAGTGGCGCACACACAGGTCCAGGGTGTTCCCGCACCTGATCAAATGATCCGCGCTATCCGTTACTTTAATAGCCTCGAAGTCCTGCCCGAGGTTCTTGTCATCATACGCGGTGGGGGAAGCGCCGAGGATTTGTCGACATTCAATGACGAACCATTAGTGCGTGCGATTGCCGAAAGTCGTATACCAACGCTTGTGGGTGTTGGGCATGAAGTCGATCACACACTTGCCGACATGGTCTCGGACGTGCGAGCTGCCACGCCGACGAACGCTGCGCAGATCCTCGTTCCAGACAAACAGGAGATTATTCGGAGTGCGCGGTCACAGGCGAACTCGGTTGGATATCTGCTGACCCAGGCGATCGATAATTATTCGCGCCAGACAAAGGACAATCTGTCCGTCGCATTCCAGCGTATTCAGCAAAAGTTGGATGACACGTTCGAGCAGCTGGGTGTACTGCGGGTTGTTGTGGCACAGCTGAATCCCGAGAACGTACTGCAGCGAGGTTACGCACTGCTGCGGGGTGAACAGAAAGTCGGCTCGGTTATTGAAATTGAAACATTTAAAAATAGCATAACTGCGGAGGTCCAAGATGTCAGAAGCAAATAAAACAGTCCAAGAAAAATTAACAGATTTATCAGAGCTCGTTGGGTGGTTCCAGGGTGCTTCTTTCAAGCTTGAAGATGCCCTCACTAAATTCAAGCAGGCTGAAGGGCTCGCTGAAGACATTGAAAAAGATCTGACAAAGCTGAAAAACGAAATCAAGATCGTCAAAAAGAAGTTCGATAGCGAAACCTAATGATCTGGACGATCGTTGGTGTCGTCGTCGTGTTATTTGGTCTAGCGGCTTTTTTCGGTGCGCCATACGTGCCTAGCCAAAGCAAATATGTTCGACGGGCGTTTGATCACTTTAAATTAGGTAAAAAAGATGTTTTGGTGGATGCGGGTAGTGGGGATGGGATAGTCCTACGAATCGCGGCATCGTATGGAGCGCGTGCGGTTGGTTTTGAAATCAACCCGCTACTTGTAGGGCTTTCAAAGCTTATTTCACTGACCAATAGTCGCATCGAAGTAAAACTGGCAAATTTCTGGACGACTGAACTACCTGACGACACGACAATCGTGTACGCATTTTCGGTAAAGCGTGATGAGTCAAAGCTGATTGGCACACTGCAGCGTGAAGCAAATCGGCTCGAGCGACCCCTGCGATTAGTGTGTTACGGCAGCCCACTGCAGAAGTGTGAAGCTAAAGAAACATTCGATGCCTACCATCTTTATACATTCCAGCCTTTACAGTTAAAAAAAGCATAAGGTATAATGACGGTATGAATCGACGTCTTGGTGAAAAGGGTGCAGCAAATACATGGCTTATTGTAGGTATTATTTTTATCAGCACGACCGTGCTGGTTGCAGGTGGTCTGGTTTGGGCATTGGTAAACTATTTTGATCAAAAGGATAATGTTGACACAAAAGTTTCAGCCGCCGTCAGTACTGCTGTAAAAGAACAGGCAGATAAAGACGCTGCGACATTCGAAGCAGAAGAAAAGAAGCCGAACCGACAATTTGTTGGTCCAGAAGATTTTGGTGAACTACGTTTTGATTATCCAAAAACATGGAGTGTCTACGTCAGTAAGAATGCAAGCACGGGTGGCTCGTACGAAGCCTACTTTAACCCTGTTGCAGTTCCGACGGTAAGCGCTTCAACGCAGTACGCACTGCGCGTAAATATCGATACAACCGACTATGCAAAAATTGTCGCCGGCTATAACAGTAAAGTGAAGAGCGGTGATCTGGTATCGAGCGTGGTAAAGATCGCCGATCAAGATGGAACTCGCCTTGATGGCGCATTTTCTAAGGACGTTCGCGGCTCTGCAGTTATTTTAAAAGTACGTGATAAAACGATTATTTTACGCAGTGATGCCGCAACCTTTAAGACTGATTTCGACGCCCTTGTTACAACGATCAAGTTAAACCTTTAATTTCGTGTTAATTCAATCGTGCTCATCTTTGTCAGCGTGCTAGTGACAGTGATAAACTAAAGCTATGAATACGTGTGAGGGATCGCTCGGGGAGAGTGCTGGGGTACACCATGAAGTATCGTCGTTAACTGCGGCGGCGCATGAGCTGAAATCACCTTTAGCGCTGGTGCGTCAATTGGCGCTTCAGTTAGAGTCTGGTGACGTTACGGACGAGCAGCGTCGCTTGGTGCAGCAAATTACACTCACCAGCGAACGCGCACTGCGTTTGACGAGTGACCTGACGCGCTCTGCCCGCCTAGAAGATGCACTGTTTGACGTCGAACCAATTAACCCCGAGCAACTCTGTCGGGATATCGTCGCCGAGCTCGCACCGTTATTTGAAGCGCATGGCCGGTCTTTGGCTGTCAGTCATCGGTCGCACCCGCTACTATTGGTAGCGAACCGAGATTTGCTCCGTCGCATCATTATGAACTTTAGCGATAACGCGTTGTATTACAGCCAGCCGGGGACTGCGGTTCATATGCAGATCGTTGCGCTGAAAAAGGCCGGCACGGTTCGTGTTGGTATTCGTGATTACGGCCCAGCTTTGTCCGCTGATATGTGGCGCAAATTGCAGAAGAAATTAAAGCATTCACCACAATCGATTCATGCTCGTCCACAAAGTAGCGGGCTAGGGTTATTTATCGCTTCTCAGTTTGCAGAAGCGATGCAGGGTACGATTGGCGCAACTCGTCATCGTGATGGTGCAACGTTCTACGTTGAGCTACAAGCTTCGCGTCAATTGAGCTTGCTATGACAAAAGTGTTATTAGTTGAGGACGATCCGTGGTTGGCCGAACTTGAAGCTGGTATTTTAACAAAAGCTGGCTACGACGTAACGCTATCGCCACACGCACCGTCGGCGATCGTTGCAATCGACAGCGTCAAGCCGGACGTGATTATTCTCGACGTGTTATTGACCGGTAGCACTGCCTTTGCATTGATGCATGAACTGCAATCATATGGCGATACACACGCCACACCGATTATTCTTTGTACGAATATGGCCGAAAATTTAAAACTTGAAGACCTGGCTTCGTATGGGGTGAAACGGATTGTCGACAAGACAACAATGCAACTTGATGATCTCCCCGCAGCTATTCGTGGAGTGTTGTTGTGAAAACAACAAAGACACGCGCATTGGTATTACGCCGAACCAACTTTGGTGAAGCGGATCGTATCTTGCAGCTACTGACACCCGAAGGTCGACGTAGCGTTATGGCAAAAGGCGTGCGCAAGGAAAAGAGTAAACTTGCGGGTGGTATTGAACTGTTTGCTATCTGCGAAGTAGTCCTAGGTGAGGGGAAGGGCGATCTAGGAATTTTAACATCAGCTCGCTTGATTCATTATTACAACAATATCGTCAAAGATTATGACCGACTGCAATTTGGCTACTTTGTGATCAAGCAAGTGACGCGTGCCAGTGAGAACGTCGATGAACCAGAGTGGTACGACATGCTATCGGAAGTCTATATGGGATTAGATGCGACGTCGATTGCGTTAGATTTGACGCAAACCTGGTTTTATCTGAAGCACGCTGGACTACTAGGGCATCAACTTAACCTGGAAGTCGATACGAATGGCGAGAAGCTGACACTTGAACGAACCTATCGCTACGATGTCGGTGAGCAAGGGTTGCGTGAAGTGCCAAACGGCGACATAACCGCAGATCACATCAAGCTGCTTCGATTGATCTCGACACGGTCGCTGAAGATCTTGGCACAAGTTGGCGGCGTGAACGCAATTCTACCGGCCTGTCTACAGGTTGCGCGTGAACACGCTGCACTGTACTAGATTTTAAGCAAAGGAAAGCCCCGCCATTTCGGGCGGGGCAGTGGTGCTCAATTCCTTAATCAATTGCGTGCGGTATTCGTGTGTGAATGATCCGCGCGATCTTCTTGCGGTTGCGGTCGAGGCGAAATGCCAGACCGCCGCCGACCGTGCTACGCATGACATCGTCGAGTAGTTCGGTGCGACCCGTTTCGTCGATGAGTTGCAGTACGCGCGGCATGATCGCTTTACGGCCACCGTGGGGGACAGCGTGCAGGAGACGCACCTTGTTATCAAGTTCTGCGTTGATATCCCCACTGAGCTTGAAGACGGCGTCGAAGCTGTACAGTTTGTTGGCAGCGCGTTCGTGGTTACCACCGACGGTGTCTGCTTCTGCGATGCAGCTGAGCGTGATGTACCGCTCGATACGCTTTTCCTCTGCCAAGCCAATAGCGGCCAGGCACTGAGAAAGATTGCGCGTCACGATGCCGACGATTAGCGAGCGAGTGTTGTACTTCTGCGTCTTGCCGTAGTCCAGCAGCACCATGCAGGCATGGCGTAACGCTTGCGCGTAGGCCAATTTGCTGCGTTTATTCAACGCCAGCGCCTTCATGTACTGAGCGTGGGCTTTATCACCCTCGTCAAGCTGGTCGTAGGCGAAGCGTTGCATGAGGTGAACTACCGCTTTTTTTGCGCCTGTGAGTTTTGGCGTTTGCACTGCAAGCGCTTTGTCGAACAGGGTGATGGCCTCGGCCATTTTGCCGGCTCGCAGGGCTGATTCGCCTTGCTGTCGGAGATCATCATACGTGCCAGTTTTCTGTGGCATACTACTCCTTCGGATCGAAATTGAATTGTGGAAGAGCTTTGGATACTATACCAAATTAAGCTGAAAAGTCAATGTATCAACAGATACGGATATGATATACTGAGGGCATCTATGAATGAGAAAAATCAAAAAATGGAGCAAATCGTATCACTGGCGAAACGCCGTGGGTTTATTTATCCTGGATCAGATGTGTATGGTGGATTAAGTGGAACTTGGGACTTTGGTCCACTAGGTGTGACACTAAAGCGTAACATTATGCAGCTATGGTGGAAGATGTTCGTTGAAGAACGTGAAGACATGCATGGCGTCGATGCAGCAATCCTCATGAACCAAAAAGTCTGGAAGGCAAGTGGGCACGTTGATACGTTTACCGATCCACTCGTTGAAGATATCGTGACGAAGCAACGCTTCCGAGCTGATCACCTGCTAAAGGATGCTGGATTTGACGTTGAAGGATTGAGCCTCGAGCAAATGTCACAGCTGATTAAAGATAACGATGTAAAAAGCCCAAACAAAAACTCGTTATCCGAAGTGCGAACGTTTAACATGATGTTCAAGACGACCGTTGGTCCAATCGACGATGATCTTAGTATTAGCTACCTTCGTCCTGAAACTGCTCAAGGAATCTTCACAAACTACAAGAACGTGCTGGATAATTTCTATCCAGATCTTCCATTCGGTTTAGCGCAGCAGGGGAAAGCTTTTCGTAACGAAATTAGCCCCCGTGACTTTATATTCCGTTCGCGCGAGTTTGAACAAATGGAAATTGAATACTTTGTTGATCCAGCGAAATGGGAAGAATCTTTCGAACACTGGCGCCAGCAAGTTTGGAAGTGGACACAGGCCCTTGGTCTCCCTGACGAGAACGTCCATGAACTAGAAGTACCAGAGAACGATCGGGCGCATTACAGCAAGCGCACGATTGATTTTGAGTTTGATTTTCCGATTGGAAAAGAAGAACTTTTGGGTCTGGCGTACCGCACTGACTTTGACCTCATGAACATCCAAAATGCGACCGGTAAGAATATGGAGTACACAATTAAAGGAACGAACACAAAATTTGTTCCGCATGTGATCGAACCTTCATTTGGTGTCGAGCGTGCCTTAATGGCCGTCTTATCTGCTGCGTATACTGAAGACGAAGTAAACGGCGAAACTCGTACGTATTTGAAGCTGCCCGTGCACCTCGCGCCGGTAAAATATGCCGTATCGCCACTGGTTCGTAACAAGCCGGAATTGGTCGCAAAAGCCCGTGAAGTCTATAACATCTTGAAAAAGAAGCACGGCAACGTCATGTGGGACGACAACGGAAATATTGGCAAGCGCTACCGCCGCCAAGACGAAATCGGCACGCCGTACTGCGTTGTTGTCGACTTTGATAGTCTTGAAGATAATACGGTCACCATCCGCGACCGCGATACGACAGAGCAGCAACGTATTTCCATTGAAGAACTAACGAATCAATAAAGGAGAATAACATGAAAGCATTGTGGCACGATCAAGTGATCGCCGAAGCTCCAAAAGAAGACCTTATTCGTATTGAGGGGAACTGGTATTTTCCACCGACTGCGTTACACCGTCAATACTTTGACGACAGCGATCATCACACAACCTGTATGTGGAAGGGTGAAGCAAGTTACTACGATGTGACTGTCGACGGCGCAACCAACGATTTTGGTGCTTGGTACTATCCCGAACCAAAAGAGGGTTCTGTTGAGCGCGTAAAGAAAGACTTTGCAAACTACGTCGCATTTTGGAATGGCATCGTCGTTACCGAATAGTAGTCCTAAAAAATAGTGCTAAAAATAAGCCCGTTTTCAGAAACAAGGGGTACGCTCTATATATAAAGGAGAAATAGCTCTATGGCTGATAAAGAAATCAAAGAAGTAAAAGTTGCTGATAAAGCGGCTGTTGATCAAGAGACAAAAACAAAGGAAATTGTGGTTGCAAAGAAACCAACACCGAAATGGGTCCTGTGGGTCGTCGTTGGGGTAGTGGGGCTGTACCTACTACTGATGGCGCTTGGCTTTTGGGTATTCCATGCATTTGGTAATACCGATACACGCACATATGATGGACCCGATGAAGGTCGTGCGACGCAGCGTATGCGTTATGCAAATGAACGTGAATTTACCGTTCGCGAAAGTGACTCTGATGGCCTGACGACCACAACAACGAATACGACGTATACGCAAACACAGGGTGTAGTTACCTCTGTGAGTGGTGACACGGTCGTTGTAGCTGGCGGTGGGAAGACTCAGTCGATCAAGACGAATGGAGACACAAAGTATACCGACGATACAAAACCTGGCGTAAACGACACGGTAGTGATTGTTGGTACAAAAGACGGTGACACGATTACCGCAACACAGGTTACTGTCTATAATTAGACTGCTCGTGTAAAATAAAGTCTAATGATTATTTACTATACCGACGGCAGTTGTAGCCCAAACCCAGGTCCAGGCGGATTCGCCGTAATTAAAGAAATGCAACCAGCGATTGTTGGCCACGAGCTTGTCTCGACCAACATTCGTATGGAAGGCAAGGCGTTGATCGCAGCAATGAAGGACGCCGCTGGCGCAGAGTGTGAAATTTTCACTGACAGCGAATTTTGGATCAATGTGATTACGAAATGGGCACCCGGTTGGGCAGCAAAGGGCTGGGTCAAGAAGGGCGGCGAAATTAAGAACCTTGAAATCGTCAAAGAAGCCTACGAACTGTATCAGAATTCTGAAGCAATCCTGACATGGGTACGTGGACACGAAGGTGATCCAGGTAACGAACTGGCTGATGAATGGGCGAATAACGCACGTACGCGTCGCATGGACGGCGCGGTAACTCCTGCCGATCTATGAGCAAAGTAGTGACAGTGAATGATGTCATGCAGACGAACTACGTCTATACGTTGACTGAACCCGAAGGCAAGAACTTTGCCCCAGACTTCAAACCAGAATTAACACCTAAGCAGATGCTGAGCTTGGGTGTTTTTGGTGGTGTCTATATGCGCGATTGTCGCGACGAATTTCCGAACGACTGGTTTACGGATGCAAAACTCGCCGATGGGGGACGCGACCCAAAACTTAATTTCTTTGAGGTGAATGCCAGTCAACCATTGGCCGAATGGCGCCGCAAAGGCTGGATCTACGAAGAAGACCCGCGTGGGTGGTTTCAGTGGTACTGCCGCTACTATATGGGGCGACGTATTCCAGAAGAAGATCTGCGTCAAATTAAGCGTTGGAAAAATATGACCAGGCACACTGCGCAAATTAAGAAATTTTGTCAGCCAGGCGAGCTGCACTGTCGACGCCGGCAACGCCAAGCCGTCCTCCACTGGGCATACGACAGTCGTAAGTTCTAGCTGAGGAAACCCTTATATTGGCGGTGCTGCCATGCTAAACTAGATGTATAGTATTTACTTATGTGTTTAGGGGAAATGGGACAATATGAATCCACAAAACGATCAGCAATCAGCAGGCTTTTTCAAGCCCGAAGCACCAGTAATTAGTGGACAAGGCTTGCACACACCGCCGCCGCGCTCACGAAAGAAATTATTTGTCATCGTCGCCGGGGTAGTCGCGGTACTTCTTATCGTTGCGACAGCTATTTATTTGATCACTGGGCGAGGTTCATCTGATGCATATGCTGATAACCTGCCATATGTATATGCCAAACCACTCGTTGATATCGATCCAACGACAAAGTTTGAATTTGCCGCGAAATATGACGTGAAAGAGCTGCAAAGTTACAAACAAAATCTCACTAACAACCAATATAGCGATGCTGTTGAGGTATATACCGACGAAGCTCTGACGAAGCCTGCTGCAGATACGCAAGTAACGTTCTCTAGTGAGTATTCAAGTAAAAAGGAAACGTTGACAATTGCACCTAATCCAAGTGCATCTGCGACGAGCTCGTTAATTGGTACTCCAACTACAGATATTCGCAATAAGGGATGGGGCTTTTATGAACAGTACTACCTGGTGCAAAAGCTTGACGAAAAAGGTGATGCACTTAAGAAGCCAATCGTGACGCGTTTCAGCGCAAAAACAACAACTGAACTAGCAACACCGATTGTGAATAATGCTGTTGATGGCGATGGCGTCGGGCACCTGACTTGGCAAACAGTTGATGGTGCAACGAAGTACTACGTCGTGAAGATCACTAACGGTACTGAATCTGTGATTGGTTCAACGACCGATAAAACCGAATGGACAACGGCCGAACAAGATAAGTCGTTGCAGGATTCACTGGCTGCTGGAGAATCAATTATTAACCAGAACTTTTACATCAGGAGTTTCTCTAACTCACAAGATGACCTTCAGTCTAAAGCGACCTTCGGCGGCTACCTTAACGCTGGAAACCTAGAGAGCCTCAAAGACAAAAAAGTGACACAGTACGGAGTTATTGCTGTGAAGGACGACGTTGATTTCTCTGCCTACGGCTGGTTTGATGGCGCAAGTTTTGATGCACAACTGCCTGTTCAAATAGCACGCAATGCCGAGAAAGAGATGAGCACAAAGGCTGTAGAGGCTGGATACTCATTTGATACTATTCCGAAGCAAGCTGCAGTTACGATGGCCGGTGGTGTGACAGCACTCCGTGGAATTATTATTCAGCCAGAGAAAACGACGATATCTAGCAACATCATCGCAACGGTTGATGATGCAGGTAAAACAGTTAGCTCACGACCAGGCAAACAGGTGAATGTGTTTTATAAAATTGAAGGCACACTCATTACGGGTAAGTATTCTGTAGATGATACGAAATACAATAGCAGTACCTATATGTCTGAAGTAAATCGCATCGCAGCGCGTAACCTAGAAGCGCGACCAACTACTGGGTTGGCAAAGTTCCAGTATCAGAATGAACCTGCTGATTTGACGAAGATCACTGCCAGTACAACCGCACCAGCGACTGACTATAAGATCAGTGCAACAAACTCGCTCACAAAATATCTTGCCGCTAACATGATCGCCGGTAAAGAGTTTATCGACATCAAGAAGTTTATGGAAGCAGATAACCACCCAGGCGCCTATGACGCACTGGAAGAGGCGATTACGCAGAACCCATATGTTATCGGTGTGAAGGATTACTACTTCTATGGAAACGAAAATATCATCGAAGTACGCTATTCAGTCGATGATGCCGCACGTACAAAGGCGCAAAAAGAAATTGCTGCGGAAGTACCAAAAGTAATTGCTAAGGTCATTAAGTCAGGTATGAGCGACCGTGAGAAAGCCAAAGCAATCAACGATTACATCGTCGAAACTGCCAAGTATGACCAAGCTGGCTTTGAGCGTGCAACTTCATTCATAACACTCGATCCGCTCTCTCGTGGTCACTCTGCTGTTGGTGTACTAGTGGATAAAACAGGTGTCTGCGATAGCTACTCACTCGCATTCAAGGTGCTTGCTGATGCAGCTGGGCTGCAGGCGGTAAATGTCACCGGTTACATCAATGGAAGCCCATATGGACACGCTTGGAACAAGGTTAAAATGGATGGTAAATGGCAAGTTGTCGACCCAACCTTTAACGATAGTGACGTGAACGAAAAGAACCGATACTTCGGTATTACAGATGCTGCGGCAAACAGGTTTAGTGATGGCCGATTTGTACTTGATCCATTCGTGAATCAGTACGCCGCAAACTAAATAGTTGTGTTTTTTATCATTGACCCCGCAACTTGCTAACGGCTATAGTTAAGTACGCCAGCTTAAAGAAAGAGAAACATGGAAGATACACCAGAGACTACACCTGAAATTACTGACCCCGAAGCTATTCCCGAAATTGTCGACACGACAGATGTCCCTGATATTGATGCACCAATCGAGGCCTTTGCACCCGTAAATGTCGCAGCGGAAGCTGCCGAGCATGTCGAGAAAATTGAAACGTCAGCAGCCGATGCTGATACGACTGACATTTTCCAGTGGGCGAATGCAACCGACGCCGTAAAGAACGAATTGGACGTCGAGTTCTTCCTGTTTAACCGAAACTATACGCCATATACAACGACACTTGGAAACGACCTAGACATGCAGATCAAACCTGTTTTCTTGTTCGACCTTATGAACCAAGTAACACTAGGGGCGGGGACTGGCCTGACTGTCCGCGATTATGAACTGATGGAAAAAGAAGAAAATGTTCTGCTTCGCACTGAACTTGAAAAAGTCGGTCGAGCGCAAACCTTGATTCACCTCATTGAACATGAACGTAGTGATATCGTTGAATTTAGCGAAGAAGAGCACGAGTTCAAGCGCATCAAGGGTATTGTGGCGCGCTTTACAAGCAAGGACAAAAAGAAACTATTCTACGTCATCAAGCAGGTCAGTAGCGGCCAAGCCCTCAAGGGTGTCAACGCTTGGGAATTCCGCGAAGGTAAGTTCGAACTCTTCAAAGCCGACATTGGCTGGAAAGTTCCAACCGACAACCAGGTTCTGATCGTGAACAATGACATCTTTATTTTCAATCAAAGTAAGTTCGAGCGCTTGTTTAACTACGAATTCAAGAAACAGCTATTAGCTGATCAGAAAGTCGCCGAGATCGAAAAGCACTTCAAGCTCAGTTTCCCTGACGGTATGGACCTGCAGACTGCGGTTCGTGAGAAAAAGAAGATCATCAACAAGCTGCAGAAGCTGGAAGTTGGTTTGATTACACAGGAACAAGCCATTGAGTACGCCGATCAAATGCAACTTGAACTAATGACCGATGACGAAGGTGCGATTATCATCATGGATGGCAACGACCTTGATATTTTTGTCAGCCTTATCAACGAAGATTTCATTACCGGTGAGGTGACTGGTCGTCGTTACGAGATCAAGGGTAAGCGTCTGCTGGATGATCCTGAAGGCGAACCACCGCGCGGCTAGTTCGGTACAATGCTTATACTTAAATCGCTTGCATTTATATAGTGCGAGCGTTTTAATAGGGAGAGAACGAAGGTGACCGTCACCTAAGTTAGGATGTGATAGACATGGCAGCTACCGAGACACTGCCCAGCACAAAACCTGAAGTACCGCTTACGACTGATTCGCTATTCGTGCAGCCGTTCGAGCCCATCACCAAGATCGCGGAGTTAGTTTCCACCCAGTCGGTGGACATCGACATCTCGAACTTGGCAATTCAAGTGGCTCCACCGAGCGACATGATCGAATTGGAAGTCGAAGCGCGCAACAAAAAGCTGATCGAGGATGCCCTTGGTAAGCTTGTCGGCGGGGACGCATTTGCGTTCTGGCTGTACGAGCAGGATGGTTTGAAGGGGAGATATACGCTGAAGGTACAGAACCTCATTGGGACAATTGACCCTGTGAAGTTTCCGCGCCTGCTGCAGTCCAAGGAAAACCGAATCGTCGTGTTCGCACAAGGAACACTCATCGATATCGATCCTGAGGATGTGCTCGCTGATCTATTTCCGCACGCGTTCTAAGCCTGGCCCGAACATGAAGTAGAGCTCGCTCCTTCGGTTCGGGCTCTCTTCATTTAATACAACAAGAAGTTCACAATCTTAGCCTATAATAGAGAGAATGAATCAGGGGTTAGCACTCGAGATAATGCTCTCGGGACAAAGTGTTCTTTTAACGGGTCCGGCCGGTGCCGGTAAAACTTTTGTATTGAATCAATTTATTAAGCTTGCCAAGCTCGACGGGAAGCACATTTCTGTCACCGCAACGACTGGCTTGGCGGCAACGCACCTTGGTGGCACCACAATCCACAGTTGGAGTGGCATGGGTATTCACGACTCGGTCAGTCCTGGCTTCGCTGATCACATCTCGAAGGCTCGACGCGAAATTATCGAAAAGACCGATGTTCTCATCATCGACGAGATTAGTATGCTACATGATTTCCGTTTAGACATGGTAGACGAGATTTGCCGTGTTGTCCGTGAAAAAGATGAGCCGTTTGGCGGCATTCAAATTATTATGTCGGGTGACTTCTTCCAGCTACCTCCAATCAATCGCGGTGACTCACGCGCCGGGGGATTCGTTGTCAATTCAGAAGTCTGGCGCGAACTTGATCCTGTTATTTGTTACTTACAAGAACAGCACCGTCAGGACGACGAGAAGCTGCTTGATATCCTGAACGCCATTCGTGCCGGCGATGTTCGCCGTCACCACGCAGAGACGCTGCTGGCGCGTGCAGAGGTCTTTCCTGATGACCTAGAACAGCTCACTGAGCTTCACACGGTGAACATCGATGTCGACAAGATTAATGAAGCGAAGCTGGCGACGATCGACGAAGACGAAATTGTGTATACGCAAACTACTACTGGATCTGATAGCTACGTTGAAGGCCTGCAGCGATCGGTCCTAGCGCCTGCGCAATTAAAGGTGAAAAAAGGCGCATTAGTGATGGCAGTGAAGAACAGTCCCGACCGCAAGTACGCTAACGGCAGTATCGGCACGATTATCGATTTTGAGCCGTATACCGAATATCCAATTGTTGAGTTCCGCAGTGGTAAAGAAGTTTCGATGGTTCCTGATACCTGGGAACAACGCGACGGTGATAAAAAACGAGCCAGTATTACGCAAATTCCACTGCGTCTCGCATGGGCGATCACGATCCATAAATCGCAGGGGATGACGCTAGATGCCGCACGGATTGACCTTCGAAAAGCCTTTGTTGAAGGTATGGGGTATGTTGCACTTAGTCGTGTAAAGAATCTTGAGAACTTATATCTGACGGGTATTAATCAAATGGCACTAAAGGTCAGCGAAGACGCGCAGACAATCGACGAAGTACTTCGTGCCAAAGCTGCATCTGACGCTAAGCGTTTCGCACCACTGCTAAAAAAAGCTGAAGACCGTGCGTCGAATCCAGTCCCCGAGAAGGCCGCAAGTAAGGGTGGTTGGAATGAAAAGATTGCCAAGATGCGCGAGACACATCCAAATGCCTACAAACCATGGGAAGATGCTCAGGACAATCTGCTGAAAGAAAAGTTCCAGCAGGGTGCAAGCTTAGAAGAACTGAGTGATCTGCTCGGGCGTCACGAAGGTTCGATCAAGATGCGTTTGCAAAAACACTTTGGTGAGGATATTGTTCAATAGTATGAATTATTCAGCTTTAACCCAGCAGCCCTCAAAAGCGCATATCGCGCAGTTTGAGCGTGCCTATCCGGCGTCGCGTATGAATTTACGTTTCAAGAAAATTGCCCTAGGGATACTGATCGTCTTTGGTGGACTTTTTCTTATTGGCGGCACACAATCACTGACGCTTAGCCATTCGACCGGTGATAATATCGGGGGAAGCGTCTTTACGCTCGTGCTGGCAGCCGTTATGGGTATAGGGATTGTATTTTTATTTCTTGCAGCAAGAAAGCAGCGTATTGAGTCTGCGAAAATCGCATTGTTTGCACAGCAGAATGGGTTTCGCTATACGCGCATGATCGACGAGCCAGCCTATACAGGCATGTACTTCGGTATTGGGTATAGAAGGGCACTGAGTAACATCATTACGTCGCAGCGTTCGACGCCAAAGTTCGAGATAGGGAATTTGAACTACACTATCCGCACAGGTAAAAGTGAATCGACCTATCGAAAAGGCTATATTCGGATTGAACTAGAGCGCAACTTGCCACAAATTGTACTCGACGCGTCAAGCAATAACTTGAAAATGTTCGGTAAGAATATTACGAATTTACCGGAAGATTTTGATACGTCGCAGCGGATGAATCTGGAGGGTGACTTCAACAAGTACTTCACGCTGTATGCGCCGAAAGAATACGAGCGTGATGCACTGTATATTTTCACTCCAGATTTGATGGCGCTGATGATCGATAACGTCAGTGCATTTGACGCTGAAATTATCGACAATCAACTATTTATCTACAAGTCGCAGGCGCCATTTGTGTTGACTGACGGTGCGTTGCTTGATCGATTATTTAAAATTATTGAAGTGGTAGGGAATAAAGCTCATACACAAACAAACTTTTATGCAGATGAAAAAGTAGGGGATCGTTCTTTGAATGAAGTTGCTACCGGTGGAAAACGACTACGTAAGAGGATCTCTGTTGTGACGGTCATCATTATTGTGATCATCTTTGCGGCAATCGTGGGACCTCTCGTCTTTGGCCAGCTTGGCGTGCTGAACGAAGTGTACGGGTCGTAAACACTCATGCATCGATTAGACAAGGTATAATAGAACTATGACTGCTCGACAGAAATCGGGCTTCCCGAAACATTTTTTATGGGGAGCTGCAACGGCCGCACATCAGGTTGAAGGTGATAATCACAATCAATGGTCTGTTTGGGAACTAGAAAATGCGCATGCGAAGGCAGCTCAGGCTGACTTTCATCTGCACGACTATCCAACCTATGACAAGATAAAGGCTGAAGCAAAAAAACCCGATAACTATGTTTCGGGCGAACTTGGTGATCACTATAATCGCTATAAAGAAGACTTTGATTTCTTAACTAAGATGAACATGAACGCGTATCGTTTCAGTGTTGAATGGTCACGTATCGAACCTAAAGAGGGGAGCTGGAACAGTGCTGCGATTGCGCACTACAAGACGTTTCTTGAAGAGCTTCGACGTCGTGACATCGAACCAATCGTGACGCTGTTTCACTTTACATTACCGGTCTGGTTTGCTGAACTTGGTGGGTTCGAGAAACGCGCCAACGTGAAATATTTCGTTCGCTTCGCCGAAAAGATTATGAGCGAGCTAGGCAACAGTGTACGGTACGTCATCACGATTAATGAACCAGAAGTATATGGTATCGAAAGTTATTATCATCAGAATTGGCCCCCAAATAAAGCCAGTTTGTTTAAGGTCTGGCGCGTTGCGAATAACCAGGCCTACGCACACAAGAAAGCCGCTAAAGCACTGCACGCATTAAACCGTCGCTACAAGATCGGTATCGCAAAGAACACCGTGTTCTTCTTTCCAGGTGATACTGCGTGGTTGAGCCGCTTAAGTGCGAACATCTTCCAGTTTTTCCAAGATGACTACTTTATTAAAAAGTATGTAAAACATAGCGATTTCCTCGGTGTGAATTATTACCAATCAGGACGACTACTTGGGTATAGGGTGCATAACTCGGAAAAAGCCGACTACAGTGACGTGGATTGGATGCTCGCACCAAGTGATGTTCAATACGCCCTTGAGCGCCTAAACCGCAAATACAAATTACCTTTGATGATCACCGAAAACGGTGTTGCTGACGCCGATGACATTCATCGCGAGCAGTGGATTAAAGAAACGATTATTGGTATGCAGAAAGCGATGAAAAATGGGGTTGATTTGATCGGCTACCTGCACTGGAGCTTGATGGATAACTTTGAGTGGGCATATGGAAAATGGCCACGATTTGGTCTGGTGGCGATCGATTACAAGACCGGCAAGCGAACCTTACGTCCAAGTGCTGCTTGGTTCGGCCGCGTTATTAAACGACTGAGAAATAATTAGGAGCATCATGAAAGATCCATTCACAAAGAACGAAGTGAAAATTGTAGTTATTGGGGGTGGAACAGGTAGCTTTACGATGCTATCGGCATTAAAAGGCTACACATCACAGATCGCGGCGATTGTGAGCATGGCAGATGACGGCGGGAGCACAGGGGTTCTACGGGATGAATTAGGGACGTTGCCTCCGGGTGATGTGCGTCAGTGTCTCGTTGCACTGAGTGATTCGCCGAAAATCCGGGACTTATTTGATTATCGTTTTGACGAAGGGACATTTAAGGGGCATTCATTTGGGAATCTACTGCTGACTGCGCTCGAGAAGGTGAGTGGTGATTTTAGTGAAGCAGTCGAGACCGCATCAGAGATTTTGCGCGTGAACGGTGTTGTGATACCCGCAACACTTGATAATGTTCGACTGAAGATGGAGTGGGCAGAAACGAGTCTGATCCTACATGGCGAACGCGTCATTGATGCTGAATTCTTCAAACATGACCCACGCAAAGCGGACCTGTCGCTTGTCCCGACGGCAACAGTGAACGCCTCTGCGCTTGTGGCGATTGAGCAAGCGGATGTCGTCGTCATCGCACCTGGGGACTTGTATACCTCATTGGGCCCACTGTTGATTATCGACGGAATTGGCGAAGCACTCGAGAAGACGAACGCGTTAACCGTATACGTATCTAATCTCGTCAGCAAAAGAGGCCAAACGGACGGCTTTACGGTCAGTGACCATGCTGCCGAAATTGAACGCTTCGCAGGGCGCAAGTTCTTGGACTACGTGTTGTATAACGAAGAAGCTCCGTCACCGGAAATTGCGGCACGCTATGAACAAGAAGGTGGCTATATTACCCGTATAGATGAAGACGTCCTGGCAAACGCGCATTACAAGGCGGTTGGGGGAAACTTTCTTGGAAAGATCGCAGCGCCACATACTGGTGATGTCATCCCTGTGACACGATCATTAATTCGACACGATACCGCCGCTGTGGCAAAATCAATCATGGAGATATTTACTAATGAACAATAACCACGTTGCAACGTTTTACATCCTAGACCTCGATCGAACATTATTAGACACGCTTGCGGCTGGCGACATCATGCGTGATGCTGCGTCGTGGAGTAACATTGGCCTCGCTGACGAGATTACGCAAAAGATCGCAGACTCAACCTTATTTGGTGAAGGCTTTTCACTCCGTGACTTTATCGTTGAAAAGGTAGGGGAAGAGGGTCTTGTTGCCATCGAAAAGAAATATCGTGAATTGATACAAGATCGCGATGTGCTGAACCCAGGGGCGCGCGAACTAATGGAGTTCATCGAATCGCTCCCAGATACTGACTTTGGAATTTTGACCTACGGTTCGCCTTCAGGGCAGGCGCTGAAGATCGACGCGAGTGGCCTAGGTGCAATCCCATTCCTCGTGACACAAGAAACGTTCAAAGGCGACCAGATTAGCTCATGGCGCGATGAGCAAGGTGTCTACCATCTGCCGGAAGAGTTAGGCGGCAAGACAACGAGTAAGATCGTCTTCGTCGATGACAAGCCATTCTCGTTCAAGGGCTTGGCGGCGGATTGTCGTGGATACTGGGTGAAATCAGTCTTCGACGCTGGTATGGAAAAACTTCCAAGCTACGTCGTACCGGTAGATAATTTGCAGTCGATTATTGACGCCGAGAAACGCCTCCTTCAAAAGTGACCATTGGGCGGTCCGCCGACGAACGCTTGATGCTTGTTTTACCACGCTTTTACCCACAAAGCGTGGTTTCTTTTTACCCTTTAAAACGTAAGAGTTATTCACACTTCTGTGGATAAATGAACAGATAGTAATTATTATGTCAAAAATGGGGGTTGTAGTGGGTAGAAGTGGGTTGTATGATGAGTCCAGTGATAAGGCAAAACCGCCCACTAAGACAAACAAATACATTAATAAAATAACCTATACAAAGATCCATCGAATACATCGAGGAGAAGAACAAAAGTGGCAAGCGTAGATTATTTTGAACGAAGACTGGATGACAAGCGTCGATTGACGATTCCTGCAGAGCTTCGCGAAGAATTTATCTCGGGTGTCGTTCTGACTCGTGGGTTCGGTACTTATTTGCACCTCTACCCAAAAAACATCTGGGATGGGGAAGTCGAAACCGCATTAAGTGCATCTGGTAGTATTCTCGATGAGAAGACCGCTGATGTGAATGTGCAATTCCGACGTGGCAAAACCGAAGCCGATCTCGATCAAAAACAGGGACGCATTACGATTGAACAGCATCTTTTAGAGTACGCTGCAATTGATCGTGACATCGTAGCTGTTCGAGCGGGTAAGTACTGGCGTCTGATGACTCCGTAGTTCTGTATAGGCCAATTTCAATAAACTGTCGGTTCTTTAACAAAACAAACAAGAGAAACACTCTCGAGATCAACTATCTGGTAGTGAGGCGTGGATTCTAGGAACACATTAACCAACCTAGTGCACCTTCCTTAAAAAACAACACACCTCCCAAACTCCACCTCACATAAGTCTCTCAACAAGTTATAGCTAGGGTATGAGTTGCTTTATGCGACCCCCATTAATAGCTATGACTGACTTTTTAAAAACAAACACACCTGCGAAAACAAACAGCTTCACTATCAGTTAGGTGATCTCGAGAAATTCCGAAAGAGAAGAGAAAAAATGAAGTTCTTCATTTTTTCGATTATCTGAGGAATTGAAGCGAGATATGCTTCGGCATATCTCGATTTCCTCCTAGTAAACGACTGCTCATAACAGTGGTATACTAAGAGTCAATGAGTAAAGAACAACCACCACATCATATTCCCGTTCTACTTGACGCAACTCTTGCAACACTAACCCCAAAAGCAGGCGAGTCTTATCTCGATCTGACAGCAGGGTACGGTGGACACGCAAGCGAAGTGCTTAAGCTGACCGAGAATTATATCGAGAGCGTTTTGGTTGACCGTGATGACTATGCAATTGAGCATTTGTCACACTTCGCCGATAAAAACGTTCGTTTGATGCATACCAACTTTGAGCAAGCCGCAACGCGACTGGTTGAAGAGGGGAAAGCATTCGACCTTATCTTGATAGATCTGGGGGTGTCGTCACCACAGCTCGACCAGAGCGACCGAGGGTTTTCTTTTAAACACAGTGGTCCACTAGATATGCGCATGGATCGCCGACAGTTAATGACTGCCAGCGACCTTGTAAACGGCGCATCGCTAGAGGAATTAACCAGGATCATTCATGAATATGGCGAAGAACCGTACATGAACGCAAAGCGTACTGCCGAGCTGATCATTGGCCACCGACCGTTTGAGACAACCGAAAAACTCGCGACCCTGATCGCTGAAAACCATCGTGGTAAGTGGAAAAAAACCCACCCAGCTACGCGCACATTCCAATCGCTCCGCATTGCCGTCAACGACGAACTCGGGCAAATAGAAAGGACATTACCGCTTCTTCCAAAACTTTTAAACAAAGGTGGACGAGTTGCAGTAATCAGTTTCCATAGCCTCGAAGACCGACTTGTAAAGCGTTTCTTCAAAGAACAGTACGAGCAAGGCCTTGAAGCCGAACTTGCACCAGTGACGAAGAAGCCAATCCCAGGAGCCACCGAAGACGTTCACAATCCGCGATCTCGTAGTGCAAAGCTACGAGGAGCAGTGAAAAAATAAACAAAAAAATCGAAAGGGCAAAACACCATGCCAATTCACATCACAGTACAATACGCAGACCAACCACAAATCGTTGCAGTTCGCGTAAAGTAATTCAAAAAGTTCTCCCCCGATGATGCGTCGGGGGAGAACACCATGTCTAGAAATTATCCAAAAACAAAAAATCAAAATATTAAAACAAAAAGACTTTCACCACAATGTCAAACCAAAACAACACCTACTACGCGAGCCGTCGCCAGCAAAACTGGTCACGCAACCAAAACACAACTCGTTTTGTATCTTCCGTTAAACTCGGCCCTGTCGCACATACTGTCCTCGTCGCGTTGATGATTACGGTGCTTGGTTTGATTTATTTAACACAGGCAACTCGTGCGACCAGTTACGACTACGAATCGCAAAAGATCGATAGCCAAATTGCCGAATTAACAGATCAAAAGAATGATCTCAACATTGAAAACGCACGCTTAACTGCACTTGAGAACGTCAAGAAGAGCAGTGTCGCAGCAAATTTAACAGCTCCAGCTAGTACAGAATACGTCCAACAGTAATATAATAGAAAAAGCTTATGAAATTAGAACTGCTTAAGGGGAGTCGCTCCCGCATCCTTGCAGCCGTGGTACTGGGTATCATGGCGGTTTTTGTGATCCGACTGTTTTATTTGCAGGTGATTCAACATGATCATTACGTTGCCTTAGCAAAGGAAGAGCAAGAGAGTCGCTTCGTGATCCCGGCCAGCCGTGGACTGATCTATGCCAAGAGTGGTGACGAACCTGTGCAGCTTGTCTTGAACGAGACGGTCTACACGGTTTTCGCCGACCCAGTGACGGTTGATGACAAAGCCAAGGTTGTCGAAACGCTTCGCCAGGTTGCTGGTGGGAATGTACGCAAGGACTTTGATGCACTCCTCGATAATAAGAAGAGTCGCTACCAGATTATCGCAACTAAAGTAACTCGCGTTCAAGCAGACAAGATTAAAGAAGCAGGGCTGCACGGTATCGGCTTCCAGGAAGTCAGTCAACGCGTCTACCCAGAAGGCCAACTGGCAGGCCAAGTCCTTGGCTTCGTGAATACAACAGGCATTGGAAGCTACGGTGTTGAAGGCGGGCTCGATACTGAACTGAAGGGGAAAGACGGACTCCTACAAGCTGTAACTGACGTCAGTAACGTGCCGCTGACGATTGGGAAGAACAACATTCGCGAGCCTGCCCAGGATGGTGCGAATATCGTCTTGTCTGTTGATCGTAATATTCAATCGAAGGTAGAGCTTGCGCTTGCTGAGGGTATTAAGCGTACCGGCGCAACCAATGGAAGTGTCCTCGCGATGGATCCACGCACTGGTAAGATCTTGGCAATGGCAAACCAACCAACCTACAGCCCAGGTGAATATAACAAAGTCGAGGACGTGGCAAACTTTAACAATAACGTCATCTCTGATCCATACGAACCTGGTTCGAGTCTCAAGACCTACACGCTCGCAACAGGCATCGACAAGAACGTCGTGAAGCCGTCAGATACTTACAACAACACAGACTCTATCAAAATCGGCGATAACTACGTCGTAGGAAACGCGACAAAAGGACAGACTGGCATCATCACATTCCAACACGCGTTAACCTGGTCGTTAAACACTGGATTTGTGACGATTGCGCAGCGCCTTGGTGATGGCAACTCAGTGAACTTGAATGCCCGTACGACGATGTACGAATATTTCCACGATCGTCTACGTCTTGGGCAACTGACGGGCGTTGAGCTAGCAAATGAATCTGCCGGTTCAATCTTCTCGCCGGAAGACGAGCAGGGGAACGCGGTGCGCTACGCAACTATGTCATTCGGCCAAGGGCTGAATACCACGATGCTCCAAGTTGCTTCTGGGTTTAGCGCGTTGATTAATGGGGGTACATACTACAAGCCAACTGTTATTGATGGCTACATGACAGCTGACGGATACAAGCAGAACCCAGCTCCAACGCCGCTTGCGACAAATGTCGTCGCGAAATCTACGTCCGATCAAATTGTCCAGGCAACCCACGATGCCCGCGCTGAATCATTCGGACGCACCGACAAGCAAGACTACTATATTGGCGGTAAGACCGGAACTTCACAGGTTGGTGTTGCAGGTGGCTATAGTGATACAACAACAATCGGAAGTTACCTTGGATATGGTGGCGGTGACGAGGCCGAGTATGTCATAATGGTACGATTATCAGGTAAAGATAAGCAGCTGCAAGGCGCACGCGACGCGCTTCCGATTTTTACCGATATATCTAACTGGATGCTCGATTATCTAAAGGTTCACCCGAAAGGTCAATAACGATGAGTTTCACTGTAGAAATCCTAACAAATGAATTAGTACGTACGTTTATCCTCAGCGTCGGCGCATTCTTGCTGGCTATGTTCTTGACGCCAATCTATACGTTTATGGCGTACCGCTTCAAGTTCTGGAAAAAACAGCGCACCGAAAGTACGACAGGGGAGATCCTGAAGGTCTTTACGAAGCTGCATGCGAACAAGTTCAAACGCAACATCCCAACAATGGCGGGTATTATCTTTGTGTTTGCGATCACGGTCATCACGTTCTTCTTCAACCTTGATCGCCAAGAAACCTGGCTGCCACTCGCTGCCCTGGTTGGTGGTGCTGCAGTTGGACTGCTGGATGATATCATCAACCTGCGTGGAACAGGTAAGGGTGTTGCCGGGCTTCGTTCGAGCTTCAAGTTCGTCATGATTACTGTAATTGGCCTGGGGCTTGGCTGGTTCTTCTATGAGAAGCTTGGTATCGATGCTGTCCATGTTCCATTCATCGGAAGTGTTGCAATTGGTTGGTTCATCGTCCCGCTCTTCGCCCTCGCGGTTGTATCGGCTGGTAACGCCGTAAACATCAGTGACGGCCTGGATGGCTTGGCTGGTGGATTAGCGGTAATTGCGTACGGTGCATTCGGAACGATCGCCCTACTGCAGGGGACTCCAATGATTGCTGCTTTCTGTTTCACTGTCGCCGGTGCATTATTGAGCTACCTGTGGTTTAACATTTATCCTGCACGCTTCTTCATGGGTGACGTCGGAAGCTTCGCGCTAGGTACGTCGCTTGGTGTCGTTGCGATGCTTACAGATACATTGCTACTTCTTCCTATTATTGGTATCGTTTTCGTCATTGAAGCTGGTTCAAGCTTGATCCAGATCTTCAGCAAGAAAGTCTTCAAACGGAAAGTATTTATCTCGGCACCTATTCATCACCACTTGGAAGCAAGCGGTTGGCCAGAGACAAAGGTCACGATGCGTTTCTGGGTGATTGCAGCTGTTGCGGCCTTTTTCGGCGTGATGCTGGCTGTCGCTGGCGGTAACATAGGTGGCGCCCTCTAATATGCGCGATCGTGGGTGGAAAGACAGAACGACGGAAGTCGTTCGCAAGCATCGCCCCGACTATTTGATTGCTCTATACATGGGTATCTTGATGCTCGTTGGCCTGGTCGTGATTTACGCGATTGGTCCGCAGCGTGCAAATGTTCTAAACAACGCGATCGGTAGTAATTTCTCGGACACCTATTTCTTTGTAAAGCAGGCAATTAGTCTGGGGCTTGCAATCATTGCTTTTTGGATCTTCTCAACAATTCCGCATACGTTCGTCTTAAAGCATGCTTCAAAGGTGTTTATTGGTGGACTCATCGCTTGTGGGCTCTTGTTTGTTGCCAGTGTCGCGGGTTTGCCGATCGCAGAAGCAATTAACGGTGCGAGTCGTTGGTTTAACCTCGGTGTCCTTGGAAGTCTGCAGCCAGCTGAAATCGTCAAGTTTGGTATCTTGCTATACCTGGCTGTGTTCCTCGGTGCGCGCATGAAAGAGGGGAGAGTCAACGACTTAAAAGAGACGCTTATCCCTGTGGCGGTAATTGCGGCAATCTCACTCTTATTCATCGTCGTGATTCAACGTGATCTTGGAACCGGAATCTCGTTAACGGCCATTATGATTACCATGCTATTTATGGCCGGCCTGAGTAAGAAAGTTGGCATCGCGCTTCTCGTTGGTGTCGTCGTTGTTGGTGGACTGTTTATCTTTACTTCACCGCACCGCGTGGCGCGTGTTGCGACCTACCTGCAAGGGGATAGTAGTTCGACAGACGACGCGGGTGCATATCACATCCAGCACGCCAAGATCGCGATTGGTTCTGGCGGATTGATGGGCGTCGGTATCGGTAACAGTATCCAGGCAACCGGCTACCTTCCTGAGGTGATTAATGACTCGATCTTCGCGGTATTAGGTGAAACATTTGGTTTCATCGGCTTAATTGTTCTCATGGCCGTATTTGTGGCCCTCCTGATGCGTTTACTGAAGGTATTAGACCACTTGGTTGATATGCGCCTAAAACTACTGGTAGCGGGTGTCTTTGGCTGGTTCGGCGCGCATGTTATCCTTAATATAGCAGCGATGATTGGGATTTTCCCTCTCACGGGTATCACATTGCCACTGCTCAGTTTTGGTGGCACCAGCATGATTTTCATGACGGCGGCGCTAGGGCTGGTATTCCAGCTTTCACGCTACACGATCCATTCATCAAGATTAAAGGAGGCCACATATGCGAATTCTGACAGTGGGCGGCGGGTCGGGCGGACACGTTACGCCAGTCGTAGCGGTTCTTAAAGAACTCCGGACCATTCACCCACACGTAGAACTCCGTTTTTGGTGTGACACCAAGTTTGCACCACAAGCTCGCGCCACCGTTGCGACCTTTGATGCAACGATTCCCGTGCAGACAATCGCTGCCGGAAAATTCCGTCGCTATCATCACCTCACGGTCTTCCAGCAGTTAACTTGGCCGTCATTGGTCGCACAAAACTTTACCGATGCATTCAAAGTCGGACTCGGTTTTATTCAGAGCTTTTTCAAACTTCTCGTTTGGCGTCCCGATGTTGTGTTTACAAAGGGTGGCTACGTTTGTCTGCCTGTTGGACTTGCTGCACATGTGCTGAAGATTCCTCTGGTGATTCACGACTCTGACGCTCACCCGGGTCTTACGAACCGCGTGCTTTCCAAGTGGGCGACAACGATTGGTACTGGAGCACCCCTCGAATATTATCCGTACCCAAAGAACAAAACAAAGTACGTAGGCATTCCGATATCATCAGCCTTCCATCCGTATTCTGATGCCGAGCAAAAAGCAGCCAAACAGGAGTGGGGGATAGCGACAACTCACCCACTGGTAGTGGTGACTGGTGGTGGCCTCGGTGCTGCACGAGTCAACGAAGTAGTGGCCGAAACGTTGCATCAGTTACAACAATTTACCTCTGTGGTGCTTGTGGCTGGAGCAGGGCAGTACGATGACCTTCGTGCACTCCTCCCGGCTGATAGTGATCGCTTCCAGCTGTATCCATTTGTGACGAACATGCACAGCTTGCTAGGGGCAGCCGACGTCGTTGTTACGCGCGCGGGTGCAACGACAATCCTTGAATTGGCTGCACTAAAGAAGCCAACGATTCTGATTCCAAACGGTAAGTTAACCGGTGGGCACCAACTAAAAAATGCCGCCGTCTATGCTGAAGCCGGCGCCGTTGCTGTACTAGACGAAGAAGCATTGGACGCGGATAAGTCGCTGCTTGTACAGCAGATCAAAGAGCTCCTTGCCGAGCCAAAACAAACCGCTGAAATGGCTGAACGTTTCTACGCGTTTAGCAAACCTGCTGCCGCAAAAGATATGGCGAGAATGATACTGGCCGCACGGCGTTCGTAAGCTATAATAAACCATAGCCATGATAAACTTCTCACGCAAAAAAGCGACCACCGACGTACCGCGCCGTCGTGCAGCTGCCGACTATGTTCGGACGCCGGCAACACCTGATGCGAACAGTCAGTTCCGTCGTAACCAGACAATTAGTAGTATTCGTCGCGCTGATGGTGAACCTGTATCCGAGCGCGCTCGCGTTCACAGCCTGACTCAGCGCCGCCGCAAGATCAGTGCAACGCTGGGACTCGTGTTTGGAATCATTGTAATCCTTGCGATCCTGATGACGCAGTTTACTGCCCGTGCGAATGTTACCGGTTCTACGGCTGCACTGTCTCGTGCTATCAACCCTGTTGCTTACGAAAAAACAATCAATGAATATCTGGCAATTCACCCCGTAGAACGCCTTCGTTTCGCTTTAAATGAGGCCGCATTAAGTCAGTATGTCTCGGCTGCCCTGCCCGAAGTATCGGCGGTGACACTCTCTAGTACCTCCAACATCGTTGAATCAAACTTTACCTTGACGGTTCGTGAACCAGTCGCTGGCTGGCAGATTAATACCAAGCAGTACTACGTCGATAACACAGGGGTCGTTTTCCAAAATAACTACTATGAAACCCCTGGTGTACAGATTATTGACCAGAGCGGCATTTCACCAGAGCAGGGGACGACCGTCGCCAGTGCTCGCCTCCTTAGTTTTGTAGGGAAGGTAGTAGCCCTGAGTAAAAATGGTGCAGCAGGGCAGGGGAGTTACGTCGTAACCCAAGCTATCCTCCCAACTGGGACAACCCGACAGATCGAGATCCGTCTCAAAGACGTCCAGCCACTTGTAAAATTATCAATCGACAGGGGAGCGGGGGAGCAGGTTGAAGACATGATCCGATCACTGACATATCTGCAATCAAAAGGCGTCAGCGCACAATACATTGATGTACGCGTTGAAGGACGCGCGGCGTACTTGTAAGGCATATCGTATAGCTTGGTTTGGCTGGTTAGCACTCGACCTATAAAATTGCCACTCCCCCCACTCCTCTATCTTCTATACGCTATGTTCTATTTTTGTTCTATATTTTGTACAAAACATAAAAAAACATATAAACATACATAAATGCAAAAAAGTCAAACAATGGGGAAGTGGGAGAGTGGTAGGGGGATAAAAATATTTATTTCACGGACAAACATAGCCATACCATGTATGAACGGTTGTGGATAACTATGTAGCTGCAGGTATAAATGCGACATTAAATACAACGCAGGGTTAAGCCCTCAAGCCATATATGGGTCTATATGGATACAGCCGAGGATAGATAAGATAGTTTATGTATAAACTCACGACGAAATAGTAATGTGTACGCGTATGTAGCATTAAACCGCTTATACTACCCCTATTGAGACGCACAAGCAATCAACTATCATTACTATAGCGTATGTCGTAAAAGATATATTGTGCGACGTTAAAGCTATATATAACTCACGACCTACTAATCACACTTTCTGAATTCTTATCCCACCTATTCTTGAGTTTTGTTTCATTTTTATTGCTATGCCCTGCCTAGCTACTGGATATTTCATCTCGGGCTGTGGCGTCCATTCATACGTAATGTATACGCATACGCGTTATACGTGTTATAAATCAAGTATGCTTAATGTTCTATTTTTGTTCTATAAACTTTTGGAACAAAAAACATGTTCTTAATCTGAGGGGTTGGTGCTCGAAACTCCGGAACTCCAGTAGCCCCACGCTTCAGTGCTGCTAGTGAACCAGCTACGCGCGTTTGATCGTTCGATTGTCGGCAGACCGCCCAATGTGCTAGAACGGTAACGAATCAGCTGATAGTCGGTTTTATTCGATTTATAGAGGTACGAATCTTCTGCTGCCCTACTGCTATCAAGTTGAGGAGTTTTGTTCATATACGCTGGAACAAGCCCTGGTATAAAGTTATCGTTTGTTCCCTGATCCCAGCCCATCCATGCATCACCTGAGTCCGGGTAGGTCCCCTTCTCTGCTTTGAAGAGAAGGATAGCTTTACGAATTGAGGCAAGTTCTTGCTGAGAGGTGGCGAATTGAGCACGGGCTTGGATACCGTTGTATGCCACGATAGTGATTGCAGCAAGAATACCGATCACGACAATGACAATAAGGAGTTCAACGATCGTGAAACCGCGACGGCGTGAGGTATTAATTTGCTGCATATTGCTCCAGCCATGCTAAAGCACCTTGTTGTTCTTGGTAGGACATTGGGTATGGCCAGATGGCGGTCGCGAGCGCTGGGTGATAGATGACGATCGGGAGGGTGAATGTTTGGTAAGGGTAGGTTCCCTGGTACTGTGCGCCATTTAAGGTGACACGAGCTTCTGTAGGTGCGCGTGAAACGATGGTGCGGTTCAATGGGCTTGTCGTGTTAACACCGACGTTAAAGGCCCAACTGGACGTCCCTGTGCCTGCTAATCCGGACACGTTTGTGCCGTTTCCCTGCGAAATTTTGATCCAAATATCTGTCGTTGCGCCAATAATATTTGTGTTACCTGGCGCCGAAGCGTAGACGGCAGCGATAGTGATGCCGTTCGTGTATCCCCCACTTGGTGCTGCAATTTGCGTATTCACCGCAGCGTTCTTCCCTACCCAGAACGTACCGCCGGTTGGGCAGGCACCGGTGCGGACTCCTTCGGTGTTTGAAACGCGATACCAGCTGGTGCCGCTCGTGTCACTTCCCGAGAGGCAGTAGTTTGAGTTGTCGATATAGGCATAGTGAAGCAGTGTGGTCTCACTCTTTTTCAGATCAGGGACGTTTCGAGGATACATGCCTGTATCGGCGTAGATGATGCCAATTTGAGTCGCAGCGTTCTTGAGGTCAGATTGGAGGGTTGCTACCCGAGCGCGTTGCTGGACGCCATTGAATGCCACGATAGTGATCGCCGCAAGGATGCCGATGACGACAATAACAATGAGCAGCTCCACAATGGTGAAGCCGTGTGGCTCCCCTGAAGCTCTCTTTTTAAGTAGTTGCATGTATAGCATCAGTATAGAAGAAACTGAGGTAATTTCATAGGCATAAGCGCTATGGAATAAAGAGAAAATCTAACTTTGTGGTGCGTCGCTAGGAGTTGTCGCTGGCTTACGCTTGCGGGTACGAGTTCGCTTGCGTTTCGGCTTTTCGGTACCGTCAGGATTAAGCTCTGGTGGCCTTGGTCCTGTGGATGATGGCCCGGAACCAATGACTTGATGTACTGCCACTGCCCCACTCTCGACAGGCCAGACTTTTGACTGCGCTTGTGATTGCGGTGTTTTCTGCTGTTGTTGCTGTTGGGCATTTTGAACCTGGAGCGCAGCGTCAATTTCGATTTCGACTTCGGCGCGTGGACGGCTAAAGTTACGGCGGGTATTCTCGATAATGCGACCACTGTTATCAATCTGTTCCGGTGGAAGTGTCAAAGTCGTGGCACTGAAAGCAGGTGCTTTCTCGCCGTTAATCACCATGTTGATGATAAAGTGACGGTTGTGCATTTGGAGCAAGTCTTGTGGTTCGAACTGTGGCTCGAACTGCTTCGCGAGGATTGGTGAGTCGTCGGCTGAGACACGGAACGAGATCATCGTCCCAACGTTACCGAAGACGGCGTCACGGACGGTCTCGGTCATCTGAGAGATGTACTGGTTAGCGACGGTCAGGTTGAGTCCGTACTTTCGGGCCTCGGATAGAATGGTCGCGAACGAATCGGTCGCGAAGTTCTGGAATTCGTCCACATATAGATAGAATGGACGGCGGTCTGCAATGTTTGGAATGTCACTACGGCTCATGGCAGCGAGCTGGATTTTGGTGACCATGAAGGCACCGAGGATCGCCGCGTTATCTTCACCGATCAGACCTTTTGATAGGTTGACGACGAGGATCTTGCCTTCGTCCATGATTTCACGGATGTTGAAGGTCGACTTCGGTTGGCCAATGATGTTTCGAATGATTGGGTTGGCGGTAAAGGCACCGACTTTGTTGAGGACTGGGGCGATCGCTTCAGACTGGAACTTGTCGTTCCAGCTGGCGAACTCAACGTTCCAGAACTGCAGAACGACGGTGTCGGTACAGTATTCGAGGGTTTCTTTACGGAACTTTTTGTCAGTCAGCATACGGGTGATGTCGAGCATGGTCGTGGTTGGGCGATCGAGCAGTGCGAGGATGGTGTAGCGCAAAATGTATTCCAGGCGTGGTCCCCATGACTCACCAAACATGCGCTTCAAAACACCGATGACTTCCGAGCTAATATTTGTCTTCTGGCTTGGGTTTGTGACCTCAAGTGGATTGAATCCAAGTGGGAAGGCGGTGTCGGCTGGGTTGAAGTACACGACATCGTTCATGCGGCTGCCAGGAATGAAACGCATGTTATCGACAGCAAAGTCACCGTGCGGGTCGATGATGGCGTAGCCGTGGTTATGGAAGATGTCGCTGAGGGCAAACAGTTCGAGGGTACCTGACTTACCTGCACCGGTTTGTCCGATGATATAGACGTGACGTGAACGGTCGGTGCGGAGCATGCCGAACTGATGGTTGATGCCGCGGAAGTTGGTTAAACCGAAGGCACTAATGTTCTCGTCGATTGATGGATCACCGGTGATAATAGGAAGCTTTGCAGGTGGTTCTGCGGTCTTCGATGAAGCCCAGACGATGTTTGGTGTTTCCACGTTCGTGTGGGGCAAGTGAAAGACACTGGCGAGCTCTTCGATGTTCAAAATGAAGCCGCCGCGTCCAAAGGCGCGTTTACGGTATTTAACGAGGTCTTCAGATTTGAAGCTGGCGCCCGAAATCTTAAATCCGTTCAAGTTAGTTGAGTTGTACTGTTTAAATGTACCGACGATCGCCTGCATTTTTTGGCGGGCGTTGACTTGGTCTTCACCGAGGTATGCGAGGCGAATCTTTACTTGGTAGCCCAACTTGGTGGCTTTCTTTTCAGCTTCTGCGATGCGTGTTTTGTTGCGGTCGGATAGCTCTTTTGGAGCGGCTGCGGCTTTCGCGGATTCTTCAGGTGGTTTCCAGAGGGCTTCGAAGACTTCAGCGAGCCACGCTCCTCCATTCTTAGCGAAAGTCTTTTTACCTTCTTTGACACCTTTAATCCATTTTTCTGAGCCTTTGTGCCAGTCATCGGCGATAGGCTTGGCGAGGATCTGAATCCAGACTTCTTCACCGGTTGTCTCAAGTTTCGCGAGGGTCCCGGTAATACCAGCTAATGGGTCAACTTCAAAGTTTTGGAAAGTCTTAATCGGCAGGAATTCACTATCAGTGAGTGTAATTTCAGAGGTGTAGACGACACTGTGTTCGCGTTCGTGGGCAACATAGTCCTCTTCGGCGTCACGGATTTGGACGGATGGATACTGCGAGTAGATTTGGCTTTCAACGAAGCTGCGTAGTGTTTTTGGTACCCAGGCGTAGAAACGGATCTGTCCGTTCACAGAGGCAACCTCGAGGCTGACGTGCTCTTGCACTCCCCCATTTTCACGCAGTTCCATGCGGTCACGAAGAATACCGTGTAGGCTGGCAAACAATTGTTCTGCGGCAAGTTCTTGCTTGTCGTTGGTCTTCGGGATTTCGAGGATCAATAGATCACTTTCGATGTCCAGTTCGATGACTTCAGCGCGGCGATAGTTGCGCCACGTCATATACGCGAGTACTAAAACAATTGGTAGCCATACATACCACTGTAGAAAAAAGTTAAAAATGGCGCCGATGATACTCATACTGCTAATGCTATTCTCTCACCTCTTAACTGATCTGGCAACGACTGAGAAACGATTTCGGCTTTAGGCTTCGTCGAGTGTGTAGGTTGCTTTTGCAACGCGCTTGAATTGCGCTTTGCTTTGAAGGTTAAGAAGGATAGTTGTTTCCTTTACTTGGCGACTTTTAAGGACGCGTTTGACGATCTCGTCGCGGTGCAGTGGTTCTGTAGAATCACGAAGTACTTGGGCGATGATGTCAGAGACGGTTCCCTTGCTGTATCCCCAGTTGTCGAGGGCGTAGATGCCACGGCCGATGAGGACGAATCGCTTGTCTTTAATAAGTTCGTTGTGGATGGCTTGTGTAGTGACATCTTTACGCTTGAAGCTGCTGTCTTTGATGCTTTTCGCGATTTGTGAAAAGTGCAGTGGCTTCTTGTTTTCAGCGAGGATGACGTAGATCTTGTCGCGGATGTTTTTTGGGTTCACGGTTGGCCATTTGGTCAGTCCCCATGTGTCTTTGAGGTGTGCAAGTTGCTTGCTGACACTGGCGAGCGCTGAAACGTGCATCGGGTGCTCGTAGCTGAGCTTGTCATGTAGCTGATCGAGGGTCATAGGTTCTTTGTTTTCTTTGATGACACGTACGATGTCGTCGACTTGGCTACGGATTTTCTTTTCGTCACCGTATTCAGCGATACCAACAGCGTGGTGGTAGTTGTCGTTTTCGTCGATAACTGTCAGGCCAGGTGCGAGTGTCGCGATAAACGCGGCGTGTGCACGCTCTTGTTGGTTAGTAGTGCGGCCGTAGATAGTGTCAGCGAGGTCCTGAACACGGGCAACGCGTCCCATTTCACTGAGAGTGCGGATGAATGTCTTTTCAAGTGATGTAACGACTTCGGTCTTGCCTTCTTCGGCAGCGATCTTAAGGCGGATAAGGATAGCTTTTTCAAGTTGACGAACACGTTCACGAGTAATACCAAGCAGCTCACCGATTTGTTCGAGCGTTTCGCGGCGGTCATAGAGGCCGAAACGACGAGTAATAATCTCGCGTTCGCGTTCTTGTTCGATCAGTGCAAGTACATCACTTACTCCTGATTTCAGGTCGATAGTAGGCTGTTTTTGGTCAGTCGCTTCGGTCATATGTGTTCTTTCTTTCCGCGCCACCTCGGAGATTAATTTGCTATCCAAATATGTTAATCATTATACAAGATTATGTATGGTATGTCAAACATTTTGTATGGTTAATTTATTATAGCATGAAGTAGACACCCACTGTAAATAGTGTTACTAGACTTTAGTTATCCACAACATGTGGTATGGCTGCCTATTTAAAATGAAAAATCCGCGCCAAAATCTGGCGGGATAATTCATCCTTTCAGAGGTAGGCGCGGAGTACCGCTTAGTGATCGACTGCGTAGAGCTGTGCGACGGGCGTCTTCTCTTCCTGGGTTTCCATGAAGGTTTGACGACGCTCGGTGATAAGCAGCAGACGCTGCTCGAGCAGGTTCATTGTCGCGGTGATGGCGTCGGGGGTATAGACCACCGAACCCATGACCTTGAACTGAACCGTGATCTCGCTGTGAAACAGGTGTTTGAGCGCGTGCTGGAGGTGCTGGATGACCTGGGTGTTACCGGGGATCCCCTCGATCTCAATGAGTGAGGTTTTCTCGATTCGGTACGTGCCCGTCTTTTCGAAGTGCCACGAACCGGCAAGCGGTGAATTTGCTCGGATGAGCGATTCCAGCACGACGTTCAGTAGAACAGCCTTGCTCGTGTCACTGGTGGAAAGGGTAGCCTTTACGGTGATATCCATCGAACTCTTTCTAATTGTCGGGTGCTGCATTAGAAAATGCGGGTGTGCTAAGTGTACATCGTATTATAGCATAAATACTATAAAAAAGCAATAGCTCCCCTGTTTTAGTATGCGGAGAGCTATTTTTTCTTGGCTGGTGTGCGCGTTGCGGTAACTTTTTTTGCAGCTGGTTTTTTCTTGGCTGCGGGTTTCTTTGCGGGTGCTTTCTTCGCAGCAGGTGCCTTGCGACCGAAACGTCCTTTTCCAGGAGCAGGCGCGTCTTCGAGCATTTGCTTGGCCTGGTCGTGTGTGATTTCTTCAGGTTTTTGGTCCTTTGGAATCTTGGCGTTCTTTTTGCCATCGGTAATGTATGGGCCGTAGCGGCCGTTGAGGACTTTGATGCCGTCACCGAAATCGTTAATGTTCTTCTCTGCCTCGGACTTTAGCTTTGCAGCGTACAGTTCAAGCGCTTCATCGAGGGTGATGTCGTGGGGATCAATTGGTTTGATGCTGACGAAGAGCTTGTCGACTTGGATATACGGGCCAAAGCGACCGACGTTAGCTTTGATGTCTTTGCCGTCTGAGGTCTGTCCAACGAGGCGTGGCAGCTCGAATGCCTTCAGGGCTTGTTCGAGTGTGACGGTATCGATGCGGGCGCCGGCTGGCATAGGGGCAAATTGTAATTTCTCTTCCTTGTTTTCAGGATCACCAAGCTGAAGCATTGGGCCAAAGCGGCCGAAACGTGCCGAGATTGGCTTACCGGTTTTAGGGTGAATACCAATCTGGGTTGCTTGGGCAACAGCTGAGCGGTCGATGCCACCAGAGTTTTCGACGAGCTTGTGGAATGGCGTATAGAATTTCTCGAGCATGACATTGCGCGCTAACGCACCGGCAGCGATTTTGTCGAAGTCTTGCTCAACGTCAGCAGTAAAGCCATAGTCGACGACTTGTTCGAAGTGGTCAGTCAGGAAGTCGCTGATCATTTCACCGACGCCAGTTGGGACAAGCTTTCCCTTATCAGAGCCAGTCTTTTCTTTGACGATCTCCCGTTCAATGTCTTGAGCTGGCTGGACGGTCAATGTAATGACGTCGCGCGGTGTGCCTTCAGCTTCACCCTTTACGACGTAGTCGCGGGCTTGGATAGTGTTGATGATTGTGGCGTAGGTTGAAGGGCGACCAATGCCGAGTTCTTCAAGTTTCTTGACGAGTGCACCTTCTGTGAAACGTGCGGGTGGGCGTGCAAAGGTTTGCTTCGCGAGAGCGGATTGAAGTGCCAAAACATCATTTGCTTCCATTGCAGGGAGAATATCTGGATCTTTCTTTCCGGCGCCGTACACTTTCAAGAAGCCGGCGAAGACAATGACTTCCCCCTTCGCTTCGAAGACCTGCGAACCGGTGCTGATGTCGATAGTGACGGTTGTCTTTTCGAGTTTCGCAGGTGCCATTTGGCTGGCGAGTGCACGGTTACGGATCAGGTCGTAGAGTTTCTGGTCGTACTCGTTACTGCTACCACGTTCTTGCGCCATGTCAGTCGGACGAATCGCTTCGTGGGCTTCTTGGGCACTGGCGTTCTTGGTTTTGAATTGGCGAACCGTAGAATATTCAGGGCCAAAGCGGCTGGTGATGTAGTCTTTCGCCGCAGCGATTGCTTGACCGCTCAGGTTGACCGAGTCGGTACGCATGTAGGTGATCTTACCTTCTTGGTAAAGTTTCTGAGCACTCGACATTGTCGCGCGGGCACCGAAGCCAAGCTTTGAGTTCGCTTCTTGTTGCAGGGTGCTGGTTGTAAACGGCGCACCTGGTGTGCGAGTTCCAGGGCTCTTGGTGACTTTACTGACGGTGAAGGTTGCGTCTTTTAGTGAGTCGAGGAACGCTTGGGCTTCTTCTTCGGTGTCAAAGCGGCCAGGCAGCTCAGCTTTAATGAGTTGGGCATCGTGCATAAATTCAGCGGTGACCTTGAATGTGAATGAACCTTCGAACTTTTGGATTTCACGTTCACGTTCAACCAGGAGACGGACAGCTGGTGACTGGACGCGTCCAGCAGATTTACCACCAGGGACTTTTTGCCAGACCACAGGCGATAATTCGAAGCCTACCAGGCGGTCGAGAATTTGACGGGCTTGTTGCGCAGCGACAATTTGCATGTCGACGTTACGAGGTTCTTGTAGGGCTGCTTCGATGGCAGTCTTGGTAATTTCATGGAAGACGATGCGCTTGGTTGTCAGAGGATCAAGGCCAAGGACTTCACAAAGGTGCCAGGCAATGGCTTCCCCTTCGCGGTCTTCATCGGTTGCGAGCCAGATCTGCTCAGCTGCTTTTGCAGCTTTCTTGAGTTCGGTGATAGTTTTCTTTTTATCTGGGTCGACTTCATAGGTCGTTGCGAAATCATTCTTCACGTCGATAGGAGGGGTGCCGGTCTTTGTCTTTTTAGCGATAGAGCGAATATGGCCAACACTTGAGAGTACTTGAAAATCACTCCCGAGGTATTTCTCGATAGTTTTTGCTTTTGCTGGGGACTCTACGATTACTAAGTTTTTTGGCATATATTGCTTGCGTTTGCTTAACCAGCTAAACACAAGGCTCGACTTTACACAACTTGTCGGCCTTTGTAAATGGCTGTAGAAAATACTATAGCCAAACATTCTTATATCTGCATGAAAAAGGAAAAGGCCGCCCGTAACTCCTTTTATGGGAGTTTGGGCGGCCTAAGACCGGATGGTGTTGCTTGAGGTTAGGACTCTGGTCTGGCCAGCTGTTCGAGTTCGGACAGGATCATCTCGACACGAAATCGCTGGGTGATCGGATTGGCGTCGTCCGCCGAGATCTCTGCGATCACCTCGTTGATATCGAGCGGCAGAATCGCCGGCATGGTGTCATCGAGTAGCCCGAACCCAAGGTGCTTCGACACCTTGTAGATGGCAAGCTGCTTGCTGTCGGGCTTTTCATCACCCGAGGTTGGTCCTACCTGCTGGTAGTGTCCGCGTGTGATGGTCTGCTCGCTGAACGTTTGACGGTTCTTAGTGATGCCGAGCTCTTTGTTTCGATGTTCCATGAATTGGTCCGCGTGGGGGTTAGCCAAGACGCTGCCAAGTGCGGCACGGAGCAGCATGTAGGCCGTCGCCATGAAACCAACGGCTTCGTCAACTTCGAGCTCGAGCTGCTGTTCTGACTGATTCATTTTTTGTACCTTCTCAAGTATTCCAAAGGTCTCGCGGAACTTCCACGAGACCATCTTTGTGGGATGAGCGTGGAGGCTCTACGCAGTATATATTATAGCACTTATGATTATAAAAGTCAATGTAGAGGGATGAGAAATGCAAAGGAAAAGGCCGCCCATGGTTCTCGGGTGAGAACGGGCGGCCTAAGCCTTTTAGATGTTGATTACTTGTCGGTCGCGGGTGTGTCGGATGGATCCTCAGCCTGGGAGCTGAATTCGTTGAGCCAGGACAGGACCCAGCTGATGGGGGTTGCCGGGATATGTCCCCTCTCGGCAACCTCACTCTCGTTTCGAAGAAGCATCATGGCGATCGGCAGTGCGTCGACCAGTATGAACATTTGCTGCCCGGAACTGAGGAGAGTACTGACCGGTACTGCGAACGATGCCTCTTCGGGGATGAAGACGAGCGGCGAGCTGTTCAGAAAGAAGCTTGAGCTGACTGCGGCGAGCTCGTCGTAGCCGAAGCCAACGGCGACCTCGTTCAGTTCGATGTCTTCAAACTTGATCTGCTGGCTGTCCAAGTCGAGGATAGGCAGCAGCTCCAGCACTTCAAGCGAGTTCCGCTTGATGATCGATGCCGATGCGCGTTTGACGGCTTTGTCGAGCGTCTTCGTGAGGCGTTTGACCGCCCTTTCGCTGTCCTTCGCGATTCGCTTTAGTTCTGCGTCTTTCGCACGCAGGAGCTGTTCGGTCAGACCGGGCTCGTTTGTAGCTTTTTTCTTTCCCATACGGTGTCCTTTGTTTGGACTGACATTCTAAAAGGCCTTTGCGGAGCCAGAATGTCAGTTGATGACTGAAATGTTGGCTCTACGCAACGTGCTATTTATACCATATTGCTACACTGATGTCCACTGGTTGCCCCCGAGTGACCGCACGAGTCCTCCGACTTCGAGCATGGTCATTGCCTGCATAAATTCACTTGCCGAGACGCCAGATTGCTGATGGAGGCTGTCGCCATCGCGAATCCCCTGCTGTAGCAAATCGATGATGGCAATTTCTGTGGGTGTGCTGCCGAGGTTAAGGCTTGTTTGCACGTCGATAAGATGTGGCGCAATGACATGGAGGACATCATCGGCGTCGATCACAGGCTGGGCGCCTTGCATGATCATTCGATTTGGTCCAACGGACATTGGGCTGGTGATATTTCCCGGCACGGCGAAGACATCCCTATTTTGATCGAGGGCATGAGCGACGGTTGCAAGTGTGCCGCTCCTCGCCGCCGCTTCAGTGACGATAACTGCATCGGCGATGCCGCTGACAATACGATTGCGTGCGAGGAATTGAAAATCTCGTGCCGGTGTTTCAGGTGGATATTCACTAATGATCATGCCGCCTTTGGCGATGATTTGATCAGCTAGTGCTTTATGTGACGCGGGATAGATTGCGTCGAGCCCATTCGCAAGCACTGCGATAGTGGTCCCGCCTGCTTCCAATGCTGCCCGATGCGCAATCGCATCAATGCCGAGTGCTAATCCGCTGACGATCACAACCCCCTTCTTAGCCAGGTTATAAGCTAAATTAAAGGTTACTTCTTTACCATAAGAAGTAGGCTTCCGTGTCCCCACTACTGCTACCACCGGAAGTCGTCCCGAAGGCACCTTACCGATGTAATATAACGTTTTAGGCATATAAGCAATAGTGCTTATGATCTGGAAGAATTCTTCTCTCTCTGGTGACAATGTCTTGATTTTCATGAGATTTGTTTTAGAAGGTATTGACTTACTGTCAAATACGTGCTAAAATGCAAAGCGATTGGTTAGTCCTGCGAGGCTTACCAAGTACCTTATACCCCCTATTCTAACTTATGTTAGGTTATATACACGGTGTTCATGTAGTAACTACCCTCCACTACATGAGCCTCCCGCAAGGGTGCCAGCTGTGTATATATACTAATCCCTTTAACACCGCATTTCTTACGAGATACGGGATCCCAATTACGATTCTCAAGTATAGTGACAATACAGTTGTGACTGTCCTTGTGGCAGTCAGGCGCGCACCATATTTTTTACTATCGGTCGCGACGCTTCGCTGAGAATCCGGGTGGGTTAAAGGGTAAAATACGCTCACAGTGATGCCCACCCTTACTGTGAGCGTTTTTTATTGGAAACTTATTAAGTTTTTATAGATCGTCTTTAAAGTCTTTGATTGAGCGTGATGAACGAACCTGTAGCTCAATCCCGGCTTTGAGTTTAATTAAATCCTTTAGTGGAAGATCGTCGAGTACGATCTTTTTTACTACATACCCTTCGTCTTGATGTATAGCATAAAGGAAGCCATCGCGCCCAAGGCACGGCATACTGACCTTATCGAGTGCAGCTGGAATATACCAAGCAGCAAGCTCTTGTTCTTCGTACACGGCAACTTCTTTTTTCAAAAAAGGTAAGCGCGATGGTTTTGAAACGATAGTATCAATGTGAATAATGACAGCGTTTTCATAGTCAGGATCAATCTCTGTCGTCATGGCGTCTTTTGCTGTCTGTGCGTCGTCTGGAATTTCGAATAAGAGACGAGCTTTTTGCGCCTCTTTGGTTTCTGTTACTTCGGCAAATGCTTCAGCGGCTTTCATATGCATCTGCTTGTCGATGTCGGATAGTCTTTGATTTTCCCACACGCGTTGTTCAGGTGTTAGGTTTGGAGTTGAGAGAAATTCAGGCGATGTCATGATGCATATAGTGTAGAACTTGATTCACGAGACTACAAGCAGTACCGCAATTATAGTTAGAGATCTATTTTGTGGCTGGAAAGTTCCAGTTCGCCACGCACGAAAGCTTCGATCAGCTCAATGGCTTTTGGAGCGATGTGTTTGTCGATCTTGTGCTGTTCGCCGCGGGGGAATTTTCCGAGGACGAAATCAATGTCATTCATACGGTCGCGATCTACGGTCCAAATGCCAATGCGGACGCGTGGGTAGGTTGGGCCCAGGTGTGTATTGAGACTCTTGATGCCATTGTTCCCTGCATCGCTGCCGCTCTCACGAATGCGAATGGTGCCGAATGGCAGCGCCAGGTCGTCGTGAATCACAATAAAGTCTTTCGGTGTATCGAGCTTATAGAAATCAATAAACTGACGCGCAACCAGGCCAGTGTCGTTGTAAAAGGACAGGGGCTTCACAAGAATGACTTTCTCGCCACTGATCATCACTTCGGCTAAACGCGCCTTAAACTTGTCGACATCGCGCCACAGGGCATCGTATTTCTCGCCAAGGATATCTAAAACCATGAATCCGGTGTTATGTCGGGTCTGTAGGTATTTAGTGTCAGGGTTGCCTTGGGCGAAAATAATCTTCATCTCCCCTATTCTACTACACACCCTTAACGCAATGAGTCCGCATTGCGTTATTCTATTTTGGTGGTATAATTACCCTTATCTTTTTCATGAGTATATTCGCACCAAACAGAGGGGTTTAGTATGAAAAAAGAAGTACAGAAAAGTTTTTGGCCGACGCTGTTTGGAGTGCCTTTGACACTCTTTCTGGTGGGGCTGTATCTGCTCGGTACGCTCGTCATGTGGCAGAGCGCCCTCAGTGGTACGCACGAGCTGCCCAGCGATGGCAACAGGCTCTTGTCCATCTGGTGCTCATTCAGTCTCGTCGCACTGTGGATCGTGGCGTTCAGGCTGATCGAAACACATCACTGGCGATCGTTCACTGAGCTGATGTGGCCGGTAACCTGGTTGACGCTCGCGTTGATCGTGTACGCCTGCATCCACGGGTTCGGCACTTTTTTGCCGGAGCAGTACCAGGACAAGATCATGTTCGTACCGCTGGCCATCAGCGCGCTCATCGCCTTCCTGGTGCTGGGACGAATGCTGGTCAACAGAGAAGCGCTTCGGCATGAGGTATCGCACGCACAGCGTGTGGCAACTCTGTCGAGGAAAGATACAGAAGCCAATCAGGAGCGCATCCTGAAGTCGTGAGAAATTCTCACGCCCCCGCCGATTCAGTTCGGCGGGGTTATTTTTTTGTTACTTTTCGTTTTCTTTAGCTTCGCGGAGCTTCTTGGCTTCACGGCCAGCTTCTTGACGAGCAGCAAGGTCGTTTTTCAACTCTTCGTTCTTCGCTTTTGCTTTGTTGATAGGTTCTTTGCCTTCAGCAATACGCGCAGCGTTGTCTTTGAGTTGTTTGGTGTCGCGGAAGCTGAACTTCACTGGTGTTCCGATGTAATCGAATGATTCACGGAAGTTACGTTCGATGTAGCGCTTATAGCTCCAGTGAATGAATTTCAAGTTGCTGCCGTAGATAACAAACCATGGAGGTGAGTTGTCGGTCTGTACAACGTAGCGAAGTTTCGGGTGGGTGTTCTTAAGACCAGCTGGTGGGTGTTTCTGAACGAGCGTCTGTAGGAGGTCGTTCATTGCACGAGTCTTTTGCTCGGCGCCACGACGAGCGTGGATATCAAGAGCAAGGTCAAAGAGTTTGGTGACGTTTTGGCCAGTCACACTACTGGTAAAGATAAGCGGTGCCCATGGCACGAACTCAAAGTTACGAGCAATCTTCGGTGCAATCTCGTCACGAGTATAGGCGTCCTTGTCTTCAACGCTGTCCCACTTACTGACAACGATCACAAGACCCTTCCCTGCTTCGTCGATGATACCGGCGAGGCGTTGGTCGAGCGCAGTGTTCAGTTCGTTCACGTCCATGAGGAGGAAACAGATGTCGGATTCTTCGATAGCCTGAAGCGTACGGAGGACTGAGAACTTCTCAATTCCGACTTCTTGCTTACCTGGTTTACGCATACCAGCGGTGTCGAGGATCTCGATGTTCTGTAGTTTGTAGCGAACAGCGATACGGTTAACGTCGCGAGTGGTCCCAGCGATGTTGGCAACGATTGCTTGTTGTTTGCCAGCCATAGTGTTGAAGAGGAAGCTCTTACCTACGTTTGGACGACCAATCAGTGAGATACGGATCACGTCGTTGACAGGAGTGTCTTCGACAGGTGGGATCATTTCGGTGATCTGCTTTAATGTGGCTTCAATACCGATATTGTGTTCCGCAGAAGTACGGATGATGTCCTTGATACCGAGGCGCTTGTATTCATCAGACGGCAGGCTGTGTGCGAGGTCAACTTTGTTTACCAGTAGGATGACGGGTTTCTTGCTGCGAAGTGCTTTCTTAGCGACGAGTTTGTCTTGGTCGCTTGAATACTGCGTACCATCAACAACGACGAGAATAATGTCGGCTGCTTCGGCTGCTTCAGTGATTTGTTCTTGGATTGAGGCTTCGAATTCGTCAGCTGCGTCTTTAAGACCAGCGGTATCGACGAGCCAGAAGGTGTGGTCTTCGTAGGTAACTTTACCGAGGACGTTATCCCTGGTTGTACCTGCTTCTTTTGCCACAATAGCTTGACGAGACCGTCCGAAACGGTTGAAAAGTGAAGACTTACCAACGTTGGCTTGTCCGATGATTGCGACTGTAGGAAGTTTAGTGGCCATAACAGAGGATAATTATAACAGAGGTAGCTTAATTTTGCGAGCATAAGCGAGAACGGATTTCAGGGGTTGAAAAAGACTTTTAACAGAGTAGAATGAGAACTAATGAATAATTCTGAAAAAATCTACATCACAACTCCAGCCGAATCAAACAATTTTCTCCCAGGCGTACGCGTCGCACCTAACGAAGGAAACTTCCCTATCGATGCGCTCGTGAAAGTCGTTACAGAAGAGCACGTATTGACGTTTGCAGTCCAACCAAAAGCCGACACGGAAGGTTTTAAACTTGCGTTAACTGATGCACTTCCTCCGATTTCGGATGCACCATTTGGTCCTGAAGAAGTCTTTGTCGATGGTGACAAGATTATCAAGGGTCGTGAATTCTCACTGACCACGACTGGTCCTATCCTTGCGCAAAAAGCGTTTAATGCTGCTACTATTCTTGCGAATATTGAAAGTCGTGAAGCCGCTGCCTAGTATAGGTGCGGTTACAGTTTTTCAACGATAGAAAATTCACCAGGCTTCAGGTCACCTAGCGTGTAGTGTCCGAAATCGGTGCGGTGCAAACGAACGACGTTATACCCAATGGAAAAGAATGTTCGTCGAATTTGACGGTTGCGGCCTTCGTGCATGGTGACGATCCAGTTTTCACGACTATCATCAACACGTTCGAGGCTTAGTTGGCTTGGGCCGTCTTCTAGTTGAATGCCGTGATCGGCGATCATCTGTTGGTGCAATGGTGCTAATGGAATGTCGAGGCTGATCTCGTACTTTTTAGTCTTGTAGAATTTCGGGTGCGTCATTTGATAGGCAAAGTCGCCGTCGTTCGTCAGAAGCATCAAGCCGCTACTGTCTTTATCAAGGCGTCCAACTGGTTTTAATGAATGATACTGTTCAGGCAGAAGGCTGTAGATTGTCTGTGTTTCACCCTGTTGTTTGCGCGACGAAACAACGCCGATCGGTTTATTCAGAGCGAGGTATTCAAGGGCGACCGCACCACCGAGTGGCTGGTTGCGAATTGTAATGTCGTCCCCTTCTTCGAAACGTGCGCCTAATGTTACTTTAGCGCCATTTACTTTGACGTGCCCATAGTCAATAAGCTCGTCGGCTTCCCGACGCGAGATGCCCATTTGCAGGGCGAGATGTTTATTTAGACGTTCTCTCACGGTGTTAGTATAACAGCCTAGACGCCAGGTTGTGGAGGATATGGTCCAGTTGGTGGGTTTGGAGCAACCGGAGCTGGTGCTACTGGTGCAGGTTCTGGGGCTAATTGTTGTAGCTGTGCGTTCAATTCTTGGTTCATTTGCGCAGCAAGATCGGCGGTGCCTGGGTTCAGTGATTCAGCTGATGGCAGCGGATTGATGACACGGTCACCAAGTGATGCCGGGCGTGGTGATGAGAACGGTGCAGTTGGTGCGGGCAGTGTTGATGCCGGGAATGGCGCTGGAGCTGGTTGCGGTGCAGGCGCAGGTGTTGGCGTGGTAAACACTGGTTGTGGAGCTGGTGCTACAGCGATTTCTGGCGCAGGGGCTGGAATATCGAACTGCTGAACAGGTGCTTCAATTGGAGGTTCGACAGCGAATGGCGCTACTGGTGCGGGTGCAACAACGGGTTCTGCGACGGGTGACGCTAGTTCTGGTGTATACACAGGTTGAGGTTGCTCGACGGGAGCAGCGATAGGCGCTGGCGCAAGTGGTTCTGGGGCTACGGGAGCAATTGGTGCGGGTGCAGCTTGAGGCTCGGGAGCTGAGAATACTGGAATGGCAGTTGGAGTTGGCTGAGGGGCAGCTACGGGTGTGGAAACCGGAGCTGGTGCTACGGGTGCCGGTGCGGCAGCTGGTGGGAAGACTGGTCCAGTTGACGCAGGTCCAGCGAGGCTATCACCAAGTACATCGTGAACGGTGCGAACAACGTCTTCGATACCAACTTGAGATTTGACGAGGTAGCGATCGGCGCCAAGCGCTTCGCCGCGAGCGCGTTGGTCTTCGCTGGAAAGCGCGGTCATCATGATGACTTTAATGTCTTTTGTTTCTGTCGTGCTACGAAGGATATCGAGCATGTCAAAGCCACTGATCTTTGGCATCATGACGTCGCTGACGATCAGGTCAGGGCGTTCTTTGATGGCAACTGCCAGTGCTTCTTCACCGTCACCGGCTGATGTTATTGTGTACCCTTCGGCCATGAGCCGGACGCCGTAGATTTCGCGTAGGCTTTTGTCGTCTTCAACTAGTAATATTTTTGCCATAATTACCTCTATTCTATCTGATGCTATTGAAAATTGCCATAGCGGTTATGCTTGAGGTGGAATCGGTGGTTGAGTTGGGCTCGGCTGAGGCGCGGGTGTTGGTGTAATTGGCTGGACTTCGGGCGCTGTAACTGGCGTTGTTTGCATTTCTTGTGCCATTGCGCGGAGTTTAGCGACATGAGCTGCGATCTGTTCGCGGCTGAGGCTTTCGCCGCGTGGAACGGTTGTTGCCGCTTTTACGCCGACATCTATTGGTTGAGCTGGTTGCTGGGCTAAAGGTGCTTGAGGCGTCTCTGGACGTGGTGTGACGATAGGTGGCAGTGCGTTGGCGACGGGTGCAGGCATTGCGGCGGCTGCTTGCGCTGCGCGTTGGGCTTGGGCAGCTTGTTGAGCTTTCAAATCTTCGGCTTCCTGACCGCTAATACGGGGCAGTTCAAGGAAGAAGGTGCTTCCCTTTCCGTGGATGCTCTCGACCCATAGACGACCTTCCATGGCCTCCGCGAGGCGGCGCGACAAGTACAGACCAAGGCCGGTGCCACCGATTTGCTGTCGGTCGGCATTGTCGACGCGGTAGAATTTCTGGAACAGGTGCGGCAGGTCTTCAGTTGGGATACCAAGACCGCTATCTTTTACACTAATTACAACTTTGTCATCTGATCCAGTGACGTTGACGACGACTTCCCCACTTGGGGTGTATTTGATGCCGTTTTCAATTAAGTTATCCAGTACTTCGCGGATGTGATCGTTGTCTTGATTGACGAAATAGACCGGCGTAATTGTTTTCTGGGCACGGTTTGAGGTTGGAACGAAGGTAAGGATCAGGCCTTTCTCACTCGCCTTTTCCTGAAGGCCTTGGACAATTGTTTCGGCAAATGGTGTGATGTCGACGACTTTAGGAAGGTTCGCCATGCGGCCATCTTCAGATTTAGAGACGTCAAGAAGGTCCTGGAAAAGACGTCCGAGGTGTTGGGCTGCTTCGTGGGCTTTCATGATAAAGTCACGGGCTTTGGCGTCGATCTGTGCCGTGTTTGGGTTGAGCGCCAGGCCAAGGTAGCCTTCGATGGAGGCAACCGGCGTGCGCATTTCGTGACTAGCGGTGCTAATGAACTCAGCTTGTTCGCGTTCTTCGGCTTTTTCTTTTGTCATGTCACGGAAGACGGTAATGATACCCGCACCGGCTTCACCGATTGGCGACACAACTAATGAGGTGGTGATTTTCTTACCAGATTTCGTCACTAATATAAGTGTCTTGGAGCGTAATTGCTGATTCGTATTCAACACCTGTTGGATTGGGTCGTCTTGTGGCTCGAGGTCTTTGTTGTTGAGGTCTGTGAGCTGCAGGATTGATTTGTAATTGAGCATCAACGCGTCCTGTTTCCCCCACCCGAGGATTTCTTGTGCTGCAGGATTTATAAGCTGAACGACACCAAGGCTATCAATTGCAATCACGCCGTCACCGATAGCATTAATGACGATCTCGGAACGGTTAGCAACTTCCGATAGTTCGCTGGCCATCTTTTTGACGCTACGGTCTTCGTCGTTCTCGCCTCTTTTGCGCCATATCACCAAACCGAGAATGGCAGGAATGATTGAACTTAACATAACGACTGCGACCAAGTTAGCATCAAACTGGCGGTCCAGATATTCAGCTGCAACAAAAACGGCCGTCGCGATGATGACGGGCAGCCCACCGTAAAAAGCAAAGATTCCGCCGAAGAAGGCAGTTAATGTCCACAGCATGATAAATGGAGAGCTGACTCCGCCGGTTTGTGTAACCAGCAACGCGCTTGTTACGGCGAACAGGAGGTAGACCGTTAGTGGTTCGATAAAGTTCGGGTTCTTCGGCGTAATGAAATAGAACAGTAAGCTCGCAAGTGCGGTTGCGCCCGCCGCAAGCGCAACGATTAACTCAATACCAAATAATCCGTTCGGGGCAATGTTGGTAAAGATCGGCATAGTATATAAGCCGATCACTGCTAACGAAAGCAAAAAAGCCACTTCGTAGATGCGGCGTTGCCAGAATTTAGATAATGCTAACGGTGTAATGAGTGCCCCCTAATAACTGCGGTCAATGTACTTGCGCTTAGTATGAATCATGAAGTTTACGATAGCAAGAGATTTCCGCTGTATATATGACACGCTCATGCTATACTTCTATTAAACTTACGTTAATTGAGAGACGTAGAAAACATTAAGGGAATAGGTTAAGTACACATTTAATGCCAAAAGGTATCCGACGCACGACCCATTTTGAGCCGAAACGCCGGAGCGACACCGTCAATTCCCTTCATATCCCTAAAACTCATCGTACGTTTGCCGAAGCAGTAAAAGCCGTCACCTCTAGTCCCCTTTTGGTTGGTAAAAAAGGTGCGCATAAATTAGCTATCTCACTGAGCTGGTTCAAGCGCCGCAAGGTTGTGAATATCGGTATGAGCGCGCTTGTGATTGTCGGTTTGATTGTCGGTATCCTTTTACCTATGGCCACTGTCCAGGCGAGCGAGACACTGAACTGGTCAACGAACGCAGACTTTGCGATGAACAAGACGAGTAAGTGTCAGTCAGTGACTAACTCCAATATTATTATCTCTGGTCCGGCGTATACTGATGCCACATGTGCGACAGGAGAAGCAGATTCGAGCGTATCATTAGCTCGTGACATTTATAGGGTGCGGGATGTGCAGTCAATGTCTGCAGGTCCAAGGTACTCAGTTGTTTCGAAAGGCGATGGGACTGTCTGGGCGTGGGGTGAAAATCAAAACGGACAAATTGGTAATGGTGAATCAGGGGCGGTAAATATAGCAAAGCCCTCACAAGTGAAAGGTGTTGATGGAGTTGGATTTTTAACAGATGTAAAAAAAGTTGCTGCCGGAGAAGCTGTTGTGGTTGCACTCAAAAATGATGGCACTGTCTTTGTGTGGGGTAATGGTCAAATGTCCCAGCGTGGCGATGGTGGTTCCGGGATCACTACAACACCGGTACAAGTAAGGGTCTCTGCTGGCGGTCCCTTTTTGACGGATGTTGTGTCTATTGCTGTTGGCGTCCGACACACGGCTATTGTGAAGAGTGACGGTACAGTTTGGACTTGGGGTAGCAACACGTACGGGAACCTAGGTGATGCAACCAGTTCGGTAAGACCTTATCCAGTGCAGGTAAAAATTAATAGTACAAATAATTTCCTGACAAATGTTAAATCCGTTGAAATTGGTGATGAATCTACCTTTGCTATAAAAAATGACGGCAGTGTCTGGGCATGGGGTAGAAATAATAATGGACATCTTGGGGTTTCCGCCACAGATGTTAATAATCGTTTAACGGCTTTTCCTGTACTGGGCGCGGGGGGATCTGGATTTCTGACTGATGTTAAATCTGTTTCTGTCGGAGATTCGCATATGCTTGCTGTGAAGAATGATGGCACTCTTTGGGCCGCGGGTCTCAATAGCTCTGGTCAGCTTGGCGCGGGTGTGTCCGAGACATCCTTATATACCATCGTGCAAGTACAAGGTGTGAATGGCGAAGGATTCTTGACTGATGTTGCTTTTGCGGATGTATCCGACGCCGCTTCTTTTGCGGTGAAGAGCAACGGAACCGCCTACTCCTGGGGATCTGGTAGTTCAGGTCAACTTGGGAACAATTCGACGAATGGATCGCTCGTACCCGCTCCTATAAAAGGCTTAAGCGGCCAGGGCGTATTAGGAGGGGTTACAGATATTGAGACAGGTATAGCCTTTGTCATGGCGCGTGATCAGGATAATAGCGTGGTAGCCTGGGGTGAAAATCTCCGTAGTCAACTCGCCTATCGCTCTCCGGGATCGTCTATAATGGTGCCAAATCACATTATTCTTAAGGTTGATACAACTGAATTCACAGATGCCAAAACGGTTGCTGTAGGTGACGGACATACCGTAGGCTTAAAAAATGATGGCACTGTATGGGCATGGGGACAAAATACGTATGGTCAAGTAGGTGATGGAACAAAAATCGATACCCCATCGCCAGTACGCGTGAGTAATGCTGATGGGGGTGGATATCTCGCTGATGTCGCTAAGGTGTATGCATCAGGTAATAGTACTTTTGCCTTAAAAAATGACGGTACTGTATGGGCGTGGGGCTCCAATAGTGTCGGACAATTAGGGAGTGGTCCTGGTACTGACAACCCTCGACCACAACAAGTGCGTGTTGCTGCGGGCGGATTCCTGACGGATGTTAAGCAAATGTCTTTTACTGCAAGTCATGGCCTTGCAGTAAAAAATGATGGCACCGCATGGGCATGGGGCTCCAATGACGCAGGACGCCTGGGAAACGGTGTTTCGGGTAGTTCGTTCCCTGGCGCTGTACAGGCAAAGAGTGCAGACGGAACGGGCTTTCTAATTGACGTTAAGCAGGTTTCTGCAGGCGGTGCTCACTCGATGGCAGTAAAAAATGATGGTACTGTCTGGGCCTGGGGGCAAAATCCGAGCGGTCAATTGGGCGACAATACTTTAATTGAAAGCAACCTTCCTCGTCAAGTGAAAAGCAGCGACGGTGCCTCATTCTTAGTAAATATTTCTGCCATATCAATCGGTGATCGCTCCTCGTATGCTCTTGGTAATAATGGTACTGTCTGGGCCTGGGGCTATAATACCCAGGCAAACTTAGGTGATGGTACTGTCGTAAGAAGGACACTACCTGTACAAGTAAAGGATGCTGCGGGGACGGGTTTTTTGAATGACGTGAAAGAAATATACGCGGTTAGCAATACTGGGTATGCAATCAAGAATGATGGCACAATCTGGGGATGGGGCCGAAATGCTTACAGCGAACTCACTGATGGGACGTCAACTGACAGAAGTTTGCCTGTGCAAATAAAAGGTCTGGGTGGTATCGGTTTCCTGACAAATGTAAAAGATTTTGCCGGCGGGATATATAACAAGGCCGTAATTACGAGCAACAATTCGTATGTCGTTTGGGGCTCGAGTACTCAGAATATTGGCTATGATACGCTAGGAACATTCTCAAATGCGACGTATCCCAGGGTGATGATTGCTTCATATAGCTTTAATGCAGGCTATGCGATCGATGGAAACCTCTCTAATATTATTGTTGATGCCGGTGCTGGAAAGAAACGCCAATGGAATACCGTTGACTGGACATCTGCCGCCCTTCCTGTGAACACAAAGATTTCATTTGCCGCGCGCACAAGCAACGATGGAACTGTATGGTCTGTTTGGACACCAGAAGTTGTACAATCTACGGTTGGATCCGTAAGTGGTTCTGGTGTTATCGCCAGTGCCCCAATCTCTCGATTTATTGAGCTGAAGCCTCGATTGCAATCGACTGATCAAGTTACGACGCCAACATTGACAGATTTCTCCCTTACGTATGTAAATGACATTATTGCACCTTCAACGAATGCAAGTGCTGTTCAGATGCGCAAAACACCAAGTGGCGCTGCGATCGCTGCTGATAGCTGGACAAATGCTGCGACACCATATCTTAGTTGGACGGCCGGAGCTGATAACATAGGTGGATTAGGGCTATCTGGATATTGTGCTTACCTTGGGCACGATGAGAGTGCGGATGTACAGCAGACGAAGGGCCTTTTAGGAACATCCCCTACTGCGCTTGAAGGTGCGGGCTGCCAGTACGTCACGGCCGACACGAATATTAATACTGCAGTGAATGCACTTAGTACACAGCTGACGAGCTCGAACGATCCTTACTACCTATTAGTAAAAGCAATCGACAAAGCCGGCAACGTATTTGCTGGTCCGGCTGCGAGTTATTCCTTCAAGTTTGATAACACCCCACCAACCACACCCGCCTTCATCTCTGCACCATCGCAGTTTGTTGCGAGTAAAGATGTCACGCTTACGTGGCCAACAGCTGGTGGCCAATCTGCTACTGATGCTAATAGCGGCCTGGCTGGACTTCAGTACAAAGTTGGTACAAACGGCACATGGTATGGCGATGACCATACAGGTACGCAAGATATTACTGACGTCCTCGCGAATGACGGTTCGTACACGACTGACCCAACGCGCGACTACCCGCTATTGAACGAAGGTAATAATATTGTTTACTTCCGTACGATTGATAATGCTGGAAATGTCTCGTCATCGAACAATACTGCGGCGATCAAGATCAATACAACCTCCCCTACTCCGCCACAGAGCCTTACTGCGACCCCAGCGACGAATACGACCAACGCGTTTGCCTTCACTTGGTCGGCACCAAGTTCATTCGTTGGTCCAGCAAATGCACTGACGTACTGTTACACAGTGAACACATTGCCGACAGCTAATACTTGTACGTTTACGCCAGCCGGCCAGGCGAGCCTCGCAACTGATGCGTACGCGACGCAACCTGGTGAGAATATCCTATACGTCGTCGCGAAAGATGAAGCAGGCAATGTGAACTATGACACCTATGCGACTGCGACGTTCTCTGCAAACACTCCTGCGCCAGGTATTCCTGTCGGAACTGAAATTGCAGACATCTCAACCAAGGCGACACAGACCTGGAAACTTGCGCTATCTTGGGCTGCTCCGTCTACAGTAGGTGCGGGTGTTTCAAAGTACGCCGTCTATCGTTCGACGAACGGTGTGACCTTCTCGCAGATTGCAACAACTAGTGGCCTCAGCTACGTCGATAGCGACCTCGATCAAGAATTGTACTACTACAAAATTCGTGCCTGCGATTCTGCAAATAACTGTGGCGCGTTCTCGGATGTGTTCTCACGTACGCCGACTGGTCGCTTCACGAGTCCACCAGAGCTTGTGACAGGTCCTTCAGTCCAAGTCAGTACAAAGAAAGCCTCATTCAGCTACGTCACAGATCGCAACAGCGATAGCCGCATTCAGTACGGCGTGAAGAGCGGTGAATACTTCCCCGGTGAAGTTGCAGTCAGCGCTTCAACTAAGAATCACAAGGTTGAGATCTCGAACTTGGATGCCGGTACGACGTACTTCTACAAAGCAAAGTGGACAGACGAGGATGGCAATACTGGTACGACTACCGAACTGAGTTTCACGACGCTTCCTGCGCCATCTATCAAGAACGTCTCAGTCATAAAGACAACGCTGACGAGTGCAACAATTCAGTTCACTGCCGTCGATGCTAGCCAGGTAAACATTGCCTACGGAAAGACTGATGGGTTCGGTGGCCTGGAGACGATCAACACATCACGAAGTGAATCAACGTATACCGTTGAACTGAATGGACTTGATGATGGATCGACCTACTTCTACAAATTCAGTACTTTCGACAGTGACGAAAATGAGTATGACAGTCGCCGTGCGGACAGCTTTACAACTCCCCCACGACCACGTATTTCAGACCTTCGCTTCCAGCCAGTTATCGGCGAAGCAACCAGTACACAAAAGGTGACCTGGAAGACGAACGTTCCAGCAAGTTCAACGGTCAGCTACGGCAAGATTGGCGATAGCCCTCGCGACGTCTACGATGCGCGTACAACGACCGACCACGAAGTCTTGATCGATAACTTGGATGATGCCAGCGAATACGCACTGCTTGCACAAAGCCGCGACGCATCAGGTAACCTTGCGACCAGTGATCGTCAAACGTTCCGTACTGCACTTGATACGCGTGCACCAAAGATCAGTGACGTTCAAATTGAATCACTCGTGAAGGGCAGCGGTAGCGAAGCTCGTGGACAGATCGTCGTGTCATGGAAGACGGATGAACCTGCAACCAGCCAGATTGGCTATGCTCAGGGCAGTAATGGCAAAAACTACACAAGCCAAACAGCTGAAGACACACGCCTGACTACCGAGCACGTTGTAATCGTCTCGGACCTGTCTGTGTCATCGGTCTATCACCTGCAGCCAATTTCGCGCGACAAGTCATCAAACACTGCGAGCGGCGACGACAAATCTGCAATCATTGGCCGTGCAACCGACAGTGTGTTGAACATCATCCTATCAACTCTCAATAAGATATTCGGACTATAACAATGACAATGGGCAAACCTCTCATCCAAGTACAAAACGTCACTAAGAGCTTCAAATTGCTCGGTGGCGATAGCATCGAAGTGTTACATAACGTGAACTTCGAAATCTTGGATGGCAGCTTTACGATTATCTACGGTCCATCAGGGAGCGGTAAGTCAACGCTACTTAACTCGATCATTGGTCTTGATAAACCAACGAGCGGCACCGTTACCTACGAAGGTAAAGATTTGTATGCGATGACCGCGAATGACCGCGCACACTTCCGTGCTTTTACGATGGGCATGGTTCAGCAGACAAATAACTGGGTAAAGAGTCTCACGGTCCAGGAAAACGTTGCACTCCCCCTTCACTTTATGGGGACGCCACATGAAGCTGCGGCAGCACAAGCAAAGAGCTCATTGCAGCGTATTGGAATGGATTCGCATGCCAAAAAATATCCTTCTGTCTTATCTGGTGGTGAGCAGCAGCGCGTTGCGATGGCGCGGGCACTCGTGAACAATCCTGCCTATATCGTTGCAGACGAACCGACCGGAAACCTCGACAGTAAAAACAGTGACGACCTCATTAACCTGCTTCGTTATTTGAACAAAGAATTCCACCGTACGATTGTCCTCGTGACGCACAACCTGGAGTATCTATCGATTGGTGACAAATTACTATTGATCGAAGATGGCTACGTCAACGAAATTAAAGGTACAGATATTAAAAGCACGACCAGCCACATGCTGACAGATATGCGAAAACGTATTGAAGGCTGGGCAAAGGCATAATGGCAACTCAACCTCGACCTCACATTCAACTACGCATGATTGTGCGCATGGCATTATTGAACCTCAAGTTCAAACGCTTCCGTAGCTTTATTACGATCCTTGGAATTGTCATTGGTATCGGTTCAATCTTTATGTTGGTCTCATTTGGGCTTGGCCTCCAGCAGTTAGTACAGGGTGAAATTATTGGCAATGAATCGATTAATACTGTCGACGTCACCCCATCTAATTCAAAACTATTAAAATTAACTTCTGATAATCTTGAACAAGTTCGCTCGATTGCTCATGTGACTGATGTTAGTGGTGTCTTTATTGGCGCGAGCCAAGTTTCAATTAATGGTTCTTCAGCTGATCTTGTCGCCTACGGGATCGACCCTCTGTACATGAAGCTTAGTAATATCGCAGTGACCGCCGGTGCGCCTATTACGAACGAGGCAACTGATCAGATTGTCGTAAACAGTTCGTTCTTGGCATCTGCTGGTATTGCAGATCCTGCAGCGGCTGTAGGCAAAGAAGTAAAACTGATGCTAACATCACCCGAAGGCAAAGCAACGGAAACGAAACTAAAGATTGTCGGTGTCGTAGATTCTGGTGTTGGTTCGGAAGTCTTTGTGACAACCGAAGTGTTCAAGCAAGCAGGCATAGATACGTTTACACAAGCAAAAGCTGTTGTTGATGAGCGTGAGAGTATTTCAGATGTTCGCCGTAGTATCGAAAGCCTTGGCTACGAAACATCATCCCCTGTCGACACACTAGATCAGGTCAACGAGGTTTTCCGGTTCCTAAACATCATCCTCATTAGCCTCGGTGGCGTTGGTATGGTAATTGCGATTTTGGGCATGTTAAATACCTTGACTGTATCATTGCTAGAACGTACGAAAGAGATCGCACTGATGATTGCCATTGGGGCGCGTCCTAAGGACATGAGACGGCTGTTTACTGTCGAAGCCATCGTCTTGTCACTTATTGGTGGCGCGGTCGGCATCGTGCTTGCAACCCTGCTTGGGTTGGCTGTTGATGTGGTGCTGAATGCATTTGCGAGTGATCGTGGCATTGAAGAGTACTTTAGCTTATTCGCACATCCCCCACTGCTGATTATCGGCGCGCTCCTGTTCATGGTCTTGATTGGTGTGTTAGTGTCATTTGTTCCCGCTAGGCGCGCGGCAAAGATTAACCCGATTGAAGCATTGCGACAAGAATAAGTATAACGATGAAAGATGTATTCTTTCTGAAAGCTCGATAGTTCGAGCACTCAGTAGGAAGGGTGTGCGGGTTTAACTCCGCACACCCATTTGTTTTCGCCTCACAAAGAGATGAAAACGGGTGACCTACTACGCAGCTTGCTGCTCCAGGTCGTACTGGATGACGGCGTCCGGGATTGCCGGAGCCGCTTCCAGCACGAGGGGTTTCTTTGCTTCGGTGATGAGCTCCAGAACAGTGTTCTGAGTTTCTTCGTTCGAGGCGTGGACGGTGCGCAGGGACTTCACGACGGCGTCACCCAGAACAGCGCGAGCCTGTTGGCCTACGCGAACTGCATTGACGATGCCTTCGTTCTGCTGCACCACAAAGTCCGCCAAGGCCAGGATGGTCGTCGGTGTGATCGACGGCTTCTGGGACAGGAGTGCGAGTTCCGGAATGGTCTCGGCACCTGATTTGGCGAAACTAGTGAGTGCATCGTTGGTGATTTGCTGGATGCTGTCGATCGACTGCCCTGCCTTTTCAGCCTTAAGCTGCATGCCGAGCTTGCCGATTTCAAGCTTCATCACCGGGATGGTCAGGACGACCAGCAGGTGCATGCGCTGCGACAGGCTATTGCTGACCTTGCGCAGGTTGCGAATCTGCGGCGAGGTTACCCAGGCGACGAACAAGCGCGAGACGAACTCGCTCTTGCGAATCTCCAGCTCCTCGATCATCTCGAGCAGCAGGTTGAGTTCTTCTTGTGTTGTGCGGTGAGCGGTGGAGCCCTTAGATGTAGTAGCCAGTCTGCTTTTCAGCTCGTTGGCTTCTGCGATCAGGTCGTCCAGGATCTGCTCCTTGATGGCGATGATGCCAATCAATTTTGCAAGTCCCTTCTCGTTCTTGCTGTACAACTCGTCACACAGTTCGACGTTGCGGTCCAAGACCGCTTGGTCGTCCACAATCTTGCCGGCGACGCCATCCAACCGCTTAACTGCAGACTGACTGTCAATCTGCAGCTTGTGGAAGTACAGGTTGCCAGCCTGGAAGATGCCGCGGAGGGAATCCACGAACTTATCCAGGGCTTGAACCAACTGGGGGTCGGCGTCCTTGTACTTGTGTCGGAAGTCGGCCATTACTTTGGCCATCTCCTTCGTGGCACGTTCAACCTCTGGAATGCGCAAGTTACCTTGCTGCGCCAGGATGCTGGACACCGTGGCATTGAGGTCGTCGAGTGCCGTGTCGCCGAAAGTCGATAGTCTCGTCCGGTCGGCCTTGAAGCTGACGAGCAGATTTTTTGCGTGCTTGCGCACATCTGCCAGCTGATCTTCAGTCAGGTCGACACGGCACGAGAACGACTCGAGCGGTTTCGACGGATCGATGCGTGCGAGCGTTTTGTCGGCGACTCCTTGCGGGTTCGCGTCATCTTCGCCGGCAATTGCCGCGAAGTCAATGCTGAGTCCTGCGGGTGCGTCTGTCATGATGTTCCTTTTCTAGAGGGGTATGGTCTTGCATAGGAATGGTGCTCCCGACTACTCTTTAAAGATGTCGGGTTCGTCCTGTTTGACGGTCCTTTCCAGAATCTTGGTGTCGACGTTGAAGTTCGTAAACGAGCCTGCCTCGATTTCCTGGATGTTCTGGATGACGCCGGTGACGTACTGCTGAGTTGCGCGCTTACCATTGGCGAGCGTCTCCTTGGCTGTGCGATCACGCGGGACATAGTCCGGATTTTCCTGGTAATCGATGTATTTGTAGACCACGTTGTAGGTGATCTTCAGGGTGTTTCTGTACTGCGCCGTGACCTGCTGGATTTTGTCAGGCTGCTCCTTGCGAAGCCGCTTGAACAATTCACTGACGTGCTTTTGACCATTGCGGAGATTTTCCACAACGGCCGGGTCATCGACTTTTTCGATCAGCTCCCAAATCTTGTTGAGCTGTTCACGAATTTCACTGGGCACCCCCTTGTCCAGGGCGTACTTGCGTGTTTCTCGTGGACGACGTCGCATGAACGCAAATACGCCGGCTGCCGCTACGACGATCAGGAGTACAACAGATCCGACCCCAATGATGGGCAGAATACCGCTGTCAGTCCCGCCAGGATCATCCGTTACCGGTTGACCCGATTGTAGTTCGGCTTGGACGTTGTCAACGAACTGGTTCAGCCCATCGGTGAGGCCGGCTCCTTCTGCCTGGTTAGCAAGTTGGGAGGCGACGCCACTTTCAAGGGCGCTGGAGCCCGCTTCGAGATCACCTCCGATCGACACCATAACAGTGTCGTGTCCGGTCCGGGAAGCAAGTTCCTGGATGAACGCGGGGGTGTCGCTGATCTCACTTCTGGCACTGGCCGGCAGGACCACGATTGCGATATCTGTCGATCCAATGTTCGAGGTGAGGGTGGATTGGGCTTCGGCACTGAGATCACCGACTAAGGGCGACACGTAGAGCGCGCTGGATTGCAGCGCCTGCGTTGCCTCGTCGAGGGTAGCGTTCGCAAACGCCACCTGAGGGATCGACACGACAAGCGTGCCGCTGAGGAGAGCGATTGCGAACATCTTATTACGCATGGTGTTCCTTTCGAAAACGAATAGAGGCATGTAGTAGGTCTAATTGTTAAACGGATCTGTGCATGATTGGCATGCATGATCGCAGTGCAGAGAGGAAATCCTCTCATAGAAATACGCGATCTTCGTGTACATGTATGAGTTGAGTTCAGTTGATTGGCCCGAGAAGGCCGACGGCAGCGGGATTGCTGCAATCGGCCTTCTCAGGGCACTTTGTTAGAAGTTGTTCACTACCGACTGGAACACCAGGTTGATCCGGCGCGGATCAGACGCGTTGAACACCTGTCCCCCAGTTGCTTCGGCGATTGCCGTCAGCGCCTCGGGTGGGGCATCCTGTCCGTACACGATCGGGAAGATGCGCACAGGTGCGTCATCCGTTCCTTCCGAAGCGCCTTTCAGCTCTCGGATTAGTGCGTCGAGCGAGATCTCGGAGTCAGTGTCCTCACCATCCGACAGGACGATGATGGCATTGATCCGGCCTGGCTCGGCGCGGTCAACCATGTACTTGTAGGCGGTCAGTACCGAGTCATACAGCGGCGTTCCATTGGTAGGTGTCAACTTGGCCATCTCTCGCGAGAGGTTTTCCTTGTCACCCGACAGCGGTTCGACTGCACGAATCTCGATTACGTTGCGCCCGACGGCACTCTCAACATCAGTTGTGAATGCCCAGAGACCCAGTTCGTCGCTCGACCGGAAATGGCCGATGGCGTTCTGAGCACTCTCGATTGCCAGGGTGATGCGGCTACTTCCGTTGCCGGCATCGTCTCCCATCGAACCTGATACATCGATCAGTTCCAGGACACTCGAAGGCTTGCGGATCTGTTCCCATTGCTGGACTGCAGCGGTGGTGACCTCAACGGATGGCTTTTCCAGCTGGATTGCGGGAAGTGCAGGGTCAACGCCGTTGGCGGACGTAAACAGTCCGTCCAACGATGCTGCTGGGTCGAGCTTGCGGAATCCGAAGTCATCCAGTACGTCCTGTGCCTTGGAGGTCAGAACGAACTTGCTGAATGCTTCGCCAGCCGTTCGCTGTTCTGCGGTCACCCAGGGTGCCTTGGTTCCTCCGAGTACGACAACAGGGTTGTCGCTCTCAAGGGAGCCTTCTTCCGGATAGATCGCGACGAGCTTACTCTTCGGTGGGGTCAGCAGCTTGTCGACGCCATTGACGGTAACGTACTGCTTCCCTTCTTCGTTGAGCTTGATGACTGCCGAGGTTGGATTGCCGATGTTGTAGTTGATGACCGAAGTCTCTTCTACTGCAACTGCCGACACGTAGTCGAGCGGCTGACCATTCTGATCCCGATCGTAGATCCGGTTGAGGACGTTTCCTGTAGTGTCACCGTAGTGGATGACGCAGGATTCGAACTCGCGCGAGAAAGCCTCGGCGGCAGTGACGTCGGCCTTGGACAGGTCGGACTGCTTGTCGCTGGCCGCGTAGCTTTGCATGAGCAACGTATTGAGGCCGGTTGTCGAGGTATTCGGGTTGGTCTTGCCGATACGGAAGTCGCCCCATAGTGCGCTGGCTCCGCCGAACTTTGCCCATCCCTCGGGGTCGAGGCACAGATCGTGGAGATCCGACAAACCTATCGGTTCATCAGGCCAGCCGAGTGTTCGGGCCATCACCTCGGGCATCGCAAACACTACGGGAGTGCGTGCGAATGACTGGGGGTCCGGGACGAGTGCAGCGCCTGATGTTTCGGACACCTGGGCAACCCAGGACGTTGAAGCGGGTGACCAAATCACGGGTTGTGGTTTGGGTGTATCTTCGGCTGGCCAACCAGAGTTGAGCAGCCGCGTTGCTTCGCCAGATGAGACATCGACTGCGAAGATACGCGCGCAAGTTGCGAGCGCTTTCGCTTCGGGTGATTCGTTGAAGAGGTCTGCCAGTTCGGTGAACAGGTTGACCTTTTCGGGTGACACCGCGGCGATGACTGGAGTACAGTCACCGGCGTCGAAGTCATACTGGCTGTCGTCTGTTGTGTCCAAAGACACACAGCCCGACAGGGCAATGCTGGTTGTTGCCACGATGGCAACCGCAGCAAGCATTTTCCGTACGCGGTTCATGGATTCCTCTCGGGGGTTGAATGAGACAAGCAATGGTGTTTGGTAGTGGTGTAAAGCTTCTCTATGGACGGCAACAAGCACCGTCGAACATAGTGTATTATTTATACTATTTTATTGACGAATAGTCAAGAGTCTCGCCTCTGTTTAGTGTGTGAAAAATGATAAATTTTAGCTGGTTGCTGAAGACCAGACAAGTTGTCCGTTTGTGTAGACTGCTAACGCTGGCGTTGCGCCAACTTTTACATCATTCCACATACTCCAAACAAGTGTCATCGTGACGCGTTCGACTTCGGTCGGTGCCGAAACGGTTGAAGAATAGCCGTGATAGGTCATCGAGATGTTGTTGCCAGTGTCGACAATGTCATAGATACCGTATTGACGAGCAGAGTTGGTCGTCGCACTTGGATACGAGCCACTGGTTGTTGGGCGACCAAATGCCTGAGCGGTAGTGTGCATCGGTGCGGCACTAATGGTCGGGAATCCTCCTGCATTGTTGTTTGTGCCCCAATCGGCGAACAGCGTGTGTGAGTCGCCGTGAATACGAACAATGCGAATACGGTTCGTTGAGATGAATGTGCCAAGTTCGGCACGCTCGGTCATGTAGCGTCCCCATGAATTATCAGTACCGGTCGTAGCTGCCGTGAGCCATGGCCCATCGCCGCACCAAACAACGATCTGTCCCGCCGCTTTGGCTGCGAGGAGTTCGGCTTTGAACCAAGCTTTTTGGTCAGTACCGAGCTTCGTCTTGCTGGAGTTATCGGTTGCATCGCGCGATGATGACAATGTAAGTTCATCGGTATGAACCATTCGAATACGGCCAACAATCCAAGATCGTGCGCCGTTTGTCGACATAGATAATGGCGGATGTGCGAATTGTTGACGATACGCGGCTTGGACTTGACCCCCAACGAGTGCAGGCCACGTGCCATCACCGTTGCCCCCTGGTCCGTCGCAGTCTGAATAGGTGTGACTGAACGGAACAGATCGGTACAACAGGTTTGGATTGGTGGCAGTGATGGTCAGCTCGCGATTAGTACGAATTTGAGCTGTGTCGGTTGGCGCGATGTTTTGGTTTGGTCCCGTACCAAGTCCGCCGGTAATGTATGGGTACCCCATGTCCCCTAGCTGGACGCCGAATAGTGGGTTGCGCGCTAAGATAAATCCAAAGACACTACTGCCCGGGCTGTCATGACATGATCCGGTCCAAAAGCTGAAGCTCGCTTGGCTGCCTGGAGTTGGGAGTGTCTTGGCTTTTCCATTAACGCTGGCATTTAAGTTGCCGTCGACTTCCATAGCCCAGTAATACTGCGTATTTGCTGCCAGGCCTGTGATTTCATGTTGCGAATATTGATCTGCATCAGGAGTAACGGCGGGTCCATAGATCGGGCTCGTCATACTGACGGAAGTTGAGGCGACCATTCGAACACTGGTTGCGCCAGATGTTTTTGCGACTGCTCGGATAGTTGTGTCTGTAGCGAGCCCCACGAGATTATAAACGAGTGTGCCTGCAGAGACGCCAACGCGAACTTGTTCGCCATCAGTTGCCCGGAAATTTGCAGTACGCATTACCAGCGCAACTGTAGCGGATGATGGGTTTCCAAATACGGCGTTCGTGACGCCGAGTGTCATTGCGGATGTGTAGGTCTCGTCAGGCGTGCCCGAGCTGTTACCTGGATACCATTGATATAGTTTAAAACCGACGCCACTTTCCCATTCCATTTCAAGGTGATAGGTCTCCCCTGTTGCGAACGTACGAGTGGATTGCCCTATATAGTTTGTTGCATTGGCGGTATTGCCTCGGAGTGCCATCTGACCACCGCCTGCGTTGCGTAGAAATGCATCACCTCTGTTTGTTGCACCGTCACGGAACAAAAAAAGTGCCAATCCAGCACCTTGTGTTCCCGAGACTCGTTGGACATCGATAGCCAGTCGAACGTGTGTCCTGCCACCGAAATCGATTTGGAATGAACCAGTTGCAGTCGAAAGTGGTTCGATCGATTGTGATGAGCCGGCAACGCCAGCTGCGTAATTAATCGTTCCAACTTTTGCAGCAAAAATTGGTTCGGTAGTGACGCTTGCTTGCGTACCGATAGCACCACCAGTGAAGTCACTCGAAGCCCACGTCGTCATTATGAAGCCTTGATTACGTAGACACCTAGAGGGTCTGGTGTACTAATTGCGTTGTACTGTGCCTGTGTACCGATCCATAGTCCAACACCTGACGAGAGAGCCTTGGCGCTGAGAGCTGAAACAGAGGCAATTGTACCTGACGACAGTCCGGCCGGCTCTGCGCCAACTTGAGCTGGAGTGGTTGGAATTGCTGAGGTAGCTGCTTTCGCTGCAAGGTCACTGACAAGATTGGTGATCTTGGCCTGAGGGATTGCGCCGTCCGTTATGGTACCAGCAGTAACGATACCGGTTTTTAAGGCACCCACTGAATCGTGTGTGACTGAGAGGTACTCGTTGAGTAGTGTTCCCCAAATTCCTTTATCGTCCCCTGGTACTGGTAGGCGTGGCACTGACTAGGTCCCCTTTTTATCTTTCGTTTTTTACATAAACGTGACTATTACTAACCAGTAAACTCCTACTGGCGCAAAAAATCAAGATTTTGCTTTAGCTTAAAAGGGTTAAGACTTCGTCGATAGAAAGTGTGCTGGTCGTGTTCTCAGCCATGTTTTTTAATGAAACGGTTTGGCTCTCAGCTTCTTGTCCGCCGATGACGATAACGTATGGGAAGCCCATGCGGTTGGCATAGCGCAGACGATCACCAAGCTTGCCGGTTTCCGTGTTGACTACAGTTGCAATATTTGCGTTTCGCAGTTTAGTGGCGACGCTAAAGGCGTATGGGTGTTGAGTATCTTCGATAGGAAGAACGATTACGTTCGCTGGACTTTGTTGCTCAGTTTTAATCACGCCGTTTTCGCGCAGTGCGTAGAACAAACGAGTGAGCCCAATTGAGATACCAACGCCAGGTAGTTTGGCATTTGTGTAGTAGCTGGCGAGGTCGTCGTAGCGGCCACCCGAACAAACACTGCCGACACCTGGGTGGTCGATAAGAATTGTTTCATAGACGGTTCCAGTGTAGTAATCGAGACCACGAGCAATGCGAAGATCAATTTGGAAGCGGTGTTCTGGAACTTCCATGGCGCGAAGTGCACCAATGACGGTCGCAAGTTTTTCAACGCCGTCGCTGAATTGTTCAGAGACGATATCAAGTTGGCGAAGTTGATCAAGAATATCGTTGTTTGATCCTGAGATAGCTGTGAAATCGAGAACACGCTGGACTTGCTCGTCCGTGAGACTGATCTTCTTCAACTCTTCAATCAATTGATCGCGGCTGATCTTTTCCATTTTGTCGATGGTACGCAGTACGTCGCGTGACACATCTGCGAGGCCGATGCCTTCAAAGAAGCCGCCGAGAATAAGGCGGTTGTTTAAGCGAATCGTAAATTCACCAAATCCGAATTGGCTAAATATTTCGTTAATAATCGCTGGGAATTGTGCATCAACGACGGGGCTGTTGGAGCCGATTGTATCGATGTCGCATTGGTAAAATTCACGGAAACGACCAGCTTGGGCGCGTTCGGCGCGGTGGACTTTGCCGATGTGGTAACGAGAGAACGGAAAGACAAGATCATTCTGGTGTTCAGTCACGTAGCGTGCGAGGGGCACGGTCAGGTCGTAGCGCAATGTTAGATCGGTGTCTGAACCTTCGCGCTTGAAACTATACACTTGCTGTTCGGTCTCACCCCCACCCTTAGCGAGCAGTACTTCGGTTAACTCTAGATCTGGTGTGTCGAGAGGTGCGAAGCCGTATTTTTCATATGTAGTGCGGATAATACCAAGCAGACGGTTGAACTCAATTTGTTCACCCGGAAGATATTCATTAAAGCCGCTCGGTCGTCGTGGTTGCACTTTATTCATATCCGTTATTATACAGGAGGAAACGGTATTTACTTCTTAAATTAACGGGCGTTGTAGGCATCCATGATTTCTTTCAAGCTCACACTGTGTCGGAAGATATCCTGTGTAAAGTCTGCTGGCGCAATCCATTCGGCGACACCATTCGTGTACGTTGTTTCGCTTTCCGTGATTGAAGTGTTTGAGATTTCACCCGAGATGTATTCACCCGCGAAGAAGAACATGAACGCTTGGACGGGTTGGCTATCTTTATTGCGCTGGAAAAAGCGTGAGGTATTGTAAAACAAGTCACCGAGTTTGATGGTTAAACCAGTTTCCTCTTCGACTTCACGCACAACGGTCTCTTCAAGGGTCTCGCCCTTCTCTACTCCCCCACCGGGTAAGCTAACGCCGTCCCATTGTTTGGTGACGAGGAATTTACCGTCGTGTTGAACAATAGCGTAGACGCGGATGGTTTGGGTGAGAGCTTCGACATCATGGGTGTACTCGTTGCCATAGACGTCGCGGGCTGTGATGGTGCTTGTCATTAGCTAAGAGTATAAACTAATATGCGAATTTTTCGAACTCATCATTCACGATATGTTCGAGCCGTTGCCATGCTTGATCCGCCTCGTCATCATGACTAAAGTCACCCGAATCAGAGTTTCCTACTGTCTCGAGCGCAGCGAACTCAAAATTAATATCATCCATCGTAGAGTCAAATTTCACATTTAGTTTAGATTTGTTGGAAGCGAGAAATACGTAGTTGGCGAGTTTCTTTTCCAGGTGACGATGGTTCTTTCGGAACGCCAAACTAGTGAGCCAGAATATATAGAGATCTTTGGTGGTTTCGATCGGAAGGAGTTTGTTTAACTTGAGGAAGTGCATACTTCTATTATAAAAACTTTCGGCCGTTTCGTGAAGAGAACCAACCCAACTCACAGTTGACTAAATATTGCTTTTTATTCAAAAATGCGGTATAATATATAAAGACATGCAACCGTATGTTAATATCAAAGATTGGGTGAACATTGGGAAACCAGCGAATGAAAATGCTCGGGAGAGCTCTCGCAGTTGGTCTAGCGACAACCCTCATGATCGGGGCGTCGGCTATCACAGCGAATGCCACGTCGACCAACATGGGAAGCAACTTCAGCGCCAGCAACTACAACGCCAGCGCGCACAAGAAGGAAGGCACCCTGAAGGCGACCGGACTGCTGTGCAAGAAGGCGTACACCAAGAAGGGCTACCTCGTTAAGGGGAGCCAGCAGGTCAACAGCATCACCGGGAAGTTCAAATCGACGCAGCGTTTCAGCGCGTACGTCTGGACATCCGAGGGTGGCGGTGTCTACGGACCCGACCTCGCGGTCAAGCTGAAGGCTAAGTCGGCCACCGGCTACACCACGAAGTACCTGAAGGCTACCGACACGGTCGCACTGCACATCTACAGCAAGACCCTGCTGACGGGTTCGTCGGCGGAAAGCACCGTGGCGAAACTCGCAACCTGCAACTAGTAACCATCTTTGATCACCCGGCCGAGCAATCGGCCGGGTTTTCAATTTATACCCTATCTTTAATAAATACTTCTCTTCGGTGTATCGAGTTATCTTCAGAGAATAATATGATCATGTCGTTTTTGACAACTGCCTTCTTTAGTCCAACGGAATATTTAAGCCTTTTGTTTGTATACCACCACGCAATATTTGCAGTATTTTCTGATGTTATTGAGAAATCACCGGTCCATGTAAGGTCATCATCACTTGGGTGTTCAGTTACGTTAATCATTATTGTAAAGTCTTTATCGCCTACATACTTTAGTGTTGCAACGGATTGAGGTTCAGATTTGATCTCATAAAAATCAGATGAACTGTAATCTTCTTCGTTTTTATATGCATATCCAGTGTAAGTCCCCGCTAGCTTGGAATACTTATACGTACCATGCATTTGTTTAATGAAAACACCGGCGATATAAGCGTAAAGTGTTGTCGTGAGCGAAATAAGAACTGTTTGCAGTGGTTCTTGGAGATTGTCGCCAGCCACGACGTATCGGAAAATGAAACCTGTAACTGATAAGAAAAATGCGATAAGGATTGAGGGAAGTAAATAGTGTTTGCCATACAAAATTTGAAGCATACATTTATTATACGCTTCTAAAATTGAATAATGAGTTACTCGTCTTTACACGCAGCCACAATCGATTGGCCGATATCGATCGTCACCATCGTTTGCGCCGTGTATAGCATGACACCGCGGTGGGTGCGGGCACGGAAGCGTTTTGTAAAGTGCAGTTGGTCGTCAGACTTAACAATTTCGTGCGCGATTAGCTCGACGCTGCGATATGTAGCGTCGACGTACGGATACTTTCGGCGAATCACATTTACGAGTTCGTTCAGGCTAATGTACGACGTGTCCCCCACTCTTAGGCCCATACCGGTGTGAACGGCGTTCGGCATTTCAGCTAAGTAGGCTTGGATTTGGTCTTCGTCGTATGCCTCGACCGCTTCGTGGTGACGGCGCACCATACGGACTTCAATATCTTGATGCTTCTTTAGATGTTCGAGTGCAAAACTATCGATATTCAGGCGAGTGAATAAACGACCAGCGGATGCAAAGGTGCGGACTTTACCATCTTGTTTAATTGTGGCTTGGCCACGCGTTAATTGCGGCAAGGTTTCGAGCAGCTCGTTGTACAGCGTGTAATTATTAGTGATGGTGTCAACGCGGCCATATTCTTCAAAGATAGTGTTGATCGAGTGTTTCATCGCATCTGTGTGTGCCGGATCAATCTCACCAATCGCAGAGCCGTTGGTGATCTTTTCAAGTGTGAAGATGTCGGCCATAGAAACTTGCGGCGCGGTGTTGGCCGCGATTGTGTCGACGATATCGATCGCGAGCGCCGGACGGTTATCGTTCTTGTTACGCAGAATACGACCCATGCGCTGACGAGCTGCGACGAGCGAGCGAGTTGGACGGGCATTAATAATGACGTTAGCGCGTTGACTGTCCCAGCCTTCGGTGAGGACGTCGATGTACGTCAATGCGTCAATCGTTCCCTTTTCTAGTTCGGCGTAAATCTTCTGGCGAGCCGCGGCTGAAATCGAACTCGTAATTGCGTGGACACGGATGGGACGCGGGATGCCATTCTCGTCATCGACGTATTGTGCGGACAGCATGTCTGCGACATGGTGCGGGTGTGCCATGGTATCGCCAGGAATACAAGCGATGATCGGTGTATTGCCAGCCTGGATGAGCTGCGCGGCGATCGTGACGACCATCCGGTTACGGGCGGTATTGTGGATCAACTGTTTCAGGCTTTTATTTTCGTACTCACCTAGCGCACCAATCGAGAATGACTGCGCAGTTGTTTTCGGCGCAGGCACAGCGATGGGAATGACAGACGAAAGCATGTTGAGCTCAATCGCTTCTTTGAGGTCTAAGCGGTGAATGAGTGCCGGCAGTAAACTCTCCAGGCTACGAGATGCGTGGTAATCGGGTGTCGCGGTAAAACCAATAATGAGTGTCTCGGGATTAATATCGCTGATGATTTCGCGGCTGCTGGCACCAAGGGCTTTGTGACCTTCGTCGAGGAAAATAATATCGAATGCGTCGTCTACGAGATTTACGAGTTTTGTGTGGCGTACGCCGTCTTCGTCAGTTGTCGTAATCGGAGTCGCTGCAAGTTTCGCAAGGGAGGCATAGGTCGTGATCGTGACCTGTGCTTCTAAGCCTCGGAGGCCGGCTGGTGTGTCGCTGTAGAAGGTGCCAACGCTCATGTGCGGCGCGAAGCCAGCGAAGCCCTTATCTCCCCTACTTCCACCTAATGTTTGGCGGACGAGGTCCTTGGTTGGTGTGACGACCAAAATCTTTGGTGGTGTCGCAGCTTGGTAGCTGAAGGCTTCGGCGAGTGTCACGAATAGGACGGTTTTACCGGTTCCGGTTGGAGCTTCAATATAGCCGCGACGATTGCCGCTACGAAGGAATTCGGTGGTGTCTTTGATAATTGCTTTTTGGTGTTCGTACAAGATATCCGACTTTTTGCCATCAACCGTGTAGCGCTCCAGATTATTAAGGTAGCGCGAATACACAGCGGAGTCTGGGCTGACGGTGGAATTGGTGGCGGTAGCTGGATCTGTCATCAAGCACCTATTATCTCATTTTTGCAGAGATATGTCTCGCCTATTTTATAAAGCTTTAAAATTTGAAAGATATGAATAATTATTAGGTAAGTTTATCCCGCAGTGAGAGACTCGACAACTTTCGTCAGAGTCCCCCACTGCGTTGATGCGCTAGTTGAAGCCGTCATCCATAGGAACAACGGTTCGGTATCGTCCCAGCATCGAGCTGATTGGTGCGACATGTTTGTCGAGTGCCGTGATTGCCGACGATCGCTCTTGTCGCATCGCTCGCAACGATTTGTCCAGTGTCAGTAGGACGTGGAGGAGCGGGTCGGTCTGTGCCAGGGTTTTGTAACGAGCCTTCATCAGCACTCTAAACATTTCCACCAGCTCCGCTTCGAAGCGAGTTTCGTCGCCCCAGCCAGGCTTAACGGCTGCATCGCCCTTCACGATTGAGCGGACTCCTCCCTGCACAGCGGCTTGCTGAACATGGATGAGATGCTCATCGGCGGTGAAATAATAGCGATGCAGGGAGTCGTTTATCGGCTGTACTTCGGCGACGAGGATGACACGCTCCGCAAGAAGTTCGTCATACCCTTCCGGTCGCTCGTAGCTGTAATTCGCCTTCTTGAGGGTCGGGTAGCCGACAGTCTTTTTCAGCGGAATCAGGCTGGCAAGGGCGGCATAGACCGCCTTGGCGAATGTTTGCTCATCGGCGCATTCAACGGCTCGCCCCTTGTTCAGGACGAAATCGAGTGTGGTCATTCCAGGACGTTTAGGCATTCCCTTAGTCCACCTTTCAAGGTACATCTCTCGGGCATTCCCTTGAGATTGGTCGAACTGTTCGACAGTATAGAGTTTAGAGTTAAAGATAGGTGTTTACAAGCATAAACAAAAAGACCTCCGTAGAAGTCTTTAAGCATAATCATTTTGGTGAACCTCCTGACATCGAAATGGAACGAGATCTGTAGTGAATTGCTTGCGGTATACGAGTATATGAGTGTAGCAACGGTAGTTGATAACATACCCGTACAGAGTAGAACAGTATAGCTATTAACTAGTCTTTCGCACACCTTCATCAAGAGTGACGCCTGTTGAGCTGTTCCTCCAAGCGGTCCACCCGTTAATCGATCGACCCGCTATGGTTGCGGCTGCCCCACTCGGTGAGCTAAACGTGAGATCTTTTGTAACGCGATAGTTATCTCCGTCTAGTGCAATATCGCCATTATTCAGGAACGTTTGTCTGGCGCTCTTTGCCCATCCACCGAAGCTGTTCGTCTCACTGACACTTGCAAGCGAACCTGCTAGAACAACCATGCCGCCATTTTCCAGTAAGCGTGCGGTTGCGTCAAAGTCTTTGCCTTTTAGTGTGTAGGTGCCAAGGTGCGACAAGGACTGATCAATAGACTTGAATATGTTATAGCCGAATGTCGCAAGGATAAACTCTATATTTTCAAAGAAGTGGAGTACGCTGACTTTATCATAGTCAGACAGGGTGTTTTCTGGTGGCGTGATTGAGTTCTGAAGTTGCACCCTGCCCGACCCTTTCGCGAGCAGTACTGCCTTGTATTCAAGGTACTTCACATGTGCTTTATTTAACTCACCGGTAAAAATAATCGCTTCGTCCCAAAAATCTTTACTTGTACTATGAGATGTAATACGACTGAGGAAATTTTCAGACTCACCTATGTATGCAAGCTGCTCGCTGGTTGAGCCATCCTTGCCGAACAGGAAATATAGCCCTGGTTTATTTACGCCAAGTTCCGTACCAAGTTCACCAAGTTTTTGACGTGGTACTATGTAACACTTACCATCCCAACCAGGGCTACTGATAAGTTTGATACCGTTAGGTTTCCCCGATGGAATGATTGTCTGAAGTGCTTTTGCGGTCATTTTTGTAGTTCCTTCCTTGATGTTCACCACTTTGATTACATTGTATTACATCCTGAAGTAACTATTTTGTTCATCTATGTCATTAGCATTTGGGTTAGCAACTGTCCACGAATTTTTTTCGTTATTTTTCCGTATACACCGCACAGATGGAATTATGGGTAATTTGCCTGAATAAACTTTGAAGCGAGATCATTCTTCCCTTTAGCGATCAGTGCTAGCTCGTATTCAGAAAAAAGGTACTGATCAATGAAATTACTCTCCAGGTCGTCGGCTGTAAATTCATATCCTTCATCGTATAGCTCGAGGAGTTCTTCGTATATATTATTCAGAAACGCAGCCTGCTTTTCTACGATTGAGCGCATTTTATCAGTATATCCGTTAAGTTCACTCTCGAACTCATCAATCGTTGCACAGTGAAGTTGACCACTTGCATGCAGTCTTTTATTACGAGTATCGACTACGGATGATATATTACCGATACTACCGTCATCAAAACCAACTAACCGAAAGAATCTAAATACAGTTCTCTCCTGCACTGGTGAAAACGAAAAAGGACTAGTTGGTTTTTTTAGAAAATCTTTTTCCTGCCCAGGAAAGCCGATCCATCCGTACTCGAACTCCTGTTCCTTTTCTTTTGCAATCCTGAGTAGTTGCACATATATAAACACCATGTATAACAAATGTAGATGCGAGTATGCGCTTGAAAATAATTCATTGTCAACACACTTTACGACGCTCGCTATATGGTGCTCTATGTATTGATCGAGTTGCTCATCCGTAGTTCCGGCTGGGTAAAAACTTACTAGCGAATATAGCGCATCCATACCCGTTCTTACTCACCCCAGATTTCAGCGATTTTATCTTTTATTTTTCGTTGAAATGTTTCTCCGAGTTTTATGTTGGCATCAACGAGTTGTTGTTCAGCATTAAGTTCAGCGACAATTTGACGTTGAAGATCTATGGACGGGAGTGGTATTTCAATTTGCTCAACAGCTTTTGCATTAAATTGTGGCTGTCCCCCACCGGTCATAAGTGACCTAGCCTGACTCCAATAATCTTCTGACTGAGTGAAATACCAAAAGAATTTTGAGTCGATGTTCTTACTAGTAAAGTTGAAGCGCATCAAAAATCCCGCAAAAGCCGCTGTCTCGTCGTCGTCAAAATACAGCGTTTTACCAAAAGTTGCACCTGTGCGAGCTACCAAAATATCACCGCGACTGAGAATGTACATGTTCGCTTCAGGCGAAGAATTGATAAACTTCTTGTTATTAGACCGAAGGGTGCCATTACTTGTGATGTCGGTAATTCTTACATACCTAAGGTCGCCCTCATCAAGCGCAGCTTCACCGATACCATACTCAAGTTTTGCTATTTCAGAAACTTTTTTTAAACCCCAGTTTCGATCAATTTTAATAGTTGGTTTGTAAGTTTTAATGATGGTTTGGGTGGCATCGATTATTGTTTGGTAACCGTCAAGTTCTGCGACTATTTTGCGTTGAATCTCAATCGGTGGCAGCGGAATTTCAATTTGATAGAAGTGCTCGTTATTTAGGTTCTTCTGTGCGCCGCCTCTTGCGCATGCGTAGACATCCTGCTGTCGACCTAGTAATAATTTGCCTACGTAGTCTTTGTCTACCTGATGCGCATACTCGGACTTTATTGAAAAAGATCCCCCAGAATCCATGAGCCAAAATTTGTTTTCTACATATCTTACACAACTCTCTGACATCGCAAATCGTGCAACAACATACTCATTCTCTCTGTTGAAGTTGTCTGTTCGAAAACTTTCACCACCACCGCCGTATACGGGGTATAAAGTACCTGTACTTTTACTCTTTGTAATTCTTTCACCAAAATTTAACTTTATGATTTCACCTAGTTTTACAGTGTCCCATTCCTGGGTGGATGATGGGGTGGTTGTTCTGTAGCGCTCACCAGTTAGATTATAGTCACCACTATCAGCAATCTGGGTGCGAGTAGTAACATGTGCGAACTCTGAGTTGATATCTTGCCCATTAGTAAATGACTCTATCAGTTTAAGCGCCTCGGGAAATTGGTCGCCTGAATTCTTGCGACGCTGAGCCCCTAGACTATAACCGTCGTTCTCGATCTTTATAAACAACACCTCGTCTCGTTGTCTTGCAAGCTCCTTATTGAGAAGAAGTACGCTCGTTTTAACTCCACTGTATGGTTGAAAAACACCAGCTGGTAAGCTGACGACTGCATAGAGGTAGTTTTCAACCAGGTTCTTTCGGAGCTCTTTGTATGCCTTGCCACTCTGAAAGATAATACCCTCCGGCACAACGATGCCAGCACGCCCGGTTGGCTTGAGGTGGCTGGCGATGTAATCAACAAATAGTACTTCGGCACGATTAGCGACAATACCAAATTTATCATGAGGTTTAATTCCACCCTTCGGTGACATAAACGGTGGGTTGGCAAGAATAACATCGTATCTCTCATTCCAGAAGTCTTCACTGCTTAGGCTATCGTGGTTCTTAATATCAGGGGTCTTAAAGCCGTGTAGATACATATTAACCTTAGCGGTGCGCACCATAGTAGGGTCGATGTCGAAGCCGTGATAATTTTTGTGGAGTTTATCTAATTCATCGGACGTCAATCGTTGTTCATTTTCATTTGGTAGTCCTGAAATTTCATCGACGCCATCATGGTGATGTTTGACATGGTTATAGGCCGCAATCAAGAAACCGGCCGTTCCAACTGCTGGGTCTAACACGGAATCACTTTTAGTTGGATTGACTGCTTCGACAATGAACTTGATAATGTGGCGCGGTGTACGGAATTGCCCAACGTCACCCTGTGCACCGGTAATTTGCAATAGGTACTCGTACGCATCGCCAATATCGTCACTGTTTGAGTGTTTGAAGTTGTCTATCTCTTTGAGGAAAAGCGTCAACACTCGTGGGTCATTGAATGTTAGGTACGCGTTTTGATAGATGCCCTGAAAGAGTTCGGGTAGTCCCGGATTCTTAGCGAGGCCACCGAGTGCTTCGCGATAAAGAGTGAGGCGGTCATGTGCGCCTAGTGTTGGCGTCATCAGCTCGTGCCAGCCATATTTTTCATACTCACCAGTAAAATATGTACGTTTACCACCCGGAATACTTGCCGCACGATCGTCAATATCACTCATGAATTTGTATATCAATGCGTAGGTGATTTGTTCGATCTGTCCGGCCGGTGATGGCACTGCGCCAACAAGGATATCGCGAAGTGTGTCTATACGTTTTTTGAATTCTGGCAACATGTGTTTATTATCCTCTCAGTTTTGTAGTATCTACATAGTCTTTAATGTAACTCACAAGGGGCTCTGCAACACCAGCCTGATGAAGCCGGATGTACTCCTCGAGAGATAGTTGATTTGTATGGTCGAGATTGCCATACGTTTGGTGATCAATCGCTTCTTGAACCGCTGGTGACGAGATATAGGCATCAAAAAGCCTATAGGACAAGTGAAACACAATGTCGTCGGTCAACTTATCAGATAGACCTTTAGTTATAACCGCGTCGTTGAATTTGTCGTGAATAATCTCAGCCTTTGACTTAGGCTGTTCAATTTTATCCATCACGATATCAAGCGCCTCGCCTAGTGATAATTTGCGATCAAGCCTGAAGAAACTTCGAATCTTCTCAAGATTCATAAAGTGACTGGGTTTATCGAAAACTTTATTTTTGAGGTAATCAAGCGCCTCGTCTCTGTTATCTTCATAGAGTGAAGTAAATTCTGGGTCGTTTTGCAATTCATCTTTGAATTTACGGAACATTTCACGGTCGATCCGCATGCCCTGGCCATCTATGACAGTTGTTGTTTGATTTTTTAGCCTATCCTGCTCGTTAATATCTACACCGCTGGCATAGGTTATGCCTGGCTCTGAAACTTCACCACCACCATCGGTTGTTGGTGGTGCGTATGTTACATTTGCGCCTTCTATCTTTTTCGGAACTACCAATACCGCTTCATAGTCATACTTTTCGTCGAAATACTCACAGACAGCAAAGAAATCGATTAGTTTGAAGTTATTTTTAACGGCCACAATAACATTTTCGTTATCAGTGTAATCGGTATAACGGAAAGTGTTCAAGCGTGTTCCTCGCCCCTTCATCTGAATGAAGTCGCTTGGGCTGAAGACCGGTCGCATAAAGGCTACGTTCAATAAGTCGCTGCAATCGTAACCTGTTGTCATCATACCTACTGTTACGACTACACGCGTTCGTGAGCTGTCATAATTATTTAGCCAGTTTGTCTTGCCTCTGAGGTTGTTGTTGCTAAATTTCGTTGTGAAATCCTGTGCGTCGGCTACATTACTCGTCACTTGTACTGCAAAATCTGATTGATACTTATCCGGCCAACGCTCCATGGCCAGCTTATTGAGTATATTCACCATCTTTGCTGCGTGTGGTTGTGAAACTGCAAAAATAATTGACTTACCTATTTCACCGCTTATTGGGTCGTTATCAGCGTTATCAAGAAATGTTTGTGCCAGTACTTCGTTTGTTTTTTCATTGAAGAATTTACGTTCGAAATCACGTGCACCAAATACGGCATCTACTTCTGTTTCTTCATCAATAACTTTATGAACTGCATAACCTTCTTCGCTCAGCAACTTAGTCGTAATATCTGTGCGAGCATCGACGATAATAGGATTTACAAGGTATGGCCCATCGGGGTCGTTAACCCCGTCCAGCAAGCTGTAGCTAAATGTTGGCTGACCACTTTCGCAGCCAAACGCGCTGTATGTATCAAGTAGTTGACGACGTTCAAAATCTTTTTGCGTATTTTGGTCGTCATCCGAGACGCCTTTTAGGTAGTCTTTTGGAGTAGCGGTGAGCCCTACACGGTAGCCTACGAAATACTCAAAAACTGCACGTGCGTTACCACCTATTGAGCGATGCGCTTCGTCACTGATCACAAGTTCAAAATCGGTTGGCGAAAATAACTCTTTATAGCGATCATTTGTCTGTAAACTTTGCACCGTACTGACAATAATATCCGCAGCACCCCAGTCATCTTTGTGCACTTTGTAGGTGTATACCGTGAAATCAGCACCAAGTGAATTTTCAAATGCTTCTTGTGCTTGCTTCTCGAGCTCAATACGATCAACCAGAAACAGGACACGCTTAGCGTTACCCGTTTTCAGGAATAGTTTAATAATTGCAGCACAAGTCAAAGTCTTACCTGTCCCGGTCGCCATTTCAAGTAAGTAACGCTTCTTACCTGAACGTGCTGCATCTTGAATAGCGTGAATAGCACCAACCTGGTACTTACGCATGATTTTGAGCTTATTGTTACGAATATATTTCGTTTTTGTTTCGCCACCCGCCTGGTACTGTGGATTTTTGTCAAAATCTGGAATCTGAGAATGAGCAATATAGGTGTCGTTTACAACTGCATCAGCAAGCGCCATGGTATTGGGTTGATATTTTTTACTCTCGGTAAGGGATTCTTGAGTTGGTAGTTTAAGAATCGGCTCAGGACTACCTTCGATCATATCCCAGAAATAATGCACATTACCGTTGCTCAGTATTACGTAGCGTACATGGGTACGATTTGCGTAATCACGCGCCTGCTCTTTGCCATCAAGTGGAGATTTACCTTCGCGCTTTGCTTCTAGTACGGCAATAGGTTTTTGATTATCATCGAGCAAAAGATAGTCTATAAAACCACCCTTAACATTCTCAAAGTCTTCGCCACTATTCTGGATGTCAATCATTTCACCAGGATTCAGACGTGTTTCAACGTCAACGTTCGCTCTGCCCTCACCCTCGTCAAATAAACGCCAACCAGACTCTTCAAGCAATTTGTTTATTTTTAGTCGCGCTGCTGCTTCTTTTTTCGCCATATTACATAATAATATAACTTTTGGAACAGATTAGCCAATGATGTGGCTAGTGAATAGTATGCTTAGTATGAACATCCATGTAACTTTCACATAAAATGCGGACAGAACTGCTTAGGCCGCGTCAGGCGGGTATATTATCTGACACTGACTCACATTGAAACTATAAGTAGACGTAATGAATTTGCTAGAATACTGTCAGAAAATTATTTAGCTTGTATTGATCGGCTTTGGCAGTATTCATCTTTTCTGCAAATACTGGCTCGTTTTTACAATGACGATAGTAAGTGTCCCGACTAATGCCTGCATATCGGCAGGCATCACTAATTGTTGCACTGTGTTGCAAGGCATCTGCCAGCCTGTTCATAGTCCTGTAGTTAACTTTTGATGGCCTGCCTGGTGTTGGTTTACTGTTCATGCAATCTCATGTTAATTTGGTATGAATTTTTGTGTAGAAACTCGTGCATAGGTTGGTGTAAAAGCTAAATTAATTATGACATAAAGACGGATACCTAGATCGGTGCAAATATAGCACGCTAGCACCTATTTTCTTGCTGTACTAACCACAGCAGGGATTTGGAACGGCCCTATATAAGCTGAAGACAGGTTCACAGAAGCACCGACATCAGTGAACTCGTCGGTGCTTCATAACTGAGAGAAATTTAACGTGGAGATAATATCCGTAAAAGAAGCACGCAAGTTAATGGGCGTGAAGTCAAAGAATTTAACAGATGAAGAGATAAATTTACTGCTGGAAAGAGTTGAGATAATGGTTAGAGTTTCTGTTCGCGAATATATCCGTTCGAAAAATAGTAAAAGTCCTGTTACAGTGGCCAATGTTATGGATGATGAAGTATGAAAAAGGCCGTAATCTACCTCCGGGTTTCTACGACTAAGCAAGTTCAAGGTGCGAGCCTGGAGACTCAGCAGATGATGTGTCAGGAATGGGCATCGCGCAACAACGTGCTGGTTGAAAAGATATATCACGATGATGGTGTGTCGGCTAAGACGCTCGACCGCCCCGCAATGAAGGAAATGCTGGCGCACCTTAGGGCTAACAAGGGTTGCATCCAATACCTAATAACCTACCAGACCGATCGACTTACTCGCAATGCGGCAGATTTCTATGCTCTAGTAGCTCTATTAAAGAAACTTGACGTCGAGTATAGAAACATCAACTCATCAATAGATCAGACTGTAAACGATCAACTAATACAAGGTATAGAAGCTGTCATCGCCCAGCACGACAATGCGATTAAGTCCACGAGGGTAAAAGACAACATGCAAAAGCAGGCAAGAATGGGTTATCGTATGAATATAGCACCATACGGGTTGAAAAATATCAGAGATATAGACGGTAACTCTACGCTAGCTCCTGTACAGGGTATTGCGGAAAAGATTACTGCCGTGCTGGGAGCATACGCAACGGGCGCGCAAACTATGGCGAGCTTGGTAGTTATGTGCGAAAACATAGGCCTTAAATCCCCGAGCGGTAAGGCTATGCGCATACAGGCAATTAGTAAAATGCTACGCTACCCTATCTATGCTGGCTTGGAGCAAAATAGTCATACTGGTGGCGAGCTGGTGCCCTCTCGATTTAAGGGAATAGTTACCCCTGCAATCTACCACCGCAATCAAAGGCTATTAAGCGTTAATAAAAATACGGCCGCAAAATATAAGAAGATAAACCCAGAGTTCCCGCTAAGGCGTTTCTTGTTATGTGCACAGTGCAATAAATCACTCACTGGTAGTAGCCCTCGTAACGGTTCGGGTAAGTATTCACCACGCTACCATTGTTCACGTTGCCATGTTCCGTCTGTGCGTACAGAAGAAATGCACGAGCAGTTTTTACACTTACTTGCCAACTTAATGCCTGACTCCGATATGGAAAAACTTCTCAAAGAACTGATCGTGCGTGTTTGGCGCGAGGAGACGGCGACACTGGCCACGAAGCGAAGCAAGTTACATAAAACAATCGAGCAGCTAGCTCAGCGAAGAGCAAAGGCTATTGAAATGTTTATCGCTGATCGCATCACTTATGACGAGAAGGACGAACTTGTCTCTAGTATCAAAGGCGAGTCTGAGGCTGCGCAAAGAAATCTAGATGAGGTCGGGTCTCTATCGGATCTAAAAGCTGATGCAATTGACTATGCCTTCAAATTTATGTCGAACGCACCAAGAATCTGGAGTAGCGCATCTGTTGATCATCAAACTATCTACCAAAAGTTAGTGTTTCCCGAGGGTATTCAGTACGACCTATCAAAAAACGTTTTTCGAACGCCCAAATTAAGCGTACTTTACACCTTAGCAGACATAACAAAAGACCCATCCATGAAGGATGAGTCGCTTGTGGTGATCCCGCGGAGAATCGAACTCCGATTGCCAGGATGAGAACCTGGTGTCCTAACCGTTAGACGACGGGACCATGATGGTTTGTTGAACTTGCCTAATATACCAAATAACAGTGGTAATGTCCAGATCGTATACCTGTTATACTTAAACTATGAACCAACCTTCTTCTCGTCCCACTCGTGCCGCTAACGAAACTGATGCGCAGTATATGCGCCGGTTGCACCGCTATATTCGTAAACATGCACCGATGCATACGCGGCAGTATATTTGGGCATTTAACTCTGGCCGGCCATGGCAACGTTTTATTATTCCGGGTATGTACTACCTCGCTGCGCTAATTGTCACGGTGGTAATGGTGTCGTTTATCATGAACTTACAAAAACTGAATGGTCCAAAAAGTGCTTTTGGGGATTTCAGCGTGGTTGATCTGAATGTGAACACAACGCAGGATGTAAATAATAAGAAAGTCGAGACCTACACACCGAACGTCGAAGTCCGCGGCAAGAAGATCGAGGTCTACAATTCATCCGGGCAAGAATTCAAGAGTGCCACACCGATCCATATTAAATATACAACCGAAGGCAAACGTCTGGCTGCATTCACAAATGCCGAAGGTATCGTCCCTATTCCAACGGGCTATCTATATATTTTCTTCGTCCCTGCCCTCTTTCTGCTGTTTGGGCTGATCTTTCAGTTCGTCTACAAAGGTCGCGTGAACGATACGTACCGTAAAAAAGCTGTCGAAGCGCTCAAAAAAGGCAAAGATCTTCCAAAGAACTAGATCGTGTACTGCGTCGGGATATGAAAATGGGGAGAAGCAACGAATTGCTTCTCCCCATAGAGATTTTGGCGGCTAATTCTCTAAAGCCGTAATTGTCAGTTGCGTGCGAAAGGCTTGCAGACCTTCATCTTGAGGTCCATGAACTTCAAGCGGATAGTCTTGTTAGCAACGCGTTCGGGCGACACGTTCACGACGACACGTACCTGCTTGCGCAGGAGTTCGATTGTGCCGGCATCACCCAGCACGACGGGTGTCTTGGGCGGGTTTTTCCTGGCGAACTTGTGTATCAGCGAACGGCGCAGCTGCGTGCCTTTTTCGGTTCCGAAAAAGAAAACGAGCAACACGATGGCGAGGAAGATCGAGTCAATGATTGCACTCACCACCAGCGATTCGCTGAACTCGAACGGGTAGTACTTTCGGTTCTCACCGACCACCTTCGAATGAAAGAAGACAGTGATGATGTAGCCGGGAAGCAGCGCCACTACCATGATTACCGCGTACACGAGCAGCTGGGGCGGCGAAAGCCACTTCAGCAGACTCGTCCGAGGCTGTTGCCAGCCATTCTCGTCGACCTTGTTGTACCAGAACGATGTTCCCAGGTATCGCCCGAAAGTATGCGGACTGAGCGCAAACAGTCGGCGAATGCTGATGTCACGTTTCGCGAACACGATGGCGTACAGCAGCGAGAACAGCCGTGCGAAGATCCCATATGCCTGGAACGGAATGTTCAGCGCCAGGCTGATCAAGAATCGACGACGGAAGTCACACTGGTCCACTTGGGCACCGCGAGCGAACTGGCGAACCAGCGCTTTCGCGAATTCTGGCGGTTCCGGTGCAAACAACTGCTCCGGGACGATGACATCGTGGCGGTACGAATCGATGTTAAATCGTTTGTCTCGGTAGCTTTCGGTGAAGATCTTGTAACGATCAGTCTCGGGTATGTGCTGCGTGTCGAGCAACTCTGGATTGCGCTGCCACTGTTTGATCGTGGACTCGTCATCCTGACTTGCGACATTGATCACGAACGCCTGCACGATGTTCGTACCGGGACGGGCAAACTGGACGTGCTGCACGGGCGCGTCGTCGAGGAGCTTGCGAACGTACACCTTGGTGATGTTGTACAACTTCCGATTTGAATGGAAGTCATCGCCGATCGTTTCATATCCAACGGTGATGATGAGGTACGGGTTCGTGAACTGGCGTTTTGCCAGCTTGTTTACAAGCTGATCCGTGAAGGACCAGGAGGTACGAACAACCGGTGTGACGACGCCGTCCTCTTCGCCTTCCATGTGGAGTTCGATGAGCGGACGCGTTGCAATTGCAGTAGCGGATGCCATCTGCGTTCCTTTCGATTGGGGCAACGAATGTTGCCGCTGACAGGTACTCCATGTTCTTCCCGGGGCGGGTGAACTACAGTAGTGGCACTATAAGAATATTAAGCTATTTTGTCAAGTTGCTCAATAACAGAGATAAGTTTGCTTGGCGTGATCTCGGCCTTGATAAGGTAGCCGTCGGCACGCTTTTCCATGGCCATACGAGATTCGTCATCTTGTTCAAAATTAGTTAAGACGATGACTTTAGAATGAGGGATGAGGTCCTCGGTGCCACCTCGCAGTGCTTCGAGGATCTCTGTGCCACGGCGCTCTGGCAACATGACATCTAACAAGATTAGATTATAGGCCTTGTTACGTGCGGCGATAAGGCCATCGTTGCCATCTACCATCCAGTCGATTTCGTAGCCGGCTTTTTTCAAGCTGCGTACGTACATTTCGCCGATAAAGCGGTCATCTTCAATGACGAGAATTGTTTTGATTGCCATATGTCGTGTCCCCTAGGTTAGCCTCTATACATTGAGTGGTTCTTAATCCAACCAGATCCCTGATCGATTAAGCCTTCGTTACTATTATTACCTGCTTTTAGTTTGTCCGCAACTGCTTGGAAGGTTGGAAGTGAAACGAGGAAGACTGATCCTTTGCCGTCTTCACTGCGAACGGCAATGGTACCACCGTGGGATTCAACGATTGCTTTTGAGATGTATAAGCCAATACCGGTTCCAGCAACGGTTTCGCGTGAGCGGTGTGAGCGATAGAACTTTTGAAACAAGTTCCCTACGACGCTGCTTGGCATGCCAATTCCATGGTCTTCAATTGCGATTTCAACCAAGTCGCCTTTTAAGGACGCATTGACGTTAATCGCGCCACCTTCGTTACTATACTTAATGGCGTTGTCGATGAGGTTGCCGAATACTTCACCAAGGCTGGCTGGATCGCCGGCAATCATCGGGAGGTCGGTCGGAATATTAACGGCCAACATACGGTTCTGGGCACTGGCGCGCATATCCATGTCGTCACGAATTGTGTCGTAGACTTCGGCGACGGTCGTTTCAGTGAGATGCATTTTGAGGTGGCGACGGTCGTAGCGTGACGTGTTTAAAATGTTGTTGATGTATCCAGACAAACGGTTTGCCGACACAGTGAGGCGTCGGAATAGTTCATGCTGGTCGTCCTTCAGCACATCTTTTAATTCATCTTCGAGAACATCAAGGTAGCCGCGAATAACCGTAATCGGTCCTCGTAGTTCGTGGGCGGCGAAGGCGATGAAGTCGAGCTCTTGCTCCCCTACCGCGTACAGATTGGTGCGATCGATTAATGTGAGGACGACTTCACTTTCGGCACCCTTGTCATACGATGCTATGACGTCAAACAAGCGACGACCCTCTTCTTCGGGTAGTTTATTCGGAACGCGTGACCAAGTTCGCTCGGCGTGGACGGCAGACTTGTCACATTCTTCTAGCCACGCATCAAGTGTCTCAACGCCGTTAAAGAGTAGGCTGAGTGACATAACACCGTTGGTATCAATGTTGGTTGGAGCTGCTCGGTTCGCAAAGGTGATCTTGCGTTCGTGGTTCATGACGACGAAGCCACAGGATGTTTCATTTAGTGCAGCTTCGATCATTGCCGTTGGTGTTGATTGGACGGGTGCGGCTAGTTCTGCTGTAGTAACAGGCGCCGCCTTATCACTAGATAGCTCGTAAATTGTTTGCAGAATGTCTTTAAAACCGTTCTTTGCAAAGCGCTGGTCATTCGGGTTTGGTGGCGTCGTAGCGGTTGGCTCGCCGCTAATATGTACGACAGCCGCAAGCATGTCGCGGAGTGGTCGTGAAATAAGTTTGAAGATAATAACCGATGCGAGGGTACCAAGAATTGCCTGAATAGCTAGGATACCAAAGTACGCCATTGGGTCACGTTGTAGTACACCGATCAGGTCCAGTACGGCGGCAAGGACACTAATGACAACAAATTGCGACAGTGTAATAACGGTCGCAACGTTTTTGTTGAAATTGGGCCAAAAGTCTTTTGCAAACTTCGGGGGCGTTACTGCCACGTTACACCTCCGGTTTGGGGAAGTGCCGAGATCCAGGTTTGGCCACGTGCAAGCGGAACATCTTTACCGGCTGCGTCGGTGAACTTCAGTTGTTCGGTTTTGCTTGCTTTGCTCCAGGTGACTTCTTGAACGGTACCGTCTTGGAAGATAGTTGCTTTACCGGATCCAACTGCGTTGATGCTTTCGCGATTACCGTCTTGTAGGACGGTGCTTTGGATGACGTCCATAGCAATGACGACGCGTGGGCTGATGCGACCGGATTCACGGTCGACATGCGGTTGACCACCAAGCGAGCGGTCGTAGGTATTGGTTGTCGTGTTGTAGACATATGAAGGGTTGTACAGTGAGCTGCTAATAGTCATGTTGATTGATGTTGCGGTTGGAACAGTGGCTGCTTTACTGTCTTTACGTGTGAAGCCCGTAAATTCAGATGTCGCGTAGCCTTTACTAACGTTTAGCTCGTCGAGGAGCGCCGAAGTGGTGTATACATTATGTGGTGCATAGCGGTCACTTGCGCGGTAATACGCAGATGAATTAAAGAACTGGTCGATATCGCGGTAGTTTCCATTGCGGACTTCAGCGAGTGCGGCTGCAGATCCGCCAATGTGTGCAACACTGGCATTGAACGCTGCGAGCCAGTCGACATAATAAATGCGAACGCTGCGAACAGGTCCTATAAGCTGCGGCTTTTGTTCTTGGTATAGTACCAAGAAACGCGTGATACCACCTTCAGCGACGGCTTCGAAAATGACACCACTATTTTGCAGCCCAGATTGAGGACGCGCATCAGGGCTATTCTCGATCATAACGGCAGTGACGGCTTGTGATGTTGCTGCTTGGTCGGCAACTTCAAACCCAGTTAAGGGCGAGTAAAATTTCGGTTTGACGACAGCGACTGGCTTGACGACCTTAGCCGGTGCGACAGTAGCAGGCTTTTTATTGACGAAGTAGAGCGCGGTTGTGACTCCCCCGGCAATAAGCAACACTGCAATGGCTGCAAATAGAATCGTTAACTTTTTGTGTCGGATGAACCAATTAGTCTTTGGCGGTCCAAGTTGAATAGAATAGCTTTTTGGTTTTCGTTTGAATATCATTACGGTTCATTATAGCAAAGTGTTTACGCTTTGCGTCGTCCCGTTCGCAATCCCTATCCCCTAAATTTATTGCGCGTTAGTTGCGGCACGTAATCGGGCGAGTGTCGTGTCTTTGCCGAGTGTTGCAAGCGTGTCGTTGAGCGCTGGGCTAAATGGCGCCCAAGATACGGCGAGACGAATAAGGCTAAAGAGGATACCTGGTTTTTGGCCAGTGATTTCCAGGAGTTCGTTGAGCTTGGTTTGAATCGATTCAGATGTAAATTCGTTGTCGTTTTCAAGGATAACAATCGCTTCACTAAGCAGATCATTGATTTCAAGTGGTGCAAGCTTCGAAAGTTGCTTGTTGCCCTTGATCATTGTCCAATTGGGTGTTGGTTCACTAAAGAAGTAGTCGGTTAGGATAGCGAGATCTTTTAGGGTCTTCAAACGGTCCTGCACTAATGTGAGGATTTGCTTTTTGTGTGCTTCGCTGGCATCTTTGGCTGATGCAGGCCAGAAATCTGCGACGCGGTCGTACAAGTCGTCGATAGAAAGTGTGCGGATGTGTTGTCCGTTCATCCATTCCAGGCGCTTCTCGTCGAAACGTGCACCACTTTTTTGGACGCGATCGAGGCTGAACTTTTCAATCAGTTCAGTAACGCTGAAGACTTCTTGTTCGGTACCATCGTTCCAGCCAAGACTGGCGATGAAATTCACCATTGTTTCGGGCAGGTAGCCGTCTTTGAGGTAATCGAGGACGTCTTTTGCGCCATCACGCTTTCCGAGCTTCTTATTGCCAGATTCTGCCATGATGTGCGGCATAGTCGCAAAGGTTGGGAAATCGAGGCCGAGGGCTTCGTAGATATTGAGGTAGTTCGGCTGACTCGCGATGAACTCTTGGCCACGGATGATGTGGGTGATCTTCATTTCAGCATCGTCAACAATGTGGGCGAAGTTGTAGGTTGGGAAGCCGTCAGACTTGATCAAGATAATGTCATCGATAACTTCTGGACCAGTCGAAAGATCGCCGAGGACTTCGTCGTGCCAGTTATACGCTTTCGGATCAGACTTGAGGCGAAGCGGCGTCGAGCCGTTCCATGGCGCTGGTGATTCTGGGCGGTGTTCGCGGTACAAGAACGCTTTCTTGTTCGCTTTGGCAGATTCCCGGAAGGCATCCAGTTCGGCCGGGGTGTACGGATCGGCGTATGCGCGGCCGGCATCGATTAACTTCTGTGCCCAAGCTTTGTAGATGTCAAGGCGTTCACTTTGTTTGTACGGCGCAAAAGGACCGCCAATATCTGGTCCTTCATCATGGTGAATGCCGAGTGCACCGAGTGCAGCAAGAATGTGTTCAGCTGAACCTTCGACTTCCCTCTTTTGGTCGGTATCTTCAAGGCGAAGAATGAATTGACCGTGGTTTTGGCGAGCAAGGAGCCACGCAAATAAGGCAGTACGAACACCTCCAACGTGCATAAATCCAGTTGGGCTTGGGGCGAATCGGGTGCGAATAGGTGTATCTGACATAGGGCTTAGTATAGCATACCTACAGGGGTCAGGACGAATAAGGGCTTCGGTAGACTAGAGGCTTGTTGCGATGTGGCGAATCTGGTCACCTGAAAGTGGAGCACTGCTGTCGATTGTGTAGAGGATGCCGCCGTTTACCCAGGTCGCATTACTGTCGTACGAGTAGATTGTCAGGCCTTGTTCCTGGGTTGTGACGTAGTTATCACCAGCTGCTTTTTTCACGACATTATTCAATACCGCCGATGAATCCCACGAGCTGCGAGTTTGTGTCACGGTGTAGTCACCGGCGCCAGAGTTCGAGCTAAAGTTTAAGGTCACTTCTCCGTCACTAAATGTGACTGGCTGCGCCAGGTGGTAGCCGTCGGGCTTGTACTCTGGGTACTTGGCGTCGATGCCGGCCTGTGAAGCGGCAAAGCCAACAGACAATGCAGGCATATTTACATACGTGAGGTATGCACCGATGATCAGAACGCCGAAAATAGCGGTCACGATCGTCATGCGTCGAGAGAACTTAAACGTACGTTTTTTTCGAGAAGGTTTGATGGTTGGCTGTGCCAGCGCTTTCGCGATAGCCTTGTCTTTAATTTCTTTTGAAGTTGGCGCAGCTTTCACTGCAGCGACTGGCTTTGCAAGCTTTGCAGCGACCCGCTGTGCAATAGGATGTGGTTGATGTGCAATATCAGACTTCTCGGTAGGCGCAACAACTGTAGGGCGTTTCACTGGTGCAGGCGCTGGTGCGACTGGGTGCGCTGCAAACTTCGTTACCTTAGAGCTTGGCGCGATATCCATGTGGCGACCTGGTTGTGGGCGACGCACGACGTTTGCTGGTTTTTTCGCAGTACGGCGAACAAGCGTTTTAGAGCGTTGTGGTTGGGCGTGAACCGTAGTGGCAGCAACTTTCGCTGCGCGTTGTTTGACGACCGCAGGTGATACTGTTTTTTCGGTACTTGTTTTTGGTGGTTGAACTGGCAGTCCGGTCACGGCGTCGTAGCGACGACCGTTAATCTCTACCGTTTTGTTTGCTTGCATATTACCACTTATATTAGTGTTCTCATTGCGCTTATGCAAGCCCTGATTAAAAAATGTATACAACTTGCTATACTAAAAGGTAATTATGTTTAAACGCCCTACCAAGAAACAACAACTGATCCGTCGCATCATTGTACTAACCGTAATGTCACTCGCTGTTATTGTGATTGTCGCTGGAACAATCTTATTCATTCTAGGATACCGAGTCGACGGCAATAAAGGCCGCCTTGAACAGGGTGCGCTGGTGCAATTTGACTCACGACCGAATGGTGCTGATGTTCAAATTGATGGAAAGTCGATCCGTGCAAATACACCATCGAAGCAATCGATCGTGGCGGGCTCACACCTATTTACAGTGAAGCGCGACAAATATGAAAGCTGGAGCAAGCGTTTGTCTGTGAAAGCCGGCACGTTGCAGTGGCTCGATTACATTCGCCTTGTGCCAAAAGATTTAAAGACCGAAGCGGTTGCGACGTATACGACTGTCGTCGACGAGAAAGCATCGCCTGACAACAAATGGCTGCTCGTCCAAGAAAAGGCCGATACGCCAACATTCCAGTTAGTCGACCTTCGTTCACAACAGATCAAGTCAAGCACACTCAACCTCCCCGCTGATTCATACAGCGAAGCTGGAGTTGCGGATGTCACGCACAGTTTTGAGCTAGAAACTTGGGACGAGAACGGCCGCTATGTCCTCGTGAAACACACCTACGCAGACAAGAATGAATACATTGTCATGGACACGCAAGATATTGCGACCAGCGTCAATGTATCGCAGTCACTGAGTATTTCGCTCAGTGAAGTAAAGTTCTCTGGCACCAGCGGCAATATCCTATACGGCTTGTCGACCGACGGGACGCTGCGACGCCTGGATCTTTCTAGCGGAACCATCTCACGCGCACTGGCAAGTAATGTAAAGACATTCAACTTATTCGACACGAACATTATTAGCTACATAGGTACAGACGGTAAAACACCAGCAACTCAACTTGCGGGTATCTACCGCGAAGGTGACACGAACACACACGTCATCGCAACAGGCACAGCAGCTGAAGCGCCGCTTCATATCGCGTTTACTCAGTATTACAACGACAACTACGTTGCGGTCTCGGATGGGCTGAAAGTCACTATCTTTAAAGGCAACTACCCAGCCGACAGTGATACTGATAACGACAGCCTGAAGCAGTACGCGCAGTTTGCAGCTTCCGCAAATGTCGATACGTTGACGTTTAGTAAAGAGGGTGACTTTCTCGTCGCACAATCTGGCCTGACATTCGTTGGCTACGAAATTGAATACCTACGCTTCACCAGCGGCACGATCCCAACGAGCGAAACGACCGCGCATACGCTCAACTGGCTCGATAACGCCTACTTATGGGCGACGTACGACGGTCACCTTTCGATCCGTGAGTTCGATGGCACGAATACACACGTTATTATGCCAATGGAGCCTGGGTTTGACGCAACGCTAAGCCAAAACGGCAAATACCTCTATGGCGTAGCGAAAAATGCCGATGGCAGCAAGTATCAGCTGCAGCGTGTACAGATGATTTTGAACTAGACCTCACAAAGAGCTGATATTGACTTTTTATTGTGATTATGCTATAATGCACATATCTCAAATAGTTTCCACTATCTGAGCGTCATCCAGACTTATCGAGCTCTCCAGCTCTAAGCTGGACCAACAACTTGGAGAATATTATGTCTGAAGTAGGTTCAACACCAGCACTGACGGCCGAGCAGGAAGAGGCCCAGCGCATCGCGGAGCTCGACGATAACATTCGGCTCTACCGACTCGGGTCAACCACGTTTGCGATTATGGCTATCGCCATAAGCTTTGTTGCCATGCTTGTTGTTTCCAACATGACCGGCACGAACCAAGCGCGTGCAGAGGTGATTTCGGACATCACGTCATTCATTTTTCTGGTCATCATGGCCACGATATTTGCCGGCGTCTTCGTCTACATGAAGTTGCGTTACATCGAGGTCGTTGCACGTCGCTACGCAACAAGGTGACGCCGCGGCACCAGTCCATGCATCAGAAGATCATTACTTTCTCCAAGTAAAAACGAGCCCGAGCGTTCTCTCGGGCCTAACCCAGAGGTATCTCCCCTAGCTACGGTGAGATGGTTGTGAATTAGGATCAATAAAGAATAGTAGGATTAGTTGCCGAAGAGTTTTTCGAGCAGCGTTCCGTTGTCGCCAGGAATTGAGCTAGACGAGCTGGCTGTGCCGCTGCCTGCAGGCGCTGCAGTTGCGGCGGTTGGATCAGGACTGACTTGTTCGGCTGTAACGAGGAAACGGTTCAGGGCAGTCCCTAGAGGTGTACAAGTGATCAGTGTCAGGACGGGCTTGTCTGTTTGGTAGACTAATTTATTCACTTCGGTTGGTTTCACGGTTTCGGTGCGCGTCACGACGTAGGTGTAGCGTTTGCCTCCGTAGTTTGCATAGATACTATCCCCTACGGTTAACTTTTCCAGCTGTGCAAAGATAAACTTATAATCACCGCCATCGAAGAGGTCGTTACTGCTGTGTCCAGCCAGGACAGTGTTGCCGATTTCACCAGGATGGCTGCTAGCGCCTTTAATTGGGAAGTGTGCGAGGCCGCCTTCCATGGCTTTCATTTGCGATGCGTTATCTGTGCCAACGTCATAGGTGACAGGGACATCAACGTTGATCTTTGGAATAATCAGGCGAGACTCTTGTGATACAACGACATCGGTCGTAGGATCGACGACAATATTTTGTGGATCGATACTGCCCGGTGAGACGTAGGCTTTGACGTTAGCGATAAAGACGCGGTTGTACTGCACAAATACGAATGCTAATACGACGAAGACCGCTGCGCTGATTGGTACAAAGTGACGGCTGTGGCGGATCTTTTTTGCAGAGTGTTTGACGCGACCAAGTAGCTTTTGGCGCAGCTCGAATAGCGCTTGATCGTTCGAAAGTTCTTCGGCAGTTTCAGCGGGTGCAACGTTTTGGGCTGCAGGTTTTGCGCTAAAATAACCTTTTTCTTCAGGTGTGTTCGCTTTTTCGGCAATTACGGCTGTTGTGGCTTTTGCACTTTGGGCAGTGTAATAATTTTCGTAATATTGCTGGTAATAGTTCTGCCACGCTGTGTGGTAGGCTTTCCATTGTTCCGCTTCAGGCGCAGGATGCGCGCTGTGTGTGCGGTGATACGGGTTTGTGTCTTGGGTGGCAACGGCCGGAGTTGCCACGGGGGTGGCGGGCGTCACTTCATCCATAACTGGCGCGTCAGTATACAGTGAATCGATTTGATGGCGGATCACATTGGCGGCAGCAGATTGCTGCGCGCGTGCTTCCGCGGGTGTGGGTGTGCGAGAAGTCTGCCCCGACTGAGGTTGCACGTCTCGATCGTTTTTGGTGAGGTCAGGGCGGGTATTATCAGGGTTCATATCTTTATTCCTACTGCCATCTATTGTACAATACATTGGTAGTTTTCAGTAGTCGAGTCTATGCCGCGGTGGTGGAATGGTAGACACGCTAGACTCAAAATCTGGTGTCCTTCATGGACGTACCGGTTCAAATCCGGTTCGCGGTACCATTACAGAATTCATACGCACAAAATCCCCCTCACCTTTTACTGGTTGAGGGGATTTTTTGATGGCGAATAATAATGCTAAGCTAAAGTAATGACAACACCAATTACTTCAGGTATCATCAGCGGCTGGCTTCGATCGGGCTTATTATCAAAATTGACGGGCATCACTTCGTTGGGTGCGCGACGTGTGGCGCTCCTATGGGATACCGCCACAAAAATGATTGTGCTGACAGAAGTTGATGCAGCGAATACTGTCGTTCGGACAATCTTTTCAGTACCGACCACCGAAATTCAACGGGCAACATTCTTCCAAGACACGGTCATGCTCCGGGTTGCGGGCGTGCGCTATGATTTCAGCCTGCGTGATGGACGTGCCAAAAACACGCTTGCGCGAGACGCGGTTCAGATCGCTGATGCTGCAATCGGCTCCCCTCTCGCGGTGCGAGCGCAATTAAAAAGCCAGCTCGGCGCACTCGAAGCGTTTCTACTGGCTGAGAATCCAGATCGAACTTACGGGCAAAAAGGCGCAACGCGTCTATATGTCTACGCCGTAACGATCGCCATCGCTGTTTTGATTGTCCTCTTTATCGTTACGTCTATCGTATAGGACGAAGGGCGCGCTTGTCTTCGTCGGTTGCAATTGGCAGGTCAAAGCCGCTACTGATCTTGCTGTAGAAGCGTTCAGAGACACCCGCTATGAGTGTCGCTTCATCCGGTGTTGCCGCGTTCATTGAATCACTGATAAGTGCTTCGGCCAAGTCCTCGACTGATGCATCATCGCCAATCATTTCGGTCGGATCTGCAAAGATACGGTACGTGTTGAGGTGCGGTTCTTTTTTGTGCTCGATGTCGGGTTTAGGGGACATGATAAGCTGTGCGCGGCCAAGACTTTTACGGCGCAGCGTCGTGAAGTTCACGTTTTCGCTTATATAGAAGTTTGCTGGTGCAATCGGCAACATAATGATATCGTCTGTGTCGTTTGAACCAAGGTCACGAACGTTAAGCGCGAAAAATGCCGCATCAACCAGTGCATTTGTAGCGGTGCGTTGATCATAATTACTATTATTAATTCGATCGAGGTAGGCATCCAAAAGGACTCCCATGTGTGTGCTAACGTGTGCAACTTCGGTATCTATTTCTGGTGTCGTAGATTCACCTAGAAATTCGCGGGTAAAAAGCGGAATAGCTAATGCTTTCAGCGCTAAGCGACTAAGTGTTGGCGTCATCTCGCCTTTGTGTTGTTGCAAAAGGTTACGCAGTGGTTTGTCGGCAGCTTCTGGGTCGAACCATAGCGCCTCGTCCAGTTCTTGCTCGGACGTAAAAGTAAGCTTGAGGTGTGCGCTCAAGCCGTTTTCATCTTTGAATTGATTTCCATCGAGGAAAAATTTGTTCTCGAGACTCATAAATATATTATAGCATATTTAACATTAATAAGCAATATTGGGGTATGTTCAAAGATGTTAGACGATGCTAGAGGCAATTGCTTCGAGCGGCTTCGATGGTGTCCAGAGCCAGTAAGCTGCAGCTTTTGCAGCGACACTTCCGCGCCAAATCATCATCGGATTACCCCAGGCTTGGGTGAGGACTTCCCCATCATGCGCGATAACGAGGTGCTCTTGGTGTAATACGACGATTGTGACGGGATAGGTAATCGTGAACTTGTGGACTGCTTCGACGAGGTTCGTGAGCTGCATGCTGAATGTCAGTACTTTTGGATAATAGACCGCTTGGAAAAGTTTCTGAAGTTGCGCAAATGACGCAACAAGTACTGTGTTCGGACGATCAACAAGTAAGTCAGCGCTGTTCTTCACTAGATCAATGGCGTCGCGTGTCAGCACGAGCTGGCCGGTATATTTTTGGATAAACTGCTCGTACAAGATGGCGGTTTCGCTGCTGCGTCCCGCGTCGCCGATTAGTAGGACCGAGTTCGCCCAATCGCTCATGGCGTTCATTTCAGCCAACGCATCTTTATTGAGACTACCTGATGGATTAGTTGGCGCAAAGATCGCGTCGGTGATGGTTTTGGGGATTGCCTTCTTCAGTACGTCCGGTAACAATACGCGGATACTCCCAGCTCCAACACCGAGAGCAACCGAATATGCTTCCGCAACGCCAGCGAAGCCCAATTTATTGCCGCCAATAATCCCTAGCTTTCCAGCCATGGCTTTTTGCTCGGGCTTGCTCCATTCGATATCAGGATACAGTGGTGTGCCGGGCGCTTGTTTTTTCCAATAAGAAAAGTCCATTAGATCTAGTGTACGTCGTGGACGACGCGTTGCAAAGCATCCCACATTTCGCCGATGTAGTGCAGCGCCTGATCGTCACTTATGATCTCGCTTGTTTGGTGACGGACGATGTTGATGACCTTGCGGGCTGCTTTGGTTGGGCCATCGAGACCTGATGGGATCTCTACGGCATGGAGCCAGTTACTTTGGATATTCATTCTAGCGAATTCAAGCAGTTCAAGGCCGTCGATGACGCGTGGGATAAAGTCTGGGTAGGTTGCCCGTTCGGTGCGGAGCTGCCGTTCGTGTGTTTCACCGTCTGTCACCATAAACGCAACGTTACAGTCGTAAAAACCAGCATTCATCATATGGAGGATACTATCGGTTGGTGCAGAACCGATGTTGTACCGACCGGGGAAACCAGATCGATACGTGGCTTCGATGTTATCGCCAATCACATCAAAATTTACCAGGCTGCCATTGATTACGGCGTCATTAAGTTCCTCGAACGTGACACCTTCGTTGGCTGTTCGTGCACCGATTGGGTCGTCGAGGTGCCGGGCGCGCGTATACGTTGGATTTACCTCGGCGATAGTGTAGTCTTCCTCGTCTGAGATACGAATGACTTCCCGCCTCGTTTCATTTTTTTGGACACCAATTGGACCCGCGAGAATCGTGAGGCTGGTCGCGCCGAGAGAGTCGGTCACGTGTTCTCCAGATAGGTAGGTACGCTTTTTTGAGCGTAACGATTCTAAGATGTTTTGAACGTACTCCGGTGACTCGCCTGTTGCGGGCATCGTTGCTCCTTAATTAAATCCCACCACATCGTTTACTGTGTACTCTATTATAACGTCTGCTGCATCAAGTTTAAAGTCAGCGTCAATTTTCTTACCGGTCAGAACCTGAGGGAGCCAGAATATATCATCGGACCACATAGTGTCGTATGGAATGTCATCGATGGCAAACCACTGCGGCGCCATTTCGTCAGATTCGGTGGGCTCGCCTGTCCAGTCAGTCGCAATGAAGATATGGGCGTGCATGAGTGTTGGCGTACCTTTAAAATATTCGTCAAACCGAATGTCCCCTACTTTTTCAAAGGTTGTTGGTGTGACGCCAATTTCTTCTTGAGTTTCACGGATCATGGCAGCTTCAATTGTTTCGCCGTCTTCGACCTTCCCGCCAACGCCATTCCAGCGGCCTTCCCCAAAGCCACGCTTTTTCATTGCTAATAAGATGTGATTGTCGCGACGTAGAAATAATAGCGAAAGAACTTTTGTCTCCACTAAACGTCCAGTTCAATGCTGACTGGGCAGTGGTCAGACCCCATTACGTCAGCGTGAATAGCTGCGGCTTTGACCTTGTCCTTCAAAGATTCACTGGCGACCCAGTAGTCGATGCGCCATCCGACGTTACGAGCGCGGGCATTCGCCCAGTGTGTCCACCAAGTATACAGTTCTGGAGTATCTGGGTACATTGTACGTAGCGTGTCGATCAGGCCGGCTTTTTCGAAGTTATCAAAGCCTTCGCGCTCTTCGTTGGTAAAGCCGTGTTTGCCAACGTTTGGCTTCGGGTTCGAGAGGTCGATCTCGTTGTGGGCAACGTTCAGGTCACCGCTGAATACGACAGGCTTCGTTTCTTCCAGGGCTTTGATGTGTTCCAGGAACGCTGGGTCCCATTGTTTATGACGGAGGCTCAAGCGAGAGAGGTCTCCTTTTGAGTTTGGTGTATATACGGTGACTACCCAAAACTTTTCAAATTCGGCAGAGATGACACGACCTTCTTTTGAAGGATCACCATAGCTGTCGCCTGCCAGGTCGTATTTTTCGGCGATGTGTTCTGCGAAGCCATTGATGACTTGGAGAGGTTCGACTTTGCTAAAAATAGCCGTGCCGCTGTAACCTGCTTTAGCTGCGCTGTTCCAATACAGGTGATAGCCTGGCAGATCGAGGTCAACCTGTTCTGGCTTGGCTTTGGTTTCTTGCAGGCAGAGGATATCAGGATCGTGATCCTTGATAAATGTTTGGAAAGTGCCTTTTGTGAGGACTGCGCGAATACCATTGACGTTCCAGGAATAGAGTTTCATATGGTCTTATTTTATCACCTAGGCGCATATCTCGATATGCATCTAGGTGATACGACAAACTATACATACCTCCGTGTCTTTTCTGGCGGAGCTGATCATACGATCAGCTCCGCCAGAAAGTCAGGCTTCCTCGCTGGATGGGTCGGATGGCTCAGCCTGCAAGTAGTCGCAGGGCAGTTCAGTGTTTACCACAACGTACTCATCCGAGTTGTTGTAGATACTGAGTTCCGGGTAGCCGATTGTCTCGGCGACCTGTGCTGCGTACTCGTCCCAGTCGTTGTACTGGATTTCTAGGTACATGCACCCGAAGTCATAGTCGCCATCGACACCTGCTTTGTAAGCAGCTGCGACCTCGTCGTCAAAGTACTCCGAGCCGTAGCCGAGAGAAGTGACGTCTGGTCCGGTGATGTCGCCCAGTGTGAGAGCTTCATCGATCTTCGATTCGAGCAGAGTCATCACGTACGTGCCGAATGATGCGTACTTGACGCTAGCGACACGAATGTTGCCGATGTTGATCGAGGGGTCTTCGGCGAGCAACGTGTTGTACGCGTCGACGGCTGCGTTTGACGAATCGAATGATGCCACGATGCTGCTGTTCACAGCGTATGGCTCCTCGTCGACGTAGATAACCGACGAGGTCCCGAACTCTCTCGATGCAGTGACTCTCGAGTCATCGTAGCGGAACATAATAATGTCCAGCTTTTCGATTTGGTCGGTCGTAAGCGGTGAAAGTTCGTATTCGCTGTATCTTTGGTCGATCACGCCGTCGGAATTTACATGAATTCCGAATTGGTAGCGGTCGTAACTGTACCCAGGGCCGAAGTCGGAGAGCTCGTCTGACGACTTTTGGTTCGTAAAGTACATCCCCGCGAGGACCGCGAGGATAACGATAACCACCGCTGCTATCACGGTGGCAAAGAGGTCTTTGCTGAAAGTACTGTTCACCGGCGGCGGCCCGTCGACCTTTTCGGCTACCTGAGGATCAGGGAGCTGACTGGGTACATAGGACTGTTCGTCGGTGATCGGGCTGATGCCACGAGCGCGTTCGCTAAAACCGGTGAAAATCGGAAATTGTGCCATGATACTGCTCCTCACGAGCGTAGAGGGTAGGTTGGGTGGAAAGTGTATAGTTTGTCGAGTTGCAACCTTGAACGGAGTTTTTAACTCGACAAATCAAGATTGATACTATTATAGCAAATATTTGCTAAAATGTCAAGTATACATAAGTAGCATGACTAGTGTTAGAGGTGTTTCGTCAGGCGCTTATTATCACGTTCTTGGTCACGTAGCTTGATCATATTGCGTTTATCATAATTCTTTTTACCCTTACCTAGGGCGATGACCAGTTTAATGTGGTTGCCTTGAGTAAGGAGGCGTAGTGGCACGATTGTCATACCGGCTTGTTTACGTTCGGCGAGTTCATCGATTTGCTTGCGACTGGCAAGGAGTTTGCGCACGGAAGTGTCAACAGTGGTGCCGCCATCTGTTTTTGAATTCAGGACGAGGCTGAAACTAGAGTTATTGAGCCATAGCTCGTTGTTTCGTATCGTCACGAAAGACCCTTTGAGCTGGACGCGGCCATCACGTGCGGCCCGCGCTTCCCTACCGGTCAGGACGATGCCGGTGATCAGTTCGTCATCGAGGGCATAGTCAAAAGAAGCGCGACGATTGACGATCGCACCGACTTTGGTGGGCTTCTTTTTTTTGTCTGCCATAATGCCCCTATTGTAACAGATTACACCAGTGATTTTATGGTGTTAAGGAGGGCTCGCGCAGAATCATCCCAGGCAAATGAACTAATGTGTGCACGGCCATTCTTAATCAGTTGGTCACGGGTTGGTTTGTCGTCGAGTTCTTTAACGCGTTCTGCAAACTGCTTGGCGTTATCAGGTAGAAAGTACAGTGCTCCTCCGGCAGCGACTTCGTGGAAGATTGGAATATTGCTAATGACAGCCGGGACACCCATTGCAAGCGCTTCGGCGACCGGAATGCCGTAGCCTTCATCATAGCTCGCAGAGGTCAAAATTGCATTATCGGCCAGGATTGCTTCGTAGGCATCATCGGTGACGCCGCCGTGGAAGCGGACGTCAGCATCCTTGGGAATTAATTTCGTAAGTACTTTTCGACGCGCCGGCGTGATTTTACTCAATAGGTGAAGTGTTCGACCGGGTAGCCATTCCATACCCTTGATAAGCGTCTCTACGTTTTTATATGGCATGAACGAGCCCATGTAGACAATGTTCTTTGGTGTGCCGCTATATTTTACTTTGTGGGTATGGAATTTTTGCGGTGCATTTGGGATCACGACGATGGGACGCTTGGTAAGCTTTGCTTGTTCGAATTCACGCTGGACAGTCGTGCTGACGGTCGCGACAATATCTGCGCCGTTAAGGGCGATGCGCTGCGGAATATAAGACATGTGGTACAGGCGCCAGCCGATACGAAGTGGTCCGTGAATGTTGTTTGGCGGCGTCGAGTGACGGTAGTAGATCATATCGTGTGACGTTAAGATTAATTTGTATTTACGTCCGGCGGTTCCCATTGTTTGCATCGGAGAGAATACGATGTCCGGTTCGTATTTATTGAGGACATTCGCCGTGAACGGTTCAAGCGGCGAAGCTGGCTCGTGGATCTGGATATATTTGGCATTTTTAGGCAGGAACTGGACTTGTGCAAGATCGCAAATAAGGAAGGTTACCTCGGTAATTTTAGCGAGGGAGTTTCCTAGTTCGGTAGAATAGCGACTAATACCATCGTGGAAATCGGTGCGAATATAACGGGCGTCGTAGAACAGTTTCATATTCAGATATTGTAGCATGTTCATCTGTACTGCCCGCTCGACAATACTCATGGTATACTGGTGTAATATGAAAATCCTCATCGCGTCGGATTTACACTACCCGACTATTAACGGTGTAGCTACATTTGGTCGTAACCTTGCGATCGGGCTTGCTAATCGTGGTCACGAAGTAATGGTGATCGCCCCTTCTCAGACCAGCAAGCGCTTCAAAGAAGTCGATGTGAATCACGTAGTTATTCGTACCGCTTCTGTGCCATTCGTCCCCTACCAAAACTTCCGTGTGTCGCCGACCCCAGGAAAAGAAGTGAAAAAAGCAATTTTGGAATTCGACCCTGATGTCATCCACATTCAAATGTTGATGTGGATTGGCCAAGCAACAATGAAATACGGCAACAAGTTTGGTATTCCAATTGTCAGTACGAATCATGCTATGCCCGAAAACCTTATGGATAATGTCGTCCTGTTGGCGCCATTTGCGCGTCCGATTAACTACATGCTTCGTCAGTATGGTGCACGGTTCCACTCGAAATCTGACTACCTAACACTTCCTACGCAATCTGCAATTAAGATGTTTAAGGCAACTGACAAGATGAATGTCCCTATGGAAGCTGTCTCAAACGGGATTGACCTCGTTCGTTTCCAACCCGGCCAACCTGATAGCGAGATCTATGACAAGTTCGAGCTCCCTATGGACGTGCCAATTATTACTTATGTTGGTCGCCTAGACGCCGAAAAGCACCTTCCGGTCCTCGTGAAAGCCTTTGCTAAAGTAGTCGAAAAGAATAAAGCCCACTTGATGATTATCGGTGCCGGTCAAGATGCTGTGAGCTTGAAAGAACTTGGCTACGAACTAGGTGTGTTCGAACATATGACCTTCACTGGCCGTGTGACTGAAGAAGACAAGCAGCTATTACACCAAGTTGGTACCGTCTTTGCGATGCCATCACCAATGGAGCTACAAAGTATTGCGACTCTGGAAGCAATGGCGAGCGGCCAGCCAGTAGTCGCTGTTGATGCTGGCGCCCTTGGTGAACTATGCCACAATGATGAAAACGGCTTCTTGGTCGAAAAAGATAACGTCCAAGAAATGGCTGCTGGTATCGAAAAGCTGATCACTGATCCTGCGCTGCGTGAACGTATGAGTAAGGAAAGCATCGCAATCGCGAAGACCCACGACCTCGAGACGACACTCGATCGATTTGAAGCGATTTACGCTGGCGTTATAAATCCCTGAATATAGTCAGCGATTTGATCTGGCGTTTCATAGTGCGTCAGATGTCCAACGTTCTCAATCACTTTTAGTTCAGCAATAGGAAAGAGCTTCACGAGCTCTTTTTGTTTCTCTAGGGGTGTGATGTCGTCTTTCGCACCAACGATTAAGAGCGTCGGGACGCTAATGTCTGCTGCGACGTCACGCACACTATTGCTGACGGAGGTAGAAAACCCTTCGGCAACTGATTTTGACGTGTGGAATAGGCTGAAGTATTTGCGGTGCTGGTCATGGATAAATGCACGTAGCTGCTTGTCTTTTGTCTTGGCCATCGTGACGCTCATGACCATGACGATCAGGTTTGACGCGAGCCACTTCTGCGCAATACCGCCAGGTAGTTTTGTACCAACCCAGTAATAAAAGACGGCCAGTTTACTCATGATTGCTTTAGGGCCTTCAAGTGCTGGTGCACCAATTGGGTTGACGAGGATGAGTTTTTCGATCGTCTTCGGATATTGTTTTGCATACGCCGCGCTGACGATACTCCCGAACGAATGTCCAAGCAGGACCGGCGGTGTTTTTAGGTTTTGCTTTTGAATAAAGTCTTTCAACCATGCGACATACGAATCCAGATCGTGTGTTTCTAATGTGTCGCCCTCCCCAAAGCCGGGTAGGTCAGGAATGATAGTATTGAATCCCTTGAGGTGATCAGCAATCAGCGAAAGTCCGTGATGCGTGCCACGAAAACCATGGATAAGAATAATTGTGCGTTTTGCCATGAGGGCTATTATAGCGTACTATCCCACTCTGGATGCTGCAGTACCATCTCGACAAGCGCATCTTCAAAGAATTGCGGGGCGTGTTCGTATACGAATTTGATAGCATAGGCATCGATCTCTATAGCGGAGGTGCCGAGGCGCGCTTCCCTCCCTATGATTGCAGCGAGCATATCTGATTCAAGTGCATAATCGTCGTCTCGCAGGAGCTCAATAAGTCCCTGGTTGATACCTAGCGTCGACATGCGCTCCATAGCAATACTCTTTTCAAAGTCCTGTTCGAGGAACGGATCGCTTGGCATTGCTGATTCGGGGCTGCTCATAAATATATTTAAGTACGTATTTCTATAGGGCGCAAGCATAAGAAAAACACCTCATCGTTGAGGTGTTTTTCGAATAGGTTCGCGGGTTAGGCTGCGACGGGTTGGATACCGTGTGCTTTAATCGCGTCTTGGATCTTTGGACGATCAAATCCGAGGACGAGGTCGCCTGCGATATCCGTGACAGGAACGCCGCGGAAGTCGCCACCGATTTTCGCCATCAACTCTTCGTTGGCAGCTGGATCAGTTTCGATGTCTTTTGCGGTGTACGCGATACCTAGTTTATCGAGCCACTGCATTTCGGTGTGGCAAAAGGCGCACCAGCTGGTGCGGTAAATAGTGATCTGTGGACTGGTTGTATCTGACATAGTTCTACCCCTTCGTTTCACTATACATTGTACAGTAATTATGGCGTCAAGTAAATAGACGCTGGCTACTGTGCTTATGCTACAATAATCACAAGAGTTTTTATAGGGTTTATGCAAATAAATATGAGCATATTTGGGGCGAATCGATTACGAAGTTCATCACGGGCGTTTGCACTCCCTACTGTCCTAATTGCATCCGTCGTTCTATTAACCGTCTTGGCTGTTTCAGTAACAGCAACAGCAGCTGTACGTACGACACTCAAAAATCAATATTATGCCCAACTTGCCCAAGTCGCTGGTGAAGCTGGTGTCGCAATGGCGAAAGCTTGTTTAGCTAATAGCGGCAACGTCCCTGAATGGACAGATGCAAAGCCACTTACTCCTGCAACTGATTGTGCTGGAAACCAAATTCTTACTCAAACCGTGAAGGCATTGGTTGTTGCTGGCGGGGGTTCTGGTGGCTCGACTGGAGCTGGTGGCGGTGGCGGTGGCGGAGTTATATATAACGACGCCGTCGAAGTAACGAACGGTACCTATACTGTTGCCGTTGGTGCAGGTGGTGCAACAGCAGCTAATCAGAATGGTGGAAGTGCTGGCGCAAACTCTTCATTTAACGGATTAGTCGCTACTGGTGGTGGTGGCGGTGGCTATAACTATTATCTTTGTACTACCAGTGGTGGTTCGACCCTCTGTTCATCAAGTAGCCGCGGTCCATTATCGGGTGGTAGTAGCGGTGGTGGTACCGGCGCGAATTTCAGTGGTACCCCTACTGCTGTTGCTGGACAAGGTTATCTTGGGTCATTCACGAATCTTGGTGGCGGCGGTGGCGCAGGTGGCCTTGGATTGAGCGGCGGCAGCACTGGCGGTGACGGCGGTCCAGGTGCACCCTACAATATCTCTGGTGCAATGGTGTATTACGGTGCCGGTGGTGGTGGCGGTAATGGCGGTAATGCAGGTGTCGGCGGAAGCGGTGCTGGAAGTGGCGCAACAGGTGGTGGAACTGCTGGACGACCGAACACGGGTGCTGGTGGTGGCGGTGGCTACGCAGACTCAAACGGCACAGGCGGTGCTGGTGGTTCGGGTGTCGTTATTCTTTCCTACCCAAAGAATAACGGTATGACTGCGACTGCGACAAAAGCAAGTGACGGTTCAACTATCGTTCCTAAAGAATCTAACGGAAGTCTTATCTATACATTCACGGGTGCAGGTAGCTTTAATATCTCATCACTTGGAACCAGCAGCTGCCCTACCGACCCGCGCTGTGCAGTTGCGATTAACGGGAATGTACGCAGTTCGTTTAAGGTCGGGCTTCCGACACTTGATAGTAATGGCCGGGCGCTGACGATTCCAAACACCGGCTATGTTAACATCCTTCGTACGTCTAGTGGTGCCGTGTGGCGCACCTACACACAACCAGCTAACCAGGCGGCGGCTGTCCCTGACTTATGTTCAGGGAATGCGACCTCTGCTCGTGGCTGGGCAGCGGCAGTTAAAGTCACACCGCAGGACTCATTTGCGGTTGCGCCATCCGCTCAAACCATCTCGGTTGCAAATGCACCAACAATTGCGGGGCAAATGTATTTCCGAAAAGACTTTAATGTTTCGCGGGCTGGCTCGTATGACCTCAATGTCCTTAGTTCTAGTGGGCAGGACATCGTTGATAGCTATATCGATGGTAAATATATATCCAATGCAACGGGTGGTCTCTCGACGACGACAACAACGTTGACTCCGGGTTGTCACACGCTTGTCGTGCACCTTACGAATGCCACTGCGATGAATCGATTGTCTGATTTTACTGCCGCACTGACGCTCCAAGGAAGTTCCGTTCCAACGGTTGTATCTGATACTTCTTGGCGTGTGTCTGACGGTGATCAGCGCCACTTCTCGGAGACGAACTATGACGAGACTTCGGGTATTTGGGAGCCTGCACTGGTGTACGGCAACTGGAATAATACGACACTGGCATTTCCAAGCGACGCCACGACGTGGGGTGCGGATACCGGCGACGTATACACGAGCTGGATATCAACGAAATACGTTGTTCCGAATACAAGCCTGTCGCGACCGGGTGCTTCATATGCCTGGTTCCGTCAAATTCAACCGTTTACTACAACTGCCGTAACGACAGTTCGTCTTGGCACACTTTGTGATAATAGGTGCTATATCTACCTGGATGGTGATTTGGTCTACACAACTCCACTGAGTGACGGCATTGCACAAAAAGATATTACGATTCAGCCAGGAACACATAATTTTGGCATTCGACTGTATAACTCGACGACGACAGCTAATATTTCCGGATTTATGTTTACCGCAGTAAACAAAGCGAATGGTACCGTATTGGCGCGTAGTGATGCGGGTTGGACATCGACAAACTTCTGGACAACGACCGACACTGACTTGTTCTCGTACGATCGAACGTTTGTGCCGACACCTACAACAAACCCAACTGTGAACGCCCGTGCCTTAGTTGTTGGCGGCGGCGGTGGTGGCGGTGGTGGCTATCAAGGCGGCGGCGGCGGTGCAGGCGCGGTTGTATACAATGCTGCCTATCCCCTATCGGTTGGAAATTATAACGTCGTTGTTGGTGCCGGTGGTGCTGGTACGCTGAATGCACCGAGTGTCGGCGGTGCGTCTATGTTTGATAGTATTCGTGCGGTTGGTGGCGGCTCGGGGAGTTCACAAACCAGTTCAGGCACGATCTATGGTGTTGCAGGTGCAAACGGAAGCGGTGGCGCGCACCCTATCCCCGCGTATCGAACAATGGGCATCTTGTCACCACTTGGGTACCTTGGTGGTATCGGTGTGACGGTTACTTCGACGAGCGGATCTGGCGGCGGTGGCGCAGGTGCTGGTGGAAATGGCGCAAACGGCACAACGACCGCCGGTGGCGTAGGCGGTGCTGCGATTAACATCCCTTCTGTTTCGGGTGCTGGCATTAACTACGGTGGCGGCGGTGGCGGAACATTCCGCGGTTCGTCAGCTTCGGTCGCGGGTGGCTCGAGTATAGGTGGTAATGGTGGTCCAACCGGTGGTGCCGGCGCTGCAAATACAGGCAGTGGCGGCGGCGCTGGAACGAATACCTCAGGAACGGCCGCAGGCGGGGCTGGTGGATCAGGTGTCGTTGTCATTACCTATCTAATTGGATCTATGACCGCAACGGGCGGAACAACGACCGACCTGGCTGGATATAGAATCCACACATTCACGACCAGCGGCACATTCACTGTCACCTCTACCCCATAGGAACGCGCTGCGACCTGTACAATCCGCCGACTCCTTGGTACTATAGGGAGGTATGCCACAGTCGCCTCGACTTTCTGAAAAACCAAGCCAGACGACACATGGGTCACTTTCAGCACCGATGCTCATTTTAGCAACGGCACTTGACACAACCTGGAGGCTTTTCGCACCGACTATCGGGGGAACCTTTTTGGGAATTTGGCTTGATAGTATTTTTGATATCGCGCCATGGGCAACGATTGTCTGTTTAATTTTAGGAGCCATCGTCAGTATTGTGTTAGTTATTCATCAACTTAGTAATGTAAGGAAACCGCTCAAGTGAACAACTTTGCAGCATTAGATATTCACATCTCGATCTCTGCACAGACACTATTTACTGTGTTTGGCTTTCCAGTTACCAACGCCCTCTTTACCGGTATTATTGGACTCATTATCACTGCGGGAATTTTGTTCTACGTTGCAGGGCGTGTAAAGCGCGGTAAATATAATCGTTTCGTTGGCCTCGTGCAATGGGTCTTTGAAGGTCTACTGAAGTCTGTCGATGATATTATCCCGGACAAGAAAATGGGCCGTCGTATTGCCCCGTTGGCCATTACGATTTTCTTCTTTGTCCTATTTAACTACTGGTTGAGTGTGATTCCGGGGCTTGAATCAATCACCTGGCACGAAGTCCCTGTGCTCCGTAGCTTGACTGCTGACCTTAACTTTACTCTTGCGATTGCCCTTATTACTATTGTCACCGTGCAGATTTATGCGATTCGTCACCTTGGTAACTTTGGCAACGCTGGTCGTTATTTCCGTAACCCTATCAAAGATCCTATCGGTGCCTTTGAGGGTATCTTGGAACTTGTCGGTGAAGTATCACGCGCTGCTGCCCTGGCACTCCGTTTATTCGGAAACGCATTTGCAGGTGAAGTGCTGTTGATTGTGATCGCTGCCCTTACAAGCTACTTTGCATCTGCAATCCTCCCTGCCTTTATGGCATTCGAACTATTCATTGGATTCATCCAAGCCTATGTATTCTTCGTCCTGACGCTCATCTTCACCTCACTCGCCGTGTCATCACATGGCCCCTCACCTGATCATTCGCCCGCCGTATCGCCCAAGAGGACCGTTCGGCAGGAATGAAATAGTGAATGGTATAATTAAGCAAGAACTAATAATAAAGTACTAAAGAAAATTTTATAGGAGAAATAATATGGACGCATTAGCATTTGGACTGACTTACGGTTTGCCAGCAGTTGGAGCAGCACTTGGTATCGGATTTATCGGTGCAGCAGCATTGAACGCATTTGGACGTAACCCAGAAAAACTAAGTGACATTCGTACACTTATGATCACCGCGATTGTCTTCGCTGACTCACTCGCGATCATCGGTATCATTGTCGCCATCATTGCGAAATTCATTTAAGGCTATCGGAAACTAGATGAATTTTTTGAGCCAATTTGCCCACGAAGGAACGACGCACGAAACAGCTGAAGTCGTTGAAACAAGCCTATTCACTGCCCTTGGTATTGACTGGCGCTTGTTGATTATTCAGATTATCGCCTTCTTGATTCTGGTATTCATACTAGGTAAGTTTGTGTACCCTTGGCTCATGAAATCTGTCGATGAACGTCAAGCGAACATCGAAGCGGCTTCAAAAGCTGCGGCGAAAGCACAAGAAGCGGCGGAAGCAAACAAAGAAGAAGTTGCTGCCCTGTTGGACGAAGCACGCAAGCAAGCAGCCGAGATTGTCGGGACTGCGAAACTTGAATCCACTGAAATGCTCAGTGCAAGTGAAAAGAAAGCAGCTGCAACTGCTGAACGAATCGTGGCAGATGCACACGATCAACTTGGAAAAGACATCGAGAACGCCCGCAAGGTACTGCACAACGACACGCTTGAACTCGTGGCACTGGCAACCGAAAAGGTTATCTCGAAGAAGCTTGATAAGAAAGCCGACGGTGAATTAATTGCCTCTGCTGTGAAGTCATCAACAAAGGCTGGTAAGTAATGCCAGGACGAATCTCTCGTCGCCGCATTGCGGAATACGTTGCAACTGAGCTTCTTGAGGTTAAGATCTCGAAGGTAAAAGTTTTGCAACAACTGGCAGCCTTCTTGGTTGATACACGTCGTACTGCCGAGCTATCGTTGATTGTTCGCGACATCGAATATCACTTATCAGAAAAAGGTCACATCAGTGCGGTCGTTACTTCTGCCTTTGACCTTACGGCTGAAACCAAAAAAGCGATTGAGGTATTCGTGAAAAGCAAAACCAAAGCTGATCACATTTCATTATCGGCTCACATCGATCCAAGCGTCCTGGGTGGCGTCAAAGTCAGCCTGCCGGGATACGAAATTAACCAGACCATTGCACACCAACTGACCGCATTAAAGACTAGATTCAAGAAAGCCTAAGAGACACTAAAGGAATATATTATGAGTGAACTGAACATTACCGACCTATCAGCAGATTTACGATCAGCGATCGAACATCTCGAATCAAACAAAAACCTCGACGAAGTTGGGATTGTTGTTCGTATCGGTGACGGTGTCGCTTGGATCCATGGCCTTCGCAATGCGGGCTACAACGAAGTCTTGAACATCGAAACACCCTCTGGTGTTATCGAAGCTTTCGCCCTTAACCTTCTTGAAGACGAAATTGGCGCGGTCCTTCTGGGTGATGCATCCGAAGTCAAAGCCGGACAAACTGTTCGCCTGAAAGGTACTGTGCTTGAAGTTCCTGTCGGCCCTGAACTGCTTGGTCGTGTGGTTAACCCACTTGGAAAAGCAATCGACGGCGGTCCAGCAATCAAAGCAAAACAATTCGGTCTTGTCGAACGTGAAGCAATCGGTGTGATGGGTCGCAAGTCAGTCCACGAACCACTGATGACCGGTATTATGTCTATCGACGCGATGTTCCCTATTGGTCGTGGTCAACGCGAACTTATCATCGGTGACCGCCAAACTGGTAAGACTGCACTTGCGATCGACACAATGATCAACCAAGCGAAGCAAAATACTGGTGTTGTGAACGTCTACGTTGCGATCGGACAGAAGTTCTCGAAGATTGCTCGTCTCGTTGAACGCCTGAAGGCCGAAGGCGTGATGGACCAAACGATTATCGTTGCGACTTCCCCATCTGACCCAGCGTCACTCCTTTATCTTGCACCGTACGCCGGTACTGCAATGGGTGAATACTTCCGCGACAACAGCCAGCACGCACTGATGATCTACGATGACCTTACAAAGCACGCAGTTGCCTACCGTCAGATGTCCCTCCTCCTTCGTCGTCCACCAGGACGCGAAGCCTACCCAGGTGACGTCTTCTACCTCCACTCACGTCTATTGGAACGTTCTGCGAAACTATCTGACGCACTTGGTGGTGGTTCATTGACTGCGCTGCCTATCATCGAAACACAAGCCGGTGACATTAGTGCCTACATTCCAACTAACGTGATCTCGATCACCGACGGACAGATCTTCCTTGAAACAGACTTGTTCTACCAAGGTATTCGACCAGCAATTTCTGCGGGACTGTCTGTGTCTCGTGTTGGTGGTGCTGCCCAAACTTCAGCTGTAAAGTCTGTCAGTAGCCACTTGAAGCTTGGACTGTCACAATTCCGTGAACTTGCCAGCTTCTCGCAATTCGGGAGCGACCTTGACGAAGCCACTAAGAAGCAGATCGATCGCGGTCAACGTTTGACTGAACTCTTGAAGCAGCACCAGTACTTACCTGCTGCTGTTTGGGAACAGGTTGTCAGCATCGGTGCAGTCACAAATGGCTTCTTCGATACGGTCCCTGCGCCTCAGATCAAGGCTGCGCAATCAGCACTACAAACCAAGCTTTGGGCTGATCACAAGGCAGACATGCAGGAACTTGATAAGGGTGGTAAGCCATCCGAAGAGATGAATGAACTCATCAAGAAAGTCGCTCTTTCAGTCGCGAAGGGCTTTGCGGTTTAACGATGGCATCTACGCAACTATTAAAATCACGCGTTAAAAGCGTTAAAAGCACTCGCCAGATTACAAAGGCGATGCAGTTAGTTGCGGCCAGTAAAATGCGTCGTGCGCAAGAAGCAACCAAAGCTTCTTCGCCATATACGGATGCTGCGCGTGAACTGCTTGCGGCACTTTCGACCCACTCTTCAGTGAAGGGGCACCCGCTGTTTACACACCGCACCGTGAAGACTCGCCTACTGATTGTTATTGCGTCAGACAAGGGACTTGCCGGTGCGTACAACAGTAATATCGTTAAAGCATATGTTAACGAGCTGAAAGCTGACGATGCTGCAAGCATCAAGAACAAAACGATTACCGTTGGCCGAAAAGCTTCACAATTTGCTGCACGCATTAAAGATACTGAAATTCTTGGTGCATATGAAGAACTGCCTGATCGTCCCGATGGTGGTGAAATCCGGGCCATCCTTGATAGTGCTAAAACACTTTTCACCAATGGTGATGTCGATGCGGTTGATGTGATCTACACAGACTTCATTAATAGCGTGACGCAAACCGCAAAGGTCATGCGCGTGCTTCCGGCTGGTGCTGAATTAACTACTGAACCAGCGGCACACCCTTCAGCGCGTGATGTGACCTACGAACCAAGCACCGAAGAAGTGCTTGATGGTGTGGCGTATCGCCTCGTGACGGCGCAGATCTTTCAAGCTTTGCTTGATGCGCGTGCCAGCGAACACAGCATGCGTATGATGGCGATGAAGAATGCGTCGGATAACGCGTCGGATTTGATCGATGATTTAACATTAGAGATGAACAAAGCAAGGCAAGGCGCAATTACGCAGGAACTGGCCGAAATATCGGGCGGCGTAGAGGCACTCAATGAGTAACGAGACGAATAAGATGGCAAATAAGGAGAATATAATGGCAAAGAATACAGGAAAAATTATACAGATCGTCGGCGTCGTTGTTGACGTCGAGTTCGCAGGTGAACTGCCCGCGATTAACGATGCATTGATTATTAACAGCAAAGACCGCAAGATGACTTTTGAAGTTGCGCAACACTTGAGCGAAACGACTGTTCGTGCAATTGCACTTTCAAGCACCGATGGACTTCGCCGCAGTGACGAAGTTATTGCAACAGGTGCACCAATTAGTGTCCCTGTTGGTGATAGCACCCAAGGCCGTATGTTTAACGTTGTAGGTGAAGTGATCGATGGTAAGCCAGCCCTCGTAAGCCCTACGCTCGCCTCTATTCACCGCCAAGCTCCCGCTCTCGACGAACAAGCCAACAAATCTGAAGTCTTGGAAACAGGAATCAAGGTTGTTGACCTTATTGCGCCACTGATTAAAGGTGGTAAAGCCGGACTCTTCGCTGGTGCTGGTGTCGGTAAAACAGTCCTGATTACCGAGCTGATCAACAATATCGCTAAATTCCACAGCGGTAACTCTGTCTTCGCCGGTGTTGGTGAGCGAACTCGTGAAGGTAACGACCTGTACTACGAAATGGAAGAAGCAGGCGTTCTAGAAAAAACTAGCCTTGTCTTCGGTCAAATGAACGAACCACCTGGAGCGCGTCTTCGTGTTGCCCTTTCTGGTCTTGCGATGGCGGAAGCTTTCCGTGACGATGGAAAAGACGTCCTCCTCTTCATCGACAACATCTTCCGCTTCACGCAAGCCGGTGCTGAAGTCTCAGCCTTGCTTGGTCGCCTTCCTTCAGCTGTTGGGTACCAACCTAACCTTCAAGAAGAAATGGGTGCACTGCAAGAACGTATTACCTCTACCAAAAAGGGTTCAATTACTTCTGTGCAGGCAGTTTTCGTCCCAGCTGACGACCTTACTGACCCAGCTCCTGCCGCAACCTTCGCGCACCTTGATGCAACGATCGTTATGAACCGCGCGCTGACAGAAATTGGTATCTACCCAGCTGTCGACGTCCTGGCTTCAAGCTCAACGAGCCTCGACCCAGAAATTGTTGGTGAAGAACACTACCGTGTTGCTCGTGAAGTGCAGCGCGTCCTCCAGCAATACAAAGAACTGCAAGACATCATTGCGATTCTAGGTATGGAAGAACTTTCTGACGAACAGAAGCAAACCGTTGCCCGCGCTCGCCGTGTGCAACGCTACCTTTCACAACCTTTCTTCGTGGCTGAAAAGTTCACCGGAAACAAAGGTCAGTACATCAAGATTGAAGACACGATTCGTGACTTCGGTGACATCCTCGCTGGTAAGTACGACGACCAACCAGAAGAATGGTTCTACATGGCCGCTGGTCCTCTCTCGTTGAAAGAGAAGAAAGCTTAGTCAATGCACCTGCAGCTTATTACCCTCCAAGGCGTCAGTGTCGATCAAGACATCTATGAATTGATCGCACCGACCGCCGCTGGAGAAATTGGTGTCTTTCCAGGCCACGAGCCTCTGGTGACATTGGCTGTGCCTGGCGCGTTGGCTGTTCGCTACAATAAAGGCGACGCCGATAGCGCGCTGGAATACTTCGCAATCTCTGGTGGTGTGATTGAGATTAGCCAAACTGATATTCGCGTCCTAGTGGATGAAGCAGATCACGGTGATGACATTACGGTGGATGAATCGCAAGCGGCTCTAGAGCGTGCGTTGAAGCTTCGTGGTGAGGCTAAGAACCAGGTTGACCTCGAGCATGCGAAGCAGCTGATTGATCGCAGCACAGTGCGTTTGCGTGTTGCTGATTTGCGACGACGACACCACCGCCCATAGATCCGTGCCTTAACCTGATCGCGTGAACAAATTGTTCCTTTAAAGGGGCCACTCTATGGGTACCTTTGGTAGCCCATGGCGTTCGGCTCGCCCTTAAAGGGGACATCCCCTTTTAAGAAACAATTTGTTCACGCTCTTCCGCTTGATGCGCAGCACATGCTGCGCTTTTTTTGATTTGGAGCGACGCATTAAGGCCGTAGAGCGAATGCCTATTTCTTTCTTGAGGAGGATGTCCCGTACACGGCGAGCCGAACGCCATGGGCTATGCGAAGCATACCCATAGAGTGGCCTCTGAAAGAAAGAAATAGGCATTCGTGATGTGGGTTTAAATTGTAGCTATGAAATAAAATAAGAGTACAATATATACTTGTAATAGATAAAAATACACACGAGGAGTCCTGTATATTATGTCCCACCAGTCTGAAGCCGACGATTCTTCATTATTTGAAAAGGAGCACACACCAATGCAAGTTACAGAGATAGAACCACTAGGTTTTGGGAATCCTGACGCAAAGATTAGTATCACAGAGCGCCTCAATGACCCGCTCGAGGCCGAGATGATTGCTGCGGCTGGTGAACTAATTTTGGGTGGCGAAAAGTTTGTTCCTGTGACCGATACTGATGACGGCTGTATCGATGGGCGTATTGCCAGTTTGGTGCGCTTTATTAACTCTGAAAATTTTGAAGAACAAGAGAGTTTCATTGCTGACGACGGTCACGAACGCGCGAAAGTTGCGGGTGGCGGCTACATTACAGCACTTGCAATGTATATTGCAGCAAAATTTAACACCGGTTCAGCCGATGGTGATCTCGCCGCGGTCACAGAACTACTGACAAAAGAAGGTCTGTACTGTGGCGCTCACACAGGTGAACACAGCGATCCAAACGATCACGTCACCGACTGCGGTGCCAATGACAAGATCGACAAGATTCTTTTAACGGCCGTGCAGTACGCTAGCAATATTCGCGGAACAACCGAAGCCCTTCTTGCGGTCGCAGGCGTTCAACTAGAAGAAGGCACTGTTACTGCGATCGATGCGAACATCCAAAAGAACTGGAAGACGGCGGCTGAAAGTGACTACTTTGACGGAAGTGATGGCGATAGCCGTATGCTGGTAATCAAACAAGCAATGGTTGATGCCCAGAAAACATCTGGTGCTGAAAAGCCAGTGGCGGTATCAAAGGACTTGGCAGGGAGCCACAACGAGGCCTTTATTGTCGTGAACTACCGTGAGGGTGTTACGATGTCTCAGCGTCGCCTGCAAGCCAAGCTGATCGCCGAATACCCTGATGTTGATCCAAAAGACTTGCCGCAAGCATTCGTTGTTGATGCCTGGCGTATTGTCGAGTTGGCGATCACACTTAAGAAAGCAGATCCTGAACTTGATATGACGACACTTCTCTACTCTGGCGTTGCCTATCAGCTCGCGACCGCCGCGACACTGACCGATGGTTCACTTCGCGTTATAATTGCGCAGTAGCAGCTCGATTATACTTGCAGCTTCTTTCTATTAGATCTAAGCTAAGAACAATGAGTGTCGAAAAAGATTACTACATGAGGGCAGCACCACTTATTAGCGCGGTGCTTAACCTACGGTATGAACGACACGTGACTGGCGAGGAGAATATTCCGCAAGTCGCAGCGATGTACGCAATCAATCATTACCGGATCGAAGATTCGCTACTGGTTGCATCCGAGGTGACGAAGCAAACTGGCACACCACTACGTTTTGGGGCGAAAAGCGAATATTTTGAAGGTGGTGGTCTGGATGATCATGGTAAACTTGGCCGCTCGGTCAAATGGTTCATGGAAAACACCCATCAGATCTCTGTCGAACGTGAAAGCAACCCGCGCAGTTTCATTAACTTGAAAAATGCCGCTGGCCAGGCGTTTAGTCGCGGCGACTCAGTTGGACTCCACCCGGAAGGCACACGTTCAAAAGACGGTCGTTTGAATAAGTTTAAGTCTGGCGTTGCGCGCATTGCAATGGCTTTTGAAGTGCCCATTGTCCCTGTTGGGCTGGTCTATCATCCACCAGATCACCGCTTTGGGCGTACGCTGGTCGAGATGAACTTTGGTGAACCGATGATGTTCGAAGACTACGATACGTTCCCATATAAACTATTATCTGTCGCAAAACGCGCCGAGCATGTAACGAACGTGTTAGAGCGACGAGTTGCTGATTTATCTGGTCAAGAACGTTCCCATAAATTTGCCGTGCTCCCAAAGCACGATAAAATTATACCTCGTTAAGCAAGGTGCGAACTTCCGCGGTTGTCTTTGTGTGCATTAGTGCATCGCGCAGTTCGGCGGCACCTTCAAAGCCACGAACGTATATCTTGAAGAACCGCTTGAGCGGATCGAATTTACGCGGTTCTAATTCTTCTGAGTACTTGTCGAAGAGGTCGAGTTGCATGTTCAGCAGTGCCATTAATTCTTCGCGGCTGCGTTCGCGTTTTTCTTTTGCGAATGCAAACGGGTCGCTAAAGATGCCGCGGCCAATCATGATGCCATCGACGCCGTACTCTTCAACCAGCTGCAAGCCGTGTTCACGGTCACGGATGTCGCCGTTAATAGTCAGGGTTGTTTGTGGTGCGATCTGGTCGCGCAGTTTCTTGATGTCATGGATCAGTTCGAAGTGGGCGTCAACTTTGCTCATTTCTTTGCGGGTGCGTAGGTGGATAGTAAGGTTCGTGATGTCTTGCTGCAGGATATGTGTTAGCCAGCCTTCCCACTCATCGGTGCGAATGTCACCCAGGCGGGTTTTGACACTGACGGGCAGGCCAGATTCTTTGGCAGCGGCAATTAGTTCAGCTGCAATCTCTGGGGTGCGGATTAGTCCGCTGCCGCCGCCGGTCTTGACGACGTCTTTGGCGGGGCAGCCCATGTTGAGGTCGATGCCAGCGTAGCCTTGTTCGGCCAACCCTTTGGCCATAAAGGCGAAGTGCTCTGGGTTTGTGCCCCAGATTTGCGCAACCATCGGCTGCTCGTCTTCTGTAAATGCAAGGCGGCCACGGGTGCTTGGGCGCCCCTTTTCGCTAAAGTAGCTGGCGGCATTTGTAAATTCGGTAAAGTAGACATCTGGTCCGCCGGCTGCTTCGACGACGTGACGAAAAACAACGTCAGTGACGGCTTCCATCGGAGCCAGGACGAAGAACGGCTTTGGGAGGCCTTGCCAGAAATTTTTCATACAATGTCTATTGTCTCATGGGTTTGTTTAAATAAAAAACATCTCTCATCGACCATAAATTATTATGATAAATGAGGGATGGACAGAGAGAGTAATCTTTGCCCTTTTGCGTATGACTATTGTCATACGTCCCGCTTGCTTAGATGCTACTGCGGACGACCGGTCTCGACGATGTGGTCGAGGTTTCGGCTTTCGGTGCCAGCAGTGTTACGTGCGGTGGTGAGGCCACGCTGCTCATCTTGGGTGAGCGGCTTGCCTTCGTGTACTTTCAGTGCCGCCGCGCGGTTACCTTCTACAGTTGCCATGATTCACCTCCTTAGGGTGATCGAATGGGTGGGTGGGTAAATTGGGGTCTCCTCAATACGAATAATAAATTATAAAACAACGCCATTGTTGAGTGATAAAATACCATCGAAACGATAGATAGGGTCATATCCGCAACGTCATTGTTGCGGATAATTCCATAGAATCATGAATGAAAAGACCCCAAACCTTACATGGTGGGATAGATGGCCCCGCCTCCTGCATGCTGCCCTGGGTGTGCTGCATGTGGTGTGGCGGGACCAGGCTCCATAGGGCCGTCCCTTGCCATGTGGAACTCGGTTACTCTCTCTGTCAATGTACGATCAACAGGGTGTAAAACACGGACACCAATGATAAACAACACTGATGACAATATTTTACACCCTGGATATGTACTAAATACTATTATAGCACTTTTTATACTGTTTGGTCAATAGGTGAAGCTGCTCCTAGAGGACGTCATCAAGCAGGTCTTGCTCGAACTGCAACAGGCCTTTATAAGTAGGCTCGTAGTGCGAAGTGTCGGGCAGGTCGAGCGTGGTGATGTGCTGCCAAACTTTACCAATCAATAGCTTAAAACGCTCTAACTCTTTAGGATCAAATGCTAGGCGTAGTGATGAGATTTCGTTCGAACGGTTTGGCTCGACGAAATCCAGACACCCTTCTGTAACAGTGTAATTACTGTAGTCACGCGAGCGTTCGACCAGTAGTTTATAGAATAAGAGCTGTTGGCGATATTTATGCAACTTGATCTTGTCGTATTCGGCAATCGCTTTCCAGCTAGTGACGGCTTTACCTGTTTTGTAGTCGGTGACGATCATCGTACGAGCTTCTTTGTCGATGTCTGCGAGGTCAATCATACCGGTGAGGTGGGCGTCTTCGAGGTAGACTTCCTGGCCACTAAAGTTCAGCTCGGTCTTTTGATTTTTAGTAAAAGTATCTGCACGAGCTGCGAGGTAGGTTTGCAGTTGATCACTCCCCTTTTGGTGATATGTTGCGAAATCGAGTGGATTCAATCGTTCGGCTGTCAGGTTTGTTTCGAAATCATGCAGGACGTCTTCGAGTGGTTTGTGTTCGCCGGTAGCAACCAGGTGAACATGTGCTTGCTGAAGTGTTGCATGAATGGCGGTACCGTAGGAAGCTGCCGGTGATTTGGTTGACGGGAAATGGAGCAGGTTACCTAGTAGGAACATCTGAGGCCCACCGTGTGTGACATCAAGGAAATTGTTCAAGTGTGTCGCACTGAGCTTGTAAGATTCCAGGGACGGCTTTAAAAGCTCCATCAGGTCGGTATTTGGTGATGTTAGTGGTTCATACCAGGCTAGTTCGGCCGAGACAACGCGTTCTTCGGTATTCGTTGGCGCAATCGTAATTGGTTCCAGCTCGATATCACTGAGGAAACTCGCTATAAGGGTTTGCTTGTCGCGGTCGTCCGATCCACTAAAGCTAATACGTAGCTTTGCCTTAGCGCGGGTCATTGCAACATAAAATAAACGCAGGCGTTCGTCGGCAGAGTCACCAATTGGTGCGAGTGGGAGGTTCTCGGGGTAACCAATGTTACGACTCATGCCACGGGCTTTTTCGCCCCAGACGTTATCGACGCTGTTGAAAATATACACCGCTTCGAACTCGAGTCCTTTAGATTTGTGAGCAGTCATCAGGTTCACGGCTACAGTTTGTGTATCGGCCATGTGCGAAACGGACAGCGTTGTGCCGATGCGGCGATGGAGCTCGACAAAGTTCAAATATGATTCCAAGGTCAGCGTGTCTTTGTTGTGGTATTCGCGCAGTTTAGAGCGAATAGTGCGCAGTGCTGCGAGGAAATCCAGGTACTCGGATGGATTTTCCGCGAGGCGTTCTTGACCAAAGTAAAATTCGAAGAACGGACTGTTCTTGGCTGATTCTGTCGTATCTTCGATGCGGCCAATCATGCGATCAATCATCGGCTCAAGCGGTGTGTGTTGCGACGAGGCGGCAAGCTCTATGAGCCAGGCATGTATATCGAGGAAGCGCGGTGAGGTTGCCATGACCTCTAGCCAGTGTTTGCGTGCAGCATAGGCATCGACACTTAACTGCCATAGCTCTAGTGGCGTGATTTTCCAGGCTGGGTGTGCCAACAGTTCTGGAATAAGGGCATTTACTTCAGCGTGCTGGCCGCGTGCGATCGCAACGACCACTTTCGACAGTTGTTCGATAATCATAATCGGCGGTTGGTCGAGAACGTTTTCTTGACGTTCGTAATTTACCGCAATGCCGGCGCGGTTGAAATACGGTAACAAGTTTTGAATTTCTTTATGCTGGCGTGTCAGGACGACGATATCGTTTGGTGACATACCGTCGGCGATCTCTTTGGCAATACTTTCAACGACCCAGTGGCGTTCGTGATCAACCGATTCTGCGCGATATAGTTCGACGAGGCCGGCCATGCCTTTGTTGCCGGTCAGTTGTTTGTTGATGTCTTCGTAGATACTTTCGAGGCGATCGTTCCCCTGCACGATAACCGAGCGGGCTTGCGAAATGACATCATCACCAGATCGGTAGTTATCGGTTAGGACGACGCGCTGGACGGCCGGGTATGAACTCTGGAATTCCAAGATGTTACTAATATCCGCACCTTGGAAACTGTAGATCGCTTGGTCATCGTCCCCCACTACCATCAGGTTTGGGCGCCCTTCGTTCACTGGGTTCGAGGTCAGGCTGTGTAGGATACGAGTCTGTGCCAAGTTCGTATCTTGGAATTCGTCGACCATAATGTAGAGGTATTTCTCTTGCAAATTAAAGCGTAGATCGTCGTTTACTTCCATCGCGTGAACGACTTGCAAGATCATGTCGTCGTAGTCGAACAGTCCTTCCTGTTCCATGTGACTCAGGTATTCGAAGTAGATGTACGCAAGCGCACGCAGCTTCACTAACTGTGCGCGGGACTTGAAAATATATTCACCCTTTTCGTTCTTCACGAACCATTTCTTTTTCCAGGCAGTAATAGGTTTTGTTGGGTGTTCGCTGACGGCCTGTTCGAGTGTCAAGGACAGTGCATCAGTAATGACTCGGATGAGTGGAATTACTTCGAACAAGGTCTCTGCACTATCGCCACGTTTACGTAGCTCGGGCATCACGGTGCCGAGCTTTTCGTGCGTCGTTTTGCTGACGGTGCCAACGATATGTGGCACGATGAGGCGCTCTGCAAAATCGATTGCAGCTTCGCTCTCGTCCAGAATTGCTAGCAATTCATCACTTGTGAGACCGCTCCGTTTTAGTTCCGAGATAACGCGTGCAGCGTCGGACTGGTGGGTGTATTCGCCGTTCATTGTGCTGGCAAGTGGGTTCTTGTATTCGAGGTTATCGAAGATTGCTCGTAAGATTTCGTAGCGGTTTACGTCATCGGCTGGTTGAAATAAGGCGCCGCGGTAAAAGAACTCGCGGTTTTGATTGATGACTTCTGTGCCGAAGCTGTGAAAGGTGTGGATGGCGACTTTATAGGCGTCTTTGCCAATGATACCAATCAAGCGTTCACGCATGGCGGCCGCACCACTTTCGGTGAATGTTAGGCAAAGAATATTTTCAGGTAATGTATCGGTGCGCTTCAAGATGTTAGCGGCGCGCACGCTTAATAGTTCGGTCTTGCCCGTGCCCGGTCCTGCAATGACCATGACCGGTCCCTCAATCAGATCGACGGCTTCTTTTTGCTTGGCGTTTAATTGCCCGTAGCGTTTTTGAAAATCCATTACGGTTCATTATAACAGCCCTAAGTGGTACAATGACACGCATGAATGACCAAGTCTACGACGACTTTGCGCTGGAGAAGAATATGAAAGCTCAGTTCGGTGTTTCTGCCGATATTGACTCTGTGATTGCCAGGCGCTTTCCTGTCAGCCGAACCGCTGAAGCAACACTGTTGCTAACGAAAAAGAAGCAGTTATTTTTGTATGTGAACAGCCAATCGAAATTATTGCTATCTGATGTGCAGAAAATTGTGTCACGCGTTGGTTTAAAGGCCGAACTATATTTACCCCCGAAGAATCGTCCGAACTACTTCGACGAAGTGGGTATTGCGAAGTTCCGCGAGATTTTCCCCGGCCGCGGCAGTATTAGCCAGCAGGATATCGCGTTCTACCGAACACTGGCGTCGTATAGCCCCGCACTTATTCTTATTAGCGAAGTGAAAGCTGGCGCAATTTATCAATATGATAGCGACAGTACTGGTGAGTGGCGCATGAACACCAAGTTTACTTATCGCCGCATTAAAACTAGCTAGCCTGCGAAACCACTACCAGGTACAGGTATTTGAAGTACTATTTCCTGCACAGTCTGATCGCCAGTTACTGTAGTCAGACTTCACGCCTTCGGCGCTCTTACATAGGTATTGCGCGCCAAACTTAATCTTGTAGCCACCGGTTGGTTGAATCATATACCAAGTATCTCGGGTTGATCCTGACGCTGTGGTATAAACTGGGTCGCCTGGGCCAGGTGTACCTGCGGCTGATGCACTGTATTCAGCGCGGAATCGGAACAGTGGCGTGGTTCCCGCTGGGCAATTATCCTTGGCTGTTGCGTACGCATAGAACCACTGACTTCCACCTGGATCTTTGATCCAACCAGATGAGCTACTGTTGCGAATTTCGCCAGGTACATACGCGTTAATTGATGGCTCGACCGGCTTTGAGACCGTAGTACGGGCATTATCGGATGGCGATGACGCACTGGAGGCTGATCCAACGAGTGCGTAGGCGCGGAAGTAATAGGTGTCACCTTGATTGAGGCCTGTGATAGTTCTTGTGGTGCTTGTCAGTCCGGTGACCGTTTTTAATGATGAAGCAAAGTTACTGACAAGAGAATATTGCAGTGTGTAGCTGGTAGCTGATGGAACGCTCCCCCAGGTTGCGGTAATGGCGGTCGAAGATGACACGTTAGCAGACATACTAGCTGGTGCTGGAACGGTTGTGGTAGCATTCGCAGTGTTGGACCAGTCGCTTTGATCACCACCTCCGACGTTACTGACTGCCTTTAAGCGGAAGTAATATTTCAGTCCCGTTGTCAGCCCGGTGACCGCGCGTGAGGTTGAGTTCGCGGCGAGGTTTGTGATCTCGGTTGGTGCTGGTGATGTCCAGCTTGAGCCGGTTGTTGTGTACTGCAGCGTGTAACTGGTTTCATTCTGTACATCTGGCCACGATACGGTAATTTGTGTGCCTGAGTTTTTTGTAGCCGTAATAACTGGTGTTGCAAGTGCACGGGTGGTGACGCTGGCGATATTCGACCAGTTGCCGTCAAGTTCTGTTGAAGCTGGTTTGACGCGGAAATAATAGGTGTTACCGGCTGTAAGGCTTGTCGCACTAAAATTCGTTGCTGTTGTCGTGTAGTTAAACTGACCTGTAGTGAAGGTATTGTTGTCAGCACGCTGCACTGCGTATGAGGTTGCATTCGGGACGCCCGTCCAAAGTAATCCTGCACTTGTAAAGCTGGTTGAGCTGGCGGTAAGGTCTTTGATGTCACCAGATGTTGCCAGGCTTGAGTAGCGGCGGCTGTCGATATATGCAATCGAACCATTCGACTCTTTCTTATAGGACAAGCGGAACTTTAGGCATGAACCTGAACCAATACAATCAGGACTGCCGTCACCTTGGTAGTAGAAAAAGTCATCCCCTGCAACAGTGAGCGTGTTTGTACAGCGGATAGAGTTTGTTTCTAGTGCAGTTGCTTTTGGTGCCTTTAATGAAGACTCTGAAATACCAACAAGCGTATTGTCAGAAATGTCGGCAGCCGTCACTGGTGCAGCAAGAACGGAACAACTTGGGTATTCCCCGTTATTGTCATAATATTTCTCGAGTGCTTCCGAGATTGCAGTTGCGCTAGCGACGCGACGAGCATCGCGTGTATCCGCCTGGTAGCGACCAAAACCGACGACGCTAATCGTCGCTAAAATACCTATCACTGCGATAACGACAATGAGTTCAATTAAGGTAAACCCTCGAATCCGGCCCGGGACTCTATTCATGTCTGCATTGTAGCAAGCACAAGCGGTGTTGTAAACTGCGGAAACACCTATGACCGAGGAGTATACTAGGCATATGTTGAAATCAAAAACGGTTATTCGCACGTACGTAACTTTGGCGCTCTTCAATACACTAGCTGCGTCGCTGATTTGGGGAATTAACACCCTCTTCTTGTTAGATGCTGGGCTCACAATTGTTGAAGCGTTCGCGGCCAACGCATTCTTTACTGCCGGTATGGTCTTGTTCGAAATTCCAACCGGAGTCTTGGCGGATACGCGCGGCCGGCGCGTCTCCTACTTGATTGGAACGATCACACTGGCAATCACAACACTACTCTACCTTGTGCTGGATATTATTCACGCACCGTTTTTGTACTGGGCGATCGTGTCATTATTCTTGGGGCTTGGGTTTACCTTTTTCTCAGGTGCGACCGATGCATGGCTGGTCGATGCATTGAAGGCAACGAAGTATAAGGGGCAGCTCGATGCCGTGTTCGGTAAAGCTCAGGTCGCCGGTGGCATTGCGATGCTCGTTGGATCCGTGCTGGGTGGCGTGATTGCACAGTTTTCAAGTTTGGCCGTGCCGTACGCCGTTCGTGTAGTGCTACTGCTTGTGACGTTTGTCATCGCATTCATTTATATGCGTGATATTGGCTTTACGCCTATCAAGCAGGCAAGCTACCGTAAACAAGTGTCGGGAATTTTATCCGCCTCTTTCAAATATGGTTTCGGTAAGCCGGCCGTGCGCTGGGTGATTTTAGCCGCGCCCTTCATATCTGGCGTCAGTGTCTATATATTTTATGCCCTGCAGCCCTACTTGCTTGAGCTGTACGGCGACTCTAAGGCTTACTGGATCGCTGGTCTTGCTGCGGCTGTCGTTGCTGGTTCACAGATCGTTGGTGGGCTGCTCGTGCCACGTCTTCGCGGACTGTTTAAACGCCGCAGTGCCTGGCTATTGCTGGGGACATCTATCAGTGCGGTGCTCCTTATCTCAATTGTTTTGGTGCCCAACTTCTTCTTCGCGATTTTTATCGTCGTATTATGGGGCCTAATTGGCGCATCCGTGATGCCGGTTCGCCAAGCTTATTTGAACGACCTTATCCCAAGTCAACAGCGTGCCACTGTCTTGTCGTTTGACTCGCTTCTTGGATCAAGCGGTGGCGTCGTCAGCCAGCCGCTGCTAGGCAAGGCCGCCGACGTCTATTCGTATGGTCATTCGTTCATGATCGCCGGAATTGTGCAGCTTGGTGCGCTCCCCTTCCTTTTCCTCGCTAACCGCCGCAAGGAACCAGCGGACACCAAAACAGCCACAACAGATAAAACAGGCTAACATTTCGTACCAAATATGGTAAAATAATTAAGTTCTTTCCGAGCAATCCATACTGGGGATTCGCCAAGTGGTAAGGCATCGGCTTTTGGTGCCGACATTCGGGGGTTCGAATCCCTCATCCCCAGCCAAGAAAAAATGACCTGCGTTTGCAGGTCTTTTTTCTTGGCTAAGTTATGTGTTTCAAACCCCCCTGTTTTGCAGTGCAAAACAACACCTCGGAATTTTCAGTTTGAATCCCTCATCCATTATTTAGAAATTGACATATATATAAAATTTAGTTTTAATATAGTAAATGAATTTTGAAGACGATATCTTTATCTATCGGCCACTGCAGCCCGATAGCAAGGCACAGCTCCAGACACTCCAACGAGAATATCAAACAATCGATACGTTCTCGCCCGTAAGAAATTTACATCTTACGATACTTAGTGGTCATTCGAAGCGTCGTATTCCAAGCAGTAGCCTGCGGGCACTGGTAAACGACGCGCCGAAAACAGCAGAAAAATCGTATAGCACTGAAGTTTCCGGTACAAAACTAGAGAGTCGATACCGCGATGTCACTCGCTTCGCTATTAAATTAATGCTCGACATTGACGACAGCGAGCAGTACTTTCAGGAGCACGACGCTTTCAAGGATGCAGCCAAGGCGCTCGATAAAAGAATGATATTTGGTAAATTTACGCAACCACACGTCACGCTGGGGTATCTCGATGCTGGTCATGGTCTCGCATCGATTATGCATGGTGCCGATGAGCTTATAGGTACTGACCTGAGCTTCGGCCCTACGGAATCGAATATTACAGGTTTTGCGAGTCGAGTAAAAGTGAAATACCCAGAACCAGCTCACTCCTCTACGGTAGTAGATGTGCCTGTGAGAACAGTGACGCCCGGTAGTATCCCTCAAGGTTTATTGGCGAGTTTGCGAGCACCTCATGCAGATACGCAGTAATTTATTTTCTACGAGATTCAATCTCGTCGAGCTTTTGCATCGCCTTCGCGATCAATCGACGAGGACCTAAAATAAATCCCATCGTATTGAAATAGTCGTCGAGGACTTTGACGTTATCCCAGTTATCGACGATATTATATTGCGGTTCACGACCATCAATTCGGGCGTACTCGATAATATTGCTGCCGGTGTCTTCAAGATAGGTGGTGTATTTTTTTTGGTTAGCGTAGCGCTTCTGTCCATTTGTCGTAAAGTCGTCGGAAACCAATTTGAAATCAGCGAACTTTTCAAAATAGTAGTTTGGGGTGTGATCGGTTGGAAGCGGAAGTGTGAAGTCGTGCTCTGCCATCAAATCCGGCACCATGAAACCTTTATTGATAAGCCATACGTAATACAAAGAAATATGGGTTGCTGCATGTGCAAATTCTTGCGCATCGTCGATGTGCCAACTGGCATTATCAAGTACTGTCATACCCTCACTGTACCGAGAAAAGATCGTTACTGTCAACAAATAGAGCATGTTGCTTGATGACAGTACATCGGAACTTCTTTATTTTCATGCTCGTTTTCTTGCTAAGATAAGCATATGGAAATTTTCATAATCTTAGGGCTCGTTATCCTCGCGATACTCCTTATTCGGTCTGTTGCATCAAGCCGTCGACATACTAGAAAAGTATTTAAGAATAACGCATATACGTACACGGCAAAATCCCTTCCAATGACTCGCACCGAGGCTGAGTTCTTTGACGTGTTGAACGAGGCTGTACAGGACCGCTACTTTGTATTTCCGCAGATCCATCTCTCGGCTGTATTATCGCCGGCAGTGAAAGGTCAAGACTGGGGCTATGCGTTCCGGCATATCAACGGCAAATCCGTAGACTACGTGTTGTGTGACAAAGAGACGCTTCGACCAACCTACGCGATAGAGCTCGACGACTACACACACCAGAAACGCGACCGCATCGAACGCGACAGCGAAGTTGAGCGCATCTTTGCAGAGGCTGATCTTCCACTTGTTCGGTTCAAGAACAAGAACGTGACGGTGACTGAGATTATTACAGCCCTATCGAGAGCAAGGTCAGCGCGTAGTTAACTCGTTCGGTGCAACGATCCAGTCGAAATACGCCCCATGACCTCGTGTGCGCGGGTGATGACAATATACGCTTTAGGGTCAACTGCTTGAGCGGCGGCCTTTACTTTCTGTTCTTCAAAACGCGTGACAACAGCTAGCATGACACCGTGTGGTTCACGGTCCTTTGGATTGCTTTCTTTCACGAACGTTACAGGTTCATCGATCAGTTCATTAATAGCTTTTCCAATTTCGCGGACATGCATACTGACAATCCACAAGCTGCGCGACTCATTTAATCCTTCCACGGTGATATCAATCGCCTTATGGGCAACGAAGTACGCCACGATTGAATAGAGTGCCGCATCCCAGCCGAATACAAACCCGCCGCAGGTAATAATAATTCCATTAATGACCATGATTGCCTCGCCGATTGAAAAGACAGTCACACGGTCAATGAGGAGTGCGACGGTGTCGGTGCCATCAATTATTCCTCCGTATCGAACCACGATCCCCACGCCAATTCCAACGACCATACCACCAAATATTGCAGCCAGAATTGGAATGTCGGTTAAGCCATGTGGGATATGGAGTGACGTCAAAAGTGCCAGCGTCACGATCCCGATCGTCGAAAGTGTAGCAAATGTTTTTCCAAACTTCTTATACCCAAGAATGACGAATGGAATATTGATCAGAATCAAAAACAGTCCGAGCGGCAAGCCGGTCAGGTGCGAGATAATAATAGAGAGGCCTGTTACTCCCCCGTCCATTAAATGATTTGGTAAAAGAAAAAACTGCAGACCGGCTGCAGTGACGACTCCTCCAAGGAGTACTAAGATAATTTGCTTGGCGTGAGTTCGGGTGATACTTCCTCCTTGCGACTTATGGTTTTATTGTAGCATCAACCGCGAAAATAAAAACAGCCCTCGGGCACATCGGACGGCTGTCTGATGTGCCCGAGGGCGACACTCTTTTACAGAGTGATGCTACCTCACGTCTACGAGCTCATGCGTTCGGCTGGAGTTGATCACCCCGTGGGATGCCCAGCGCTCGCGCACGACCGTGATCACCTTGAGGGTGATCGCCGACAGCACGAATGCACCGGCGATCATGTACGGGATCGCGAAGTCGAGCTCGGTGGCGTTGGTGTACGCACTGAGCTGACCGGATGCGAGCTCGCTGAAACGCAGGCTGCGCCAGGTGATGCCGACGAACACGAAGATCGCGCTGATTGCCAGCAGGGCGCGCATGAGCTGGTTCTTGCCGATGAAGATGGTCACCGCGCCGATGGCGAAGATGATCGCGACGATCGGAACGATGAACACCATGGCGTCCAACAGGTTAATGGTGGAGAGTGCAGAAAACATACGAACCCCTTACGGTTGGTCATGAGTGTGTGTGAGAAGAGCGCCAGATGATCTGGTAAAGTACATTATAGCATAACTAGTATAAAAAGTCAATGTATGGTGGTATACTGTGGGCAACTATGGATACACCATCGCAGAATCAGTCTGAAGATCCGTTTGACCGCTTCTTACAAGAATCGATTGAAGTTGATGCAATGATCGAGCTCGACGAGCAGTTTGCGCATGACACGGCGACGGAGTTATTTCACCAATCAGCGGCCATGATTGGCTATGAGCTGCCCGTTGCAGGTACGAAGCGATACGAAACTGAGCGACAAAAAATTCATGCTGAAATGATTGCTGCACTGGAAATAGATATGCAAACACATCCCTACTCTCCTGAATTTGAAGTCCAGATTAGGGCTATGATAGCGGATGACGTGGAGCGCAAAGTGAAAGCGAAATTTTTTGCTGAAATCTTGGCTGCAGATATGACTATCGCGACAATAAGAGAAATTTTTATTTTAGGCCAAGAAGTTGATTTAGAAGATGAAGAGATTACTACAGCTAAGCGACAGCTGCTCGCCTACGTCATTAAAGCATTGCCGGTCCCCGAGGACGCACCAATTATCAATGTGATTATGCTGGCGATGCAAGGTGATCCTGTCGATCTATCCGATGAAAGCATGACTCCGCATTATGAGCGTGCGCAATTACAGGCAGATAAATCACACGAGGTTAGTCTACGAATTGCCGCTATCCAACGCGAAGAATTTAAGATTGCGATGCGCTCAACGGAAGTATCGCAAGAAGATTTGCTGCAGATAGAGTATATTGCGTGGGACTTTGCCGATGCTGTCCGCGTAGTGTTCGCCGACAATGACCTATCTTTAGATGCCCGGCGTGAAAAACTGAATAATATGGCCAATGTATCCCCACTTGGGTTCAAGACCGCCTGGGAACTTATCGAGTTCGCCAAGCGCAATAAAAAGAGCTAAATGCTATACTGAATACATAACGACGTAGCATAAGGAATAGACAGACATGACAGATATGGAGCGGCCCGCATCCCCAGAAGGTACGAACTTGCAGGAACTTCGCGAGCGAGTAACGGAACTTTATGCAACCGAAGCTGAACCGAATCCGTGGTTTACGTATGTTCGCGAAAGTAACGGTGAAATTATCTCGATTGCTACCCTATCACTTGAAGAAGCGATTATCATCTGTGGCGCTCGGATCGAATCTGCAGGCATAGAAAAAGTCTTAGCAACCATCGATGATATGCGCGGCTACGCGAGCTCACTTGAAACAGCCGACCCCGAGTTATTTGAGATGAGTAAAGCAATGGGCCAAGAAATTTTAAAGAAGTATAAAAGGTAGGTTGAATTCAGGTGGGAGAATTTGCGCCAGATACACTCATTGATGCGACACCGGAAGTAGCTCCTGCTTCTATTGATATGCAAAGTGATGCCTCGGGCGAAACAACGCTTTCGGAGCTGATGAGGTCACGGATGAAAGCAGGACTTGGCGAAAGATATAGCGATCACAGTACGAAGATTGCGGAGGTACGTCAAGAGCTTGAAGCGCAGTATGGCGGCAGGCAGTTTTCGTATGAGCATGCCAGCGGTGTGGTATATACAGGTACAATGGCACAAATTGTCGATGATTGTCCGCACGCCAAAGCTACTGCTATTCGTGAGGGTGCCGAGGGTGTTGTGGCGCTACTTGCGCCTTATGAAAAAGTTGAAACACCGGAAGACGAAACACCCGAGGATGACGCCGAGACCGAAACAGACGAAGACACGGATCCATTCGGGCTAGCTGTAGTTGCAAAGGAAACTAATACTCCTATATCCGTAGTGACGGAAAAAGCGCCGGTCATCTCGAAAAAGGACGTTGTCGTGGAGTCTGAACCGATCAAAAATCCTGCTGAATTGGCTGCTCAGCCTAAAACTGACGTGATTGATATTGCGGTGCCTATTGCCGCTACGGAAATCACCAGCCCAGCTACTGTTGAAACAAAGGCTGAAGTTATTGTTCCCGTTGAGGCTGCGAAGAACAAGGTAGAGACTGTCGTTGATACCCCTGCGTCAATTGAAGCGCCATATTTCGAAACAATGTCTGATCGTTCTGGATCACTCCCCGACCTTGAAATTATTGCACCTTTTGAAAAAAGCGAAGAGCCCCAAACACAGGAAGTAGCGATTGAAGCTGCGTTGTCACTTGCGCTGTCATTATACGAAGATGAAACAGAGCCTAAATATCAAAGCGAGGTCCCGAATATCATCGAAGATGTGATGGAGCATGAGATTGAGGTTGAAGAAGCCTCGGGTGCGGAAATCATTCCCCTCTTCGATCAACCTGAATACGAGGAATTCGTCGAGCTCTTATTTAACGACGACGATGAGCCTATCGAATCATATACCGAGTTATTTGATATCGTGCAGGACGAACCAATGCTACCGGTTGAATTAGTATTGGCGCACATGATTGACGCGCCACTCACGGATATTTTTGAAGAGGCGTCGGAGCAAGCTTCGCAAGATACTGTAGTTGAGCTTCAGCCGGATCGTGCGTATACCAAAGAAACATTTATGCGAGCCATTATTCGGCTACGTGTCGAACTGGCATACGTTGATATTGAAGAAGACATGACGTTCGAGCAGCTACCTGATTCGCTCAAAACACAATTGCTAGATCTGCTTTATCGCCTTGGGTATGATGACGCGCTGAGTGCAATGCAAGACTTGATGCAGCGACACGGACTGGAATATTTGCTGTACTTTATATCGCAGGTGGGCGTTAATATGGAGCGCACCGCCAAGCAGCACACGACAGTTACTGCGCGCAAGAAAAAACAGCACGAACCTTCGCTCTATACGGAAACACATGCGAAGATTGCGCAGTTTGTGATTGTTTCTCTACACCGCTCCCCTCAGCCCCTTGCTGTGTAGGCATGTTTAGGTCAGTCGAAAGTTCCCTTGAATATCCCGTTCAGCGTCTCGGCGTAGAAGACTGCGCCATTGCCAGAAACGATAGCTGAGCGAGGTGCGTCACCTGCAGATGTTCCGCCGGTGTTGGTGCTGCGATAGTCCCAAGTTTCGCCGCTATCTTTTGAAAAATATACATATTTACTGCCGCTACGAGCGACGAACATTTTTGTGCCGTCTGCTGACATGCTTACTTTTGTAAGTGGCGTCGAGATAGAGTTTGTGACTTTAGATGACCAGTCAGTCCACGTGACGCCATAGTCACTGGTGTAGAGCAAACCGTAATTGAAGTTATTGCTACTGATGATTGCGTACTGCCCAGAGCTCGACGCTGCGATATCATTTGCGCAGGTAGGTGTGGCTGTTTTTTTGATCCACGCAGCACTGCCCTGTTTTGTTGCAAAGCCTTGGTTGCTTCCGCAAACAGAACTTGCGTAGGCACGTTGCCCGTCATTCGATATTTGTATTGCACCCCAACGCGCTGTTGCCATTGGAGTACTTGAATTGGTCCAGTTGAGTCCGCCGTCAGTTGAGATATACAGTGCTCCGATTTCGTATCCTGCGAGCATAACCGAGCCATCATTGGTCATCTCTACAGATTTCCAGTTTGCTTGCGGGAGATCGCTCGTGTGCTGCGTCCAGGTCGCACCCGCGTCATAAGAAATCGTGACATATCCACCCGGGCTGTTGCCGTCCGGTGCTGCGATTATTTTTTGGCCATCAGTAGAAATGTCGATGGTAGCCCAGCGGTCCACACCAGCACCTGGCAGTGTTGTCCACGTTGTGCCGCCATTATTTGATCGATAGATGTTCCCGCCATTGCCACCGTTAGAATATGCGCCGACTAGAACTTGTCCGTCCGCTGAAGTCGCGATATCAGTAAAGCTCTGAGTGACTGGTCGGGTTGTGAGCTGTGTCCAGGTCAAGTTTGTAAATGTAAACGTTTGTCCACTTGGCGGTGTCGTGCTGTGGCCAGGACATGCACCGGTCTTTACGCTAGAGGTGCTCGAAACACTGTAGACATTTGTAGTCTTAGTTGATGTGGCGGTGATGCAGTATGACTTTGGATTAGTCGCGTTGTCGTAGCTATATTCAAAGTTCATATCGGTAATTTTTGAAGTGAAGCTTGTGACGGTGGTTGGGTAGTTTAAATCGGTAATAACATTCGCGTCTAGTTGTTTTTTCAGTGTTAAAAGTTCCGACTGTATTTGGGCTTCACTTGAGCGACGATTGATGCCATTAAACGACACTATTGTCAGTGCAGCGAGGATTGCAATTACTACAATCACGATAAGTAGCTCTACGATCGTAAAACCTTTTTGTCGTATAGCCATTAGCACTATACTATCAAATTTTAACCATGATGTGCAGCGTGTTCTTATGGGATATGATAGAGGTATGACTACATCAACCGAAAAACGAACAATTATTATTACCGGCGCCAGTGCTGGCATTGGCCTCGCTGCGGCGCGTGAATTGGCGCGTGATAATCGCGTGATTATCGTTGGCCGTTCAAAGACGACAATCTCTGTCGCGAAAGAAATGGGCGTGGAATACTTTCGGGCTGACTACGCCGACCTCGCCAGTGTTCGTATATTGGCTGAAAAGATATTGAAAGCCGCGCCGCAGATCGATCTTCTGATTAACAACGCTGGAGGGACGATGTCTGAACTCAAGCAGACGAAGGATGGGTTCGAGCAAACGGTGCAAGTAAACTATTTGGCGCAGTTCTTACTGACCGATTTATTGATGGATCGCCTGGTTAAATCAAAAGGTGGCATTATCAACACTAGTAGTGCGGCGCACATGTTTGCGCGCCTTCATGTTGAAGATATGCAGGATGCAAAAGGGACGTTTGCTGCCTATTCAAATACCAAGTTACTCGATTTGATTCACGCCCAGGAACTCGCACGCCGCTACGCAAAAAAAAGTGTTCAAGCTGTGTCGTTCCACCCTGGGGTTGTAGCGTCTAACTTTGGTAATAAGACATCGGGTCCTTTCTCGTGGATGTATAACACTGCTATTCGACGCCTACTACTTAGTTCCGAGCAAGGCGCAGACACACTTATCTGGTTGGCGACGCACCGCGACTTATGGCAGAGCGGCGGGTACTATGTAAAACGAAAGCTTGCATCGGTGACTGGCTTGGCGAAAGATCCAACAATTGGATCGGTACTATGGGATAAAACACGCGTCCTGCTGGGACTATAAATAAAACCCTGCTGATTGGCGGGGTTCTTTTTAATCAAAACGGCGGCGCGTATCGCGCTTTGGTTCACGTTTGTGCTGCGGTTTCCAACCACGGTGCGCATGATGACGACCTGGTGTATGGCTGTGGCGGAACGATGAGGCGATTTGATTCATGAAATCGACACCGAAGTGGGTAGCGAGTTTCGATAGCTCAGATAACTCTTTACGCTTGCTTGGTTTGATATTTTCTAGATTGATGCTATTGCTAGTCAGCGATTGGACTTGTCGTCGAATTTGTGGGAAAGGAATACTTGGGATACGCTTCGAATGAGAGGTCGTGAGGGCACGGCGCTCTTTCTCGAGTTGGTCGAAGATCCACTTGGCGAGGGCTTCTTGGAAGAATTTCTGGTTTTGACGAGTGTTCTGGGACACAGGAATCCCGGTGCCTTCGAAGACTTTTTTGCCTGCGCGCACCTGTTGGCGAATAACTAGCCCACCCGATCGTGGGTCATACACCATCTTGCCGCGCTTGGTTGCAAACTGTTCCGGCGCAAGGTCAAGTAACCATTCGGTATTTACAACCGTAACGCCTTGGACCAGGTGGAGTGTTTGAAGTGTCCCATCACGCGTAGGGACTTCCAGGTCGAATGGCGTGCCGGCTATAAGGAGCGGATTGCGGACGACAGTTGTGCCTGATAGTTCCCGCACGGCACCTGACGTAATGTGGGTTGCATTCCCCTGCTCGTCGACGGTCCACAGCTGATCGATTTCGCCCGCCACAATGCAGCGCATGAGGAAGTTTTGCTCATCCTCTGTGATAGGCGTAAGGAGTGTGTCATTGACTTCGACATCGCTCAGATCATTACCAAGACGTTCCATGACTTCACGCGCTTTTAAGACATTCTTGCTAATAATTCCAAGATCTTCGTAGTCGTCGGGATAGATTGAAGGCAGCGCGAGGTATAGGTCGTACTGCGCGAGGAGGTCAGACTTTTTCTGTCGAGTAAATTTGTGCCAACCTGTATAGCGCGTGCCGCCTTTGGCAATGCCGCCGACTTCCTGGATTGCGATGATAGCCGCCAGTTTTGTCTGAACCTCGTGGCCGTATAACTCTGCTTCAACGAGCATGCGACCGTAGCTTGATTCGACCGGGTAATGCTCCATTTTGCGGCCGATACTTGTGACATCACCGCCGTAGGTCATGGCGCCGAGGGCGATCAATGTTTGTTTAGCGCGGCGAATCGCACCTTTGCTTGGGTCATGGTAAAAGTCGAGTTGTTCGATGTCGATACCAACGTTAGCGAGGCGCAATGTTAAACGGTCGATGTGTTTACGTAGGATTTCTGGCGTTCCATATTCGGGACGTTCTTCGAATTTTAGGCATGGCAATATGTCGTACTGCGCGAGGATATATTCACCTTCGCGGGTTCGTCCGGCGCGGCCGGCGCGTTGCAGGGAATCTGCTTGTGAGATCTGGGCAATGAATAACCCCTCAACACCGTTACGGACCTCGCTGCGACGCTCCAATCCACTATCAATCACGACATCGATGTCGTCGATCGTCACGCTTGTCTGGGCGATATTGGTTGCCAGGATAATTTTGCCATTTGCATAGTTTGCGAAGGCGGCTTGTTGTGCAGTTGCCTCTAGCTGTGAATGTAATGGAATGATTGGAATACTGGCGGCAGTCGCCTTTTTTTCGATCGCCTCGGTCACCGCTTGAATCTCGGATTTACCAGGTAGGAATACGAGCATGTTACTGCGGGTGTTTTGGATTTTGTCCATAATTTCGGCGATGACGTCGCTGCCAAAGCGCTTCTTCACTGCAAAGCTCCGGCCAGGAACTGTGATGACTGCTGTGGTGTCAAAGTACACAGCTAGTGGCGCAGTATCGATGGTCGCACTCATAATGACCAGTTTGAAACGCTCGTCTTCTTGGCAGCGCTTTTTTGCCCAAGCAATCAGGACTTCCATGTTTTCGTTCCATTCATGGACTTCGTCAAGGATCAGGACTTGGTGTTCGCGGATCCCGGCGCCGGTGATCTCACGGACCAGTTGCAGGCCATCGGTGCAATACAAGATTTGTGTATTCGGATTGTCATCACGTTCGTGGGCAGTGCGGTAACCGATTGTATAATCGGCATTCTCACCAGTGCGCGTTGCCCACTCTTCACGGACGCGCTTCGAGAGGTTGCGCGCGGCCAAGATGCGTGGCTGTGTCACAATCACTTTTGTGTAGCCGTGATCGGCGAGATACTGCGGAACTTGCGTACTTTTACCCGCACCAGTTTCGGCAGTGATGATGGTGACTTGGTTGGTATCGACAGCGTCAGTGATCGCTGTGTGAAAATCATAGATCGGTAGATCGGTGATAAAGCTAGATTCGGGAATCTCCATACGTTCATTGTACTGTACCGTAAGCGTTTCGCGTATGCGATTAAGAGGATTATACTAGTATGAATGGTACGATTTACAGATCCTGCTCCGAAAAAGAAACGCACACCGAAACCAAAGCCGGTGCATTACGCTGAAGATTTCGGCTTGAATGTTGCCGATGGTGGCGACGACGACATGTTCCGCTGGTTCTTGTTGTCATTTCTTTTTGGCAAGCCGATTCAATCAACGGTCGCCGCAAATACCTGGCGGATCTTTATCGAACGTAAACTTGATACTCCGTGGGCGATCCTTAATACACGTCACCGTCAACTGGTGCATATTCTTGATGAGGGTAAATATACTCGTTACGACGAAGTTATGGCGACAGCGCTGCACAAATGTATGGAGCGACTTATCAGTGATTACGAAGGCTCGCTTGTTCTTATGTATGAAAGTAGCGAGGATGAAGAACAGTTCTCGAAGCGTCTGCAGACCCTGTATGGCGTCGGTCCGAAAACTGCCGAGATTTTCATGCGCGAAACCGAAGAGCTATTTGCCCGACGTCTAGAATAGTTATGCTTTTCATTGTACCCCTCGTCGTACTATCATGGACATATGAGTGAAAAGAGTGCCGAATATATAGAGAATATTCCCAAGCAAGCAAGTATCGATCATTTCGTCGAACCATTCATTGCGCTAGATAAAGATAATATCTTGCGTCGCGCAATTATCACATATGCGCAAAATATCAGCAGCAAGGATGCGATGAGCGCCAATGATCAGCGCGAGGCTGTTCTGGGCGCGCGTGATGGCAACGTTAAATCGTTGCAGACTCTTATGAAGGCAAACGAAGGATTAATTGCTGCACTTGCCTTTCCTCATCGGGTTGCACCACATGATGAGCTTATTGCCCGCGGTGAAGCCGCACTGGTAGAAGCGATTAATACATACGACACGCGACAATCAGGAGTGAGCTTTACGAATTTCGCAATTCCAATAGTTGATGCCGGGCTCGAAGAAGAATACGGAGTGCCAGAAGAAGGTACATTTCTTGCACCCGGAAAATTTCCCGTGTATTCGGTATATCGTTTTGTTGAAAAAATGGCAAAGGTCGTTAGGAATGAGGCATCGGACACAAAACCGCGACGACCCATGGAAGTGCGGCGTGAGATTTCTGAGCTACGAGAGACCGAAGGGTTGTACGAGGCATTAGTTGCAGAGCAAGAGAAGTTGCAATATGTTAGTTTGTCGGTTGAAGATATTCAAAACCACACGGGTCTTTCAATCGCACAGTATGAGCGGTATATTACTGTGCTGCGAAAGAAATGGAAGATCCCAACGATAGAAATGCTTGTTGCGCTTGGTGTAGAGGCCGGTGTTGAATTTCAAGCAAGGAACCTTGATCGTGTTGCAAAGTTAACACCGCTACAACGACAAATTGCCCTGCTGTCATATCAGCCACAAGACAAAATTGCTGCCGACCTCGGGCTAGGCCGTGTTGAAATTACGAAAACGGTAAATTCTATTCGTGATAAACTGTGCGTCATGCAACGTCACCAAATGTTCGTTATGGTTGAAAAATACGAACGATACACTGCTCCTACGGCATCCCGTTCGCTTGGTAAAACAGCAATTGAAGCAGATGATGAACTAAGCGCCTAATGATAATTCTTATTCATACTTCAAAAACAATGCGGCCCGCTGCGCAGGACGATGACGTTCATTTGACGCAACCCGTCCTGCTTTCGCAAGCGATTGAATTAAGTAACTACGCCAAGTCCTTGTCCGAGAAAGATATAGAGAAAACCATGCATGTCTCGGCGAAACTTGCAGGTACGACACGCGAGTTAATCCAGAACTGGACCGATCAACCTGGTCATCAACGTGCGGCTGTCGATAGTTTCCTTGGCGATATTTATAGCGGTATGCAAGTTGGCCAATGGACCGAGCAGGATCTGACGTATGCCGACGAACATCTTCGTATTCTGTCTGGTATGTATGGTATTTTGCGCCCACGTGACGGCATTTATCCGTATCGCCTTGAAATGGGCTATAAATTCCCAGATTTAAAATATAAAAACCTCTATACATTTTGGGGTGATGCGATTGCACAGACACTACCAACTAATGCGATTATCGTCGACCTGACGGCAGTTGAATATGGAAAAACAATCACGCCATATGTCGATACCACTCGTATCATTACTCCCCGCTTCTTAACGATTAGCCCAAAAACCGGCGAACCTATTTTCGTTGTTGTGCACGCCAAGATTGCCCGTGGCGCGTTTGCGAGTTGGCTAATCCGCCATCGCGTCGCTGATGCTGCACGCTTCAAAGACTTTCATGAGCTGGGCTACGTCTATAATGCCGAATTAAGCACCGATAAAATTCCTGTTTTCGTTTGTGCCGAGTTTGGTGGTATCGGGCTCAGTGTTCGTCTGACCTAACGCTATTTCATTCCGCTTCGTTTATACTCAGATACATAAGGAGATTCTTGATGACAAAACTATATATTCCAGTCCTCGCAGGTACAAATCGTCAGCAACGTAAAAGTATCTACGCCGCCCGTTTAGTTGCAGAAGTCGGTGCAACATTCGATGACGTCGAAACAGAAGTAATTGATCCGAAGAATTTCTACTTTCCTGGTGACGGTAACGACCCCGAAGGGAAAGACCCACGCTATACTGCCGTCACTGAACGTGCCGACGGCTTCTTTATTGTTTTTCCAGAATATAACCACGGCTACCCTGGAACGTTAAAACGAATGCTTGATAGTGAATTAAAAAACTACATTCACAAACCTGTGGCATTTGGTGGCGTCTCATCCAGTCAGTGGGGTGGCGTCCGTGGCATTGAAGCGTTAATACACCCGGTGCGCGAAATGGGTATGGTCGCAACATTCATGGATATGCAATTCCCGAAAGTACAAGACTTATTCGATGATGAAGGTACATTACTTAATGAAAGCTATCGTGACTACATCAAGGGCGCCTGGATCGAGCTGATTTGGATGACGAAAGTGATGAAACATGGTCGTGAGAACATCGAAAGTAAGTACCATCCTCTCCCGTAACACCTCTGTAGTTTATTGACTAATATAAATAATATGTTAAAATATAAGCAGTATGAAAACACCTGTTATTATTGCTGCTCATAACGAAGAAGAACGAATTTCCGACACACTTCGATCACTTCCGGCTGATCGGACTGAACCGATTGTCGCAGTAAACGGATCAACCGATGCAACTGCCGAAATTGCTCGTTCATTTGGCGTGACAGTACTTGAATTTGAAGAGCAGGGCAAGTTGCCGGCAATCCAACACGCACTAAGCTCACTCGGCCAATGTGCGCTTGAGCCACTTATGATCCTTGATGCTGACACAGTCCCGGTGAATCCAATAAAGTGGCACCGAATAATGACGAAACAATTGAACGCTCGCGGCGACGTGCCGATGATGACTTCTGGACCAGTTTGGTTTACTTCTGAAAAAGGCGCACGCGTTGGTCCTGCCGCACGATCGTTATTTCGTATTGCGCAGGCAGCAGCAACTCGTTCAGTTGCTGAAGACACAGGCTTAAAAGGTGGACAGTATGGCCCTCATCAAGGTATGCGTATTGAGCGTCCGGAAGTTCTCGATGCCGTTATGGCGCTTGAGCACTTTTGGCCAATGGGTGATGTCGCCTTGACTGAAGCCGTCGCTGACACAGAAGGTGGCTCATTTGTACAACTGGTACACAAGGATGCGCTAGCGTATACACCTGAATCAGCATCCTACCCTCCACTTTCGTATTACTTAAAAAACGGTATGAAAAAGGCTGTCGAAGCAACTGTGCAGTCATACGTAGATCGTGGTGCAACGGGTTCTAAGCCGTACTCACCTAAGAAAACTAAATAGCGAGTTCGCGCAGGTGCGCGGGCGCAGTGCGCGTAAGTCCAAGTTGCACAATATCTAGGATCATTGCTTCGTAATTCTTCCCAATGGTCATTTCGTATGCCCGTAGAAACGAACTGTCGATCTGAATAAGGCTAGGAATATGGTTTGCTTCAAGGAAGAACGGTATGCCGTTAGCATTAAAACGAATATCGACGCGGCCATAGCCGTTGCCGCCAAGTGCACGGAAAGCATCAATTGCAAACTGACCGACAACGGCGTGCTCGATAGGGTCGGTCACGGGATTCATGTCTTCAGAATCGGTCGATTTTACTACTTGGCTACGGATCCGGTCACCGTTCTTGTCTTCGGCTGCAACCAGTTCAAGCGGCATCGCAGTAAACGTATCGTTCGGTCCCGCAATAACTGCAATACTAAATTCGCGTCCCGGGAGGTACTCTTCAATGAGAGCATCGGTATGATGCTCAGTGTGAATCCAACGCACCTTATCATTTAATTGTGCGGGCGTGTGAACAATTGAGAATTCATCGACACCTTGTCCCCCACTTTTATTGCTCGGTTTTACAAAGAGCGGAAAAGTCAGGCCACTGGCGTCAAGTTCTGCTTGGTGTGCGCGGTCTGCGAACATAAATGAAGCAGTGTGGATGCCCCGTTCGATCATGTGCTGTTTGGCGAGGTGTTTATTAAGACTTAGGCGGTTAGCGTTTTTACCCGACCCGGTGTAAGCGATGCCGTTTGCTTCGAGCGCATCGGTCAGCCAGACTTTTGCGCCGCCACGTGCTTCGTCACGGACAAAATAAATTCCAGCGAATACCATGTCGGGTTTACGCTCGATCAGTGCTTCGAGATCCTCAAAGGTATCGACATTCGTCATACGTACGTCGTCGTAATGGTTTCTGAGGGTCGCAACGATATCGCGGGCAGATTGTTCGCTCATTGAGCTGATGTGTTTAAAGTTTGAGCGGACAACTTCAATACGGAGTGCTTGTTTTGGCATAAAAAGGATATTCCTGTCAGGTTAGATTGTTTTTGTGTAGAAGCTGGGAAGACGCCCAGAATCATAGTAAGGGTGACGTAAGTAACGTTCTATTACGTATAATTATGTCACAGAAAATATGATTCTGCAAGGACAAGCGTGCCTCCATCTGTTATAATGGACCAGTTATGATCTCTGATATTACTATTACCGAAAAATCCTTTGGCCCGAAATCGCTCATGTCGAACGTGCGCTTCACTATTAACGACGGCGAAAAGATCGGTGTCATCGGACGCAATGGTGTGGGAAAATCTACTCTCTTTGGCATCCTTGCTGGTGACGATAAAGATTTCACCGGTGACATCACCTACAAGCCCGGTGCGGTGATTGTTGCAACGCAACAGGAATACCACGACATTGGCGACAAAACAGTCCTCCAATACGTCCTGCAGGGGCTGCCTGAATACTCTGCGCTCAGCCATATCATTGAGACTTACCCTGAAACTATGGGTGACAATATGAAGAAGATCGATCAGTACAGCGAAGCTTTGGTTCGTTTTGACGACAAAGGCTTCTACCAGATCGAAGAGCAAATCGAGCGCGAACTGGCGAACTTCCAGTTGCCTGATATTGCACATCGTCCGTTCTCTACTCTGTCTGGTGGTCAGAAGCGCCTCGTTGAAGTCGTAAAGATTATGCACAGTGACGCTAACCTTGCGCTTGTTGACGAACCGACCAACCACATGGACTATATCGCCAAGGATCAATTTATTGATTGGCTAAAGGGTGCGCGTGAAGCGACGCTGCTGATTACTCACGACCGTGACGTGCTCCGTGAAGTTGACCGTATCATCGAACTAAAAGATGGTGGCTCACAAAGTTTCAAGGGCAACTACGACGCGTATTTGAAGCAGAACGCGGTTTCTACTGGTTCGCAAATGAATGAATTTGAAATGATCGAGAAGCGTATTACGAACCTGAAATCAAAGGTGATCGAATACCAACGCTTTAAGGAAAAGTCACGCCATGGCGGTACCATCCAGCGCTTCAAGCGCCTCGAAGAAGAAGGCCGTAAAGAATTAGCTGAACTACAGACACGTGTCAAACCGACCTTCTGGATCGACAAAGATTCTGTCGATAACTTGAACTATAAAGTTGCAGCACAGTACGACAAGTTCAAAGCAAAGAACGTTCGCATTAATCTGAAGTCTGACGAATCACGCAGCAAGCACGTTTTGATTGCTGCGCGCGACCTGAGCCTTGGCTACGATAAGCCACTGTTTGGTGGCATCAACATCGACCTTCGTGAAGGGGAAGCAATCGAGTTCCGCGGACGCAACGGTGCCGGTAAAACGACGCTTATCAAAGCGATCCTTGGTGATGATTCGGTAACGACCTATGGTGGTGAGCTCACCCTCGATACCCAAGTGCGCGTCGGCATCTACGAACAAGAAGTGTCCCCTACGTACTTTGAGATGCCGCTTGAAGAAGCAATTGAACGCATGTATCTGGCAAAAGACCTGCCAATCTCGACGACTAAGATCCGTTCAATTATGAGCGACTACCTATTTAGCGAAGGTGACGGCAAAACGCCCGTGAAGCGCCTTAGTGGTGGCCAGAAGGCACGTTTCCAGTTGATCTCGATGCTGGCGAATGACCCACAGCTGCTGATTCTTGACGAACCAACAAACCACCTTGACCTTCCAAGTGTCGAAGAGCTTGAAACAGCGCTTGGTCGTTACTCTGGCGCGATCATCTACGTTAGTCACGATGGCTACTTCCGCGACAAGTTGTCTGGTGATGTGCTAAAAATCGGCGCGCAGTAAACCTTTTACTACGCATCTTGCGGCGGTAATTAAAAACGACTCATCGCTGAGTCGTTTTTATAATTATGATGCGTTCTTAAGTTTTAGGCTCTTAAGTTTCTTCTTTAGAAGACGTTTACGCGCAGCGCCGTGCCAGTTTTTGTGCTTAGCCATAGTAAATTATCTTCCCTTCATGCCATTTTAGAGGCACAATTATCAGTTGTTGTTATTAACTTATTGCTATTATACCATAGTTTCCCTGTTCGCACCTCTATAATTCCGCCCTATTCACGCAAAGTGCTATAGTTATAGTATGAATAAGAAACTCTTCAAGAAAATTCAAGTGAAAGACAAAATAGCGAAAGCGGAAGTCGCTCGCGCACACGGTATTATCATTCTATTAAGTTTATCGTTGATGATGACACTCACCCTCAGCTCGACATTCGCAGTGCATTTTGATCCTATCCTTTCGTTTGCCGCAGTTATCTTGCTGGCACTTGTCACAATTTTCTCACTTTCAGTCGTGCTGACAGTGAAGCGCAGTAAATAATGGGAACAGCAAAAACCTCTCAAGAATATATCCCTGGCGTTTGTAATATTGGTCCAGCCGAGCGTCGTCAACGACGAATGATGGGAGTTTTCGGGGCTGTCGCAACAATTGGTTTGTTCGCGGTCCTTCTCGTGGTTGATGCGCACTGGGCGTGGCGCTTACTCCTCGTCTTCCCTGCAACACTTGCCGCAAACGGCTTCTTGCAAGATCGTATGCATTTCTGTGTCGGGTTTGGCATAAAAGGTATCTTCAACGTGATTAATAGCGCCGGTGTTACGGATAATGTTGATCTGGAAGAGTTCCGCCAGGCGGATCGCCGCAAAGCGATTAAGATCGTCTTGTACTCGCTCGTTATCGGACTGATTGTTGCCGCACTCGCGCTACTTGTATAGGTGCTAAATAAGAAAAAGACCCCCGTTGTGAGGGTCTTTTCTGTAACATCGGGTAGACTATTCTTTATAGCCTATCACCGGGTCTGAGGGTCGCATACCTGCTTGCGGTAATGATGAGCTTTACGTTTGTATGGCTGGACATATATTCCCTCCTTCGTTTAGCTTGTACTCTTTTATTATACGCCTGTTTTTGCGAGCTATCAAAAAAGACCCTCTTTCGAAGGTCTTTTTTGTTTCCGTTTGGATGATTAACGGTAGTTTTGGTTCTGCATAGGAACGAAAGTGAAAGCTTTTCCGCTTGCACCACCACGACCAGTACGGCCGATACGGTGAACGTAGTCTTCGTAGGTTGCAGGTTGTTCGAAGTTGATCACGTGAGACACGTTAGGGATATCTAGTCCACGAGCTGCAACGTCTGTTGCGACCATGATGCGGACTTTGTTTTCCTTGAATGACTTCAGTGCACGTTGGCGCTGTGATTGTGACTTGTTACCGTGAATAGCAACAGATGTCATGCCACTGTTTTCAAGGTGGTCGGAAAGACGTTGGACGCCAAACTTTGTTTCACCGAAAACAAGTACTTTTTCGAAGTCAGACTGTGAAAGCATGTCGACAAGGATTTCAAGTTTGTGGTCTTTGTCACGTGCTTCGACGATATCTTGCTCAACGTGTTCGCTAGTGTCAGATGTGCGGACAGATACTTCAACAGGATCGTTCAAGAATGTGTTCACAAGTGACTGAATCGTTGGAGTGATTGTCGCGCTAAAGAACATAGTCTGGCGGTCACGTGATGTTTGGTCAACGATTTCACGGATGTCATTGATGAATCCCATGTCGAGCATACGGTCTGCTTCGTCAAGAACAAGGTATTTCACTTGGTCAAGCTTTAGCTCGCGGCGCTGCATAAGGTCCTTCATACGACCTGGTGTACCGATGATGACGTGTGGACGACGGCGAAGGTCACGGATCTGACGTTCGATGTTCATGCCACCAACAACAAGGGCGCTGAAAAGACGCATGCCACGTGAGAATTCACGGAACTGTTCGTCGATCTGTACAGCAAGCTCACGTGTTGGAGCCATGATCAGGACAGAGTTAAAGTCTTGTGTGTTGCGGATCTTCTCGATAATCGGAAGAATAAAGGCAGCTGTCTTACCAGTACCAGTGTTTGCAAGTCCAATAACGTCGCGGCCTTCAAGAATGTAAGGTATTGCTTGGTCTTGGATCGCACTAGGAATCTTGTATCCCTTAGCGATAATGTTCTGTTGGACGTCTGGGCTAAACGCGAAGTCCATGAACTCGTGCTTTGCGTCGTAGACGACTTCTTCAGCTTTAGTAACAGCTTTGTTAATAAACTTACTTGGGTGGATGTAAGCACCGCGACGGTTTCCACCACCACCACCTGAACGGCGTTGGTTGTTTCCTCCGAATGAACGGTGTCCTGGACGTGCGCCACGAGGCGCTGATGAGCGATTTTGGCCGTAAGGCATAAAATGTAATTCCCTTTCTGGGATCAAAAAAATATTCTGCATAGCAGACGAACAGTGAGAACCTTTTGATTTCTCACTAGGTAGAGTCTTAACTGACTAACCGTGAGAGGCGGTATCCATTCGGATGCGTATACAATCATTATAGCACAAGCTACTTTATTTGTCTAGAGGTGGAACACTTTTCGTTGTTTTTCGTCTTCGAGCCGCCGGGGTTGGTTTTATGACACGGAGTGGCTTTTTCGGAAGGGCTTTCTTGCGCGCGTTCGTAATGGTACGCTTAAATTTCTTTTCAGCTTCATTGTCGGCGAAGCGTGGCAGTGGACCATGGGCGATGATTGGGGTTTTAGACTTTTCATCCATTTCTTTGATGAGGTCGACGGCCGCAGTTTCGATTAACCACTCACGGCCTGGGGCGGTCTCGCCAATCGCGGTAATGTGCCAGAGCTGTTCGCCGACTTTGACCTCTTCGGTGATTTGTAGCTGACTGACCATTAAGAGTGGCCCATTTGGCAGCCGGTCATTTGCTTTTTGAATCAGGGCTTCCCCTTTTTCGAGGTCGGTTACGAACAATTCGAGCGCAATGGAGCGAATGCCTTTTGGTGTAATTCGAATACCTTGGATGTTCTGATTACTGACCCAGGTAACTTCCCCATTCAGTTCGCGGATCTTTGTCGAACGCAATGTGACGCGCTCAACAATCCCCTGGATATCAAACGGAACGATTTTGACGTGGTCACCGACGCCGTACCACTGCTCGATCATCATGGCTCCCCCGCTGACGATGTCACGGAGGATTGGACCGAGGGAAGCACTAATCAGAATCAATACAATTGCACTGGCACCAATCAGTGCAGTTGGTGGTTCATCTGGGTGATCAAGCAGCCACCAGAAATACAGGCTGGCGATCACCAGGAAGACGCGAATAAGGGCGATGCTTAATACCAGGTACGTTTCATAACGGCGGTACCTGTTCACGATTGGCAAATCTTGGCTCTTGTCTGCGCGTGCTCCCATCTCGGCGACGGCTTTACGAAGAAAATATGCGACGATGCGGCCTAGAATCAACCCGACCGTCAAGCAAATCACAAATGTGAAGATGGTATGTAAGTTGAAGAATGTATCAGTGATGTATTTCAGTACATCAGAACTCTGCGCAAGTGAAGATTGGATAGGATACTCCTTTTGGTGTAGACGCGAGAGATCCGCGCCTAAGATTATTTTTATAGATTTATGCCCTAAGGACCTTTATATCAGTATAGCCTGAGAAAAGAGTAAATCAAAGTGTGCCGATAATAATGACGAGCGTGACGATTGCGCCAACGCCATAATTCAACCAGATGAAACGACGCCAGCCTTTGTTGGCGGTTCCTGATGTCTTGTCGGTAATACGGAGGAATGGGTAGATGTTGGCGATGTAGGCGATGCCGGCAATACCTACGATGAGGGCCAAGCCACCCTGTAGGTTAATAGCAACAATCGCAAGTGCATACAGAATTGCACTGAGGTGGACGGTATTCCGTGCACCGATAATTGTCGCAATCGATTTAAGGTTTCCTTTTCGGTCTGGAATAACATCCTGTACCGCACCAAAAGCGTGGCTGGCAATTCCCCACAGAAACAGCGCCAGCGCGAATGGCCACGCTTGCGGCTGGAAGCCGGTAACGGCGATCGCGAAGATCATTGGACCAACGAAGTGGATGCTGCTAGTGATTGAATCAAGGAATGGAATTTCCTTAAAGCGAAACCATTTCATACTGTAGGCGACGACAAAGAAAATTACCGCTACTAGAATTGCCGCGGCTGCAACGGGTGATAATATGATGAGCGCAACCGAAAATGGAACGGTTAACGCAATCGAAGTCCAGATAATGGTTGGATGGAAACTCTTGGCTTCGAGCGCTCCTTCGATGCTATTTTTGCGTGGGTTTTGAATATCTGATTCGTAGTCGAACACATCGTTGATGCCGTACATCAACAGGTTATAAGGAATCAGGAAAAAGAGTGTACCAATAATAAAGACAGCATCGACTCCCCCGCCCAGTACAAGATACGTTGCCGCAAACGGATAGGCTGTATTTACCCAGGAAATTGGGCGCGATACCTTGAACAGCTGGATGAGTTTATTTAGCACGCTTACGCTCCTCCTTCTCGCGCTTCTTTTCGCCTAAACGATGCCAGACGAGCGGAACGATACACGCGGCATAGATGGCATAGAAGAAGTCTTCGATCGGCGCACCAAGCAAGTTGAAGCCGAGGATCTTCGATGGATCATATGCCACAACGTCGAGCAGGATGATAATCGGGTCGAATACGAGTGTCAGCAGGAAAAGTGCGTAGAGCGTGAACCACCAGGCGCGCGGCGGTTTCTTTAACTTGTTTGGCATGAAAATAACAAGGGTGATAAGGAATAGAAGATTGAGTAGGATGTAGGTAAACATTACGCACTCCTCTTTTCAACGAAGCGGTAGACAAGCAGCGAAACGTACGTGAGAAGGAACAGGAAGAACAGCTCTTCAATCGGAAACTCGGGTACGATCCGAAACGGAAGTGTGTAGTCCGAGCCGCCATGAAAGAATATACCCAGACGAATACCAAAAATATCCCATGCGATGAAGAGCCAGATAGCGATCAATAAAGTGCTGGCGGTCCGTTTTAGGTCATGAAAGAATGCCAACTTAAATTTAAAGTCGACCAGCACAAGGCATCCAATTGCGACCAGTAGCCCCACTAGATATAGCCACTGCATTAGGTGCGTTCCTCGATATTCATAACTGGTCCACCTTTCTTTATTCCCATAATTCTTTTATACACCAATTGCGCACTAATTAGACACATCGGGAGGCCGATTCCTGGGACGGTGCTGGCACCAACGTAGTATACATTTTTCAATTTCTTGCTTTTATTTGGCGTTCGCCACATTGCACTTTGTTTTAAAAGGTGTGACATCCCAAGGGCGGTTCCTTCCCACGCATTGAATGTATTTTTGAAATCAGTCGGTCCGAACGTTTCCATGCTAACGATTTTTTTCTCGAGGTCTGGCACGTCGATAGCCTGGGCGACTTGGCTAATAAAGCGTTTAGCAAGTTTCTGCTGCGCAACCTTCGTAATGTGAACGTCAGTTGGAAGCGGAATCAGAACGAACAGATTTTCGTGACCTTTAGGCGCGGTTGTTTTATCTGTCGCAGTCGTTCGGCTGACATAGATCGAGGCAGATTCGGGGATCTGTTTGTCTTTGTAAATATCGGTGAAATTTTGTTTCCATTTGTCGACAAAGAGTAAGTTGTGGTGTTCCATCTGCGGAATACTCCCCTTCACGCCGATATAAAGTAGAAGAGCCGAGATGCCGGATTCCTTTTTTTGCCAGTAGCTGTCCGGGTAGCTGCGCGCGGGCGCGTCCAATAGTTTCGTTTCAGTGTGATGTAGGTCGGCGTTAGAGATGACGATATCTGCTGGGATAAATTTCTTCCCGATCGTAATGCCAGTCGCTGCACCATTTTCGTGGTTGATGTAGGAAACATCACTATTAGGGTGATAGGTCACGCCCAGCTTTTTGCCGGTTATTACGAGCAGTTCGATAATCGAGTACATCCCCTTCTTCGGATAATACACCCCTTCCTTGAAATCAAGCGCGCTCATCAGGCTGTACATAGCCGGTGCCTTGAATGGTGACGTGCCCAGGAACACCATGGGGTATTCCAGGATCTGCTGGAGTGGTTTGGCTGTTACGAATTTCTTCACACGTGAATGGATCGGTGTCAGTAAAAGCTTGGCCATGCGACCTGTGCTGCCGAGAACTTCTTTGTTCGCGAGATCCGCGTAGCGTGTGAAGTTCGTGTATAAGAAATGACGCATCGCCATTTGGTAAATTTCGTTGCCCTCAGTCACATATTTCTTCAATCGTTCACCTGAGCCCGCTTCAATCGATTCGAATGTCACGGCATCTTTGTCGACGTCACCCTGGATGGTAACTGGGTCGTGGCTTTCAAAGAACACTTTGTACGCCGGGTCGAGGCGTGCAATGCCGAGTTCTTTTGTGACGTTGATATTGAACAGTTCGAAATACTTCTGAAATACTTCTGGCATTAAGTACCACGATGGTCCAGTGTCGAAAGTAAATCCTTTGGTTTTGCGTTGCCCTGCGCGACCACCGAGCTGCTTGTTCTTTTCGTAGACCGCAACGTCAAAGCCGGCTTTCTGTAGCAAGTTTGCTGTTGCAAGGCCGCCGATGCCGGCGCCGATAATAATAACTTTTTTAGGCACGGCTTCGTCCTAGTGAGGTTTGTAGAAATAGCGCTGTTTTTTGTAGATCGCTGACGCGAATGCGTTTCTTTTTTAGGCTAGCAGCTGGTGTTAGTTTAATTTGTTTTAATAACTGGCTGTAATACTGGTAACTAAGCTCAACGGCTTTTCGTGACGACGCAGGCAGCTGGGCGATAGTTTTACTGGCAATTGCAAAGTCTTTTTCGATGTCGCGAATAACGGTTGCTTTTGTCTTTTCATCAAACGTCTCAAACGATCCAGTTGGGAAATACCAACGACCAAGCCCTTCTGCATCTGCGGCGATATCGCGGAGGAAGTTCACTTTTTGATATGCAGCTCCTAGGTGGCAGGCACCTTTTTGCAGCTTGTCGTATTGATTGGCATCTGCTGTGAAGACCTTCAGGCACATTAATCCAACGACTTCGGCAGAGCCGTAGATATAGGTGTCGTAGAGTTTTCTGTCAAACTTCAGGGGTGTGATATCCATTCGCATACTGGTGAAGAACGGCGCAATGAGTGTGTCGGTAATATCGTAGTATCGCGCGGTAGTCACGAACGCATGGACGATTGGATTGGGGCTGTAGCCAGACACTAGGGCGCTTTTTAGGTGTGCCTCTAGGTCATCAAGTAGCTGTAGGCGATCCTCGCCTTTATAGGTGTCGACAATTTCGTCAGCGATGCGCACCAGCCCGTAAATGGCGTAAATGTGCGGACGAAGAGACGTTTCGAACAATCGAATACTGAGCCCGAATGACGTTGAATATTCATTCGTGATGAGTTTACTGGCTTTGTAGCTGGCGGCTGTATAGATATCCACTAACGGTCTCGCTTTAAACAAAGATCAATCAATGCACTAAATGCTGCACGATGCACGGTATCGATGTCGAGTTGGTTTAGTAGTGTATGGGTGTGTTCTTGGTAGGCAGTAATGAGTGTTTCGATTGCGTCGCGCGCACCACTTTCAATCAAAAGTGAACGAACAACTTGGACCTCATCGGCCTTCAATTCGTGGCGCCCAAACAGTGCGTCGAATGTAATGCGTTGGGTGTCATTGGCGAGCTTATAAAACTCTTCGATAAGGAGCGTTCGCTTACCTTCGATGATGTCGCTGCTGATACTTTTACCTGATTGTGTTTCATTACCAAAGATACCGATAAGGTCGTCGCGTAGTTGATAGCCGACGCCAAGTTGTTCACCTAACTGCTGCAAAAGTTCTAGTTTTTCAGGACTCGTGCCAGCAAGGGTTGCGCCCATCAGGAACGGACTGACGAATGAATAGCTGGCGGTTTTGAGTTCGGCGATAACAAGTGGATCAACTGCATCGATGCCACGGAAGGCTGCTTCGGTATCAAGCAGTTCCCCACCGACGACTTGGAAAATCGCCTTTGATAGTAATCGCTGGGCGGCACGGATTCGCAGTGCACTGGCGTCGGTTTCGGTCATGAGGATATAGGCTTCAGAGATCAGGAGGTCACCGGCTAGAATTGCTGCGCTACTCGCGTAGTGACGGCGATCCTGCTCGCTCTCGATGATTTCTTCGTAGTGGTCCATGTATTCACGGGCGATGTTTTTGACGCCATAACGAATGTCATCGCGGTCAATGATATCGTCATGAATAAGCATGGCGATGTGCAGTAGTTCTTGTGACGCTGCGGCAGGGATAATTGTTTCAACAGGTTGGTCACTAAACGTTTTAAATGTGAGCAGTGTCATGTAAGAACGAAGTCGTTTGCCGCCGGCTGAATATAATTTCTGGATATCTTGCCATAGGGTTTCGTAGTGTGGACTGAGGCTATGTGCTTCGTTGGCACGTTGAGCAAGAAGGGGCACTAAAAAATCATCGATCATCTGCTTAGAAGAAGGAGGTGCCAAAACGTTGGCAGGTGTAAGACTGACATGCTTCATGTGCTTCTACTATAGCATGAAAAAAGGCGTTCTCATCTGGCTGGATGCCAGACGAGAACGCCTTGGTGAGGCGGAATGATGAAATCACTCACGCCTCTGGTGGCTCACTTGCTAAACGCGCCTTGATTGGTCAGCTCCTGGTTGTACTGGAGTGTCACAAAAAGGTTCTCTGTCGTGGCTGCGACTCCTGGATTGGGTGCGCCACGGTTACAGGTGAACAGGTAGGCGATGTCTTTGACGACACCTGCAGGATCAATGGAGCGATATTTTGCTCCAGCTTCACCCTTAGGGATAGCTTTTGGTCCTTCGACCACCGTATAGAACACTTTTCCGTTAGGCGTGGTGATGGCAACTTCCGCCCCCACCTTGAGTTTGTATAGGTACTGGAAAGCACCTAAGTCCTTTTTCGGACGATCCCAAGGGGTTGTGTGGGCGGCGATGATGCCGTTCGCCTTAGCGTTGGTTCCAAACAGACCACCACCCGCAATTGTCGAGTCCCAAACAACAGTGCAGGGCCACGGCTCTGGCGGGCTCAGGACATAGTCGTTGGCGACATTCATCGCCTGCGTCCACTCCATAATCTTGTGCTTTCCGGCCTTGCTGCAAAGCTTGGCTGAATCGAAGTTTATATCTGGAATCTCGAGACGATCTGCGGGACCTGCCTTAACAATAACATCGGGCGCATCGGGTGGACGCGGCGTTGCAACTGCTGAGGGTTCGGTCTGCACGACGACTGTTTGATCGACGGCACCCCCTGTCGTTGGTTTCGGCATGGGGTAGGTCACGATATATATCACGCTGCCCGCGATGAGCAGTATGACAACAATCATGGTTATGAGGGGCGCAAGACTCCCCTCAATAATGCGGTGCTTGCTTTCTCCTCTCGCGTGCCTGGGTGGTGCTTCGACGTCTGTTATGTGGGTAACAGGCCTGTTCAATCGTTTCTCTTTTCTTTCGAAATGATTTACGCCGTTCGGCGAACGACGCGAAGCTGGTTGCTCGTGAGCTTTTTATGCAAAGTGCGTACTGCGCCTTACGTAAAAGGTCCACGAGTAACTATATAATTATAGCACAAAATAGCTTAAAAGTAAATGATTAGCGGGGGTGTATATCGCTGAAATATACCTACGGAAATTTAAGAGGGCCTCGGTAACAATCGTTACCGAGGCCCGTTATTTACGCCATCACACCCTTAGAGAGTGAGATTAGTGTAAACCTTGCCCCGAATAAATCCGGAGCGATGTGACTCACTTACGCGTTGCAACCGCTTTGCGGATCGGCCGAACTGCAGCCGCACCCAACATCAGCACAACGAGCGCCCAAAGAACGCCACTGCTGATGCTGTCGTTCGACGACGCGGTGACGCCTGCGACGCTGACGTCACTGGCGGCACCCTGGTAGGCACCCGATGCACCAGTTTCGATGCCCCCATTGGGGTGTGTCACCGGGTGGTGCACTACGGGCGGCTTCGGCGGCGTGGGCGGGTTGTTGGGCGGGCACGGTTCGTTGTCGAACGTGTACGTCCACACTGCGGTGTTGTCGACGACGGTGTAGCTGTCGCCTTCACCCGGCTGGGTGATGACCGCGTCCGGATCCGACGGGACAAAGACGACACGCGATGACTTGACGCCATCGATGGTTGTCTCGGATACGTAGTACGTGCCGTCATCCGTTACGGATTCGTAGCTGTAGTACGTGTCGCCGTTGGGTAGGACTGCCGAGATGGCGTTCTGCTGAGTGCCCGGCACGATGGTGCCGTCATCGGACGTTCCGCAGGCATCGTGGAACTCGGCACCGAAGGGTGTGTAGGGGGTCTGCACGCAGTCAGTTTCGACTGTGAACGTCTCCTGGTCCTCGCCCTTGACGCCAAACTTCACGATCTGTACACCCGAGTTCTCCTCGAACGAGAGCGTCTTGACGAACTTCTCGTTCGGCTTCACCGTGATGAGCTGGGTTTCCCCGTTTCCGACGGTGAGGTTGAAGAACGCATCCGTGCCGATTTCACCTTCCTTGAGTGTGACCTCGTTGGTAGCGGTGATCTCGATCCAGCCACAGGCCTGATCGACCGTGTAAGCCGGGTTGCTGCCGATCACGACCGGCGGCTTCTCGAAGTCAAACGTGTACTTCGCGCAACCACCGGTGATCGACTTGACTTCCCAGTCACCCAGTACACCCGAGCCGAGGCTCAGGCCGAGCTTCTTGGACTGCGCGTTTGGAAACGCTGCGATCCATTCGTCCCATGTACCGTGCCACTGGCTGCCGTAGCCACCACTATTGTGCGGTGCGCCGTCCTTGACGAACTGCGCAGCGCTTCCGAAGGTCGAGTTGAACAGCGACCATTGGCCGCCGTAGCTCTCGATCCAGGGCTCACCGACGAGCATGCCGTCGATGGAACCGTTGCCGTCAGCGTCGATGCCGTACTGCAGACCTGGCTTGCCGCCGGATCCGCTGCCGAACTCGACCGAAGGCTCCCCGAAGGTTGCCATCGGACCCGAGACGTCACGATAGAGCGTGGACTTCTCGGTACTGGTTGCCGCCTTGGTGAACAGGCGGATCGCACCATCG